>Ga0134128_10000058_pt1 | contig 148597 bp, 156 predicted proteins | sample KB31754_FD_96462 | JGI IMG/M metagenome (GOLD analysis project Ga0134128, IMG submission 96462) | Terrestrial soil microbial communities with excess Nitrogen fertilizer from Kellogg Biological Station, Michigan, USA - KB3-175-4 | ecosystem: Environmental > Terrestrial > Soil > Unclassified ... | reverse complement strand
TGCGCGCTGGCCGCGTTGCACGGCTTGCGAAGGCACCAGCCTTCGCTTCGCCGCGCGCCTTGCCAGCACGCATTCTGGCTTGAACGCATCTCCCAAATTAAATGTCAACAGGCCCTAGCCCTGCTCATTTTGATACGGGTTCTAAAACCGTACTCTCTCAGGCAGTCTTGCGAGCGCGTGGCTTGGCAGTGCGCACGGCAGCACGCTTGGCCGCAGGCTTGCGTGCGGCCGGCTTGCCAGCAGCGCGGGCCTTGGGGGCGGGAGCGATCTTGGCCGACAGGATGACCAGGGCCTTGCTCAGATCGTTGACGCGTTGTGCGCCCTTCAAGACTTGCTTGGACAGTGCCAGGCGGCCTTCCTTCTGCTTTTGTGCAAACGTCGTTTGCGCCGTTTCGACCGCCGTTTCGACGATACGCAGTGTCGATTCACGCACGGTGTCGACGATTTCGCTCGGGTTCATCTTCAATGCCGATTGCAGTGCAGTCGCCATGGTTTTCTCCAGTCAGGGTTTTTGGAACCCACGATGGGCTCCTGTCAGCCTGCAAGACTAAAGAGAAAATCTAGAGCTTGAAATCTAAACAAGCCCGATTTTCTAGTGGAAAGCTTCAACTAAATGCCTTCGCGGCGTGCGGCATACCGCATTGCCGCGGCATGATGCTATGCTTGTCGCACGAAAATCCAGGCTTGTTCCAGGCTTCTTGATGATGCGACAAACCAACCGATCTGCTGCGCGCCGCAAGCAGGAAGAACCCGCCGTTGAAGCGCCGGGCTGGCTGCTGATGGCACTGGAAGGGCGGGCGCCGCTCGAGCTCGGCGCGTCCGTGCTTTCGGCACCGCTGCTGCGCCAGGCACCGGTGGGCGACGGCCATCCGGTGCTGGTGTTTCCCGGACTTGTTACGGGCGATTTGACCACCATCGTCTTGCGCAACTTCCTTTCTGCACAAGGCTATGCGGCCTATGCCTGGGAGCAGGGCATCAATTTCGGTCCGCGGCCCGGCGTGATGGAGCGCTGCATGGAACGCCTGCAGGAATTGCGCGCCGAGCATGGCAGCACGGTAAGCCTGATAGGCTGGAGCCTGGGCGGTGTCTATGCGCGCGAACTGGCCAAGATGGCGCCGGAAGCAGTGCGTTGCGTGGTTACGCTCGGCACACCTTTCACGGGACATCCCAAGGCCACCAATGCCTGGCGCCTGTTCGAACTGGCCAGTGGTCAAAAGCTGGTGGACGATGCGCGCCTCGCGGCATTGAAGGAAACGCCGCCGGTACCGACCACCTCCATCTACAGCCGCACCGACGGCATCGTGGCCTGGCGCTGCAGTGTGGAAGAAGAAACCGGCTCATCGGAAAACATCGAAGTACACGCCAGCCATCTGGGCATCGGCATGAATCCGAGCGCGCTGTATGCGATCGCCGACCGGCTGGCCCAGCCGGAAGGCAAGTGGAAGCGCTTCGACTACAACGGGCACGCCGGCATCAAGAAGCTGCTTTATCTTGACCCGCAGCGCAAGCCGCTGTTCGGCCTCTTCTGACATGGAGTGGCTGGACGGGGTTGTGATTGCCGGCCACGGCGTGGCCAGCGGGCGGGCAGCGGACAGTCCTTACCCCGCAGGTTCGATTGCCCTGCAGCAGCCACATTTCCTGGCGGCGGGAATCGATCTGGCACCGTATTTTTCCGGCACCTTGAACGTCGATCTGGCACCCCATCATCCACAGCCGCAACCCTCACGCATCGTATTCGACGGCATGCTGCACTGGTATGGCGATATCACGGAGCGTTTTATCCTGGCCCGCATCGATTGCCGCCTGGCCGGACGCGAGCTCGAAGGCTTGTGGTATTACCCGCATCCCGAGACCAAGCCGGCACATTTCCAGCGCGATACGGTGGTCGAGTTGTTGTTGCCCTATGTTCACGGCATCGCCGCCGGCGACGCCGCTTCGATAAAAATCTAGTTACCTGTCGTTGAGTGCGTCGGCAGCGGCGTATGCGCCTGCCAGCGGGTCGACATGCCTTGCGCCTCTTCGAGCTGGCGTGGCGTCAAGTCCTTGGCCAGATCGCTGCGCAAGTCAGCCGCCTCCATGTTGCCTGCCGCAGCCGACAGGTTCCATAGCATGTAGGCGATCACGTTGTCCTTGGGCACACCACCCACGCCATGCAAATGCATCAAGCCAAGCAGGCGCTGCGCTTCCGAATGCCCCTGTTCGGCGGCGCGGCGAAACCAGGCAACCGATTGCTGGTAATCCTGCGGAATGCCCTTGCCGGTAAAGTACATCGCGCCCAGCATGTATTGCGCATCGGCATGGCCGGCTGTGCCTGCTTTTTGCAGCCATTGTGCGGCATCGCGGTAATCCTGCTGCACGCCCTTGCCGGAATAGTACATGGTGCCGATCACGTATTCCGATTCCGGTTTGCCTTGCGCGGCGGCCTTGCGGTGCCAACTCAATGCCTGGGCAAAGTCCTGCGCCACGCCCTGGCCCATGTAGTACATATGGCCCAGCAATTCCTGTGCCTCGGCGTTGCCGGCCTTGGCGGCCGGCATGAGCTGGGCCAAAGCCGTTGCATAACTGCCGGCCCGGAAAGCGCTCAAGCCTTCTTCATAGCCGGCATGCGCCAGGGGCGCCGCGCACAGGGCCAGTAGCAGGGAAAACGATCTGATTGTTTTTTTCATCGTCGGCGTCAGCTTTGTTTATTCTTCCCAGTTGATCTTGCCGAATCCGCTTACTTCCGAATTGCGGGTGGCGGGATTGCCATACACAGTGATCGAGCCCATGCCGTGCAGGTACATGTTGGCTGATTTTTTTGCATAGACCTTGGCGCTGCCCACACCGTTCAAATACGCGGTCACGTTGTCGGCCTTCAATTCCCGCGCATCGAGTCCGCCTACGCCATCGAGCTTGCTGATCAATTCCCGGGTTTGGCCAACCAGGACCACATGGCCCGCGCCCGGTGCATTGACTTCGATCTTGTCGCTATCGCCGTCGTTCACGTTGGCGCTGCCGATGCCGGCGGAGCGGATTGTGACCTGCTTGTAATGGGCATTGACGTTGACGCTGCCGGTGCCGGTGATGTTGATCTGTAAGCTGTCGCCGGAAAACCCAACGACCTGCGCCGAGCCGATACCGCTGCTGGTGAAGCGGTCCAGATTCGGCAGCGTCAATTCGACGCGGAATTTCGGCACGTGCATGATGTAGGTGCCTTCATTTTCGATGCGCAGGGTGTCGCCCGACATCCCTGTGGTCACCGACTTGATTTCATCCTTGTCACCATAGATGACGAGTGTGGGGGTTGCACCCTGGCGTAATTGCAGCGAGGTGGTGCCGTCAAGGATGACGCGCGAAATGCCTGGATTAACGGGGCGGGTTTCGCTGACGGTATCGTCGGCCATGGCCGCACCGGACACTGCCATGCCGATGGCAAGGCACATTGCGGGTTTCCAGAAATATTGATTCATTTTTATCTCCAATCGCCAGGGCAGGGTTTTGCCGACGATTCGACTATAGGGTGTGCAAAGGCCAAAGACTACAGGATTGCGACGTAATGCAAAATCCCGGTAACAGTCTGCAAGATCGACGGGGTGGTTCCGAGAACAGGTTTCAAAATGACCAGAGCTAGGCGGAGCGACGAAGACAGTACAACTGTACGGCGAGGCGCGACAACAACGCCATGGGCTTTTTGAAACCTGTTCTAACTCGAAAGATGAATGAAAGGAAATAAAAAAGGCCGCCATGTCGCCATGGCGGCCCCGCGATTTGCTACGTTTGGCCGGTGTTTAGAGCTGCGTCAGCGTCGTTGCATTGAACTTGGTGCCCTGGTTGGTTTCCAGGTTGGCAATTGCCTTTTCCAGGACGCTGAAGATCTGCGCCCGGTTGGCGGCATTGCTCAAGTCCAGGTTGGCACTGGCGGACACGCCTGCTGAAGCCAGGGCGGCATTGAATGCCGTCGCTGCCTGGGCCGAAGTGAAGTACGTGGCCTGGCCTGAGCTGTTCACGTAAGCCAGGGTCTGGAACACGTTGGAGAACACGCCCGAGAGCGTCGTCATATTGAAGATGACGTGGTTGGTCGGCGTGGCAAACGTGGTGGCGTTGGTGGTCGGGATCGGGTTGTCGTAGAGCTGGTCGAGGTAATAGCGTACCTGGTAGGGGTATTGGCTATAGGTGTTGCTATTGCCCCAGACCGAGCTGTACGCATTGATGCCGGTCAGTGTCGATGCTGTCGCAGTGGCGCCTGTGGTGCTGTAGCTCGCCACCAGGCCGCCGTAGTAGCCCTGGTTGTAGGCCACGTTCAGGATGATGTCGAGGAAGTTGTTGGGCAACTTGGTGAAGTTGGCCAGCGCGTTGTCGTATTGCGGTTCCCACGGGGTGGTCCAGCCGCCCGTACCCTTGCCGGTCACGTTCAGCGCAACGTAGTCGTTGTAGTGGAAATAGGCCGTCAACATCGGGCCGTAATACTTGTTGTTGAACGACGGTGGCGTGACCTTGGTGTATTGCGAGGGCGCCGTCGCCATCGTGTAGCCGATGTTTTTCTGGATCGCCACGTAGTTGATCAATGAATGGCCTGCCGGCGTATATGAACCGGAGACCATGTCGGCCGCGTAATTGTTGATCTGGTAGGGGCCGCCCTGGCCGGCGCCCATCACGGCTTGCTGGTCTGGACTCGGATCGATCAGCGTGCTGGTGTTGACGTAGACTTCGGTTTCCAGGTTTTCCTGCAACAGTTGCCCCATGATCGAACCATACAGGTAGTCCTTCTGGAATTGCTCGCCGGGATAATATTCCTGGATCATGTGGCCATACATCACGCCGGCGATGATATTCGACATGATCAAGTCATTGAAGTTACCACCGTCCAGGGTCATGTGGTCTTGCGAACTTCCCACGCCCAATAGCAGGTGGAAGTTGATGGTGCCCGTGGTTGCGCCAGGAGTCGGCGTAGGAGTCGGTGTTGGGGTTGGTGTCGGTGTTGGAGTAGGCGTTGGTGTTGGTGTTGGTGTAGGCGTTGGGGTAGGAGTCGGTGTTGGCGTCGGCGTCGGTGTGCCGCCGCATGCTCCAATGCTGGTCCAGGGTTGACCGCTTCCTGCTCCGCCGTTGCTGGTCGATGGATTGTTGCCTTGCGTCCACCAGTTTGCCTTGTAATTGACGCCGTTGTAGCTGACCACTGCGCCACCGGTGTAGGCCGTGGCGGAATTCCACGCCGGGTCGCACGCGGTTGCGGCCTTGATGCTACGGCTCAGTTGCTTCTGGCTTTCGTTCAGCGAATCCTGCGAACCGCTGCCGCCGCATCCTGCCAGCATGCCACCGATCAGGCTGAGCATCAGCCCGGAAATCATCTTGTTTTGCATCGCTCTCTCCAATATATGTAATTGTTGTTCATGCAGTAAGACCTTTACTGCGCCGTCGAGGGTGAGCGTGAACATGGAGGGCGTCAAGTGGTTTTGAATTCGCAATACCAATTGCGAACCACTAAGAATGGGGCAGGGTTTTGAGGTGGAATTTATGTATTGAAACCGCACCCTTCAGAGTGCGGTCTTGATGCCAGAATTAATACCACTTTTCACAACATGCGGGAGTGGACTGATCCGTCTGATGACGGATCGGGCAGGCAAATCGGGTGTGGTAACGTTACCGCTTATTTTTTCGGCCAGATCTGGAAGTGGGCGCGGCCGGTGGTGCCGACGGCCTTCATGACGGTTTCCATGTCGAAGCCAGGCAAGCGCTTGGCAAATTCCGCCAGCAATTCCTTGTCGCCGACTGCGCCATGCGGATAGCTGATCGTAGGGATTTGCTTGCCGCTATGCAGGCCCCAATACAGGGTGGGAGAATCGGGGGTGGCTTCAATCGACGCCAGACCGATGTTCGTCAAATCTGCCCATTTCAATTGGATCAACCCGCCATCGGGATATTTGGCCGAGATGCTGTTGGCGTCAAATGTCAGTTCCACCAGCAAGTCGGCATGCTGGGCAGATTGTGCACCGATGTTACGGCTGACTGCGCTGCGCAGTTTGGCGACCTGATAGACGACAGCGACAAGAATTAATACAACGATGGCAAGTGTCAGGAGGAGGAACATGGCGGGTCGTGAATTATTGATCTTTTAGGAAATTCAGGGAAATCCCATGGGGAAAAACATGCGCAAGTATAACGGGAATCGCCGCCGCGAGGCCTGAAAATGGGTTCCGTCGTTTATTTGCGCTTGCGGCTGTCGCGTTCGCGCTTGCTCCAATACTGGAATTCGTCTTCGTGGACCTCGATGTCGACTTCCTGGACTCGCGCAAGCAGGCGTTCCTGCACGTCGGATACGGCCTGGTTATATATCAATGGCCCGATTTCCTCGATGAAGAAACCAAGCAGCGCACCGGCTGCCAGGTTGCCGATACGGTCGTCCATATTTTGCTCGAAATAGCGTTCAATCGACGCAATTGCCTGCTCCCGCGCTTCCTTGGGTATGGTGACGCTCATGTTGGGTTTTCCTGAAATTCTTCGGCATAGCGGGCCAGTCTTTGCTCAAGCGTGCCGCCATGCAGTTCGAAAAGATGGTTGTCGTAGTCATAGAAGTATAGCGATAGTCCTTCGCCGGTCACGCGCGAGCGGCCCTCCCTGATTTCAGCGCCTTGCGCCGCCAGACGTTCGCGATAGACAGGCAAGTCGGCGTCATCGACCTTGAACGCCACGTGACGATAGTTGCGCATCGGTAGCGGCTCGCCTTCCATCAGCGCGATCCACAGGCCGCCCAATGTGAAGAACTTTTCGCGCGAGAGTGAAAATTGTGCGGCACCGCTGTCGTAAATTTCTTCAGCGCCCAAGCCTTCGCGCCACAATATCGCAGAACGGTCGAGGTCGCGCACGATGAAAGTCAGGTGGCTCAAGCCATGTATGCTCATGGGGCAATCCGGTGTTTGCATTGACGGCATATTGTAGAGCTCATTCCAGATATAGGCACCTGATGCATTTCCACCAGAAAGGGCGCTGGCAAGGCGTGCGACGCGTCTCGTAGCGGTGCTACGAGCAAGGAGCGCAACGCGGCCAGCGCCCTTTCTGGTGGAAACCCGGAGGGAACGCGCTATTTGGGCGTCGCGCGTCGTTGCGCCGCTTGCTCAGGGGGCCACCCTGTGCGGCGCGACGACGCCTAGCGCGCCATCCCAAATAGCACGTTTGCACAGGCGCCTATATTTGGAATGAGCTCTATTATCGATTTTGACATCGGCCCATCGGGCTGCCATAATCGTGTCATGCAAGACCTCGTCTGTCCTTCTCTTTTCGCTGCTCGCCAATATTGGTGGCCCCGCTAGATTCGCGGCCATCGTTCTACGTTTTTCATTTCGTTTTTATTCTATACGTGCAACCGATGCCGCCTTGACGGGGCAGGCTGGTGTTCATGTGTTGTTTCCGTCAGGCGGTATCGCCACAAAACATGACAGGAAATAGCATGAGCAATATCACAAATCCCGCATCCCCCATCATCCTGACGGGTGACCGCCCAACCGGGCCGCTGCATCTCGGCCACTACGTCGGCAGTTTGCGCAATCGTGTGCGCTACCAGCATCAATACCGCCAGTTCGTGATGCTGGCCGATGCGCAAGCGCTGACCGACAACATGGAAGACCCCGGCAAGGTGCACCGCAGCGTGGTCGAAGTCGCGCTCGACTATCTGGCGGTAGGCATCGACCCGGCAGTATCGACCATCTTCATCCAGTCCCAGGTGCCGGAATTGGCCGAGCTGGCGTTCTATTATTTGAACCTCGTGACCGTGGCGCGGCTGGAGCGCAATCCGACGGTGAAAGAAGAGATCCGCCAGCGCGGCTTCGAGCGCGACATTCCCGCCGGTTTTCTGGCTTATCCGGCCAGCCAGGCGGCCGATATCACGGCCTTCAAGGCCGCGCTCGTGCCGGTAGGCGAAGACCAGGTGCCGATGATCGAGCAGACCAATGAAATCGTGCGTCGGGCGAACCGGCTGGCTGGCCGTGAAGTGCTGGTTGAAACAAAAGCCCTGGTGCCGGAGATTGGTCGTCTGCCTGGCATCGACGGCAAGGCCAAGATGAGTAAATCATTGGGCAATACGATCAATCTCGGTGCCACGCCCGGTGAAATCCGTGCTACCGTCAAAAAAGTCTATACCGATCCGTTGCATTTGCGTGTGGAAGACCCTGGCCATCTCGAGGGCAACGTGGCCTTCATCTATCTTGATGCCTTCGACGAAGACAAGACCGGTTTGGCGGAGTTGAAAGCACACTATGTCCGTGGCGGCCTCGGCGACAGTGTCGTCAAGGCGAGGCTGGAAGCGCGTTTGCAGGACATGCTGGCACCGATCCGCCGCCGCCGTGAAGAATTCGGCGGCGACCGCGGCGAGGTGATGCATATGCTGCAGGAAGGCACGGCACGTGCGCGCGAACTTGCTGCGCGCACGGTGGCCGAGGTGAAGGATGTGCTGGGGCTGCGTTACTTTTGAATCACCTTGCGGTAGACCACGAAGCCCGATTCATCGGCCATCGTGTCATAGAGTCGGCGCGCCGTGCTGTTACCCTGTTGCGTCAGCCAATACACCCGTTCGGCACCGCCCGCCTGCGCATGGGCATAGACGGCTTCGATCAAGGCGCGCCCCACGCCTTGCCCGCGCTGTGTCTCGTCGGTGAACAAGTCTTGCAGATAGCAGGTCGGGCCGAGCAAGGTGGTGCTGCGGTGGAACAGGTAATGCACCAGCCCGAGCAGTTTGCCGTCGCGTTCGGCCACTTGGGCATGTACCGGTTCGTAGGCATCGAAGAAGCGGTTCCAGGTCGTTTCAGTGATAGTGGCGGGCAGGCCAGTGGAGCCATGTCGGCCGTAAAAGGCATTGTAGCCATCCCACAGCGGGGCCCAGGCTTCCCGGTCTTCCGGCTTGAGCGGGCGAACCAGCAAACCAGCGCTCAACATGCGCACTCCACCAGCATGCCGCCGACCAGCGAACCCGGTGCGCTGCCTTGCGCCACAGGGTGGCCATCGCGTAGCCAGAAGTCCAGGCCACCCAGCAATTCCTTGACCTTGAACCCGAGCGAAGCCAGCTTGAAGGCGCCCTTGGTCGAAGCATTGCAGCCGATACCGTCGCAATAGGTGACGTAAGTCTTGCTCCGGTCGAGATGGGCCGTGCTTGCTTCCGTCATGGTGCGATGCGGGAAACTGACGGCGCCCGGAATGTGGCCGCGCTGGTAATACTCCGTGGTGCGGGTGTCGACCACCACCACGTCCTTGACGCCGTTGCGTAAATCTTCTGCGACATCCCAGGAATCGGTATGCAATGCCAGCTTGGCCAGAAAAAAGTCGCGGCTGGCTTCCGCAGATGCGGGGGCGATTTCGAGTACGTAGGAGCGGATTTCCGACATGGCTTGCCTCTTTCCTGATGAGTGACGATACCTGCTATTTTACGGGGCTATTGGTCTTATAATTAATACCAATTTAATTGATTTGATAAGGCCATTGTATGCCTGCCGCCTCACTCTGGATGTCTTTGTTCACCACCCAGAAAGCCGAACGCCGCGCCTTGCGCGAGCAGGTGTGCGCCGCCATCCGCCAGGCCCTGCATGGTGGACATTTGCAACACGATGAACGCCTGCCGTCGAGCCGCCAGTTGGCGCTGGACCTGGGCGTGTCACGTGTCACGGTGGAAGGCGCCTATGGCCAGCTTGAGGCGGAAGGCTATCTGCGGCGCCAGGTCGGTGGCGGTACCTTTGTCGCCTTTGCTTCGGCCCGCAAGGCCATATCCGCACCCAAGGTCAAGGCGGCACCGGCACGCTTGTCGGGGCGCGGTGCCGCCATTGTGGCCGGTGGTGGTTGCCGCGACACGCGTGTGCCGCAGGCGTTTTCCGGTGCTTCGCCCGATCTGGAAGCCTTTCCGCTGGAAACCTGGCACAAGCTGGGCAACCGCCTTTCGCGCCGTGGCGGACGCGACCTGCTGGGTTTTGGCGACCCGCAGGGCTTCGCGCCGCTGCGTAATGCCGTGGCACATTACCTGAACCAGTCGCGCGGCGTGCATTGCAGCGCAGAACAAATCCTGATCCTGACCAGTTCGCAGCAGGCGCTGACCTTGATCGCCACGCTTTTGCTCGACGAAGGCGATGCCGCATGGGTGGAAGACCCGTGCTACGAGGGAGCACGCACGGCCTTTGCCTCGGTTGGTGCGCGGCTGGTGCCGATACCTGTCGATGCCGACGGCATGGATATCGGGCTCGCTCCGCCAGGGCCGGCGCCGCGTCTGATCTATCTCACACCTTCGCATCAATACCCCACCGGCGCCAGCCTGAGTCTGGCGCGGCGCATGGACATGCTCGAGCTGGCTCGCGAACGTGGCGCATGGATCGTCGAAGACGACTATGACAGCGAATTCCACTATGACGGCCGGCCCCTGCCGTCCCTGCAGGGGCTCGACCGCCATGGACGGGTGCTTTACGTCGGCACCTTTTCCAAGGTCCTGTTTCCGGCGTTGCGCCTGGCTTACCTGGTCTTGCCGCCATCACTGATCGAAGCGTTCACCCTGGCGCGCACGGTGCAGGATGGCCACACCACGCAATGGACCCAGGCGGTTACGACGGCATTCATCGAGGATGGACATTTTGCTGCCCACCTGCGCCAGATGCGCCAGCTCTACCGCAGCCGGCGCGACTTGCTGCGCGAAGAGCTGGACAAGCGCACGCGTGGCTGGCTCGAAATCCTGCCGACGTCGGGCGGCTTGAAAATGGCGGTGCATCTGCCGCAGGGCAAGGAAGAGGTTTATACCCGACGCGCAGCCCAACTGGGAATCGTAACACCGGGTCTGTCCAAACTCTACCTGGGGCCGGCGCGCGACGGCTGGCTGCTCGGGTTTTCTGCACTCGACAATGCGGCCATCCGCCATGGCGCCCTGCAGCTTGCGCGTGTGGCGGAAGCTAAAAGCCGATGATCGCCTGCAGGCGAAAAGTTGCTGCATTTTGCCGGTCGAAAACATCGAACAGCACTGCAGCGTTGTAGTGCAGCACACGCTTGTCATCCAGCGCCAGCCTGCCCAGGATGACAGGGCCGAAGCGGTGCTCTTGCTGGTCCTGCGGCGCCCAATGATTCCATTGGCCGACGGTGCCGAAGCCTTGCACACCAAGCTCCAGTGCGGAACTGATACGGCGCTTGATCTGCCATTGGTAGTCTAACTGCATCGGGTTATAGGCGTCGGCGCGATAGTCGCGATGAAACAGCAGATTGAGGTTGGCTGTGGTCAAACCGAAGCCGGCTTCGAACAGGGGGCCGATGCTGGCCTGATAGCCCTGCGAGCGGTCGTTCTCGTATTCAATTTCGGTGTACAGGCCGACCTCGAGCGGTGAACTGCCATTGGTCAGCGTGAAGATGTTTTGCAGTGCGGCCGAATCGAAGGCGGTGGCTTCCCCGTTTTCATGGGTATAGCCCAGATAAAACTCGCTATACCAATCGTCATTCATGCTCAGGCCTACGCCGAGCGCTGCAGCACTGGCGGGAAACTGGTGCGAGGCTTTCTGGATGCCGTATTCAAGGTCGATCTGGTGCGCACCGTATTGCGAGTAGGTGGTCAAGAGGCTTTCGTCGGGATCGGCATGCGCGTTGCTTGCCGCCACCGTCGTTGCGGCGGCAAACAATAGGGCGGCAAAACGAGTTGCAATACGGACCATCTGGATACGCGCCGCGGTCGAGGAAGGTTCATCGTGCCACGCGGCAGTCTTCAATGCAAAGCCTATTTTGGGCAATGCATTTCGCGAAACAGCAGTGGCGTCATGCCGAAGCGGCGCTCGAAGGCTTTCGACAATTGCGCTGCCGTGGTGTAACCGGTCTTGCTGGCAATTTCCTTGAGTGAAGAACGTGTGGCCAGCAGGATGCGCACTTCGTCGAGCCGCAGTGTCTCGACGAAATGCGCCGGTGTTTCACCGAGGGCACTGGTGAATTTGCGGTGGAAATTGCGTTCCGACATGGCGACCCAGGCAGCCAGGCGTGGCACATCCAGCACCTCGGTCAGGTTATCCTTCATCCATTGAATCAATTTGGCAAAGGGCGCATCGGCGCGCGTCTGGGCGCGCAGCACCGGGCTGAATTGCGATTGATAGCCGGGCCGCTTGGCATAGAGCACGAGCCGCTCGGCGATGTTGTTGGCGACGTCGGCACCCAGGTCGCGCGAAACGATTTCGAGGCACATGTCGATGCCGGTGGTGACACCGGCTGAAGTCCAGACCCGTCCGTCTTCAACAAACAGGGCATTGGTATCGACCTCGACCTGCGGAAACAGGCGCGCCAGTTCACTGCAACCCGACCAGTGGGTCGCCACGCGCTTGCCATCGACCAGACCATAGGAGGCGAGGGCAAAGGCGCCGGTGCAGACCGAGCCATAACGCTGCGCTTTCTCGCTCGACTTGCGCACCCAGCCGGCAACTGCCCGGTTGGTAGCCAGTGCACGGGTGGCCTCTTCGTCGCCGCCGGTGACGAGCAGTGTGTCGAAGAAGTCCGGCGCAAAACCGTCCATGGTGTCGCTGTTGATGGTGATCGCGCTGTTGCTGCTGATCAGCCCGCCTTTTTCCGAAACGATGCGCACGTCGTAATGCGTTTTTCCCAAGGCATCATTGGCGGCGGCGAATACCGACGCAGGGCCCGTGACATCGAGAATCTGGATGCCGTCGAAGGTGATCAGGGCAATCCGGTGAGCTTGGTGGTCTGGCATTGGCAGATTTTAATTGAAATATGTCATTTGTGCCAAACCAAGACCAATTTAGCATGGCGCTTTTACCAAGGAGCGGATGATGGAACAAAAGGATCAAAATCTGGAAATCGGTTTCCTGTTATTTCCCAAGGTCACACAACTCGACTTGACCGGGCCGGCGCAAGTTCTCTCGCGTGTACCGAACGCCCGTGTACATCTGGTTGCCAAGACCATGGCGCCGGTGCCGACCGATGCGAGCTTTACGCTCAATCCGACTACCGACTTTACACAATGCCCGAACCTGGACGTGCTGTGCGTGCCTGGCGGGTTCGGCATAGTCGATTTGCTCGATGACACTGAAACCCTGGACTTTCTGCGCCGTGCCGGAGCGAATGCGCGCTACGTAACGTCGGTCTGCAATGATTCGCTGGTGTTGGGTGCTGCCGGCCTGCTCGATGGCTACCGCGCTGCCTGCCACTGGATGTGGCGTCCTTACCTGAGCTACTTTGGTGCGAGGCCGGTGGCGCAACGCATCGTGCGCGACCGCAATCGCATTTCGGGCGGTGGTGTGACGGCAGGTATCGATTTCGGCTTTGCGCTGGCGGCTGAACTGGCGGGAGAGGAGGCGGCGATGATGATACAACTGGCCCTTGAATACGACCCCCAGCCACCGTTTGCCAGCGGCACGCCGGAACAGGCCGGGCCGGAACGCGTGGCGCGCATGCAGACCTTGCTCGCGGCAAGAATGCAGGCAGTGGAGGAAAAGATATTGCAGGTCTCGCGCAAACGCTTAGGCGCCAATGAAAAACGGGCGCCATGAAGGCGCCCGTCAGCCGGTAAAACTTATGCGATCAACGGCCGTGTTCGGCGTCGCCGATGGCGTGGCGTGCAGCTTCGATGGCGAGGCCGACGTGGTCGAGCGCGCGGTGCTTCAAGCCACGTGATTCAGGATTGTCTTCTTCCTGGTTCAGGTCGTTTTGCGCAGCGCGCAGCATTTCGACGGCGTGGTGCAGGCGGCCCGGCCGGTCGAGATTCGCATCTTCATGCGGACGGACGAACGTGTCCTTGCCGTCGCGGATGGCGGCCTTTTGCACTTCGCCGATGGCGCGGTCGATTTCGCTGATGGCAATATCTTCATTGGCCGATACGGCAGCATCACCGGGGCGGTGCTCAAGGTTCCAGCGCGCGGCGCGCAGGTCGCTCAAGGCATGTATGTAACCGGGGTGCGCACCGGGCATTTCGGCATGCGCTGCGGGGGCAAGAATTGCGGTAGTGAGGGCGGCAATGGAAGCAATTGCGGTCAGTTTCAGTTTCATTTTGTATTCTCCTGATTGTTATGCGTAAAATTCCAGGGTCGGAATCCGTCGCAAGGCCCACTAGTGCCTCGCTTGCGTATACAACGATCAATGCGGCTGGCAAGTTTACTGGAAACCCATGGCAATGTGTAAGCAGTTGTGTCGCTGTCGTCGATATCTTGCAAGGAAAGATGGCTGGCGGAAACACTTGTTTCCCGTCATGTGCCTGCTCACGCTTTATGCACCTGTCGCCCAGGGCGGGGAAGTTGCGCCGCAAGATCCGCCGGCAATTCTGGAGAGCAATCAATGCCGGCCGGTTTATCCGCGTGCGGCGCGTGACAAGCATCAGGAAGGCACAGTGAAGATGCAATTCACCGTGGGCACCAATGGCAAGCTGGTTGGGTCAGCGGTGGTCAAGTCGAGCGGTTTTCGCGAGCTTGATCAGGCGGCCCTGCAAGCCTTGATCCATTGCCGGTTCAAACCGGCTTACCGTGACGGCAAGCCGGTGCAGGCGGCCTTCTATATGGAGTACCGCTGGCAGCTACAGGATTTGTTACAGCAATAGTGCCGCAGTCAGCGACTGCACTTCCTCGGCCGACTCTTCGAGGATGCCGGCCAGCGTGCCATCGCCGACCACGAAGTCGATGGTGGAAGCCGATTGCACCGTCGTGGCGCCAGCGCGTTGCTGCAGCGGCGAGGGGACGGGAGAAAGGTCGTTCGCCAGCAACAGCGTGTCGCCCAGGGTTTCGGGCGGCAGTGCGCGGAAGCCATACCACAGGGCTTCGACGGCTTCGGCAACCGAGTCCGGCACAGCCAACTGCTTGAGCACGCCGCGGCCGATCTTGGTTTCGCCGTATTCGACCCAGTCTTCGAGGTCGCCATCGAGCAGGCCGGGGAAATCCCTGGCGCGCGAGAGCAGGTAAAAGCCGCCGACTTCATGCACGATACCGGCAAACATGGCGGTTTCCGGGTCAACATGGGTGACGCGCTTGGCGATCACCTGCGACAGGGCGGCCACATGGGCCGTGTGCTCCCACAACTGGGCCGACTTGGCGCGCAATGCCGGCGCCGTGATCATGCTGCCGAACTGGCGCACCACGAGGGCGGCGACCAGCGTGCGCAAGGTCTGGAACCCCAGGCGCATGACCGCGGTGCGGACGTTGGTGATCTCGCCGCCGGAGCGGTTGTAGGCAGCCGAATTGGCGATGGCAACGGTACGTGCCGCCAGAAGGGGCTCGGCTTGCACCAGCTTGGCCGCGGCTTCCATATGGCAATCGGGGTCGTCCAGCGCCTGCTGCAGTTTCAGCGAAGCATTGACGTTGGTGGGGAATACCAGCTCACCGCGTGCGGCTTCGGCGGCGATGGTTTTGAATGCTTCCAGTCTGTCCATGAAAAAAACGGCCTTTCCGTGTGGATGACTTCCGGGCGGCCAGGATTTCAGTGTTGAACACTTCATCCTATTGCCGATAGTTTTTGACACACTACAACATCTAGACGGTTTGTGCTAGTGTGCGGGGCATCGAGCCTGCCTTGGGAGAGCCAAAAATGCGTCTGACCTTGTGTTTATCATTGTTGTTTTCCAGTCTGTTGTGCCTTCCGGCGGCGGCGGCCGATTGCAGCACTTATCGCGGTACCACCACACCCTTGTCCAAAGATGTCGCCGCCACCCTGGACAAGACCTTTGCGGCTGTGCACGCGCACAATGCGCACAACCTGTTTGCCCTGGCCGACCGGAAGGTGATGCTGATCAGGCGCAGCGTGTCGAACCCGCAAGACCGCGCCGGCAATATCCGTTTCGAACTGCGCCAGCGTGACTTCGATGGTGCCCTCAACATCCGTATTGCCGACCAGGCGATGACGGAACTGGCGCAAGCGACGGCATTCGCAGGGATTTCGACTGATAACGCGCTGCTGGTGCGGCGCGACATCTGCGAAGATGCGCGCAAGTGCGAAGACCTCATGCCGGGTTCGGAGCAATTGCCCTTCATGCTGAACGACCTGCTGCAATGTAACCAATATGCCAAGGGTGTGTATGTGTATGACGACGGCCTGTACGTTGTCGATGCCGCCGCGTCGGCGGGCAAGATGCCCCTGGGCACGGTGCTGTTTTTCAGCAAGTCGGGTGCAGCCTATCGGTTTGCGGGTGTTGTCGTGCTCGAATGAGCAGGAAGGGGCATGTTTAGCTTAGGGCCTGTTGACATTTGATTTGGGAGATGCGTTCAAGCCAGAATGCGGGCTGGCAAGGCGCGCGGCGAAGCGAAGGCCGGAGCCTTCGCAAGCCGTGCAACGCGGCCAGCGCGCATTCTGGCTTGAACCCTTCGGGAAGGTGCCGTATGCGTCGCATGCCGTTGTTGCAGCTCCTTGCCGTAGTACCACTACGACGCGTCGCTGCGCCTAGGCCTGCAACGCATACGGTACCTTCGCACTCCCAAATCAAGTGTCAACAGGCCCTGTGCGCATCTCACGAAGACAAAAAAAGACCCGCGGGCTTGCGCCGGCGGGCCAACTTTTGAGGAGATGAAGGTATGGAAGTCATTCTAGTGCCGGCGCCGCGCCAATGCCATCCCATATTCATGGTATTTGATGTGAATATTACCAATTCGGTCTGGTCATCGAACAAAAATCCATAGGCGTTGATCTCTTGGGTCTAGTTTGAAACCAACCATGGCCGGCGGATGCACTTTTTGCATCTTCTGGAGTTAAAATCGCAATTCCAATCCACCCTCGGAGGAGAACAACATGAACCACCGCAAATCGGCAATTTACGCCGCGATCGCAGCCGCTTGCTGCCTGGTTTCGGCAACTGCCAGTGCGCAAAGTGAAGAATACCGCCACGGCTATGAACAGGGTTACCGCGATGGCGCCGAGGCGCAAAACCGTGCCGACCATGGCGGCCCTGCCGGCCGCATCATCATCGAAGAAGCGCACTATGGTGTCCGTGGCGCCGGTTTTTGCGATGCGCGTGGCGCGGTTCAACAGATGGTGGGGTGGCGTCGTCACTTCGATGTACCGGTCAGCAATAACCTGTGTGGCGACCCCGCTTATGGCGCACCCAAGATGCTGTTTGTGCGTTACCGTTGCGGTGACAGCCAGCCGGCCCGTGTCGAGGCGCCCGAAAACAGCGTGCTGCAACTGAGCTGCCAATAAATTTGCCAGCGGCAAATATCCAGTGACGGCGGACGACAAGACACAAAACCTGGCCATCGTGACCGGCGGCTCGCGCGGCTTGGGCGAGGCGCTGGTGCAGGCATATGAGGCGCGCGAGTGGAGCACCTTTGAACTCTCGCGCAGCGGTGCCGGCCTGAGCCACATGGAGGCCGACCTGGCGGACCTTGATGCGTCGTTTGCCGTCCTGGAGCAGCAATTCCAAAGCCTGGCCAAGACCGCGTGGAGCCGCGTGGTCTTTTTCAATAACGCCGGCGTGCTGACACCCATCGGCCCGGTGGCGTCCCTGCAAGACGCACAAATTGCGCGCAATCTTGAAGTCAATCTGGTTTCCGGCATACGCCTGATGGCGGCCTTCGTGCGCGCATTCGAACAAAGCGACGCACAACTTACCGTGGTCAACGTATCGTCGGGCGCGTCTTCCAAGGGTTACGCCGGTTGGCCGCTTTATTGCGCCGCCAAGGCAGGGCTGGAAAACTTCATCCGCTCGCTCGCGGCGGAGCAGGCCGGCAAGGCCAGTCCCATCACCTGCCTCAACATTGAACCCGGAGTGGTCGATACCGACATGCAGGCTGAAATCCGGGAAACCGGCGCCGATTTGTTTCCGGAGGTTGCGCGCTTCATCGAACTCAAGAAAAGCGGCAAACTGCGCTCGCCGAGATCGGTTGCCCGCGCCATGATCGACATCGTCGACAGCCAACCCGAAAATGGTGCGCGCTACCGCATTGCCGATCAGGCCTGAGCCCGCGCGGGCACAAGTTGCGCGACTGCCCACAATGCTTCCGGTACGATAAAAAACCACAACACCGGCGCGCCGGTCTGCGTCCAGGCCCAGACCATCCAGCTCGAAAACAGGATGCGGCCTGCGGCGTCGTAGCGGCCAAAACGCGCTTCCGGCGTGACCAGGCGCAGCACCGACCAGACCAGCACGATGGAACCGAGCAGGCAGGCGATCAGCACATGGAAGGCGGCAAACGGCGGCAGTGCCGTCCCACCCAGTTGCGTATTCGTGGCCGACAGTTGTGTATGCAACAGCGCAAAACTCCAGGGTGTGGCGAAAGGCGCGGTGACGATCAGGTCGTACAGGGCGCTGCCACGGACGATGCGGCTGAAAGCGGCAGGGGAAAGGGAAATCATGGCGACTCCGGTTAGTAAGAATGCCGCCATGCTAAAGCCTGGAGTACACTCCAAGGTCAACAGAAAAGTGAGCCTGGGGAGAAAAACTTGCGTATCGGTGACATTGCAGCAGTAACCGGCCTCAGCCGCGATACCCTGCGTTATTACGAAAAACGTGGCTTGCTGCGCACCCGGCGCAGCGCCAGCGGTTACCGCGACTATGCCCCGGAAGCGGTCGACTGGCTGCGCTACGTGAAACTGGCCCAATCGCTGGGCTTTACCCTGGCTGAAATTGAAAACGGCATGCCCTTGTTTGCCGCTGTCGCTGACCCGGCGACCGAAGCGGAGGCGTTGCGCACCGCGCTGGCCGGCAAGCTCGATGAAATCGATCAACGCATCGAAGGCTTGCAAACCCTGCGCCGCGAACTGGCGCGGCGCCTGGAAGAACAGATGGCGGCCTGCCCGTTGAGGAGTTAAAGGCATCCCATCGAAACCAGCGTGGTCTTGACCGCGACGTCGAGCGGCGTGTGCGGTTCTGCGCCCAGGGTTTTCACCAGTCGCGCGTTATCCATCCTGACGGTCTTTTGCCACAGGTAACGCATTTCCATCATCTCGCGCAGCGTTTCATTGAATGGCGAAATCAGGCGCAGCAACCACCATGGCAGGCGGCTGGCCTTGATTTCCGGCTTGCCGGCCGCGCGTCCGATGGCAGCGACCATCCTGGTGCCGTCCTCGTCCCAGTGGCCGTTCATGTGATAACTGGCAAAGGCAGTCAGGTTGTCACCGAGCTCCAGCAGGCGCAGCATCGTTTCAGCCACATCGGGCAGGTAAGCCCATTGATGTCCCACGCCCGGATCGCCGGGGTATTGCACGCCCGTGACCGGCTGGTTCGGCTTCAACAACCCCGAACTGAACCAGCTGTTGCCGGTCATGCCGGGGCCAAAGAAGTCGCCGGCGCGCACGATCAGCACCCGCGCACCGTTTTCGCTGGCCACGCGCAGGCGTTGTTCCAGTTCCACGCGGATGGCGCCTTTGCGGGTATGCGGTTGCTGCGGCGAATCTTCGCGCAGCGTGGGGAAGGCGTTTTCACCGAAGTTGTAGACCGTGCCGGGCAACACGATGCGGGCGCCGGCGCTGCCGCCAGTACTCTGGGCGGCAGCGATCGTGTTGTCGATCATCGGCAACACCAGCCCGGCCCAATTCTTGTAGCCCGGCGGGTTCACGCCATGCACGATCACGTCCACGCCCCGGGCTGCAGCCACGACGTCGGCGCGTTGCATCGCGTCGCCCTGATGCCATTCGACCCCGGGATGCATATGCTGGACATTGGCCGGGTTGCGATGCAGCGCGCGCACCTTCCAGCCGCGTGCCAGCAGCTTTCTGGCCAGTTCGGCGCCGAGTGAGCCGGTGATGCCGAGGATCAGGGCGGTTTGGCCTGTCTTGGTTGCAGTATGGGTTGCGGTAGTCATCTTGTTCTCCATGTGGTCGGTTGATGGAGCCATTGTTGCAGCCCGGGCTATTAAATGGAATTGGTTAAACTTGTGCATCAGCTATGCATTTTTGTATAATGCATGCATGAATGCCAACGAACCAAGCTGGGAGCTGTACCGCACTTTCCTCGCAGTATTGCGCGAAGGCTCGCTCTCGGGCGCAGCCCGTCTGCTGGGCATCACCCAGCCGACTGCGGGCCGACATCTCGATGCGTTGGAAGCGGCCATGAGCATGGCCTTGTTCATGCGTACCCAGCACGGTTTGAGCCCGACGCGCGAAGCGCTGGCCCTGCGCCCCTTTGCCGAAGCGATGGAAGCGGCCGGCGCGGCGCTGCTGCGCACGGCCACCAGCCAGCAGGGCGGGGTGCGCGGCACGGTGAGGATTACCGCGAGCGAAGCGATCTCGGTCGAAGTCTTGCCGCCCATGCTGGCCGCCTTGCGCGCGCAATATCCGGAAATGCAGATTGAACTGGTGGCCACCGACCGGATGGAAGACCTGTTGCAGCGTGGGGCCGACATTGCCGTGCGTATGACCCGGCCAAGCCAGGCTTCACTGGTGGCGCGGAGGGTCGGCGACGTGGTGCTGGGCTGTTATGCCCATCGCGACTATCTGGCGCGGCGCGGTACCCCGCAGACGCCGGCAGACCTGGCGCAACACGACATCATCGGCAACGACCAGGAAAATGCATTTGCGCGCCAAGTGCTGGCGGAACTGCCGTTTCTCAAACGCGATATGTCGGCCCTGCGCTGCGACAACAGCCTGGTGTCGCTGGCGGCATTACGTGCCGGCTTCGGCATCGGCATCTGCCAGGTCGGCCTGGCCCGGCGCGATGCCAATCTCGTGCGCGTGCTTCCCGACCAGATAAGCTACCGGCTCGATACCTGGATCGCCATGCATGAAGACCTGCGCCAGACGCCGGTCTGCAAGCTGGCATTCGCGGCGCTGGTCGAGGGGATGAGCCGTTACATCGATCAGTCGTAATTGCTGCCGACAATCGCTTCGATCTTTTCCTTCAAGTCGCCGGTGATCTTATCCTTCACCGCGGCAGCCTTCATGTTTTCCTGCAATTGCGCGACTTGCGAAGCGCCCGTGATGACGGTGCTGACGTTGGGGTTGCTCATGACCCAGGCAATGGCCAATTGCGCCAGCGTGCAACCCAGGTCCTTTGCTACCGCTTCCAATTCGCCCACCACGTCGTTCCTGGCCTTGTCGGTCAAGCCTTCGCGCAGGAAGGCGTAATTGGGCAGTTCGGCGCGGCTGCCCTTGGGAATGCCTTTGCGGTATTTGCCGGTCAGGAGGCCCGAGGCCAGCGGGCTCCAGGTGGTCAAACCCAGGCCGATATCTTCATAAAGACGCGCATATTCCTGTTCCACGCGCGTGCGGTGGAACAGGTTGTATTGCGGCTGTTCCATGACAGGCTTGTGCAGGTGGTGGCGTTCGGCAATGTCATAGGCAGCGCGGATCTCGTCGGCACTCCATTCCGAAGTGCCCCAATACAGCGCCTTGCCGCGCGTGATCATGTCGCTCATGGCCCATACGGTTTCCTCGATCGGGGTGTGCGGGTCGGGGCGGTGGCAGTACACCAGGTCCACATAATCGAGCTGCAGGCGCTTGAGCGAACCGTCAATCGCATGCAGCAGATATTTGCGGTTGAGCGTATTGACCTGGTTTGGCCCCTTGCTGATACCCCAGAAGAACTTGGTCGAGACGACGTAGGACAGGCGCGGCTTCTTCAGGTCCTTCAAAGCCTGGCCCATCAACTCTTCGGATTGGCCCGCGGCATAGACTTCGGCATTGTCGAAAAAATTAATGCCGGCATCGAAAGCAGCGGCCATCAGGTCGGCGGCAGCATTGCGGTTGACCTGGTTGCCGTAGGTGACCCAGGAACCGAAAGAGAGTTCGCTGACTTCCAGGCCGGAACGGCCAAGGCGACGATATTCCATGTTGCTCCTCGCAGTAAATTTGAGCCCGTAGTATCGCCCAATCGGCAAATTCCGGCTTGCTTGCTAAAATCGCGCCTATTGAATCGGGGAGGGCGCATGGATATTCTCACCAAGCTGGCACGTGGCAAGATCGAATTCTCGTTTTCGGAGGAAAGCCGCCGCTATGGTGCACAACTGGCAGTGTCTTGCGTGGTGGCCTACTCGATTCCCTGGGCGCTGTCGCTGCCCGAGGCCTTCTGGGCCGTCATGAGCGCGCTGATCGTCATGCGCCCACGCACCGGCACCACGCTCGGTGAAGGCTGGAATCGTTTCAAGGGCGCGCTGGCGGGCACGCTGTTCGGCCTGTTCGGTGTCTGGATGCATAGCCTGGGCCTGGTCACGCCGGTGACGACGCTGGCCGTGATCGCCGTGGTCGCCTTTGTCGCGGGCCTGGCGCCGGCCCTGCGCGCGGCGCCGATCACTGCCCTGATCATCCTGTCTTCCGGCGGTATTCCCGGCCATGGCCCGTGGCAGGTGGCAGGTTTGCGCATCGTGGAAATTGCCATCGGCATTGTTGCCGGCCTGCTCGTGTCCTGGCTGACGCCGAATGCACGTTCCGCGGCGCATTTCGACGAGAGCGTGGCGCAACTGCTGGCCGATGTCGGCGAGGATGCCAGACGCGCCATGAGTGGCAATGCACTGACCGGTGAGGCCAGGGAAGAAGCCGGCCGCACCATGCGCACCCGCATCGGGCGTTTGATCAAGCTGGCTGAAAGCGCCGATACGGAAAGCCGCTTTGCACGCAAGAAGCAAGCGGCAGAAAATGCCAAAGCGAACGAACGTCATCAGCGCCAGGCGCGCCTGTTGTCGCGCATCGTGCAAGACGCGGCCCTGTTTGGCCGTATCTACGACCTCACACCGGAAGAGCAGGGCGAACCGCTATGGCCGCGTATCGCCGCCATCGTTGCCGATGCGCTCGTTTCAGTGGAAAAGGAAGACAAGGAAGAGGCACGCAGTGCGCTCAGGAAGCTCGGTGGCTGCCTTGCGGGAGAGACCGAGGCCGAAGCCTCGGTGCGCTTGCTGCAGGGGCCGGTCGGCCTGTTGCTGGCCGACCTGCGCTCGTTTATCAGACTGCGGCAGGCGTAGCGCCCAGATCGCTTGCGGCTTCCGGCTTCTTTTCCTCGTCCTTGATCAGGCGGCCCAGGAAGGGGATCAGCAGAATCAGTGCCACGCCCACGCCGATGGTGCAGGCGCCGAGCCAGGAGCACAGCACCGAATAGGCAGGGTTGGTCGACAAGGCTGCCGAGCCTTCAGTCGGTTCCGGGATCAGGCCGGCCAGGTCGGTGGCGAAGATCGAAGCCAGGCCGGTTTGCAGCATCCATGCGCCCATCATGATGCCCTGGTATTTCTTCGGTGCGAGACGGCCCACCATGGCGTAACCCACCGGCGAAATCAGCAATTCGGCCAGGCTCTGGAACACGTAAAAGGTGAAGAGCCAGACGAAGTCGACCTTGCCGTTGGCGTCGGCCAGGAAAATACCTAGCGGCAGGGCCAGCGTGCCGACGCCCATCAGGATCAGCGAAGCCGAAAACTGGCGCGGCACGTCGATGTTCCAGCCGCGTTCGCGCAGGCGCACGAACAGCGCCGACATCAGAGGTCCGCCAAACACCAGCACCACGGTATTGATGTTTTGCACCCAGACCGGGGCGATCTTGAAATTGCCAACCGCCAGGCGCACATTGTTGTCGGCGAACTGTTGCAGGGCGCTGGGCGTCAATTGATAAAGAGTCCAGAATACCATCGAGCCCATCGCCAGGATCAGGTAGGCCCACATATTGTTTTGTTCGCGCTTGTCACGGTGGCTGACGGCAAGGTAGAGCAGAACCAGGCCGACGAAGGCACTGGCGCCCTTGACCACCCAGCGCGTGCCGCCTGTGTGCTGCAGCATGTACCACAGCAGCGGCACCAGGGCCAGCATGATGATGACGCCGCCGATGAAGCGCAGGTTGAATTCCTCGCGCGATTTTTCCAGCAGGGGCGTGGACAGGTCGCGGATCGAGCGCCAGTTGATGAAGGCCAGGATGATCGCACTCAGGTTACCGATGGTCGCGAAGCGGTACATATTGGTGTAGTCTTCGTGGTCCTGGAAATAACCGGCGACGATGAAACCGACGAAGAAGCCGACGTTCATGCCCGCATAGTTCCACAGGAAGGCGCCTTCGCGGCGCGTATCTTCCGGCGCGAAACGTTGCGTCAGCATCATGTTCAGGCAGGTGACGTTCAAGCCGCTGCCGGTCAGGAACAGCGCCAGGCCGACATACATCATCTCCACCGAGCCCAGCGAGAGCGCAGCCGAGCCGAAAAATTGCAGGACCATGCCGCCGATGAACAGGTTGCGGTTGGACAGGAAACGCCCGCCAAGGTAGCCGCCGAACAGGTGCAAGCCGTAGTTGAAGGCGCCGAATACGCCCGTGATGGCTGCCGCTTCGGCCGTGCTGAAATGCAGGTGCTTGGTGGCGTACAAATCCAGCGTGAAATAGATGACCGCAAAACCGAGGGTCGAAAACATCTGGATGAAGAACAGCGCGGCTGCGCCTTCAGGAATGCCGTCCAGCTTGTGTTTGATGGTCGAAGTGACGCGGTAGGGATTCTCCGCGTTGTTGTCGTCTGCTGCGCTCAAGGTAATCTCCGGAAATATTATATATACATCTTTTAGCCCGGAAAGATCAGGTGCCCAACCGGTGCTTGAAAATTGGCATTGTAAGCCAGACCGGTGGAATCAAAAGTGGAAAATGGCAAATTCGTGACGAACTTGCCAATTCGAACTTGTCAATTACATATCAAGCCAATTGCTTTTCCATGAAAACCGATAAGGGGTCGTGCTGGTAGGCGCCGAACGGCTTGCGTTCGATATAGCCCAGGAGGCGATACAGACCGAGGGCTTCTGGCTGGTGGATACCGGTCTCCAGTCGCGCCAGTTTGATTGCCGAATTCGCCAGGTGGGATTCAAGGTGTTCCATGATGCGCTTGGAATAGCCCTTGCCGCGATGGGCATCGAGCACATACACGCGCTTGATTTCGCCATAGCTGCCGTCGTCATGCAGTGTCTTGGCCGCGCCGCAGGCAACCAGTACCTCATCCACATAGCCGCCAATGAACAGCACATTGGGCAACTGCAAGCCCGAAACGCTCTCGGGATGGTTGCTTTCGGATGGATAGAGCGCATCCATGTGCGCATCGGACATCTCTATCAGGTGCCTCGCGGCAGGCAGGGTTGGGTCAAGCTTGGCTATATGCATACGACTTAGCTTATCACGCCATCCTGCGTCGGCGTGGCGACGTTTGCCGGTGCGGCTTCAGGCACGGCAGCCGGGCGTTGTGCCAGCAAGGTCACGGCCAGCAATACCAGGGCGCCACCGAACAACTGGCTGCCACTGACGTGTTCGCCCAGGAACAGCACGCCGATAGTCAGGGTCAGCACGGGTTCCAGCGTCGACAGGATGGACGCTTGCGATGCGCCGATAACTTTCACGCCGGTCAGGAAGAACGCGATGGCCATGCCGGTTGAAAACAGGGCGATGGCGCCGATGGCAATCCAGCCCACGTTGGTCGAGGGCAGTGTTGCGCCACCGACCAAGGCCATCAGGATATTGCCGCCGGCGGCCGTGGTCAGGATCACCAGGCTGGCCGAGAGCGGATGGGTATTGGCCGACAGCTTGTTGCCCAACAGGATATAGACGGCATAGATGGCGGCAGCGAGGATGCCCAGCGCTATGCCGGCAGGCTGTCCTTCAAGCTTGCCGCCCAGGGTCACCGCCAGGCCCAGGCAAGCCACGGTGGTCAGTATCAGGCTGCGGCGGTCTGCCTTTTCCCAGCCCAGCAACACGGCCAGCAGTGTCACCAGTACAGGGTAGATGTAGAGAAGAAGGGCAACCAGCCCGCTGCTGGCATAGATCAAGGCATTGAAATAACTTTGCGCCTGTGCCGTGTAGAGTAAGCCCATCAGGACGTAGCCGGCCATGGTGGCTCCCTTGGGCAAGGCCAGGCGCTTGACCCAGACCACGGGGGCGAGCATCAATACCGCCATGCCAAAGCGCAGGGCTAGCAAGGCCGAGGGGCTCGTGCCCGAGGCATAGGCAACCTTGGCAAAGAATGCAATGCTGCCGAAGCCGAGGGCAGAGAGCAAAACCAGGAAGATGGCAGTGGTGCGCGACATGATGAACCTTGCTGTGAGGTAAATAAGCCAAAAAATATTTGTGGCAAATCGGTCAAAGGAAACAAGGCCGCGCTGGTGTTCCTTCGGCAGTGTTATTCTTCGTTTTCGCCATAATATGGACTTGCCTGAATGGCGGCAAATCAATATTCTTATGTGAAAGCCCTAAAATTTTTGAGCCTTAAAAATGCGACGCCTGCCACCTCTTGCCGCCTTGCACGCCTTTGAAGCCGCCGCGCGGCATGACAGTTTCCAGCGTGCCGGCGAAGAATTGCACCTCTCTGCCGGCGCCGTGGCGCACCAGGTCAAGCAACTGGAAGCCTGGCTGGGTATCAGCCTGTTCCAGCGCCTGCCGCGCGGCGTGGTCTTGAATTCCGCCGGGCGGCGTTATGCCGAGGCCTTGCGCCCCGTCTTGAATGAATTGGCCGAGGTATCGGAGGCGGCACGCAAGCAGGGCGACGAAAAAGTCGTCACCGTGTCGGCCACGCAATCGTTTGCCACGCGTTGGCTCATGCCGCGCCTGGGCAGTTTGCGTGACCGCCATCCGCAGATCGACCTGCGCGTGCTGGCCTCGACCCATCCGGCGGATTTTGCCCGTGATGGCGTCGATGTCGCGATCCGCTTGGGTACCGGGCCTTATCCGGGCCTGCTGGCCGACCCGATGCTGGAAGAGCGCTTCTTCGCCGTTTGCAGTCCGCAATTCGCAGCCACGCGCGAGATTCGGAAACCGGCTGACGTGTTGCGCTTCCCGCTCTTGCATGACGAATGGGAAGCCCGCATTCCGCGTGAAACCGATTGGGTGCAATGGCTGCAGAATTTCGGCGTGGCCTATGCTGCCAATGTGGGGCCGAAGTTTTCTCACACTTATCTGACTTTGGAAGCGGCAGCGAGCGGGCAGGGCATTGCCATTGCGCCCGGCTACCTGGTCGACCCCGACATCCGTTCAGGCCGGCTGGTAAAACTGTTTCCCGAAGGTGTGCTTGGGCCTTACCGCTATCATTTGCTGCGCACGCTTGATGCAAGGCCGCTGGTGCAGGAATTCTGCGCCTGGGCGCTCGATGAGGTGGCGCGTGGGGAATAACCGGTATGATAGAGGCTTGACGCGCCTCACTCCGTTTCCAGAATGAAGTTTCCACCTTTTTTGATCAAAATCGCTGCCTTCCTGGCGGCCATCCTGCTGACGCTGGGCATCGTACTGCTGGTGTCGAAGGGCATGGCCTGGATATTCAGCTATATCGGCGCATTTGGTGTCACCCGGCCGGCGCAAAGTCTGCCCATCGTGGGCGCAATTGTCCTTGGCTTTGTCGTGGTGCTGCGCTTTTACCTGCGCCGCCGTGCCAAGCAGGCACGGCAGAAGAAGAAAAAGACGACTTAATTTTGACGCCAGGGCAGGCCGTGAAAACGCCAGCCACCACGTTGCCCGCGATGTGCTTCCTGGTCCGGGTCGCCTTCAAAGCCTTCCAGGATGTTGTAAGCCTCGAGCCCCAATTCAGTCGCGCGTTTGGCTGCAGCAACCGAACGCACGCCGCTGCGGCATAGCAACACCACCTTTTTCCCTTCAGGCACGGCAGCTTTCAAACCATCGGCAAAGCTTTCATTCATCGCCATGCCGGGCCATTGCTTCCACGATAGCGGCACGGCGCCCGGCACGAACCCGACCCATTCACGTTCGGCATCGGTGCGCACGTCAACCAGGACCGCGTCGCCGGCTTGCCACCACAGGTAAGCCAGTTGTGCCGAAACGTCACCGGCATAGCCCGCAGCAGCGCGCGATTCCATCAGGGTACCGCCACCGGCATCATGCCGCTTGCCCGAACTCAGGTTGGCCGGCACGGCTTCATCGATGCGTTTGGGGCGCGGCAGGTCAAGTGCCTCCATGATGGCGACAAATTGCTCTTCAGTCTTGCCCGCTACACGTGCATTGCTGCGTTTTTCAGCGCCGATGCTGCTGGAAGTGCGACCCTTGTAGTCATGCCCGGGCCATACGATGGTGTCGTCAGGCAGCTTGAACAGGATTTCGGTCAGGCTGTGGTACATCGCCTTCGCATCGCCAGACTGGAAGTCGCAGCGGCCGCAGCCATCGATCAACAGCGTGTCGCCCGTGAAAACGTTGTTGCGCCAGACGAAGCTCATGCTGCCGGCCGTGTGGCCGGGCGTGTGCAGTGTGCGGATTTCTTCGTTGCCAAAGCGCAGCACGTCGCCATGTTGTAATTGCATAGCGGCCGTGTTGATGCCGCAGCCGGCCGGTGCGGCCGTCTTGGCCCCGGCATGTTCGGCCAGTTGGCTGGCCGACGTGATGTGGTCGGCATGGGCATGGGTTTCCACAGTCCAGGCCAGCTTCAAACCATGCTGGCGCAAGGCGGCAAGGTCACGCTCGATCTGTTCGTCCACTGGGTCGATGATCAGGGCTTCGCCGGTGACGGCGTCGGCCAGGATATAGGTGTAGGTGGACGACACCGGGTCGAACAATTGGATCGGGGTATGAGTGGTCATGATGCAGGCAAGGAAAATGATCTGTCTATGGCGAGTTGGGCAGGGTTTGGCGTTACACTTTCAGTCGCGCCTTGATGCACTATTTTGCGGATTTTACCCATGGAACTCGCCGTACAGCACTATAACCTGTTTCCTACCCGTATATGGCAGGTCAAGCTGCAGGAAATGGCGCCGCTGTTTCCCGCCTGGCTTGAACTCGTGGCCGGCATGCGTGCGGCCCATCCCCTGCCTGCCGGGCGCACCAACCGCCAGGGCTGGAACAGTAGCGACAAGGCCGTGTTGCACAGGGAAGGCTTTGAACACTTGCACGGCGCCATTCGCTCGAGCTGCCTCGCCGCATTCGGGCAGATGGGTTTGAAAAATCCGGTATTCGAGATCGAATCGTGGGTCAACATCCATGACCGTGGCGGCTTCAATTTCCTGCACATGCATGAAGGCGCTTTGCTCAGCGGCGTGTTCTATCTCCAGGTGCCGCCCGGCTCAGGCAGCCTCGCCTTTCGCGACCCGCGTCCTGGCGTGGTGGGTTCCTGGCAAAAGGGCAGCGAGCCGAACGGTTATAGCGACGTGCATTTGCACCCTGAAACCGGCTTGCTCGCGCTGTTCCCGCATTGGCTCGAGCATTACGTGGAGCCGCACGGCAATGATGTGCCGCGCATTGCGATTTCCTTCAACGCCATCGCCAAATAAAGGGCAAGAATAGAGGACGAACATGGACGGTACCCTGTACACCGGCAAGGGCAAGCCCGTTGCCTACATCGAGCACGAAGCTGAAACCGTGATTTACCTGTGGAGCGGCCACGTGGTGGCCAACTTCAACGGCGAAGTGATCTACGGCTGGAATGGTACGCACCTCGGCTGGTTTTCCGAAGGCGTGATCTATGATTTGCACGGTGTGCGGGTCGGGTCGCTTGGCGACAAGTGCCCGCGTGCCTTGCAACCCTTGCGTCCCAAAGGCGCGCAGCGTACCCATCCACCCAAGCATGAACGCAAGGCGGAACACAAGCGACCCGATTTCAGGCCGAGCTATGGTGAACTGGAATTGGAAGAATTTCTCAAGGCCGGCTTGGCCAATTCGGAGGGACAATGAAACGCTGCCTGATTCTTGCTGCCTGTCTCGGGTTTGCCCTGGCAGGTTCGGCCCATGCCGCCGACGAAACACGCTACGTCTGGGCCAACAGCCTGGTCTTGCGTACCCAGCCTGACGGCAAGAGTGCCGAAGTGGCGCGCCTGCCATACGGCACAGCCGTAACGCTGGCCGCCGATGGCCCGCAGCCGGTGCCGCATCGTGAGGTCTTGCTGAAAATGTCCAAGAGCGAACAATCGCCGGCGGCTGAATTGGCGTTCGAAGGCAACTGGCGCCGCGTGAAGGCCAATGGCGGGGAGGGCTGGGTATTCGATGCCTACCTGTCGCGCTACCCCACCCGCCATCTTTCCACCGACCGTAACAAGCAGGATGACGAAGACGAAGGCGAATTCGCCAAGCGCGTGTTCGGCGTCAAGGTGGCCTACAAGTGGAAGAGCGGCGACGGCAAGAAGAGTGAAGACTACCGGGCGCTGATTCGCGATACCAAGATGACCGAAGCGCAGACCAAGGACAATGTCGACTGGACCTATATCGAATTCAAGAGCGGCGGTAGCTATCGCGTACTCGGCAGCCAGGCCGACGGAGGCATGTTCACCAGCAGTACCGACTTGAAAAACGTGCCGCTCAGCTATGGCGAAGCGCTGCTCTGGCTGAAACAGTTCGGCGGCTTTGCCGCAATCGGCGGCAACCCCGGCGCGATGGGCAAGTTCGCCGGCAAGGTCGAACCGGGCAAGCATCTCGAATTGAGCCCTGCTGATGACGACGATTCGGGTTTCGGTTTTTCGCGCAGTATAGACTGCACGCCGACCACGTGCAGTATCAGCGAAGGCTTTGCGGACTAGAACGTCAGATAAGCATCACCAGCTTGAAGTCGGGCGCATGCGCCACCCGCAGTGTCAATTGCTGGTACAGCAGTTGGCCGTATTGCGGGTGATGGAAGGTGCGTTCCCCGCCTTCGCGTTCGAGCACGTCGTGGCGGCGCCATAGTGCATCGAAGTCAGCACTCTGTTCGCATAGTTCCTGCACCATCGCCTGCATGGCTTCCTGCTCCAGTTCGGCGCTCGCGTCGGCGCGAAATTCGGCAACAAGGCGCTCCGCACGTTGCTTCCAGTCGACCACCAGTTTGCGTGCGTGCGCATCGAGGAACATGAAGCGCAGCAGGTTCGGCGCCGGTTGTTCTTCGGTTTCCTCGTCTTCGTCTTCCGGTTGAATTTGGACCGCCTTGGGCAGCCAGGTGCCGAATAAATCCGATGCATGGCGGTTCCAGGACAGCACGTCCCAGCTGCGATTCAATACGTAAGCCGGCGATTGCACGCGCTCCACCGCCTGCTGCAAGGTCTCCAGCAGGGCCAGGTTGTCGACCTGCTCCGGCTGTTCCGGGTCATGCAGGCCCGCCAGGTCGAACAGGTAGTCACGCTCGGCCTGTTTTAGTTGCAGCACGGTGGCAATGCGCGAGAGCGTGGCAGCCGATACTGACGAGGCGCGGCCCTGTTCGATCCACGTCAGCCAGGTCGGGCTGATGCCGCACAGTGAAGCAACCTCTTCACGCCGCAAGCCTTTGGCGCGGCGGCGCAGGCCGAACGACAGCCCGACTTGTGGCGCAGAAAGTCGCTCGCGGTGGAGCCGGATGAATTCGCCGATCAGGGGCGCGTTGGGTGATGGCATGCGGACAAGGTATCAGGCAGGGTGGTAGTGCGGGTAATAGTATCAATGATGGCCTTGTTAGGCCATGGTGCGGCCCCTATCATGAAATCTTTCAGAAGGAGATCACATGTCCGCATCATCGCACGAAGAGCAAGTGAACCGCCAATTCGGCCAATCCGCCTCGGCTTATCTGACCAGTGCCGCCCATGCGCAAGGCGCGGACCTGGCCAGGCTGCCGCAATTGCTGCAAGGGCAGGATGGTGCCAACGTGCTCGATATCGGTTGCGGTGCCGGGCATGTCAGCTTTGCCGTGGCGCCGCAGGTGGGGCAGGTGACGGCCTACGACTTGTCACCACAGATGCTCGATGTTGTGGCGCAGGAAGCCGCCCGGCGCGGCTTGCACAACCTCACCGTGCAACAGGGCGTTGCTGAATCCCTGCCGTTTGCCGATGCCGCATTCGACCATGTGCTGACGCGCTTTTCGGCACACCACTGGTCTGACCTTGCTGCGGCACTCAAGGAAATCCGCCGCGTGCTGAAACCGGGCGGGCTGTTCATCGCCATTGATGTGATGGCTCCGGCGCAGCCCCTGTTCGATACCCATTTGCAATGCATTGAATTGCTGCGCGACGTGTCGCACGTGCGCAATTATTCGCACACGCAATGGGAACAACATCTGCACGATGCAGGGTTCGCCGTCGAAGCACACAGCCAGTGGAAATTGCCACTGGAATTCCAGGCCTGGGTCACGCGCATGCAAACTCCCCCGGAGCGTGTGGCTGTGATTCAAGGGATGTTGCGCAATGCCCCGCAAGAGGTGCGCGAGTACCTGCGGTTACAAGCGGATTGTTCTTTCGACCTCGATGTTGTCATGTTTGAAGCGCGGCTGTTGCAGAGCTGACTAAAGATTGCAGGAATGATTTATCAAACCTGCAATGGCAAGCGTCAAATTTCGTTTCGGCGCTAGCCCGGGAGGTTGCTTTCTGGAACAATGTCGCAAACCATTTGCGATTTGCCGTGCCATGATAAAGCTTCCGACCCAGGCGGAAATCGATACCACCCTGAAAGGGTTTTCGATTCCGCCGCGGCCCCAGGTATTGGTCAGCCTGAGCCAGGAAATGAACCGGGAAGAACCCGACCTGAAACTGATTGCGCGCCAGATCGGTGGTGACGTCGGCTTGTCTGCGGCCGTGCTCAAGACCGTCAATTCGCCATTCTTCGGTTTGAAGAAAAAGATCAGCTCCGTGACGCAGGCGGTGAGCCTGCTCGGTTTAAAAAGCGTGGAACAGCTGATAACCAGCATCATGCTGCGCAACAGTTTCGTTGCCGAGTCGCGCACCCTGGAACATTTCTGGGATACCGCCGAGCGCTCGGCCGGTATCGCGGCACACATCGCCTCCACGCTACCCAATTGCGCGCGCGACGATGCATACAGCTTCGGTTTGTTCCACAATGCCGCCATCCCCATCCTCAACCAGCGCTTCCCCAACTATCTGCAAACCTTGAAGGCTGCCGTGCATGCGGGCGGGCGCGTCGTGACCGAAGTCGAGGATGAACGCCATGCAGTCAATCACGCCACACTCGGATACCTGGTTGCCAAAGCCTGGTTCCTGCCGCAGCCGCTGTGCGAAGGCATCCTGCGCCACCATGACTTGAGCGTGTTCGAGCCTGACGACGAAGTCTCGCCGCAAGCCTTAACGTTGATCTCCATTGCCTATCTGGCCGAGCATCTGAACGATGCGCAAGCCGTGACCGGCAACCATTCGCAATGGGACGTGGTTGGCGAAAAGGTGCTGGAGCACCTCGGCCTGGAAGACGGCGAATACGAAAACCTCAGTGAAGAGATCGCCGAACTGATGGTTTAAAATGCGGCTTTGGTCTCAACCCGGAAGCTTCCCGTGCCAGCCAGCTTTGAAGAACGCCTGTCGTTTCGTCTCCTGACCGAGCCGCCCACCCTGAAGGCCCTGCAAAAATTCCAGGAAGATGCCGGCTGGTCGATTTCGCGCAAGGACCGGGAAAAGCAGCTCGACGAGCGGCGTCGCATCCAGTGGGTCAGCGTCGAGATGGATCAGGTGAAGGTGGCGATTGCGCGTCTCGAATTGGCGCCGCCCGAGTTCTGCTATGTGGCAGATTTGATCGTCAAAGGCAAGTTTCGCGGCCAGGGAGTGGGGCGCTGGTTTATCGGAGGCATCGAGCGGTTTTGCGGGGCCTTGGGCATCCGGCGCCTGGCCTTGGTTCCAGAGACGGGCAGCCTGCCATTTTATGAGGCGCTTGGCTTTGTGCCCGACACCATGGTGCCGGGTGTATGGAAAAAAGAATTGCCCTTGATACAGCGCAAACGCCTTTTGTGAGGCTTTCCGTATAGGGGCGTGCTTATACCCTGCGCCCGTTCAAGGGATACGCCGGATCGTTGTACCCCGGCGTGGAAGCATGCCCCTGTGGCACCATTGAATCCACCAGTGCTTCATCTTCCGCAGTCCACTTGTATTCCAGCGCAGGGAAATAGTCTTGCCACTGCTGCAAGGTGCGCGGTCCCGCAATTACTGAACTGATGGCACGGTTGGCCAGCACCCAGGCGGTGGCAAAGTGGGCCAGGCTGATGCCGCGCGTAGCGGCATATTCCTTCAGCTTTTGCGCTATCAGCAGCGACTCTTCGCGGAATTCCGTTTCCATGATTCGTTTGTCGGCACGGCCGGCACGGGTGCCTTCCGGCGGCCTGCTTCCGGGCTGGTATTTGCCGGTCAGCACGCCGCGTGCCACGGGGCTATAGGGCACCACACCGATTCCGAAATGGTCGCAGGCCGGCAGGATTTCAACTTCGGGCATGCGGTTCAACAGGTTGTAATACGGCTGGCAGACCACGGGGGCGGGCATGCCGATCTGTTTGGCCAGGTTCACGATTTCAGCGATGCGCCAGCCGCGGAAATTCGACACGCCCCAATAGCGGATCTTGCCCGCGCGTAGCATGGCATCAATGGCGCGCAACGGCTCTTCCAGGTCCATGCCGTTGTAGTCGCGGTGCAGGTAGTAGATGTCGATGAAGTCGGTTTGCAGCCGTTGCAGGCTCTGTTCCAGTTCATGGTGCATCCAGCTTGCCGAATAGTGCGCCTCGTTGACGCGCTCGCTCATCTTGTTGCCGAGCTTGGTTGCCAGCACCCATTGATGGCGTTGCTGTTTGATCAAGCCGCCCACCATGCGTTCCGATTCGCCCTTGCTGTAGACGTCGGCGGTGTCGATGAAATTCACCCCATGTTCATAGGCGTGCGCAACGATGCTGGCGGCTTCGGCGGCCTCGGTCTGGTCGGCAAACATCATCGTGCCCAGGCACAGGGCCGATACCTGCAAGTTGCTTTTTCCTAAATTCTTGTAATGCATTGTTACGTTTCTCCATGGATATAAGACGGGCGAGGGTCAACCCCGGCATTTTGCGGTGCGTTATGGAAGTGCAGGCTTATTTTATTCCGATAGGAGAAACACCATGAAACGCGCCCTGATTGCCTTGATCGCTACCCTGTTTGCCACCGTCAGCGTGGGTGCTTTCGCAGCCGACGGCCAGATGCATCATCATCACCGCCACCATCATCACCATCACCACCACCACCATCATCACAATATGGTGGCACCGCGTCCTTAAGCTGCTCGACGTATCAGGGGCGCCAACCCGCGCTGTTCACGCAAGCGCTGGCAGTCCGGGTTGGGGGTCCCGTCGGGGAACCATGCTTCGAATTCACGGCATGGGGTAGGGCGATGTTCATAGATCGCACAGTGGATACCGGGTTGGCCGAGTTCGCCGCGTAGTCCCACGCAGCGCCCGTTGCCGCTCTCCGTACCCTTCATTGCTGCACGAAAATTATTTACCTTGCTGGTCAATTCCAGCGGCACCCAGCCGCCGGGCTGGCCCTGCAATTCGCCGAAGTAAAAGGAGACACGGAAATGAGCACAGCAGGCGCCGCAGGAAAGACAGGGATTGCCCTGGCCGTGGTTTGCATCATCGTCGGTTGGGTCTGCCATCTCGCTTATGTTTCCTGGCTAGATTTGCGCCGGCGCAGCCGGGCAACCGTGCCAAACCGTCCCGGCGGGAATCGACTCGCCCTTCATCACCAGCGTAAGGGGGCCTAATTTTGCGTTGTCTTCCACTTCCGCACTATAGAGCACGGAGCTGCGCGGGCCCATGTAGACGCGTGCGCCGATCTTCACATGGTCGATCTTCATCACGCGGTCTTCGAACAGGTGGGTCTGCGGGCAGGTCAGGGCATTCAGTTCGCTGTACTCGCCAATCGTGACGCAATCGAATTCGGTGATGTCGGTCGTGTCCATGTAGACGCCGCGCCCGATGCGGCAACCCAGCAGGTTGAACGCCAGCGGCAGCCAGGGCGTACCGCGCAGGTTGCGCATGAAATTGGGCACGGCAATGCCTTCATACATGTTGGTCACGCCTTCGGAAAGCCAGACGAACGGTGTCCACATCGGCGCGGCGCGTTTCTTGTAGCGGCGCAGCAGCAGCCACTTGAACAGCGCCACGAAGGCAAAGGTGCCGATGCCGTACCAGAAACCTGCCACCGAGAGTGACCAGATGACTTCCAGCCAGCGGCCCGCACCGGCCAGCGGCATCAGGTCCAGCACGATGGTATAGCCCACGGCAATCACGATGGCATGCGGCGCGGCGATACGGAAAGCTTCCACCAGGCCGCGGCCCAGGCGGCGCAGGATCGAGGGATGGAAGGTCAGCCATTCCGGGTAGCCGCTGGTCTGCTCGCGCGCCGGCAGGTTCAGGGGCGGCGTGCCGAGCCAGGTGTCGCCATTTTTCATCTTGTCGTTGGCCGGCGCGCGCGAATGTACACCGATCAACACGTTTTCCGGCAGCGTGGTGCCATCCGGGATATAGGCGCCGTTGCCGACGAAGCTGCGGTGCGATACCTCGGTCGGTTGCATGGTCATCCAGCCGCAGTCGATTTCCTCGTCACCGAGCAATACGGCGTCGGCGATGAAGGTTTCATCGCCCAGGGTCAGCATGTCGGGCACCACACCGAGCGCCGTGGAGATTTCCGCGTCGCGCCCGACCTTGGCGCCGAGCAGGCGGTACCAGAACGGTGCGTACACCGTGGCATAAATGCCATGCAGCACGTTCAAACTCGATTCCTGGATCTGGCTGACCAGCCACTTGCCGCAATAGGTATTGCTGTGCACCGGCCAACTGCCCGGCTTCAAGCGCGGCAGCACGCTCCAGCGTATGCCGGCCGACACCAAAGCCGTACAGGCTACCAATACCGCACTGGCGGGGAAGGCCAGCACCAAATAGCGCAGCAATTGGGTACGCACGTCGTCGCCCATCAGCCAGGGCAGCCATTCCATTTCATCGAACCAGTCGATCAGCACGAAGCTTGGGAAGACCGGCATGAAGAACAGGGTGGCGATCAAGAGCACGCCGAACAGGAAGTAAGCCGCTTCCGCACTCAAACGCAGGTTGCTGACCGCTGGCCGGTCCGGGCCGGCTTCGGAATCGAAGGCGCCAATGTCGCGCGCCGGCGAACCGCTCCAGATGCGGCTCCTGGGTACGCACATGCCATCGGCCAGTGCCGTCTGGCCCTCGAGATGGCCCCAGTCTTCCACACGCGTATTGCCTTCCAGTACGGCGTAGGAGCCAACCCAGGCGTTGTCGCCGAGCGAGATCTTGCCCAGTATCAGTTCGCCGTGTTCGACACGCGCATTTTCAAAATTGCAGGCATTGCCCACGCTGACCTGGTCGCCGATTTCCAGCAGGTCGGCCGCGCGCAGTGTCATCGAACCGATGATCACGTCATGCCCGATGCGTGCGCCGAGCGCGCGCAGCCACCAGAGATACAGTGAAGAACCCGAAAGCAGGTAAGAGGGCGCCGCTTCAACCAGGCGGTCGGCCAGCCACCAGCGGTAGTAGGTGAAACCCCACAGCGGGTAGCGCCCGGCCTGCAGCCGTCCGGCGATGAGCCATTTGCCGGCCACGGCAATGAGGAATTCCAGCAGTGTGGCGAGCAGGAACACCAGCACCGACATTGCCACAGCAATGGGAATCGAGTCGGACGGATCACCGGTCAGGAAGTGGTAAGTGAAGAACGGCGCAAGCCATTGCGCCATGCGCAGCGTGACCAGGGGCGGAATCGCCGCCGCCTGCGCCAGGCCGCAAGTCCAGCGGCGCAGGGCCGATGGCGGGGTCCAGTTGGCATCGGAAGTTTGATACTGGACATTGCCTTGATCGAGCACTTCGGCAATCGCGCCGAGCTCGCGGCGCTGATAGATGTCGCGCACCGTGACGTGGGCAAACCTTGCGTCGGCGCGCAGGGCCGAAGCCAGCCGTGCGGCAAAGAACGAATGGCCGCCAAGGTCGGTGAAGAAATCGTCCGAGCGATGCAGCGCCTGGCCGGGGAACAGCTTGGCGAGCGCGGCGAACAAGGCTTCTTCGCCGGCAGTTTGCGGCTGGTCGGAACCGGCAGCATCCTGCACTGGCGCCGCCAGCTCCATGGCCTTCAGGTTCTTGCGGTCGATCTTGCCCGAAGTCAGGCGCGGCATCTGCTCGAGGATCTCGTACCGCCCAGGCACCATGTAAGGCGGCAGGATGATGTTGAGCTTGGCGCGCAAATCGGCCGCGTCGAGCACGGCGCCGCTCTCGGGCACGATGAAGGCGATCAATTGCTCGATCTCGTCAACCTTGCGCAAAATCACGGCTGCCGTGCCCACGCCGACCTGCTTGGCCAGCACGGCTTCGATCTCGCCCAATTCCACGCGGAAGCCGCGGATCTTGACCTGGTCGTCGGCGCGGCCCAGGCATTGCACGCTGCCGTCGGGCTGGATCAGTGCCAGGTCGCCGGTGCGATACAGCCTGTCATTGCCACTGCCGAATGCCCAGGGGTTGATCAGGAATTTCTCGGCCGTCAATTCGGGGCGGCCAAGGTAACCCGCTGCGAGCCCTGGTCCCGTGATACACAATTCGCCGGTTTGTCCCTGGGGCAGGATGCACAAGCCCTTTTCGGTATCGGGCTCGATCACCAGCAAGCCATAGTTGGGCAAGGGCTTGCCGATGGTGACGGTTTCACCGGGCTTCAATTCTGCCAGGCTGGCCGAGACCGTGGCTTCGGTCGGGCCGTAGGTGTTGAAGATTTGCCGCGCCGGCGTCCACCAGCGGTCGACCAGGCTGGCCGGACAGGCTTCGCCGCCGAGGTTGATCAGGCGCAGGCTGGGCACATCCTGGCTGAACAGTGCCAACAGGGTTGGCACGGCATGTAGCACGGTCACGCCGTGTTCCTGCAGCGCGCGCGGCAGCGCATCGGGGTCGGCCGTCAATTCGCGCGGGGCGAGCCACAGGCTGGCACCGACCAGGTAACTGATCCAGATTTCTTCGAAAGACATGTCGAAGGCGACCGAGAACCCCTGGTACACCTTGTCTGATTCGCGTATGCCCAGCACGGCGTTTTCGCTGCGCAGGAAGTGGCAGATGTTGCCCTGGTTGATCAGGATGCCCTTGGGCTTGCCGGTCGAACCAGAGGTGTAGATCACATAGGCCGGGTCTGCCGTGTTGCGCGTGGTGCGATGCGCCAGCGGCATGGTGGTTTCCGCCGGCACCAGCAGCGCTTCGGCTGTCCAGACCGGGCGCGCGCTGCCGGCCAGAAATGGCAAAAAGGCGTTGCAACTGACTACGCCGCTGCCGTTGGCATCTTCCAGGCACACCATCAGCCGTTCGACCGGCGTATCTTCTGCCACCGGCAGCCAAGCTGCGCCAGCTTTGGCAATGGCCGCCTGCATGACCAGCAGCTCGATACCGCGCGGCAGCCACAGGCCCAGGATCTGGCCCGGCCCCACGCCTGCTTCGATCAGGCGTGCTGCGGCCAGGTCGGCCTGGTGGTTCAATTCGGCATAGGTCAGCGTGCGTTCGCCATAGGTCAGGGCGATGCGGTCCGGAATGCGCGCGGCGGTGGCTTCGAGAATATTGGCCAGGACTTCATCGCGCAGGAAATCGGGGCGATGCGGGCCAAACAGGACTTCGCTTTGTTCAGGTAAGACGGCTTCTTGTTCTAGGGGATTCATTGATTTTCTTGTGCCGGCGAAATACGCGCGGGGTTGCTATTGCGCATTTTCTCATATCGAACAGACAAGAGTGAATTTAATGCATCTTGCGGGCCTCTTGTGCGCGTTTTTGTGTACCGAAGGTAACAAGCTGTATCCGGATTTTTCCAGCACCGGTGATGGCTTCGCGTAATCCGTCAAAATGCCGGAATCATAGGGAAAAGATGTCAATCGTTACACGAAATTTACCTCAGATTTACAAATATCGATCCTTCTGTCAAAGTGTTCGTCATATCGTTGGGCAACGAGATCGCTAACAAATTCCCGTCCGGATTCCCATGTTCGACAAACTCTTCCGCAGACCGGGTAAATCTCCAACGCCGCCGCCACCTGAGCAGGCTGTGGAGGACAGCGGCTTTCCGGAAACCCTGATCGAAGTCAGGGAGGAGGGCACGACCTTGGGCGGCGACGCGCCTTTGACGGTTGCCGTCGATCTCGACTTCACCTACGTCTGCCGTGCGCCTGTGGTTGACCGCACACATCGCGTCGTCGGTTATGAGTTCATGTTGCGTGGCACCGGAGCAGTCGACGCCCAATCGGCCGACCCTGTCACACGCCAGCTGGACGAGCAAGCCTTGTTGAAGCGCCTGGTAGCAATGGACCTGGCGCGCCTGCTGGCTTACCGCTATACCTTCCTGGCTATGTCGGCACAATTGCTGCTCAATTCCACGGTGGAGCAATTGCCGCCCGAACTGAGCGTGCTGCTGGTACGAGCTGACTCCTTTGGCGCCCACGTCGACCCCAATATCGCCGCGCGCATGATGCACCTGCGCCGCATGGGTTTCGGTTTCGGTTTGCAGGTTGATGAGCAGAGTTTGCCCCTGGTCGACCAATTGCACCACCTGACGCACTATGTGGTGCTGGACTTGAGCGGCAGCGAGCCCGGCCGCTTGCTCGATGAAGCGGTCAAGGGCTTGCGCCGCTGGCCCGAGACCCAGCTCTTCATCAAGCATGTGCCCGACGTGCATACCTTCGAGCTGTGCAATTCATTGCTCGCCAAGTATGTCGGCATCCACCTGTTCCAGGGCGGTTTCCTGGTGCAGCCTTTGCCCTGGCGTTCCGATCACGTCGATACCGGCAAGACACGCATCGTGCGCCTGCTGCGGGCGATCAAAAAGAATTTTGACATTCCGGCCCTTGCAGAAAGCTTGCGCCACGATCCCATGTTGTTGTCGCGCCTGCTGCGTTACGCAAATTCGGCAGCGGCCAGCCCCTTGTCCAAGGTCAACAGCGCCGAGCGCGCCCTGGCCATCATGGGAAGGGAAAACATCTACCGCATGCTGACCGTGCTGCTGTTTTGCAGCGGCGAGGTCGAAGACCGCGACGTGGCCATCATGGACAATGCCCTGGTGCGCGCGCGCTTTGCCGAGACGCTGGGGGCGGAACACCTGCCGCTGGCCGATTGCGACAACCTGTTCCTGGTCGGGATGTTTTCGCTGCTGCATATCTTGCTGCGCGTGCCGCCCGACGAAGCGCTGTTGCCACTGGACCTGCCTGCCGAAGTGACGGAAGCGCTGCTGGCCGGCACCGGGCCTTACGCCAGCCATCTGGCGCTGGTAGTCGCCTGCGAGCAGGGTGACCAGGAACGTATCGCTCTCCACGCGGCGCAATGCGACGTCAGCGAATCCACCGTCAACGTGTGCCACCTTGAAGCCATACTCTGGTCGCAGGAACTGGCCCGCGTTTGATACCCTGGGCACCACCTTTCGATACTCCGCATTCCCGCTTTGGTTGTTTGTTGCTGTGCGCCTATAATCGCTGCAAGCAAGTCGGACAACCCAATACGGAGCATCACAAATGAACCCGCAAGTGCATAAACCTTCCCCTGCCTTCATCGGTGTTTCCTGGGCCGCGCTGCTGGCCGGCTTCATCGGTTTCACGGTCGGCCTGTGGAATGCCGGCATGCAATTGAATGAAAAAGGTTATTACCTGACGGTGCTGCTGTTCGGCCTGTTTTCTGCCGTGTCGCTGCAAAAGAGCGTGCGTGACCGCCTCGAAGGCATTCCGGTCACGGGGATTTATTTCGGTTTGTGCTGGCTGTCGGTAATCTTTTCCCTGTTACTCTTGTCGGCCGGCTTGTGGAATGCCACACTGGCGCCAAGCGAAAAGGGCTTTTACGCCATGGCCTTCGTGCTGAGCCTGTTCTCGGCCGTGGCGGTGCAAAAGAATACACGGGACCTCGCCGCATTCGAATCGCGGCGCAGCATGGACGAATAAAGGAAGACGGATGGTGCAGGGCAGGGACGATGAAACGACGAATGAAGGCGGCTCGCGCGGTTTTCTGGCCAACCTGACCCTGTTTGGGGCAAACATCTGGGTGAGCCTGGGCATGTGGGCCCTGGTCTGCCTGGGGATTGCGGCGGCGGCCATCATCTTCTTTTCCGAAGGGGCACCCTCGTCGTTCACCATTGCCAGCGGCCCGGCCGGCAGCTCATTCGACCGCTATGCCGAGCAATACAAGAAGATATTGGCGCGCGAAGGCATCGCACTCAAGATCGTGCATTCGGATGGTTCCTTCGATAATCTGCATAAATTGGCCGACCCCAAGTCAGGCGTCGATGTTGCCTTCGTCCTGGGTGGCGATGCCGACGCCGACCAGGCCGAGCACCTATTTTCTCTGGGCAGCGTGTCATACCAACCCTTGCTGGTGTTTTACCGCGGCAAGCCCAAAGCCCTGCTGTCCGATTTTGATGGCGCGCGCATCGCCATTGGCGAGCCCGGCAGCGGCGCCCATGTATTGGCACTGAATCTGCTGAAGGCCAACGGCATCGAAGCCGGCGGCAAGACCCAGTTTGTCGAATCGACACCGGCCGAAGCGGTGGCGTCCATGTTGCATGGCAAGGTCGATGCCTTGTTCGTCATGACCGATTCGGCATCGATGGATACCATCCATGAACTGATCTTCGCGCCTGACGTGCATCTGTTCGACTTCACCCAGGCCGACGCCTATGCGCGCAAATTCTCCTACCTGAACAAACTCTCGCTGCCGCGCGGTTCACTTGATTTCGGGCGCGACCTGCCGCCCGAAGACGCGCACCTGGTCGGTCCCATGGTTGAACTGGTGGCGCGCAAGGGCTTGCATCCCACATTGTCGGATTTCCTGATCGAAGCTGCGCGGGAGGTCCATGGCAAGGCCGGCATGTTCAAGAAGAGCGGTGAATTTCCTGCCTTGCTGCATCATGAATTCCCCGTTTCGCCCGATGCCGAACGCTATTACGCCTCGGGCAAGAGTTATCTCTACCGCACCTTTCCGTTCTGGCTGGCGCGCCTGATCAATCGGATCATCGTGGCGGTGCTGCCTGTGGTGCTGGTCCTGATTCCCGGATTGAAGATCATTCCCGGCATTTACCGCTGGCGCATGCAGGGGCGCATTTATCGCTGGTACCGCGAGCTTCTGGAGCTGGAGCGGGAGGTGCGGGATGGGGCGGCGGACCCGGCAGTACGGGAGCAGCAACTGGCGCGCCTGGCTGAAATTGAAACTTCGGTCAGGAACATTCGCGTGCCGGCCACCTTTGCCGACCTGTTTTACAGCCTGCGCGAACATATCGTGTTTGTTCGCGAGCGCGTGCTGGCGGGATAGCAAAAAGACATCAACATTCTGATCAATTTGGCAACTTGAACCGCTTCCCTGTTTGGCGGTATAAACGGGAGACAACAGGAGCCCAAATGCTGAAAACAGGGCGCGCCGGGCCTGGCGCAGCACGCCAGGGAGGCGCGGAAGCGGTCGAAGTGCGATTGATTGGCGCCATTGCCAAGGGCGACGTGCAAGCGTTTGAAACACTCTATCGCGGCTATTTTCCGCGCCTGACGCGTTTTCTCGACCGCATGACACGCAGCGCGCACCTGATCGAAGAGATCGTCAACGACACCATGATGGTGGTCTGGCAAAAGGCCGGCACCTTCGACCAGACCTCCAAGGTTTCGACCTGGATCTTCGCCATTGCCTATCGCAAGGGCTTGAAGGCGATTGGCGCATTTGACGACCCTGTGGAGTCCGACAGTGAAGATTATGCCGCCGCAGCGGAAAACGGCCCGGAACAGGAATTTTCCCAACAGCAACTACAAATGTTGCTGGGCAAGACCCTGGATGCCTTGCCCGCCGAGCAGCGGCACGTTGTCAACCTTGCCTATTATCATGGCATGGACTATGGAGAAATTGCCGACATCATGGATTGCCCGGTCAATACCGTCAAAACACGCATGTTTCATGCGCGGCGCCGGATGAAGACCATGCTGGTGTCGCATTTTGGAGAAGCATCATGAGCGTCATCCCTTTGAATACCGATGTGCACCAGGAAGCGCAGGAATTGCTGCCCTGGTTTGTGCTCGGCACCTTGAATGCAACGGAAACGGCGGCGGTCCAGGAACATCTGCGCACCTGCAGCCAATGCCAGGCCGATGTCGAATTCCAGCGCAAGCTGCAAGCGGTGCCGCTGGCGCCGCGTGTTGAACTCGACGTCAACAGCGCGTTCGCCAAACTGAAACCGCAACTGGCTGCCGCGCCCCAGGAAAAGAAGGGGCCGCGTTTTGAAGACCGGCTGGAGGGCTTGCGCCAGGCTGCGCGCCAATGGTGGATGCCTTGGGCGATTGGAGCGCAGACCCTGGCCCTGGCTTGCCTTTGTGTGGTGGTGATGCAAAAGCAGGCCGCTCCGGTGCAATATATCGCTTTGGGCGCCCAGGTTGAAGACAAGGGCAATATGGTGGTGATGTTCAAGCCGCAAACGGCGGAGAATGAATTGCGCCGCATCCTGCAAGGCGCCGATGCCCGCGTGGTTGACGGCCCGTTGGTGACCGGGGCCTATGTCGTCCACGTGAATGACGGCAAGCGCGCACAGGCGCTGGCCGCCCTGCATGGTGAATCCGCCGTTACCATGGCCGAATCGCTTGATGCCGGAGGCGCGAAGTGAAAATCCTGCTCGCCGTCGTGCGCAGCCTGTTGCTGGCGGCGCTGTTTGCCCTGCCAGCCATGGGTTTTGCTGCCGATGGCGATACGCGTGCACCTGACGACAACCGCGCAGATCATCAAGTGCTGGTCATGCTGCACCTGCCGGCGCCGCACTACCGGCCCGACTCGGGCTATTCCGGCAGCTATGGTGACGACGGCAGCCACAGCGCCCGGCGCCGCATCGCCGAAGATCTGGCCCGTGCGCATGGTTTAATCCTGGTGACCGACTGGCCCATGCCGGCGCTTGGTGTCGATTGCTACGTGATGGAAGACCCGGCCCATGGCACGGCGGCACATATGATCGAAGTGCTGTCGGCCGACAAGCGTATCGAATGGGTGCAACCCATGAGCACCTTCCATACGCTGGGCAATGATCCGCTGTTTCAGGCCCAGCCCAGTTCCTCGTTATGGCATCTGAATGACTTGCACCGCGTCGCCACCGGGCGCAACGTCACGGTGGCCGTAATCGATAGCGGGGTGGAAGACAGCCACCCCGATCTACGGGGCCAGGTCGTGTTGAAGGAAAATTTCGTCGATGGCATGCCCTATGCCGGCGAACAGCACGGCACGGCAGTGGCCGGCATCATTGCTGCGGTGGCCGGCAATGGCATCGGCATCGAAGGGATCGCACCGAATGCGCGCGTGATGGCCTTGCGTGCCTGCTGGCAGCCCGCAGACACGCGGGCACAATGCAACAGCTTCACACTGGGCAAGGCGATCAACTTTGCGATTGCACATGACGCACGCATCATCAACCTGAGCCTGGGCGGCCCGCCCGACCGCTTGCTGGGCCAGTTGCTTGAGGTGGCGATCAAGAAGGGCATCATGGTGGTGGCCGCCGTTGATCCGCAAAGCGCCGATGGCGGTTTTCCTGCCAGTTTCGGTGGTGTGCTGGCAGTGGCTTCGCTCGATATGCACGGCAAGCTGGCGCACGTGGTGCTGGCGCCGGGGCGCGACATTCCGACCACCGCCACGGACGGCCGCTGGAACTTCGTCTCCGGCACGTCCTATGCCGCTGCCCACATCACCGGCATGATGGCATTGCTGGACGAACTCAATCCGGCCATGAACGCCGCGCAGATTGAAGCGCAGGTGTGGAATACGGGTAACAATGGCAACGATGGCGTCGATGCCTGTGCTACGATAGGCCGCATCACGGGAAACTGTCCCTGCTCCTGCACTGCGGCCCATGTTTCGAAAACGTCTCTTATTCCTTGATGCTTGCCCTGACTGTACCGCTCGCCTTCGAGCCCGCCGCCTTTCCCTCCTCAATTCCTTGCTGCGCCTGACGGCGTTTTTGTCGCTTGCTGTTTGTGGCACTGCTTCGGCGCAGGTCAGCGGCAGCGTGTCGCTGGTGTCGGACTATATCTATCGCGGCGCCTCCTTGTCGCATGACAATCCCGAAGCGCAATTGAACCTGACTGCCGACTTCGACAGCGGCTGGTTCGCGGGTGTTTTCGCCACGCCGGTCGACCTGCCTGCCACGCACGGGCAAGCCATCGCCTATGGCGGGTATGCGCATCAATGGACCAATGACCTAAGCTGGGAAGCCGGCCTCTCTGAATCCGCCTACACCGGCAGCAGCGGCCAGGATTACACCGAGGCCTTCATCGGCTTGTCGACCGACCGTATCAATGGCCGGCTTTATTATTCGCCGAACTACCTGGGCCAGAGCTTGCATTCGATCTACGGCGAACTCAATTACAACCTGCCGCTTGCAGAAAACCTGCGTTTTACCGCACATGCCGGCTACCTCGACGTGATTCAGCGCGGCGATGAGGGTGTCGGTGCCAGCCATGGGGATGTTCGCACAGGCTTGTCATACCGCCTGGGCGACTGGAACCTGCAATGGGGAGTCGCATCGGTGCGCGAGACGACAGTCTATTATCGTTACCATCAGCATGTCACACGCCACTACGTCGGGATATTCGACGCGACCTGGAATTTTTGACGCCCATTCTTGAACCTTGTTGCTCCCTGCCGGAATAGACCGGAAAAGCGGCTTTCATACTGGAGGCCCTCATCCGCGATATCCGCGATGTCTTTCGACAGGGGAAACAATTGAAACCAGAACATTTCGCCAAGACCTTGCGCCTCATGCTGTGTGGCTTCCTGCTGGCATTCGGCTTGCCGGCACTGGCGGTCGAGCAGGGCGTTGCCGCGCCGGAATTCGACGTGCCCGGGCAAACCACGAACGTCAAGCTCAATACTTACCACGGCAAGCTGGTCTATCTCGACTTCTGGGCTTCCTGGTGTGGGCCATGCAAAAAGTCCTTCCCCTGGATGAACGACATGCAAAAGCGTTATGGCGCCCAGGGTTTGCAAGTGGTTGCCGTCAATCTCGATGCCAAGCGCACCGACGCGCTGGAATTCCTGTCCCTCGTGCCGGTCAGTTTCATGATCGGCTTCGACCCGGCCGGCGCGGTGGCGCGTTCCTATGGCGTCAAGGGCATGCCCAGCAGCGTCTTGATCGCCCCCGACGGCAGCGTGATCGCCATGCATGAAGGCTTTAATGAAGGCGACAAGGCGGACCTGGAAAATCGCATCCGCGGCAATCTCAAACTGGTCAAGTAACAGGAGCAGGACACCATGCAAAAATCAGTCAAAACCTTGTTACGTGCCGCAACCACGCTGCTTGCGCTTGCCGCATTGGCCGGCTGCAGCCTGATCCAGCCCGTGCAACCCTGGGAAAAAGGCGTGCTGGCCAAGCCCGAGATGACCATCCAGGGTAATGACCCGCTCGACGCCAAGTTCTCCGAACATATCTATTACAGCCGCGAAGCGGCCTCGGGTGGTTCCGGCGTAGGCGGTGGCGGTTGCGGCTGCAACTAGTTCATCCTGGCATCGGCGCGGTATGATGGCGCCATGGATCATCCTCCGACTTTTGGCGTCGCCTTCGGCGCCATGGCCAGCACCTGCGAAGTACGGCTTGCCGCGCGTAATGAAGACGAGGCGCGCCGGCTGGCCCAGCCCGCCATCGACGAAGTGCGGCGCATTGAAGTCAAGTATTCACGTTACCGGCCCGACAGCATTGTCTCGCGCATCAATGCCGCGGCGGGGCAGGGCAGCGTCGAGTGCGATTCGGAAACGATAGCGCTGTTTGGCTATGCCGATGCGCTCCACAAAGCGTCCGACGGCTTGTTCGACATCACCTCGGGCGTGTTGCGCCGCGCCTGGAATTTCCGCGAAGCGCGGATTCCTGCTACGGAACAGTTGCAGCCCTTGCTGGAGTTGATCGGCTGGGCCGATGTGCGCTGGCAGCCTGATGCCACGCAAATCGCCCTGCCGCGCGCCGGCATGGAAATCGACTTCGGCGGTTTCGGCAAGGAATATGCGGCTGACCGTGCCGCCGCCATTCTCGCAGGACAAGGCGTGCAGCATGGCTACGTCAACCTGGGCGGCGACATGCGTATCGTCGGACCACAGCCTGATGGCTCACCTTGGGTGATCGGTATCCAGGACCCGCGCCAGCATGAGACCACGGTTGCCGCCATTCCAGTCGAGTCGGGCGCACTGACCACCAGCGGCGACTATGAGCGCTATTTCGATCTCGAAGGCAAGCGCTATTGCCACATCCTCAATCCGCGAACCGGCATGCCGGTCGAGACCTGGCGTTCGGTTTCCGTGCTCGCTCCGCTGGCAGTGGCCGCAGGTAGTTATTCGACCATTGCCATGCTCAAAGGGGAGGGCGCGCTGGCCTTCCTTGAGCAATCCAATCTGCCTTTTCTCGCAGTCGATCGCGCCGGGACGGTACACTCGAAGCGATGAAAACCTGGACCATACTTGTGGAACCGCTGGGCGCAGACTTTGAAGCGGAGGAAGACATGCCCATCATGCTCGCAGCGCATCGCGCCGGTGTTGCCTTGCCGGCCTCGTGCCGCAACGGCACCTGCCGTACCTGCATGTGCAAGGCAAAAAGCGGCAGCGTTCGCTACGATATCGAATGGCCTGGACTGAGCGTGGATGAAAAGCGGGAAGGCTATATCCTGCCCTGCGTCGCCTATGCGGCGTCGGACCTCGTCATTGACGAACCACGGCTGTATTTCGACTGATCAATTTCGATTGATCAATTTCGAATGATCATGCGAGATGGATGGTCCAGGCGGCGGACGATTCCTTGCGCACCTTGTTTTCCCGCACCAGTTCGCTCAGGGCGCGGCTGGTCATCTCGCGGCTGGCATCGATCTGCACCGCGAGGTGCGTCACCTTGGGCGCCGGTTCCAGCCGGCCTGCGGCGGCTTGCGTCATCAGGGTCAGCCACAGCCTTTCCTTGACAGACAGCGCGACGCGGTTCTCCAGTTTGCGGTTGGCATCCTGCAGTTTTTTCGACAAGTCAGCCAGCAGGCTCAAGGCGAAAATGGGCTCTTCGCGCATCAGCCGTTCAAACTGGTCGCGCTGGATTTGCACCAGCACCGCATCTTCGGTGGCACTGACGTCGGCTGAACGCGGCGTTCGCTGGCTCAAACCCATTTCGCCAAGGCAGGCACCGGGCTCGATCGTTGCCAGTTGCAGGCGCAGGCCGCGCGCATCGCACAGCGATACGGCAAGCTTGCCCGTCACCAGGATATACAGTGCATCAGCCCGGTCGCCGGCGCGGAACAGGAAACTGTCACGCGGCAGTTGGCGCAATTCGCTTGATCGTGAAATCGACGCAAGCTGGTCCGCTTCCAAAGACTGGAAGCAGGGAACGCGGCGCAAGACTTCAATCGAAACCATGAATAGTCGATTTCTTTATCGTGACGCCATTATGCAGCAAGGCTGGCCAGTGCCGGAAAAACGAAACGCTTGCCCTTCTCGATCCAGCCGGCAAAGCCATCGGCACAGGCATCGTTCTTGGGGCCGGGCTGGTAGTGATACAGCCACATCTTGTTTCGCTGGTCTTCCGGCAGCCCCAGCAACTGTTCATAGTGTGCGTGCACGCCGGAGCGGAAGGGCGCCGTTTCACAGTCGTGCAGGATCAGGTCGGCGCTGCGGTAAAACCGGCTGATCTGCGAGGGAGCGAATTGCGTATCGGCGGAAAAGAAAATGCGCGTATCGCCTAACGTGAACAACAGGCCATAAGACGGCGAGATATGGAAACCATCCATGATATGCACCACCTGCACCAGGCGAAAATGCACGCCTTCCCATTCGAAACCCTTGTTCACGCCGACCGCGTGCACGTCAAAGTAGGAATGGATACTGGCTTCCTCGCCTTCCAGGCTGCCGAGCCCGCCGCGCAGGCTATGCGACCACAGGTCGCGGATGATGGCGCTGCTGCTGCGCAGGCAGGGCCTTTTCCCGGTGCCGGAGAAGCGGGTGCCGAATGCCAGCCATTCGAGGCCGCCGATGTGGTCGGCATGCAGGTGAGAGATAAAGACGTCGTCGATGTCGGTCGCACGCAAGCCCAGTTCCATCAGGGAAAAGCGGATGTCGGAACCGCAGTCCAGCAGCAGGCGCCGCCCCGACGGCGCTTCGATCAGTACATTGCTTTGCCAGTTTTCACCGGTGTGCTCCCCAACGTAAAAGGCCGAGCCGCTACCCAGAAAAGTCAGTGTGAATTGTGCAGCCGGGTCATGGTTGGTGTTCGTGCGTTTCGCATCCATCATCTTCTCCCTGTTCGGTGGTTCGATGAAGGGCAGTGTAGGCTTTTGCCTTACGTGCGACTGTGAAGCCTGTCACAGAAATACAAAATTATTGCGGCCATAAAAAAGCCGCCAGACTCTGGCGGCTTGGGGTATCACTGCGGCTGCGGCGGCGGATAGTTCGGCGGCGGAGGCGGCGGGTAATTTGGCGGCGGCGGTGTGTAATTTTGCGGCGGCGGAGGTGGCGGCGTGTAGGTTTGGCGCGAATACTGGCGCTGGCCCGTCGTCGGCACGCTATTGCCCTTGGCGTACATGCATTGCTCATAGGCGATGTCATACTTGCGCTGGGCGTTGTAGCTGCCGCCCGCAGAAGCGTTCGAACCGGCAGCGCTACCGACCAATAGGCCCGTACCGGCACCGATGGCCGCGCCCTGGTGGTTGCCGCCGATGGCTGCACCGGCAGCTGCGCCAATCAATGTGCCGACGATGCCGCTTTCGACCGCCTTATTATTGGCAGCATCGGCTGCACCAGCAGTCTGGTTGCCGGCGTATTGGCGGCATACTGCGTCGTCTTCGTTGAACTGTTCAAAGCTCTTGCCGCTGCCCGGCATCACAGCCACGCTCGGGCTCGATGGGGCGCTGGCGCACGCCACAAGCGCGATGGCTGCAGCGATGGCGGAAATCTTTCCAATGTGGGATTGCATGTTGTTTGCCTTATGCGATGTCATTCAAAGGGTAAAACTTACTGCTGGGCGGGCGGCTGGGACGGTACGCGCTCCCACGCCCTTTCGCAATTGCGCACGTAAGGGTAGTAGCCCGCAGGTTTGCGGCAGTAGTACCAATCACCGGCTTGCGCGGGCGCGGCTTGCAGCGGCTGAGCCACGTCCTGGCTTCGTTCGATATAGACCGTCGGCGCTGCCGGCTCGGTTACGACCACCGGCTGATATGCATAAGGATAGTAGCCGGGATAGTAACCCCATCCTGGGTATATCAGCGGCCAGGGATCGACCACCACACCTACACCGACGCGGCCGTGAAAATGGCCAGGATAGGCTTGGGCCGCAGCGGCACCCAACAGGCCGCTGCATAGCGTTGCTGCGAATAAGACAGTTTTGAGAGCTTTCATGATCTCACCTTGCTTCCTTGTTGCTGCTTCCGTCTTGCAATTTGCCGGCTCAAACGCTGCCGAGCTTGGCGTATCTATAATGTATAAGGCAACTTTGCTGCCTTGAAGCATCATTACACCCTGTTACACCGTCTTCACTTCGGGTTTACATCGCCAGGGCACGTCTGCAAGGCAGAAAATAACTCCTTACTTTGAGCTAATTTTGCGAAATTGGTTCCTAAAACGGTGTCGAATAGCAACATACGGCAATGTATCACTACAGCAGGTTGCGGGAATCACGTAATACCACTGTCACAATTCACGATTCTGGTATTGGATTGGTCTAGTCGCAGAGCTTGTGTTTCCTGGTGGCGGATACCTGCGGTACTATCGGTATTTCAAGGAGGGCGGTCGACTTTTTGGCATGGCTGCTGCCCGTGAAAAGATGAAGTGGTATGCCCGTTCTTACGGGCTTTAAAAACCAGTTGACCGGAAATTTCTTCGGTCTCATTATGCACTCAGGCGTTGTTTTGGTATTGAAGTGGTATTTGCTAGTTTATCGCTTCCTTTGCTTATGGCAGGGCCTGCAGCACGGTAGTACAAGGGTGCGTCGGCACGGTGCACGGCGTTGGGGGACGACGGCGTACCTCGACGCACCCGGTTTTTCGATATTCGCGTTTGCCCCAAGCTCAGGGTAAGAAGAAACGCCATCGCTTGTTTCTTGAACAAGCACTCTCGCGTCATGGCCCGGAAAATGCATTGGCCTAGCCAGGTTCGTTGACACGAGGAAATGATGGAGCAATTCAAGCAGCCCGCTACAGAACAATCCCGCCAATCCCACCATCAGCAAAGCGAGTCCAAGGCACCGCCATCGATGGAAGAAATCCGCCGCCAGCTTGGCTGGCACTTATGCAATGCCGGTGCGAAGTCGTATCCAAATGGATAGCAAATGTGAAGCAACCGTGATTTTGAAAATCAATTGAAACCGGTTGGACGATTTGTAAAAAGATTGCATGAATCGGAGCAGGGGTCGTAGAATGCCCGTAGTTGCAGTAGTTTGTATCTTGCGGTTGTAAGTGCTTGTATCGCAAGGGAATCTTGTCTGGGGGCTATCCATGCATAGAATTATCGTAGTGTCCTTTCTGAGTTTGACGGCGCTGTCGGCGCAAGCGGGAGGGATAGGCGATCTTTTCGGCGCATTTGCGGGGCGTATTGATACCTACGGTTCCGGCCATGACGGACAAGCCAAGCAGATGGAAGCTGCGCTGATCAAGGTTTCGGAATACATGAACAAGCGCATGCCGGAATTGATCAATCCTGAAACCCGGCTTGACCGCGTCAGTGCCGAACCAGGCCCGCATTTCTCCTACCATTACACGCTGTTGGACACCAATGGCGCCGATGTCGACAAGACCAGCTTCATGGCCGACCTGCGCGGCAGGCTCAAGAGCACGGTGTGCCAAAAGGCTGAAATCCGCAACTTCCTCAACCACGGCATTACCGTGGCTTACAGCTATCGCGGCAAGGACAACGCGCCCGTCGGCACGGCAGAGTTTGCCCCCAATACTTGCGACGACGTCGCGCAGCTCCAGTAAGTTCGCAGAAATTTCGCAGAAATTCCGATTACACCGTGCGGCATGCGCGGTGCTTGAATAGCATGAATTCAGGCCTGCGGTTTGGCCTTGCGTAAATCTTCCAGGCAGCCTTGCAGCTTGACGATCAAGGCTTGCACTTCATCTTCCTCCAGATCCAGCGGTTCATCGTGCGCGCCGATGGCGATCAGGCAAACAGTGGAACCATCGAGCCAGGCATCGAGCCGGTCTTCCTTGTGCGTCATGTGAGGCATCATGTGTTTTCCGCTATGAATGGACAAACTCTAGTGTAATCAATTGTGCTGCATGCTGCGCGTGATGCTTGCACGATATTGGCGCAATCAGCTCATCAAATCGTAAGGACCGCCTTTTTCCAGTGCGCGCTGATAGGCCGGGCGTGCATGGATACGTTGCAGGAAGTCCCACAGGCGTGGGCGGTCCTCTTTCAAGCCACCGCGTGCGGCTGCTGCTTCGACCGGGAAACTCATCTGGATATCTGCAGCACTGAATTCTTCTCCGGCAAACCAGGTGTGGTGGCCGAGTTCGGCTTCCATGAAGTCGAGATGCAGCTTCAATTGCGGATTGATGAAGGCTTTCCTGACCTTGCTGGCAATGGCGCGTGCAATCGGTCGCACGAAGAAGGGCGCCGGCGCCTGGGCCACCCGCGAAAACACCAGGGCCAGCAGGAGCGGCGGCATGGCGGAGCCTTCTGCATAATGCAGCCAGTAGCTGAGCCGGCGTTGTCCGATCTCGTCAGAAGGCGCCAGGCGCCCGGCACCATGCTGCTTGAGCAGGTATTCGATGATGGCACCCGATTCTGCAACCGTGACACCGTCATCGGTGATGACGGGGGATTTTCCCAGTGGGTGGACGGCAAACAGCGCAGGCGGCGCGAGCATGGTCTGCGGGTCGCGTTGATAATGCTTGACCTCGTAGGGCAGGCCCAGTTCTTCCAGCAGCCACAACACGCGCTGCGAACGGGAATTGTTCAGGTGATGGACGATGATGGTCATGAGTTTGCCCGAAAAATAAATAAGCCCGGCAGGCCGGGCTTATTTCGTCAGTATTACTTCCAGAACTGCCACCAGGACGTCGGCTTGACACGGCCGCCCGTCAACAGCGGGCTGTTGGGGAAGTTTGCCTTGAACACGCGTTCGGCGTCATCATGCAATTCGGTCTGGCCCAGTTTGTCATAGGACAGCACCATCAGATACAGCGCGTCTTCGGTAGCTGGTGTGCCGGGAAATTGCTTGACCACGGTTTGTGCGCGATTGGCGGCGGCAACGTAAGCGCCGCGGCGGTAGTAGTAACCCGAAACGTGGACTTCATACTGTGCCATCGCATTGACCAGGTAATTCATGCGGTCAATGGCGTCAGGCGTGTATTTGCTGTTGGGGAATTTGTCGGCCAGCAGCTTGAACGAGTCGAAGGCTTCGCGTGCAGCCTTGGGGTCGCGCTCGGTCGGGTCCTGGGCCGAGATGAAGTCCAGAATGCCGAGCTTGTCGTTGAAGTTGACCAAGCCGCGCAGGTAATACATATAGTCTGCGTTCGGGTGGTTCGGGTGCAGTTTCAGGAAGCGTTCAATGGCAGCCAGTGCTTCGGGCTGTTCGTCAGCCCTGTAGTGTGCATAGGCGATTTCCATCTGTGCCTGTTGGGCATAGACGCCGAACGGATAGCGCGCTTCGAGCTTTTCAAACAGGTTGATGGATTTTTCGTAACCGCCGTTACCCAACTCGTCCATCGCCTCCTTGTATAATTTGTCAGCGGACCAATTTTTGGTCTCGTCGCTGGCTTCGGGCAGCGAACTGCAAGCCGAAAGCAGCAAAACGAAAGCGAGTGTAGAAGTTTTGAGTAATTTGATTTTCATCACCAGAAGCGGGGTTGCGCTTAAACAGTCGCTGATTATAGCCGATGGAGCTTGCCGTGAACCCAACTGACCCCGCGATTTTGCATAAAACGGCCGATGCCGAGTTTGAGGATGACGACGAAAGCGCTGAAGGCGAGGGTGGTTTTGCCGGTTTTGCGCCGATTTCATTGAAATTGTCTGCGGAAGACCGCGGTGAACGGCTCGACAAGGTGCTGTCGCGGCTGGTCGCCCAATTCTCGCGCAGCCGCATTCAACAATGGATCGAGTCCGGCCATGTGACCGTGGACGGTGCCCCTGCCAAGGGTAAAGCCATGGTGCTGGGCGGGGAAGCCGTATTGATCGAACCACAAGCTGCTCCGGAAGACCATGCCTTCCAGGCAGAAGACATTCCCTTGTCAATCGTGCATGAAGACGGCGCCATCCTGGTGTTGAACAAACCCAATGGGCTGGTGGTGCACCCTGCAGCGGGCAATTGGTCGGGCACGGTCTTGAACGGCCTGTTGCACCGTGTGCCCGGCATTGCCGGCGTACCGCGCGCGGGTATCGTGCACCGGCTGGACAAGGACACGACCGGCCTGATGGTGGTGGCCAAGACACTGGAAGCGCAAACCGACCTGGTGCGGCAATTGCAGGCACGTAGCGTCAAGCGCGAATACCTTGCCCTGGTCTGGGGTCAGCCGCGTGTGGCCGGCAAGGTCGATGCGTCCATCGGCCGCCACCCGCGTGACCGCGTCAAGATGGCTGTGTCGGAAAACATGACGGCCAAGCCGGCAGTCACGCACTATGAGCGCCTGGCGACGGGCATGCTCGATGACAAGCCTGTGAGCCTGGTGCGCTGCCGACTGGAAACCGGGCGTACGCACCAGATCCGCGTTCACATGCAGTCGCTGGGGTTTCCATTGGTGGGTGATTCGCTTTACGGCAAGTCGCACCTGGCTTCCTATTTCCCGCGTCAGGCATTGCATGCATTCCGGCTCGGGCTGATCCATCCGGCCTCGAAAGAGGAGATGGCTTGGGAGGCACCGCTGCCGGACGACATGGCGGCCTTGCTCGAGCGTGCCGGTATCGTTTTGCCCGAACTTTAACGCTACCTTGAACACGTCCTTCCTCATGCCGCGCTGGGATGCGCCGCCTTCGGTGGCTGCGCTTGCCACGGTGCGCTACGGCGGCAACAGCACCGGCCCTTATGGCGACGGCGCAGGCGGTGGCGGCTTGAACCTGGCCTTGCACGTCGGCGATGACGAAGCCGCCGTGTTGCGCAACCGCGCACTCTTGCGCACACATTTACCCGCTGAGCCGGTTTGGTTGAACCAGGTGCATGGCAACGTTGTGGTTGATGCTGCCGCGGCAACTGTCGGGGTTTCGGCCGATGCGATCATTGCGTCGGAGCCCGGCCTGGTTTGTGCCGTGCAGACTGCAGATTGCTTGCCGGTGCTGTTTGCCGACAGCAGTGGCGCTGTGGTTGGCGCTGCACATGGCGGCTGGCGCGGCCTGGCTGCCGGCGTATTGGAAAACACGGTCGAACGCATGCGCGCGGCTGGCGCTGGTGATATTGTGGCCTGGATGGGGGCGGCCATCGGCCCACAAAAATTTGAAGTGGGCGAGGATGTACGGCAAGCGTTCCTGCCGCGTCATGCACGTGCCGAAGCGGCGTTTCGGGCCATCGATGGCAAGCCGGGAAAATTCCTTGCTGACATTTACATGCTGGCGCGCTTCCTGTTGCAGCAAACCGGCGTTGACGAAGTCGGTGGCGGCCATGCCTGCACGGTCAGCGACGGCACTTATTATTCCTACCGGCGCGACCGCGTGACCGGCCGCATGGCGACCATGGTGTGGATCAGGGATCGGGTTTGAATTCCTGTTGTCCGTCTTTGGCGGGCGCGCCTTCCACGTCTGCCAAATGCCTTTGCTGCATCTGCACACGACGCAATTTTTCCGCCTCTGCGCGCATGGCGCGGCGCTTCGGAGTATTCATTAAGTATAGAATAACACCCAGCGGCAATACCCCGTAGAACAGGAAGGTCGCGATGCCTGCAATGAATGAGGTTTCGGCGACCGACATCATCAACACGACATAGATCCAACCGATGGCGACGATATACAGGATGGGCATGGCAGGCTTGGCGAATGAAACGCACGATGATCAAGCGCCATATGATACGGCAGAGCCTCGCGTAAATGCATTAAATGCAGCCAAGGGAGTGCGGACATGAAGGATTTCGACTTTCAATCGATGTCGCCGCCCTGGTTGAGCAAGATGGCAGATCCATCCTCGTGGCAGGAGTGGATGAAACACCAGGCCATGCCGGGCATGCCTGGTATGGCACCCGGCGCCGTAGGTGAGCTGGGCAAGCTGATCGAACCGTCGATTGCGGCCCGGCTGCAAAGCGAATACGTGCAAGAGATGGGCGTACTGTGCCAGCAACTGATGATGGGCAAGGTGCCGGAAATCGCCGACCGTCGTTTCGATTCGCCGGCCTGGGGTTCAAATGCCCTGTATGCCTTCCAGGCAGCGAGCTACCTGTTGCATTCACGTTTCCTGCTCAAGCTGGCGGATCACGTCGAAGCTTCGCCACGCATCAAGCAAAAGATCCGTTTCTCGGTGCAGCAGATGGTGGACGCCATGTCGCCGGCAAACTTCCTTGCCACCAATCCGGAAGCGCAGCAAAAGATTGTCGAGAGCAAGGGCGAAAGCCTCACCACCGGCATTGCCAACATGCTGGCCGACATGCAAAAGGGCAAAATTTCGCAAAGCGATGATTCTGCCTTTGAAGTGGGCAAGAACGTGGCCACGACCGAAGGCCAGGTGGTGTTTGAAAACCCGCTGTTCCAACTGATCCAGTACAAGCCGCTGACCGATACGGTTTATGCGCGTCCCTTGTTGCTGGTGCCGCCGTGCATCAACAAGTACTACATCCTCGACCTGCAGCCGGAAAATTCGCTGGTGCGCAACGCCGTGGCGGAAGGGCACACGGTGTTCCTGGTGTCATGGTCCAACCCTGACGCCTCGCTGGGCAAGCTGACCTGGGATAACTACATCGAAGATGCCGCCATCAAGGCGATCCACGTGGTGCAGGAAATCTCCGGCCAGGAAAAAATCAACGTCCTCGGATTCTGCGTAGGCGGCACCATTTTGTCGACCGCACTGGCGGTATTGGCTGCGCGTGGCGAACATCCCGCTGCCGGGTTGACGCTCTTGACCTCGCTGCTGGACTTTTCCGACACCGGCATTCTCGACGTCTTCATCGACGAGGCCCAGGTGGCCATGCGCGAGCAAGCCATCGGCCATGGGGGCCTGATGCCGGGCCGCGATTTCGCTTCCGCCTTTTCCAGCCTGCGCCCGAACGACCTGGTGTGGAACTACGTCAAGGCCAATTACCTCAAGGGTGAATTCCCGCCCGCGTTCGACCTGCTGTACTGGAACGGCGACAGCACCAACCTGCCCGGGCCGATGTTTTGCTGGTACCTGCGCAACCTTTACCTGGAAGACAGCCTCAAGGTACCGGGCAAGCTGACGGTGGCCGGCAGCAAGGTCGACCTGGCCAGCATCGACGCACCGGCCTTCATCTATGCCTCGCGCGAAGACCATATCGTGCCCTGGATGGCGGCCTATGCTTCGACCTATCTGCTCAACCCGAAGAATCCCGAAAACAACCGCTTCGTGCTCGGCGCTTCGGGCCACATCGCCGGTGTGATCAACCCACCGGCCAAGAAGAAGCGCAGTTACTGGAGCAACGAGAGCCTGCCGTCGCAAGCCGAAGACTGGTTCGAAGGCGCGACCGAATACCCCGGCAGCTGGTGGCCCGAATGGACTGCCTTCCTGGCCGAGCATGCCTGCGAAGAGATCAAGGCGCCGGCCAAGGCCGGTTCGAAGAAATATCCGCCCATCGAAGCGGCGCCGGGACGTTATGTGAAGGTAAAAGCAGAGTAGCGGAAGTCTGGAACAAGGTAGTCAATAACCAAAGGAGACCGAGATGACAAAGCGTATTGCGTATGTAACAGGCGGCATGGGTGGTATCGGGACTCCAATCTGCAAGCGATTGAGCCGCGACGGCTTTACCGTTGTGGCCGGCTGCGGACCGAATTCCACGCGCAAGGACAAGTGGATTGCCGAAATGCGCGCCGAAGGCTTCGACGTGCACGCGTCCGAGGGCAATGTGTCGGACTGGGATTCGACCAAGGCTGCCTTCGACAAGGTCAAGGCCGAACTTGGCGAGATCGACGTGCTGGTCAACAATGCCGGCATCACGCGGGATGGGCAGTTCCGCAAGATGAGCAAGGATGACTGGCATGCCGTCATCGATACCAATCTCAACTCGCTGTTCAACGTCACCAAGCAGGTGATCGACGGCATGATCGAGCGCGGGTGGGGCCGCGTCGTCAACATCTCGTCCGTCAATGGCCAGAAGGGCCAGTTCGGGCAGACCAATTACTCCACCGCCAAGGCCGGCCTGCATGGTTTCACCATGGCGCTGGCGCAGGAAGTGGCGACCAAGGGCGTGACGGTCAATACCGTGTCGCCCGGCTATGTGGGAACCGACATGGTGCGAGCCATCCGCCCTGAAGTGCTGGAAAAGATCGTGGCGGGCATCCCCGTCAAGCGCCTTGGCGAACCTGAAGAAATTGCGTCCATCGTGGCGTGGATTGCGTCGGACGAGGGTGGTTACGCCACTGGTTCGGACTTCTCCCTCAACGGTGGTTTGCACATGGGCTAGGGCCCTGGTCGGCTCCGGAAGGCGCTGCATGCTGCAACGCGCTTGCTGCGGCGCAGCATGCTTGAAACCTGAAGGGATTGCATAATCCCTTGAATTCTCGCACTATACTGCTTATATGCCGAGGCGAACGCCCGTTCGCTTCGTTTCAAACTACTCGCAACGCGTTGCGTCGCAATACAACGGGACATTCGATGACTAGTGCAAAAAAGACGGCCGAGCGTTTGATCAAAAAGTACCCCAATCGTCGTCTCTACGACACGCAGACCAGTTCCTACATCACGCTCGCCGACGTCAAGCAGCTCGTGCTCGACAATGAAGAGTTCACCGTCGTCGACGCCAAGACCGAAGACGACCTGACGCGCAGCATTTTGCTGCAGATCATTCTGGAAGAAGAAGCCAACGGTTCGCCGATGTTTTCTTCCGGCGCGCTGTCGCAGATCATCCGCTACTATGGCCACGCCATGCAGGGCATGATGGGTTCCTACCTGGAAAAGAACATCCAGGCCTTCATCGACATCCAGAACAAGCTGACCGAAAATTCCAAGGGTCTGTATGAAGGCAAGCCCTTCAGCCCTGAAATGTGGACCCAGTTCATGAACGTGCAAGGCCCAATGATGCAAGGCATGATGGGCAACTACATCGAACAGAGCAAGAGCCTGTTCCTGCAGATGCAGGAACAGATGCAGGAACAGACCAAGAGCATGTTTGGTTCGAGCTTCCCCGGCACCGGTTTCCCGTTCACGCCCGGCGGTGACAAGACCAAGAAGTAAGCTCGGTGCATGGGGTTGCGGCGTATTGCCACATGCATGGCCGCAACTGCAAAAAAGAATAAAACAGGAGGCCAGTCTTGCGCCGCATGTTCCAATTCATCAAGTTCATCCAACATTCTGCGCCGGCTTTGCTGGCGCTTTTTTTATCCGCTGCCCCCGCTCGTGCCGACACGGCGCCGGTGCCGATCCAATCGTTTTTCGAGCCCGCCAGCTTCATGGGGGCGACATTGTCGCCCAACGGGCACTATGTTGCCATGCGCGTGGCCAATAAAAACAATGACGGCCGGGCCGCCCTGGCTGTACTCGATACGGCCACGATGCAGGTCAAGGAAGTCGCATCCTACGATGGCTTCGACATCGGGTTGTTCCGCTGGATCAGTGACGAGCGCCTGGTCTACAACCTGACCGACCTCCGTCTGGCGCCGGGTGACAATGGCCATATTGCGCCGAGACTGTTTGCCGTCAACCGCGACGGCAGTGGTGCGCGGCAATTGGTTACCACCGGACGGCGCGGCGTGGTTCGCGGTGGCGAGGAAGACGCGTTCTTGCCCGTGAACACACTGTTTGCTGGCACGATTGCAGGGCAGGACAGCAACGACGTGTTCGTGACCAAGGTAGAGGGTTTCGGCAAGAGCGTCGATACCTATGTCGAATTGGAGCGGCTCAATACGGTGACCGGGAAAGTCACCACGCTTGACACGCCGCCTTACTCGACAAGCTGGCAGATCGATGCCAAGGGTATGCCGCGGATTGCGCAAGCCCAGCAAGGCAAGATGATTTCATTGCACTACAACGATCCGGCAACCGGACAGTGGCGCAAGTTTGCCGAATTCGAGGTCTTGAGTCCCAAGGCATTCTGGCCGCTGTATTACGCCGAGGACGGCACGCTTTACGTGCGCGCCAACAACGGCAAGGACAAGGCGGCGATATATCGCTATGACCTGGTGCACAATGCCATACAATCGGAACCGGTTGTGGCGTCGGAAAGTTTTGACGTCGATTCCGGCCTGATCGTCAGCGACGGCAAGCTGGCCGGCATCCGCATGCAGCTCGACGGCGAAGTGACGCAGTGGTTCGACAGCGACATGGCGGCGCTGCAAAAACAGATCGACGCGCGCCTGACAACAACCACCAACCGCATTCAGCCATCGCAGCGTGCCGATACGCCTTTTGTGGTCATTGATGCCTTCTCGGATGTGCAGCCTTCCATATTCCTGCTTTATAACAAGGAAACGAAGAAGCTGACCAAACTCGGTGCCGAGCGCCCGGCAATCGACCCCAAACAGATGGGGCAGCGCGACATGGTGCATTACAAGGCACGCGATGGACTGGACATACCCGCCTACATCACCATGCCGCCGGGCGGCGCAAAAAAGAACCTGCCGATGGTGGTGCTGGTGCACGGTGGGCCGTCGGTGCGTGGCGGCTATTGGCGCTGGAATGCGCAAGCCGAATTCCTGGCTTCGCGCGGCTACGTGGTGCTGGAACCGGAGTTTCGCGGCAGCACCGGCTTCGGTGCGCACCATTACATGGCCGGCTGGAAGCAATGGGGCCTGGCCATGCAAAACGATGTGGCCGACGGCGCCAAATGGGCCATCGCGCAAGGCATCGCCGACCCCAAACGCATTTGCATAGGCGGCGCCAGCTATGGTGGTTATGCGACGTTGATGGGGCTGGTCAACGACCCTGACTTGTTTCGTTGTGGTTTTGAATGGGTGGGCGTGACCGACATCGACCTGATGTATTCGGTGCGCTGGAGCGACGCCCCCGATATCGAAAAAAGCTACGGCTTGCCCGTGCTGGTCGGCGACCGTGAAAAAGATGCGGCCCAGCTCAAGGCCACTTCTCCACTGGAGCAGGCCGCGCGCATCAAGCAGCCCTTGCTATTGGCTTATGGCGGTGCCGATGTGCGCGTGCCCATTGTGCATGGGGAAAAGTTCTATCAGGCAGTGAAGCAGGCCAACAAGGATGTGGAGTGGATCGACTACGCGAACGAAGGCCATGGCTGGTCGCTGCTGCAAGACAATGTGGATTTTTGGGGGCGGGTTGAGGCATTCCTTGCTCGCAATATTGGTTCATCCTCGGCACAATAAAATGGCTCGCCGGCGCTCTTCTGCAAGGGCGTGGATTTTGACCACTTGCGATGAATACACCTAGTCTCCTTATGCGTCCAAGACCGACCAAGGAAATTCCATGCAGACACTCCAAGCCGTCGCCGGAAGTATTGCTGTGTTCACCGGCATTGTGCACTCGGTATTTGGCGAGGTGCTGATTTTTAGACATTTGCGGCAGGGAACCCTTGTTCCAGCGTTGTCGGTGCCGCCACTGCGGGCTTCCCACGTTCGCATTATTTGGGCTACATGGCATCTGGCGTCTGTCTTCGGCTGGGCCTTTGCGGCTATTTTGTTCGGGATTGCCGCCTCTCCTGATGCGTCCCTCATGCAGCTGTTTGTGCAAGCGGCCGTGGCCGCTTATGGTGGAGGGTCTGTTCTCGTGCTGGCCGGCACGCGCGGCCGGCATCCAGGTTGGTTGGCATTGGCTGTCGTTGCGGGTCTCATCTGGATTGCAGGGAGGGGCGCGTAGGTTGCCAATTGCACCCGTCAATCTGTGCCAACAGGTAAAATAGCCGTTTAGATTCAATCGGTTAGCCGTAATGTCCAACTCCACGTCTCCCAAAATCAGCTTCGTCTCTCTGGGCAGCCTTTAATCGCCTGTATCTATACTGTTCCCAAAACTGTGGAAGATGACTGACGAACACTGGAAAATATTCTTTCTAACCTGCGCCGAGACTCTTGGGCGCGGCAGCTTCTCCGCGTCCCTTAGTCAGTCGTGGTGTGCGTGGACGACATACGGCAGGCTTTCTTCGGACGCGGGCTACTGGACATCAGGTTGCCCGAATGTTGAAGATCTTTGTGAGCATCACATTAAGGATCATGGTGTGTGGGGCCAGCCATTCATATATAGGGATATCGCGCATGTCGTAGTTCCCAAAACGTTCTTTTGGGAGACGATTGGCGAAAAGAGCTATGAACGCGGCAAGCGAGTTCAGTCCATCGAGTTGCTGGCTAAAATGCTGTCGGAAAAGGGTATAAATTTTCGTCTGACAGAATTGGTCCTGGAAATTAAGTTGTATTAACTTCGTCGTCATGACTGGCAGTCAATGAACAAATGAATGAATCAATGGAAAAGTTTTTAAAATCAGTGGCTAAGGACCCTTCGGCCTCGAAGGCGGGGTTTATTTCGTTCGGATGCGCTAAGGCCACTGAATATAAATGAGACGCATGGGCAGGGCAGACGCTGCCGAAATCGCCAAATTTAATGCGCTACTTCGTCTGGTGACGGAACAACCAGAATCCGTAGTCAAACTTGCACAAGAAATTCCCGACGTTCTCGAGGCAGCCAATTCCACTGCCGAAACTGTGCTGCATTGGCTGGCTGTCGAAAATGACGTCGAAGGAGTGAAGCTGCTGCATGGACTTGGAGCGCAGATACCATTATTTGCGCTCATCCATGCAGTTGAGGGGGGACATGTTGAAATGGTGGATTTGCCGCTTGAGTTGGGAGCGAGGCCAAAGACATATGATCTGTCCAAGATCATGGCCAACCCAATCTTCGGGCTCACGCAAAACAAGAAAGATGCTCTGACACGCTGCTTCGAGCGACATGGTTGTTTGCAACCTGGGCAAATGAAATGAAACCCGTAGTTCGTATCGATGGTTCAACATTTGAGACTCTCGAGGAATTCTTTGAATGTTTCTCCAATGCCGCGCTCGATGGCTCAAGGTGGGGACGGAATCTTGACGCATTCAATGATGTTTTACGCGGAGGTTTTGGAACGCCGGACGGTGGGTTTGTCATAGTTTGGGTGAACCATGAAACGTCCAGGCAAAGGCTTGGCTATGCCGAGACTCGAAGGCAATTGTTACTTCGCCGCGAACGCTGCCACCCAGCGAATATTCCGCTCGTTGATCAAGATATCGAGCGAGCCAATCGAAACCAGGAGGCAACCGTTTATGACTGGCTGCTGGACATCATCAGAGTGCATGGTCCAGGGGGACGTGAAGCAGAGGACGGAGTTGATCTTGAGCTTCGATAGAAGGGGCGATGGCTGGGACGCCTCCCAGCCTGCCAATCGGGCCTGAATCGAGATATGGTCGAAAACCAGTTGCAAGGCTGCCAATTTCACCCGCCACCCTGCGCCAACAGGTAAAATAGCGGATTAGATTCAACCAGTTAGCTGCAATGTCCACCTCCACCACACCCAAAATCGGTTTCGTCTCCCTGGGCTGCCCCAAGGCCCTCGTCGATTCCGAACAAATCCTCACCCAGCTGCGCGCCGAGGGCTACGACACGGCCAAGAGCTACGACGGGGCTGACCTCGTTATCGTCAATACCTGTGGCTTCATCGACGCCGCCGTGCAGGAATCGCTCGACGCCATCGGCGAAGCCTTGCATGAAAACGGCAAGGTCATTGTGACTGGCTGCCTGGGCAAGAAGAAAGATTCGTCGGGCGACGACATCGTGCAAAAGGTGCACCCCAAGGTGTTGGCCGTGACCGGTCCGCACGCCCTGGGCGAGGTGATGGACGCGGTGCACAAGCATGTGCCCAAGCCGCATGACCCGTTTTCCGACCTGGTGCCGGCGCAAGGCATCAAGCTCACGCCCAAGCATTTTGCCTATCTCAAGATTTCCGAGGGTTGTAATCACCGTTGCAGCTTTTGCATCATCCCGTCAATGCGTGGCGACCTCGTGTCGCGCCCGATTGCCGATGTCATGCTGGAAGCGGAAAACCTGTTCAAGGCCGGCGTCAAGGAATTGCTGGTCATTTCGCAAGACACCAGCGCCTATGGCGTGGACATCAAGTTCCGCATGGGTTTCTGGAACGGCAAGCCGGTCAAGACGCACATGACGCAATTGGTCGGCGCGCTGGGCGAACTGGCCGCGCAATATGGCGCCTGGGTGCGCCTGCATTATGTCTACCCTTATCCGCATGTCGACGACGTGATCCCGATGATGACCGGTGGCCACGTGCTGCCTTACCTGGACGTGCCCTTGCAGCATGCGCACCCGGATGTGTTGAAGCGCATGAAGCGCCCGGCATCGGGCGAAAAGAACATCGAGCGCATCCGCGCCTGGCGTGCCATGTGCCCGGACATCACGATCCGTTCGACCTTCATCGCCGGTTTCCCTGGCGAGACCGAAGCCGAATTTGAATACCTGCTGGACTTCCTGAAGGAAGCCGAGATTGACCGCCTGGGCTGCTTTGCCTATTCGCCGGTCGAGGGCGCCACCGCCAATGCGCTGGACAACCCCGTGCCGGAACACGTCCGTGAAGAACGGCGCGGGCGCGTCATGCAATTGCAGGAAGAGATTTCGAAGAAGCGCCTGCAGGCCAAGGTGGGCAAGACCATCCGTGTCCTGATCGACGAAGTCGAACGCAGCGGCGCCGGCGTGGGCCGCTCTGCGGCCGACGCCCCCGAGATTGATGGCGTGGTCTATGTGAAGGCGCCGTATGAACCGCATCTGAAGCTCAAGGTGGGCGAATTCGTCGACGTCAAGGTAACGGCATCCGACGCACACGATTTGTGGGGGCAGGCATGAAGCTTAAAACGGTTGCATCCGGTTTTGTTGTGGCCATGCTATGCGCCGCCTGTGCTGAACCGCCGCCGCCACCGCCGCCCGCGCCGGCACCGGTTTATGCGTCTTGCCAGGACCGTGCGCAAGCCATGACCGATGCCTTGCTCGCCGGCCGGGCCGAGCCCGGCAGCTCAACCATAGAAAGTGATGGCGATAATTGGCGCATCCACTATGTGGGGCAGGGCGAGAGCCAGCGCCATGCGCTCACGTTCTACGTCGAAAAACGGCGCTGCGAAGTGATCCACACGGTGGTTGAGTACTGACCCGGCCCGGAGAACGCCTTGTCGCAAAAGAAGTCACTGCAAACCGCGCTGGTTCATAGCGATTATCGTGCGCCTGAAGGCTTTTCCGCGCTGCAGACCGGAATCCATTACGCGTCCACGGTCGTGTTCGACAATGTGGCAGCCATGCGCAGCCGTCATTGGCTGAACAAGAGCGGTTACACCTACGGCTTGCATGGCACACCGACCACGTTCACGCTTGAAGCGCGGCTGGCCGAAATCGAAGGCGGCAAGCATTGCCTGTTGACCGGCAGCGGCTTGAGTGCACTGGCAGTGGTCAATTTTGCCTTCCTCACGGCGGGCGACCATTTGCTAATCCCCGACAACGTTTATAACCCGAATCGCGAATTGGCCGCCTGGCTGTCGCGCGACTTTGGCGTGGCGGTCGACTACTATGACCCGCTGATCGGGGCCGGCATTGCCGCACTGATACGCGACAACACGCGGCTGATCTGGACCGAGGCGCCGGGTTCGATTTCGATGGAAGTGCCCGACCTGCCTGCGATCTGTGCCGCGGCGCACGCGCGTGGTGTTCCTGTGGCGCTCGACAATACCTGGTCGGCCGGCATTGCCTTGCGCGCATTCGACCTCGGTGTCGACGTAGTTATGCAGGCGCTGACCAAGTACCAATCCGGCGGTTCCGACATACTGATGGGGGCGCTCATCACGCGTGACGAAGCGCTCAACCACAAACTGATGGCGGCTCACATGCGCACGGGGCAGGGTGTCAGTTTCGACGACGCCTATCTCGTCGCGCGCAGCCTGTCTTCACTCAAATTGCGGTTCGATGCACATGATGCTTCGGCGCGCAGGATTGCGCACTGGCTCAAGGCGCGCCCCGAGGTTGCGCGCGTGCTGCACCCGGCCTTGCCTGATTGCCCGGGGCATGAGACCTGGAAGCGCGACTTCAGCGGTGCCGGCGGCCTGTTTTCCGTCATTTTCGATGGGCGTTACAGCGGCGAGCAAGCCGACCGTTTCGTGGATGCTTTGAAACTGTTCAAGATTGGCTTTTCCTGGGGCGGCGCAAACAGCTTGTGCGTGCCATACCACATGCCAAGCATGCGCAAAGTGTGGAAGGAGAGCGGCGGCCTGGTGCGCTTCAATATCGGCCTGGAAGATGCCGACGACTTGATCGCCGACATCGAACAAGCACTGGGCAAAATGGCGTGACGGCTTTCGGCGGCATTCCTGCGGAAAAAGCGGCAGACGCCGCCCGGCATGCGGCCGACATCGTGCGGTTGGCTGTGACGCACGACGATGCGCATGCCGCGCTGGTCGTTTTCGATACGCGTAGCGACCTCGCCGCAACATTGGAACATGCCTACCGCCAGGCTTTGCCCAAAGCGCGCTTCATCGATTTCGATACGGTCGAACCGGCCGACGTGATGGCGGCCTTCGAGACGCTGGCTCCCAATGACCTGGTCGTATTGATCCAGACCACGGGTTTTCGCCTGGATGCCTACCGCCTGCGCGTTGAATTGTTCAAACGTGGCTTGAAGGTCATCGAACACGTGCATCTGTCACGCATGCCCGGGCCCGAGGCCCTGTATTACATCGACTCGCTGGCTTACAACCCGGCCTATTACCGCGGGGTGGGCAAGGCATTGAAGGAGCGCATCGACCGCGCGCGGCGTGCCGTGGTCGATAGCGACGGTGCCGAGCTGGTGTTCGATTCTGCGCTCGAGGAAGCCAAGCTCAATGTCGGCGACTACAGCGACATGAAAAACGTCGGTGGCCAATTCCCTATCGGTGAGGTGTTTACCGAGGCCCGTGACCTCGAGGCCGTCAATGGCAGGGTGCGGATCGGTGTGTTCGGCGACACGGCGTTTGCGGCCAACCGGCCGGAACAACCCATCACCCTGGTCGTGCAAAAGGGCAGGGTGGTCGAGGCAATCGATTCAACCCCGGCCTTTGACGAGGTTTTGGCCAAGATACGGGCTGATGAGGGTGAAGTCTGGTTGCGGGAACTGGGTTTTGGCTTGAACCGGGCCTTTTCGGTGCAACGCTTCGTCAGCGACGTCGGTACTTATGAGCGGATGTGCGGCATTCACCTGTCTTTGGGCGCCAAGCATGGGGTGTATAGCAAGCCAACCATCCGGCGCAAGGAAGCGCGCTACCATGTTGATGTTTTTGCAATCACCAAGGCAGTCTACCTTGATGATGCCCAGGTCTACCAGGATGGCGCCTGGAAAATTGACTGAATAGCTTATCTCATCACTATTTATTGTCTAAAAGACATTTAATCGTATCTCCCATGCTCATGCCGGCCAGGCTGAAGCTTCCCAAGTCGCTGAGACTGATAGTGTCTAAATAGCAATTTCCAGACGAGCTGGCCATGTTTTTCGCCAAAAATTGTCTTTTAAATATCAAAAACTTCAAATAAATCGAAATTTTTTAAAAAAATCTCGAAATTTCCCTAAAGTTTCGGCCACCCCGGTCGTAACTAGATCTAGATACGGCAGGGTTCGAAAAAAATTTAAAAAATTTTCGTAAAAACCCTAAAGTTTCCAAAAATCGTGCCGTAGACGGTTTGTAGAAGATGTCCGGAAGTGTTTTGGTTGTGCTCGCGCAACGGCTTTTCGGAAATTTTTCGAGTTTTTGAAGAAAAAAGTTTTAAAAAAATTCTGATTTAGAACATTGCTGTAAGGACATTTTCCACGGACAAGCAAAAAAGTCCGGGCGCCGGGAAGCCAGACAGCAAGCCAGTTCCGAGGCGCATCAGTTGCCTCAAAGCATCGGCTGCCTGACGTTTGTAAGACAAACGCCTACAGGTGGCCTACACGCGTCTCTTACGCAAAATACCGTCTATTGCCTATTGGCTCCCTTGGATCGACCGTCCAGAATGCAATCACTGGGCGCGCAATTTGTTGCCGCCCGCATTCAACGGACTGGAGTTCCACCATGAATACGAACGACATGATTGCAGAGATCCGTGACGCCAACCTGGGTTACTTGATGCTTGCACAACAGATGATTCGTGCCGACAAGGCTACCGCGATCTTTCGCCTGGGTATCAGCAGCGATGTCGCTGACCTGATCGAAGGCATGAGCAATGCGCAAATTCTGAAACTCGCCGGCACCAACATGATGCTTGCGCGCTTTCGTTTCGACGACGGCAGCATTCTCGGCATGCTGACCAACTACAACAAGGAACGCGGCCTGGCCCAATCGCACGCCGCCATCCTGATGGCCGGCCAGGCTGCAGAAGCCATCGCCTGATTCGTTGAATCACAACACGGGAGCGCAACATGACCAAGAAGAGTGTGGTGAACGAAGCCCAGGAAATCGGCCTGGCGATTGAATTGATCAAGCTGGGTGCCCGCCTTCAATTGCTCGAAACGGAAACGTCGCTGTCGCGTGAGCGGCTCCTGAAGCTGTACAAGGAATTGAAAGGCGTATCGCCACCCAAGGGCATGTTGCCGTTTTCGACCGACTGGTTCATCACCTGGCAGCCCAACATTCATTCTTCGCTGTTCATGGGGATCTACAACTACCTGCTTGGCAATGCCGGCATCAAGGGCATCGAAGCAGTCATGAAGGCTTACAAGCTTTATCTGGAGCAGGCCGAACCCGGTGCCGATGGCGAACCGGTGTTGTCACTGACTCGTGCCTGGACGCTGGTGCGCTTTTTCGACAGCAAGATGCTGGCTACGGCCGCCTGTGTCGAGTGCGGCGGCAACTTCGTAGTGCACCGCCTTGACCTGCACGACCACTACACCTGCGGTCTGTGCCATCTGCCTTCGCGTGCCGGCAAGACCAAAAAGGCCAAGGCCGAAGCAGAGATGCAATATCGCCCGGTGGCGCAAGCCCACAGCATGTCGATGGCGATGGCCTGACCCAGGCAGGATTCATATGACGGACGGCGATGTGCCTTGCACATCGCCGTTTTTCTTTTGCGGGCTGCTACACTGTGGTTTTGCCATCTACTGGATTTTGGGATGATGCAACGCACATCGGAAAGACGGCCATTCACCCGCCTGCCGGCTGTGCGCGCCTTGTCCATGCAAGTCCTGTCCCTGTTGCTGGTCGTGCCGGCCGCCATCGCGCTCTCGCGTCTCGGCGGCTTGGTCATTCCTCTTGTCGTCGTGGTGCTGGCGCAAGGTGCAGCGGCAACCCTGTTGTCGCGCCTGATCGGCCTGGCGTCGTGGTGGCTTCTGATCCAGCTTGCGTTCGTGCCGGCGCTCTATGTCGCGGCGGCATTGGCCTTGCCTCCCGGCGTCTACCTCGCCGGTTTTCTGGCCATGCTGCTTTTGTACTGGAGCACTTACCGCACGCAGGTGCCATATTATCCATCAGGGCCTTCCGGCTGGCTGGCCGTGGCGGACGTTTTGCCGGCAACGCCCTTACGTATCATCGACATCGGCAGCGGTTTCGGTGGCCTGGTGCGCTATCTAGCCAGGCAACGATCGGATTGCACGGTTAGTGGCATCGAATTGGCACCTCTGCCATGCTGGGTCGCCAAATTTATCAATACGGCAAGCGGCAGCCGGGGGCGCATCTTGCATGGTGATTACCAGGCCCTGGATTTTGCCGATTATGATGTCGTGTTTGCCTATTTGTCGCCGGCAGCCATGCCCGATCTTTGGGGCAAGGCGAGGGCGGAAATGCGTCCTGGCACCTTGCTGCTCAGTTACGAATTTGCCATTCCCGGTGTGGAGTCGCAAATCACCAACAGTTCGCCGCATGACAGCAGAATTCTGCGCGGCTGGCGCATGTAATCCCCTTGGTACGTGTGATACATTTAACGAAAGTTTCCTCAAGTAATCGATTCACTGTGCCGTTGTGTCGTTTTTAGCTTGCGGGATATTGTGCAAGTGAGCCGATTTGACTATCGTTGACGTTTCACCCATGTCTTGGGTGTCAGACACATGGTTAAATCCTGAAATCAAGACAGATAACAAAAAGCGGCCGGTAGCGTGGCGCTTTTTACCAATCAGGAGATAGCGCACTTGTTAGTCATCATTGGATACCTGGTAGTGGTGGGCTGCGTGTTCGGCGGCTTCATGCTCGAGGGCGGCCACCTCGCTGCCTTGGTACAACCCATCGAATTGCTCATGATCGCAGGCGCGGCCAGCGGTGCTTTCTTCGTCGGTAACAACGGCAAGGCGATCAAGGCCACGCTCAAAACCCTGCCCACGGTTTTCAAGGGCTCGAAATTCACCAAGGCCATGTATATGGAATTGATGACCTTGCAATTCGAGGTCTTGAGCAAGGTGCGTAAGGAAGGCTTGATGTCGATCGAAGGCGATATCGAGAGCCCCGAGGAAAGCGCCATCTTTTCCAAATACCCGGCTGTGCTGTCGGACCACCATTTGATCGAATTCATGACCGACTATCTGCGCCTGATGGTATCGGGCAACATGGATGCCTTCCAGATCGAAAACCTGATGGACAATGAAATCGACACCCATCATGCCGAAGGGCATGTGCCCATCCATTGCATCGCCAAACTCGGTGACGGCATGCCGGCTTTCGGTATCGTGGCGGCGGTGATGGGGGTGGTGCACACGATGGCGTCGGTCGGCTTGCCGCCGGCTGAGCTCGGTTTGCTGATTGCCGACGCACTGGTCGGCACCTTCCTCGGCATTTTGCTCGCTTATGGCTTTGTCGGCCCTCTGGCCGGCGTACTGGAACAAAAGCTCGATGAGTCATCGAAGGTATTTCAATGCGTGAAAGTCACGCTTTTGGCGAGCCTGAACGGTTATGCGCCGGCGCTGGCCGTCGAATTCGGACGCAAGGTGTTGTATTCCACGGAGCGCCCGACGTTTTCCGAGCTGGAAGAACACATCAAGCAATCCAAGAGCAAGTAATCGGGGATACTATGACTATGCATACTCGGCGTTCATCCACAGCGCCGTTTGTGCTGCAGGGTGGTGTGTTTGTGACAAGAAATTCGACCGCAGGCATGTGTGGAGAGAGCAAGCGGGTAATTTATGGCTGATGACGGACTCCGCCCCATAATTGTCAAACGCATCAAGAAAGGCGGTGGCGGCGGCCACGGTGGCGCCTGGAAGATTGCCTATGCCGACTTCGTGACGGCGATGATGGCGTTTTTCCTGTTGATGTGGTTGCTTGGTTCCACCACCAAGGGCGACCTGCAGGGTATTGCCGACTATTTCCAGACTCCCTTGAAAGTGGCCATGGCCGGTGGTTCCGGCAGTGGCGACAGCTCCAGCGTGCTCAAGGGCGGTGGGCGCGACCTGACACGTTCGAACGGCCAGGTGCAAAAATCCGACAACCGCGACAAAAGCCGCAAGACCTATAACCTGAAAGCGGCGCAGGCGGAAATGGCTCGCATGGAGCAGCAGAAATTGCAAGCCTTGAAGGCACGCATCGATGCTGCCATCGAAAGCAATCCCGCGCTCAAACAATACAAAAACCAGCTCCTGATCGACATCACCACGGAAGGCTTGCGCATCCAGGTTGTCGATGAACAGAATCGCCCGATGTTTGCCTTGGCGAAGGCGGAACTGCAGCCCTACACCAAGGAAATTCTGCTTGAGATCGGGCGTTTGCTCAATGGCATTCCGAACAAGATCAGCCTCTCGGGCCATACTGACGCGACACCATTCCAGGGCGGCGAAAAAGGCTATAGCAATTGGGAATTGTCGGCCGACCGTGCCAATGCCTCGCGCCGGGCACTGGTGGCTGGTGGCATGGATGAAACGAAAGTCTTGCGTGTGGTGGGCTTGTCGTCGGCAGTGCCCTTGAACAAGGATGAGCCGACCGACCCGATCAATCGCCGTATCAGCATCATTGTGATGAATAAGAATGCGGAAGAGGCCATCACCAAGGAAGGCGCCAAGATCGATATCGCCAGCCAGGATGATGCTCAGCAGCAGTTGGGTGTGCCGCCGGCCGCATCCGCTGCGCCGGCCGCATCCGCTCCGGCGCCGGCATCCGTGCCGGCAGCCGAACCAAAGAAGTAGCTGGGCCAGAGGTGTATGAGGGTGAAAAGGGAAGGCGTTGACGCTACCCGCAAGGGTCGCAAAGGTCGCAAGTGTCAATGACGTAGCAGGGCATTTTTCATGACGAAAAAAAATTTATTGGGTTCCCAGGTCAAGCGTTTGTTGACCAGCCTGTCGGACCACGGCAACCAGCATTTGACCGAGGTCGAAACAGACCTGGTGCAGACGACCTATTTGCTGTCCGAGGCGATCGAAAAGCTTGGCGCCAGTTTCATGGCAATCCATGAAGGCATTTCAGCGCAACGGGAATTGGTTGACCTGTTGCTGGCTGGTGCCGCCGCCACGCCTGAATCGCAGGAACGCATCAAGGCCCTGCAGGAAGAGGTTGCGCTGAACATCAATGCTGCCGTGACCGGGCTGCAGTTCCAGGACATGACAAGCCAATTGATCGGGCGCACGGTGCGCCGTATCGCCGGCCTGCGCGATGTGCTCGGTGCCGTCGGTTCGAGCAGCGCCGAAATGCTGCCCGATTGTGAGGCTGACGAAGCAGTCACCGTACTTTCGGAAATCAGCAAGGCGCTGGAAGAGCAGAGCGCCAAGCTGGAGTCCGTATTGTGGAAGGCGGTCAGCCAGACTCATATGGAAAGCGGCGATATCGAATTGTTTTAAGAACCTGTTTATGATCTTACTGCGCGACCCGGATTTGCCACCAACCAGTGCTCAAAATCCTCATGTACTTAAGTACATTACGGTTTTTCCGCGCTGTTTGGCGACAACTGCGGGCCGCTCGCTACAGATCCTAAACAGGTTCTAAAAAAGTATCCAAGAGATTATTGATTCAAGTAACGTAAAAACGAGGCAGGAATAAAGATGGCAAAATCAATTTTGGCAGTGGACGACTCCGGCTCCCTACGTCAGATGGTCGTTTTCAGTTTGCGTGCAGCGGGTTACCAGGTGACCGAAGCCGTGGACGGTCAGGATGGTTTGGACAAGGCGAAAACGCAAGTGTTCGACCTCGTGCTGACCGACCAGAACATGCCGCGCATGGATGGCTTGACGCTGATCCGCTCCCTGCGTGCGCTGCCCAATTACCAGCGCGTGCCGATCCTGATGCTGACCACGGAGTCGAGCGACGAAATGAAGGCCAAGGGGCGCGCTGCCGGTGCCAACGGCTGGCTGGTCAAACCGTTCGACCCGCAACGGCTGACGGAAGTGGTCAAGAAAGTGATCGGATAAAACAGCAGGCTTTGCACTGCGTACAGAGATACGACGATGGAGCTCGACAATGACCATTGATATGAGTCAGTTCTTCCAGGTGTTTTTCGACGAGACAGAGGAGTTGCTCGCCGAAATGGAAAAATTGCTGCTCGCCGTGAATGTCGCCGAACCCGACATCGAGGATTTGAACGCCATCTTCCGTGCCGCGCACTCGATCAAGGGCGGTGCGTCCACGTTCGGCCTGACCGACCTGACCGACGTGACGCACGTGCTGGAAAACCTGCTCGACCGCATCCGCAAGGGAGAAATGGCGCTGACGTCAGAGCACGTCGATGCGTTTCTGGTGGCCAAGGACATCCTCAAGATGCAATTGGACGGGCACAGGCTACACACGCCGGTCGACCAGGAAGCCGTGGCCGACGTACGCATGATGTTGCAGGAACTGTCGCAAGGTGCCGTGCCTGCGCAAGCGCCGGTGGCCGCGATGGAAATCAAGCCGGAAGTGTCGGAAGCCGACCTGGCGAAGTTTGCCGACGTGAAGCGTTGCTTCCGCATTGAATTGCCGCCCGTCAGCGAGCGCGATAGAGCAGCATTGTCGGCGGAATTGGGCCTGCTCGGCCGACTGACCTCGGAGACATTGCCGGACAAACGCCTGGTGTTCACCCTCGCCACCGATGAAGGCGAGGAAGACATCATCGCCATTTGTTCCTTCATCCTTGATCCGGATGACTTGAAGATCACGGAGACTGAGCTCCCATCGGCGCCTGTTACGCCGCAAAAGAGCGAAGAAGAGCTCGGTTACGGCTTCTTCGAGCCGATTGAGGATTTGCGCGCCTTTATCGCCGAAGGCCAACCGCCTGCTCCGGCGCCTGCGCCCAAGGAAGTGGTGCCCGCGCCTTTGCCTGTGTCGGAAGTGGCGCATGAGGCAGGGGCGGCCACGTCGCCGGAAAAGAAAAACCTCGGACGGCGCGAGAGCGACAAGGCGCCGGCCGTGAGCCAGGAGGCAGGGTCGATTCGCGTCGGCGTGGAAAAGGTCGACCAGTTGATCAATCTGGTGGGCGAACTCGTCATCACGCAGGCCATGATCGAACAGCGCACCAGTTCACTCGACCCGATGTTGCACGAACGGCTGTTGAACAGTGTGAGCCAATTGACCCGCAACACGCGCGACCTGCAGGAAGCCGTCATGTCGATCCGCATGATGCCGATGGATTACGTGTTTTCGCGCTTCCCGCGCATGGTGCGCGACCTCGCGAGCAAGCTGGGCAAGAAGGTGGAATTCGTCACGCACGGTGCTGCCACCGAATTGGACAAGGGCCTGATTGAACGTATTGTCGATCCTTTGACCCACCTGGTGCGCAACAGTATCGACCATGGCATCGAGACGCCGGCGACGCGCTTGGCTGCCGGCAAGGGCGAAATCGGGCGTCTGTCGCTTGGTGCCAGCCACCAGGGCGGCAATATCATCATCGAAGTTTCCGACGACGGCGGCGGTTTGAACCGTGACCGTATCCTGGCCAAGGCAAAAGAGAATGGCTTGCCGGTAGCGGAAAACATGAGCGATGGCGACGTCTGGCAATTGATTTTCGCGCCCGGCTTTTCAACGGCGGAAGTGGTGACGGACGTGTCCGGCCGCGGTGTCGGCATGGACGTGGTCAAGCGCAACATCACCTCGATGGGCGGCGTGATCGATATCAATTCGGCCAAGGGTTTCGGGACGACGATCACGATTTCGCTTCCGCTGACACTGGCCATCCTCGATGGCATGTCGATCAAGGTCGGTGAGGAAGTGTACATCCTGCCGCTGGGCTATGTGACGGAATCGCTGCAGCCGGAACCGGGCGACATCAAGGAAATCAGCGGCCAGGGCAAGGTGATCAAGGTACGCGGGGATTACCTGCCCTTGATTCCGCTTTACCAGGTTTTCGGCATCGTGCCGGTGTTTGCCAATTCGTGGGAAGGGATCGTCGTCATTCTGGAGTCCGACGGAAAGAAGGCTGCGTTGTTGATCGACGAACTGGTTGGCCAGCAGCAGGTGGTGGTCAAGAATCTTGAATCGAATTACCGCAAGGTGACCGGCATTTCCGGCGCCACCATTCTGGGCGATGGCGGCGTGTCGCTGATCATCGACGTGGCGGCCCTGTTGCGTTCGTCGCGCCAGTTGAATGACGAATCGATCTACTCGTAGCAAACATAACCCTCTTTATCGATAGGAAAAATCATGTCGCAAATTACACAAGACGGCAAGGCAAGCGCGGATGGCGCCGGCCAGGAATTTCTTGCGTTCAAGCTGGGCAGGGAAGAGTATGGGATCGACATCCTGAAAGTGCAGGAAATCCGAGGCTACGAAGCCGTGACGCGTGTGGCCAGCGCGCCGGAGTTCGTCAAGGGTGTGATCAATCTGCGCGGCACCATCGTGCCCATCGTCGATATGCGTATCAAGTTCAAGCTCGGCGAGCCGACCTATGACCAGTTCACCGTCGTCATCATCCTCAACATCCAGGGCAAGGTGGTGGGCATCGTGGTTGACTCGGTGTCCGACGTGATCACGCTGGCACAGGAACAGGTCAAATCGGCGCCGGATATGGGCGCTGGCTTGAACGGCAACTACCTGATCGGACTGGGCACGATCGATGAAAGAATGCTGATCCTGATCGATATCGACAAGCTGATGTCCAGTGCCGACATGGGCTTGATCGAGAAGGTTGCAGCTTGAATGGATGGATGGTTCATAGGTAACACTAGTTCACAAATTGAGTCGAAAATGAGACAGAGCCTGCATACCAGTGCAAGGCTCTGCGGCTTGGGAGATATACTGGTCGGGCGCAGTGTCGTAGAGCAACAGGCTCGGCCGCCTATGTCGATTTTGATCTGGAGGGGACTATGAGTTTACGCGGAATGCGGATTGGCTTTCGTTTGGGAGCGGGCTTTGGGGCCATTCTGCTCACGCTGGTTGCTGTGTTGGTGTTCGGCAGCTTTCTGAGTGCAAACAATCGCGACAAATTGATCGTCGGTGTCGGCGGTGCCAATGCCAAGGTAATCCTGGCTGCCAAGATGAAAGCGGCAGCGCTGGAGTCCGGTATTGCCATGCGTAACATCGGCTTGCAATCCGATGTGGCTGCGATGCAAAAGCAGCAGGCCGTGGTCAAGGCCAAGCAAAAGGATTATGCCGACGCCCGCGACAAGCTCTCCGCATTGGGCTTGAGCGACACGGAAAACAAGATCATGGCCGATATCGCGGCCATCGATGCACAGATCGCCAAGCCGTTCAAGAATGCACTTGACCAGGCAGCGGCATTCAATAGCGAAGGCGCAGCCAAGGTGATTTCCGACGAAATCGACCCTTTGACGCAGCAATCGATGGCCGCAATCGACAAGCTGATCGATTCGGCCCAGGTCTCGGCCAAGAAAACCCAGGATGACGTGGTGTCTTCAGCGCAAAAGGAGTCGGTCGCCTTGACTGTGTTCGGCCTTGTCATCATCGGTATTTCGATTTTCGTATCCTGGGTATTGACGCGCTCGATCACGTCGCCCTTGCGCGATGCGGTTGCCGTGGCCCAGCGTGTGGCAGCGGGCGAGCTCGATTCCAATGTGTCGGTTACGGGCCGCGACGAAATCAGCGAATTGCTGCAAGCCTTGAAGGACATGGACGACAGCCTGCTCAAGATCGTCAGGGAAGTGCGTCAGGGCACGGATGCCATTGCCACGGCTTCGCAGGAAATCGCTTCGGGCAACAGCGACCTGTCTTCACGTACCGAATCGCAAGCCAGCTCGTTGGAAGAGACCGCGTCGTCGATGGAAGAGCTGACCGATACGGTCCGCCAAAACGCGGAAAATGCGCGCCAGGCCAACCAGCTCGTGGTGTCGGCATCGGAATTCGCACAAAAGGGCGGTAAGGTGGTGGGCCAGGTGGTCACCACCATGGGCTCGATCAAGGACAGTTCGCGCAAGATCGTCGACATCATCGGTGTGATCGACGGCATCGCTTTCCAGACCAATATTCTCGCCCTGAATGCGGCAGTGGAAGCGGCGCGCGCCGGCGAACAGGGTCGCGGCTTTGCCGTCGTGGCGGCTGAAGTGCGCAACCTGGCGCAGCGTTCCGCCGGGGCTGCCAAGGAAATCAAGACCTTGATCGGCGATTCTGTCGATAAGGTCGATCAGGGTAGCAAGCTCGTCGATGAAGCCGGCAAGACCATGGAAGAAATGGTGACCTCGGTGCAGCATGTGGCCGACATCATGAGCGAGATCACGGCCGCCAGCCAGGAGCAGAGCGCCGGTATCGGCGAAGTGAACCAGGCAATTGCGCAGATGGACGAAATGACTCAGCAGAACGCCGCTTTGGTGGAGCAGGCAGCCGCAGCGGCAGAAAGCATGCAGGAGCAGGCTGCTTTGCTGGCCGACGCTGTATCGGTGTTCAAGCTTGGCGAGCAGGACCGCGCGCCGCGCCGCCGTGCGCCGGCTCCTGCCCCGGCGCCGAGCCCGGTCCGTGCTGTCGCCCCGGCACCGGCAGCAGCAGACGAGGAAGACGCGCCGGCACCATCGGCCAGCACGGCCTTGGCCCCGCGTACGTCGCGCGCACCGGTGGTGGCGCCGTCGAACAACGACGACTGGGAAGAATTCTGATCGCCGCACAAAGCAATCCAACCAGGGCATAGAGGATGACGCAGGCACGAGGCAGGGCCGATTCAATCAAGGAGTTCGATTTCACCGCAAGGGATTTCGAACGCGTGCGCAGCTTGATCTACAAGCGCGCAGGCATCGCCTTGGCCGAAAGCAAGCAGGAAATGGTATATAGCCGCCTGGCGCGGCGCTTGCGCGCGACCGGCATCACGTCCTTCGTCACCTATCTCGATGAACTCGAACGTGGTGCCAATGACCAGGAATGGGAAGCCTTCACCAATGCATTGACCACCAACCTGACCTCGTTCTTCCGCGAAGCGCATCATTTTCCCATCCTGGCCGAGCATGTCGCCAAGCTCAAGGCCAAGGGAGCAGGGCAGATCGAAGTCTGGTGTTCGGCCAGTTCCACCGGTGAAGAGCCGTACTCGATTGCCATTACCTTGTGCGAAGCCTTTGGCACCTTGACGCCGCCGGCCCAGGTGATTGCCACCGACATCGACACCAATGTCTTGAACACCGGGGCGAAGGGGGTTTATCCGATAGAGCGGGTCGAAAAGCTGGCGCCGGAGCGCGCCAAGCGGTTTTTTCTGCGCGGCAAGGGGGAACAGGAAGGCCTGGTGCGCGTTCGACCGGAATTGCAGAAAATGGTCACTTTCAAGCAATTGAACCTGTTGTCCGACGATTGGCCCGTATCCGGTCCGTTCGACGTCATTTTCTGCCGCAATGTGATGATTTATTTCGACAAGCCAACCCAGGGCAAGATCCTGTCCCGCTTTGCTCCGCTGATGAAGCCGGACGGTTTGCTGTTTGCCGGTCATTCGGAGAATTTCCTGTACGTCACGGACGCCTTCAAGTTGCGCGGCAAGACGGTATATGAATTGGACCCCGGCGGCAGTAGCAAGCGGCCGCCCTCACTGTCCCGTCAGGCATGAAAGGAAGCACATGAGTGCCTCGCAAGAACAGTTTGCCACGAACGTCTATTACGACCGAACCTTTGATCGTGATGCGGCAAAGATATTACCTGGAGAATACTATTTCACCGGCAAGGACATGCTGATCGTGACCGTGCTCGGTTCCTGCGTGTCTGCCTGCATCCGCGACCGTGTGACGGGCGTCGGCGGCATGAACCACTTCATGCTGCCCGACGGTGGTGCCGATTCCGACAGCCCGGTGTCCGCTTCGATGCGCTATGGCACCTATGCCATGGAAATCCTCATCAACGACCTGCTCAAAGCCGGTGCACGGCGCGAAAACCTCGAAGCCAAGGTGTTCGGCGGCGGCAATGTTTTGCGCGGTTTCATTGCGATCAATGTGGGCGAGCGTAATGCCCAGTTCGTGCGCGATTATCTCAAGGCCGAAGGTATCCGTATCGTAGCCGAAGACTTGAATGACGTGCACCCGCGCAAGGTTTACTTTTTCCCGCGAACCGGTAAAGTATTGGTGAAAAAGCTGAAGCAGATGAACAACAATACGCTGGTCAATCGCGAGCAGGATTATGCTAACCGTCTGCAGACCAACAAGGTGGCTGGCGACGTGGAGTTGTTCTAGGCGGCCATCATGAAGACCAAAGTTCTTATCGTCGACGATTCCGCGCTGATTCGCAGCGTCATGAGCGAAATTATCGCAAGCCAGCCCGACATGGAAGTCATTGGTGTTGCACCCGACCCGCTGGTGGCGCGCGAATTGATCAAGCAGACCAATCCCGACGTACTGACGCTCGACGTCGAAATGCCCAAGATGGATGGCCTCGACTTCCTTGAAAAGCTGATGCGCCTGCGCCCGATGCCGGTGATCATGGTGTCGTCGCTGACCGAGCGCGGTTCCGAAATCACCCTGCGCGCACTGGAGCTTGGCGCGGTCGATTTCGTCACCAAGCCGAAATTGTCGATCCAGAGCGGCATGCGTGAATACGCCGAACTGATTACAGAAAAAATACGTGCGGCCGCCAAGGCGCGCGTCAAGCCGCGCCAGGTGGCGCCGGTGGTGCGTGGCGAAGGTGGCCTGCCGCTGCTGAAGAACCCGCTGACCAGTAGTGAAAAATTGATCATCATCGGCGCTTCCACGGGCGGCACCGAGGCAATCAAGGACTTCCTGGTTCAAATGCCATCGGATTGTCCTGGCATCCTGATCACGCAGCACATGCCGGAAGGCTTTACCCGTTCGTTCGCCAAGCGCCTCGACGGATTATGCAAGATCGCCGTGCGCGAAGCGGAAGAGGGCGAGCGTATCCTGCCCGGCCACGCTTTCATCGCGCCGGGGCATTCCCACCTGCTCCTGGCACGTAGCGGTGCCAATTACGTCACCAAACTCGACCAGGGGCCGCCTGTGAACCGGCATCGGCCTTCGGTTGATGTGTTGTTCGAATCCGCCGCCCAATGTGCCGGCAAGAATGCCGTCGGTGTTATCCTGACGGGAATGGGCAAGGATGGCGCGCACGGCATGCTGGAAATGAAAAAGGCAGGGGCCTATAATTTTGCCCAGGATGAAGCCTCATGCGTGGTGTTTGGCATGCCGCGTGAAGCGATTGCAGTGGGTGCCACCCATGAAGTGGGTGCCTTGCATGACTTGCCTGGTATGGTTTTAGGGTATTTGGCGGCACACAGCAGTCGCGCGTTACGGGTATAGTGCATAATAGCAACAGGTCTCGCTTATTCGTGGTCCGGAACACCAAACTACGAGTAAGATCGACAACAATAGATGCGAATTTTTGGAGTAATTCATGGCGGGTCCGAATACTAAATTTCTGGTTGTCGACGACTTTTCGACGATGCGCCGCATCGTCCGCAACCTGCTCAAGGAATTGGGCTACTCCAATGTCGATGAGGCTGAGGATGGTCAGATGGCCTTGTCCAAGTTGCGCAGCGAAGCGTTCGACTTTGTGATCTCCGACTGGAACATGCCTGTGATGGACGGCTTGACGATGTTGCAAAACATCCGTTCCGACCCGGCGCTGGCCAAGATGCCGGTCCTGATGGTGACGGCCGAAGCGAAGAAGGAAAACATCATCGCTGCCGCACAGGCGGGCGCCAATGGCTACGTGGTGAAGCCGTTCACCGCGGCCACGCTCGACGAGAAACTCGCCAAGATTTTCGAAAAGCTCGAAAAGGGCGGTTGAGATGAGTGCGGACCAATCCCGGCCGGGTTCTTCCGATACGGGAGACGATGTGGGCTCGGAATTGAACGTCCAGCATGAAATGCTGACGCGCGTCGGCTTGATGACGCGTTCCCTGCATGACAGTCTGCGCGGCCTCGGGTTCGACAAGCTCATTGCCAAGGCGGCACACGACATTCCTGATGCGCGCGACCGCCTCGACTACGTCGCCAAGATGACGGAACAGGCAGCGCAACGCGTGTTGAATGCCGTCGATGCTGCTGGCCCGTTGCAAGACCAGGTTGATGCCGGTGCGGCAAGCCTGGCCGGCCGCTGGCAAGACCTGCTTTCATCAGGCGCCTTTTCCGAAGAGAAATGCCGTCAGTTGGCTGAAGAATCGATCGACCACTTCGACCAGTCCCGTGCCAATGCCGCCGCCACCAAGCAGCATCTGATGGACATCATGATGGCGCAGGACTTCCAGGACTTGACCGGGCAGGTAATCAAACGCGTCACCGAGCTGGCGCATGGTCTGGAGCAGCAACTGGTGCAGTTGTTGCTCGACTATGCCCCGCCCGAGATCAAGCGCGATGCCGGGTCCGGCTTGTTGAATGGACCGCAAATCAATCCAGAGGGGAATGCAGACGTCGTTGCCGATCAAGGCCAGGTGGATGACCTGCTAGAAAGCCTGGGCTTCTGACCCCGCTCGCCCGGCATTGCCGGGCGCGACATTATTTCCATTGAGTTGACTCCCCATGTTAGAAAACCACATCATCGTTCGCGAACCGGTGATCGATGCCAAGCAGAAGGTGCTTGGCTTTGAACTGAGTTTGCAGGGCGCAGACGGCAGTGCGCCGCGTCTTGAGCATTATTCTGAACTGGCCGAATTCCTGGCCAGCCAGTTGAATCGCCAGGAAACCGGCTGGCGGCTCGGCGACGCCAAGGTGCACCTTGATACCTCGCCACTGGTGATCGCCAGCGAGGCACTGCTTGGCTTGCCGCCCAAGAGTATTGCGCTCAGTGTGCTGGCGGAAGACTTTGCCGATGCCGACATGGCCGCCGGCCTGGCTGCTGCGCGCGCAGAAGGCAGTGCCGTGCTGGCCCGTTGCGCCGACGTCGGCGCCATAGACCCGGCCCTGTTGACGCAGGCTACCCATATTGAAGTACAGTTTGATGGTTCGCGCCTGCCGGCTTTTAGCCAGGCGGCCGCTACGCTCAAGAATGCTTCGGTAGGTATGGTGGCACGCGGGGTGCATAGCTGGGCTGACTTTGACTTTTGCGCCGGGCTGGGCATCGATTCCCTGACCGGTAACCTGCACACTGTCACCAAGCCGGGCAGCCATCCCAAGGGTTTGAATCCGGCCCAGGCGATGATCCTCCAATTGATGGACATGGTGCGCAAGAATGCCGACGTGCGCCAGCTCGAAGGCGTGTTGAAGCGCGATGCCGGCTTGTCGTACAAGCTGTTGCGCTACATCAATTCGGCCGGCTTTGGCCTCGGGGCCGAAATCCAGTCGCTCAAGCATGCCGTGACCATGCTGGGCTATTCGCCGTTGTATCGTTGGCTGTCCGTTCTCCTTGCATCGGCCAGCGGTGACGGTTACTCGCCGATCTTGATGCAGACCGCCGTGATACGCGGCCGCTTTGCCGAATTGCTGGGCAAGGGCTTCGTGCCCAAGTCGGAAGTCGATAACCTGTTCGTGGCAGGCATGTTTTCCCTGCTTGACCGCCTGCTTGGCATTTCGATGGAAGAAGTGCTGGAAAAGATCCAGTTGCCCGAACCCGTGTGCCAGGCCTTGCTGGCCCGCGAAGGCATGTACGGTCCTTTCCTGGCCCTGGCGGAAGCCTGCGAATTCGGCAACCGCGACAAGATCGGCGAATTGGCCGACTCGATGTTCATCAGCGCCACGCAAGTCAACGAAGCCCACCTGGAAGCCCTGGCCTGGGCACAAAGCATCAAGCTTTGATTCTCCGCTCTGCCGGACAGAAATCATTCTGTCCGGCAACTCAACAATAAGCGGCATTTTCCGCCCCTTGTTTCCCCGATGATCGCCGGCCCTGCTGGCCAATAATCATTCCTATAGCCCAAATAGGCATTTTTTGCCTATGCGGACACCACATAGGAGTCGTCGGCATGGCCGAAGATAGCGATCAGGAACGGACAGAAGCCCCATCAGCGCGGCGCCTTGAACAGGCGCGCGAAGATGGCGACGTTCCCCGGTCGCGGGAATTGTCGACCTGTACCGTATTGCTGGCTGCCGGCCTGGGCGTATGGTTTCTTGGCGGCGGCGTGGTGCAGCAAATCGATGCCTTGATGAGGTCGGTGCTGAGCATGGACCGCGATGTCGTGTTCGACCCCAATTTGCTGGTGGCGCGCATTGCCGGCCATATGGGGGGCTTGTTGATTTCGGCCGCACCCTTTGCGCTCTTGCTGATGGTTGCTGCCATCGCCGCGCCGCTGTTCATCGGCGGCTGGCTGTTTTCCGTCAATGCCCTGATCCCCAATTTCGGCAAGATGAACCCGATTTCGGGCCTGGGCAACATGATTTCGCTGCGTGCCCTGGTCGAATTGCTCAAGGCCATCGGCAAGACCCTGCTGGTGGGCAGTGTGGCCTGGGTCGTCATTTCGCACCAGATCGACGCCATGATGGGATTGGGCAGCGAATCGATCAAGGATGGCAGCGCCCACATGGTGCACTTGCTGCTGACTGGCTTTATCGCCATTACCGGCGGCCTGATCGTGATTGCCCTGATCGACGCGCCTTACCAGCTTTGGCAATACAACGACAAGCTCAAGATGACGCGCCAGGAATTGCGCCAGGAATCGAAGGAATCCGACGGCAACCCCGAAATCAAGGGACGTATCCGCAACCTGCAGCGTGAAATGGCAAGGCGCCGCATGATGGCCAACGTACCCAAGGCCGACGTCGTGGTGACCAACCCGACGCACTATGCTGTGGCACTGCAATACAAGAACGGCAGCAATGGCGCTCCGCGCGTGGTGGCCAAGGGCGCCGACGAGGTGGCGGCACGCATCCGTGAAATCGCCAGTGAAAACAGCGTGCCCTTGCTTGAGGCACCGGCCCTGGCGCGTGCGCTGCACCAGCACACGGAACTGGGCGACGAGATTCCCCAGGCGCTCTATACGGCCGTGGCCGAAGTCCTGGCTTATGTGTACCAGTTACGCACCTACCGTGCGCAGGGCGGTGCCATGCCGGCCGAACCCGAAGAACTCGATGTGCCGCCCGAACTCGACCCGCACAATCCTGCGGCCAAGTCGAAGATCGAAGCACGTCGCAACCTGCATTGATTGAGACAGAAAAATGGCAACAGCAGCTCCAACAATGAAAATGCCCGCCTGGATGACAGGCCCGGGCTCGCGCGCCGTGGCGGCGCCGGTCCTGATCGTCATGATGCTGTCGATGATGATCCTGCCGCTGCCGGCTTTCGCGCTCGATATTTTCTTCAGCTTCAATATTGCCCTGTCGGTGATCGTGCTGTTGACCAGCTTGTACACCGTCAAGCCGCTCGACTTCATGGTGTTTCCGACCGTGCTGCTGGTATCGACCATGCTGCGCCTGTCCTTGAACGTCGCGTCGACACGCATCGTGTTGACCGAAGGTCATAGCGGGCCCGACTCTGCAGGTAAAGTGATCGAAGCCTTTGGCCACTTCCTGATCGGCGGCAATTACGCGGTCGGTATCATCGTCTTCATCATTTTGACCATCATCAACTTCACGGTGGTGACCAAGGGTGCCGGCCGTATTGCTGAAGTGGGCGCACGTTTTGCATTGGACGCGATGCCGGGCAAGCAGATGGCCATTGACGCGGACTTGAATGCCGGCCTGATCGGTGAGCAGGAAGCACGCCGCCGGCGCAAGGAAGTGGGCCAGGAAGCCGAATTCTATGGCGCCATGGACGGTGCCTCCAAGTACGTGCGCGGCGACGCCATCGCCGGCATCATGGTCACCGTGATCAACATCCTCGGCGGCTTGATCGTCGGGATGGCGCAGCACGATCTGGACTTCGGCACGGCCATCAAGACCTACACCTTGCTGGCCATCGGTGACGGCCTGGTGGCGCAGATTCCCTCGCTGGTGATTTCAACCGCTGCCGGTGTGGTGGTATCGCGCGTGGCCAGCGACCAGGATATCGGCGGCCAACTGGTCGGACAACTGTTCGCCAAGCCGCAGGTCTTGTATATCACGGCAGGCATCGTCGGCGGGCTGGGCATCATTCCCGGCATGCCGCACCTGGCTTTCCTGTTGCTGGCGCTGCTGCTGGCCGGTAGTGCCTACCTTGTCACGCAGCGTGCCAAGGCTGCGGCAGCCGCACCGCCACCGACGGCCCCTACGGCCCCGACCACGCCACCCGAAGAGGAAGCAACCTGGCAGGATATCGTGCCGGTTGATACGCTGGGCCTGGAAGTGGGCTACCGCCTGATTCCGCTGGTGGACAAAACGCAGAGTGGCGAATTGCTGCGCCGGATCAAGGGCATACGCAAGAAGTTTGCGCAAGAGGTCGGGTTCCTCGCGCCGCCGGTCCATATTCGCGATAACCTGGAACTGAAGCCTTCAGCCTACCGCATCACCCTGAAGGGTGTCGAAGTGGGAAGCGGCGAAGCGCACAACGGTCAATTCCTTGCCATCAATCCCGGAATGGTGACCGGCAATCTGCCCGGGCCTGTGACGAAAGACCCGGCATTCGGCTTGCCTGCCACCTGGGTTGACGCTTCCATGCGCGAACAGGCACAAGCCATGGGTTATACCGTGGTCGATGCCGGCACTGTGGTGGCCACGCATTTGAACCATCTGATCACGACCCATGCATCGGACCTGCTGGGGCGCCAGGAAGTGCAGCAATTGCTCGATCACCTGGCCAAGGAATCGCCCAAGCTGGTGGAAGACCTGGTGCCGAAGACGGTGTCGCTGGCGAGCCTGCAAAAGGTCTTGCAAAACCTGCTGGTCGAGGGCGTGCACATCCGCGACATGCGCACCATCATCGAAACCATCGCGGAACACGCCGCCACGGCGCGCGACCCCAACGACCTCACGGCGCTGGTGCGCATTGCACTGGGTCGCGCCATCGTGCAACAGATTTTCCCGGGGGCGAACGAATTGCCCGTCATGACGCTCGACAACCGGCTCGAACGGCTCCTGCTGCAGGCACTGCAGACCAGCGGGCCGAACGGCGACGGTATCGAACCAGGCCTGGCCGACAACATCGTCACCCAGACCGAACTCGCCACGCGGCAACAAGAACAACTGGGCAATGCCCCGGTATTGCTGGTGCCGCAACCCTTGCGCGCCTTGCTCGCGCGCTTCCTGCGCCGCGCCATACCGCAGCTCAAGGTTTTGTCGCAAGCTGAATTGCCTGAATCGAAAACCATTAAAGTCACCCGCCTTGTTGGAGGCCAAGCATGAATGTCAAGAAATTTACTGCCAAGAACTCGCGCGAAGCATGGCGCATGGTGCGCGATACGCTCGGCACCGATGCCGTCATCCTGTCGAACCGCAGCGTCAATGGCATGGCCGAAATCCTGGCGCTGGCAGCCGAAGACGCGGTTTCCTTGTCGCATCCGGCACACGAGGATGAGCCGGCGGCTGTGAGCATGCCGGCCAAGGTTGCGCCGAAGATGCAAGCCGCACCCGAACCGCGGCCCCAGCCGAGATTGGAGCCGCGCTTTGAAGCACGGGTAGAGCCACGGATTGACGCTCGTGCCGAATCGCGTGCTGAGCCGGGCGCCGAATTTGTCGCACCGCCCAAGCGCCGCGCTCCCGAGCCCCGCTTCGACGAAGACCAGGCATCGAACCTGGCGACAGCACTGGAAGCGGCGCGTCAAATGGCGGCGACCAAGGCACCCGCCGGCGCCGAGCTCAATGACATGATGAATGAGATCCGCTCGATGCGCGGTATGCTCGAAGCGCAACTGGCCGAGCTGGCCTGGGGCGAAGCGCCGAAAAAACGCAACCCGGTCAAGTCGCTGGTGTTCAAGGAAATGATCGCTGCCGGTTTTTCGGCCTCGCTCGCGCGCTATGTTTCGGAGAAGGCACCGGCCGAGGTCAAGCCTGATCAGGCATTGAACTGGACCAAGGCGGTTCTGTCGCGCAACCTGACCGTGGTCGGCAATGAGAATGAAATCCTGGAGAAGGGCGGGGTGTTTGCCCTGGTCGGGCCCACCGGTGTCGGCAAGACCACGACCACGGCCAAGCTGGCAGCACGCTGCGTGATGCGCCATGGCCCCGGCAAGCTGGCCTTGATCACAACGGATGGCTACCGTATCGGCGGCTACGAACAGTTGCGTATCTACGGCAAGATTCTGGGCGTGATGGTGCATTCGGTGAAGGATGAAACCGACTTGCGCATCGCACTCGAAGAATTGAAAGGCAAGCACACCGTGTTGATCGACACCGTGGGGGTGTCGCAGCGCGACAAGATGGTGGCCGAGCAGGTTGCCATGCTGTCGGGGGCCGGTGCCAAGGTCAAGCGCCTGTTGTGCATGTCGGCCACGTCCAATGGCGAGACCCTGAACGAAGTCGTACGTTCCTATCGCGGCGACGGCCTGGCCGGTTGCATCATTACCAAGCTTGACGAAGCTGCCACCATCGGCAATGCGCTGGACGTCGCGATCCGGCAAAAACTCAACCTGTTCTATGTGGCCAATGGCCAGCGCGTGCCGGAAGACCTGCATCTGGCCAATCCGCAGTACATGGTCGATCGCGCCTTCAAGCTCAAGCGTGAAACCGCTGCCTTCGAAGTGCATGACGACGAATTGCCGCTGGTGGTAGCCAACACCGTGCGCCCGGCTGCCAATGCAGGTGTTGCGCGCGGGGTGGCGCTTGGCTAATTTCGACTTCGACCAGGCGGAAGGGCTGCGCCGGCTGCTGGCCGGGCCAAGACCACGTGTCTTCACCTTTCTGTCCGTTACGCCGGACGCCTCCAAAAGCGCCACACTGATCAACCTTGCCGCCACGCTGGCGCGTTCCGGCAACGACGTATTGCTGGCTGACGCGCGGGCGAAATACCGCGGCATTTCCGGCGCACTGGATTTGCCATACTGCGTCAGTTTGATGGACGTCGCGCGCAAGAAGCGCGCGTTGAATGAAGCGATCAGGCCAATGCCACAGGGGTTTTCTGTCGCGTTAATGCGACATGAAAACCGGATTGATCAGGACGCATGCCAGGATGGCAAGATATTGCAACAATTGGATGCCTGCTTCGAGCTCTTGGGTAAGCAAACTGATATGCTGTTGATTGACGGCGAGTTGCATGCGGAAGAGGGCTTGATCGTGCCGGCCATGGCCAATGGAGAAATTGTGATCCAGGTCAGCCCGGGTGCGACCGAGATCCAGCAGGCTTATGGACTGGTCAAGCGCCTCAATGCGCAACTGGGACGACGCAACTTCGGCATACTCGTGACTGATGCTTCTGAGCAAGAAGCACAAGTGGTGTACGATAATATGGCACGCGCGGCAAATCGTTATCTTGCCGTGCATTTGAAGTCGCTCGGCTCGGTGCCCGCCGACGACTATTTGCGGCGCGCAACGCGGCTGGGGACGTCGGTGGTCGAGGCGTTCCCGCTGGCAGGCGCATCGATCGCGTTCCGGCGTCTCGCGGGACGGGTTGCTGCCGAGTCTCACCTCGACAGCCTGCAAACCGTGGGTGCCAACTAGGTGGAACGGTCTAAAGAGTTTATGTACACAGCGGATGGGAAAGCGGACAAGAATCACTTGCTGGCGGAGCATGCGCCGCTGGTCAAGCGGCTCGCCCATCAAATGAAGGCCAAGCTTCCACCTTCGGTGGAAGTCGACGACCTGATCCAGGCAGGCATGATCGGCCTGCTTGACGCCGTCAGCCGCTATGAAGAGACGCATGGCGCGCAATTCGAGACCTATGCCGTGCAGCGCATCCGTGGCGCCATGCTCGATGAATTGCGTTCGTCCGACTGGCTGCCGCGCAGCATGCGGCAAAACATGCGCAAGATCGAAGAAGCCATGAGTTCGCTGCAGCAGCGCCTGGGCCGTCCGCCCAATGAGAGCGAAGTGGCCAAGCAATTGAAGCTTTCGCTGACCGAATACCAGGACCTGCTCAACGAAGGTGGCGGCCACCAACTGGTGTATTACGAGGATTTTCACGACGGTGACGGCAGCGAGCACTTCCTCGACCGTTACGCCACCGACGAAGACGGTGACCCTCTGCAGACGCTGATGAATTCGGGTTTCCGTTCCGCCTTGATCGAAGCAATCGAGGGCTTACCCGAAAGAGAGAAAATACTCATGGGCCTGTACTATGAACAGGAAATGAACTTGAAGGAAATCGGCGCGGTCATGGGCGTTTCCGAATCACGCGTCTGCCAGCTTCATAGCCAGGCCATTTCACGCCTGCGTTCCAACCTCCGGGAAAAAGCGTGGACTGGGGTAGCGTAGCGGGGCTGGTGCTTGCCATCGCCGGTATCATCGTCGGGCAGGCAATCGAAGGTGGGGAAATCGGGTCGCTGGTCCAGCCGGCGGCATTCATCATCGTCGTCATCGGCACGCTCGGTGCCGTGATCCTGCAAAGCGGCTTGCTCAATTTCTTCCAGGGTGTGAAGCTGGCGGCCTGGGTATTCGCACCACCACCTTCGAACGGCACCGCCTTGCGGCGCGACGCTGTCAACTGGAGCACCACGGCGCGGCGTGAAGGCCTGCTGAGCCTGGAACGCCTGTTGGACCAGGTGCGCGATCCCTATCTCGCCAAAGGCTTGCGCCTGATCGTCGATGGGGTCGATCCGTTCAAACTGCGTGAAATTCTCGATGTGGAAATTGCCGCCTACGAAACCGAACAGAAGCTGGCGATCAAGGTATGGGAGTCGGCCGGCGGCTATTCGCCGACCATCGGCATCCTGGGGGCTGTGCTGGGATTGATCCACGTGATGGAAAATCTGTCTGACCCGAGCAAGCTGGGCGCAGGTATCGCTGTCGCTTTCGTTGCCACGATCTATGGCGTGGGCCTGGCCAACCTGATATTTCTGCCCATCGGCAACAAGCTCAAGGCACTGGTGGCGCGCGAAGTGGCCAAGCGCGAATTGATTGCCGACGTGTTCTGCGGCATCGCTACCGGCGAAAACCCGCGCATCATCGAAGAGCGCCTGTCCACCTACTAAGGATTTAGGTTCCCGCCATGTCGCGCCGCAAGCACGAAGAAGAACACGAAAATCACGAGCGCTGGCTGGTGTCCTACGCCGACTTCATCACGCTGCTGTTTGCATTCTTCGTCGTGATGTATGCCATTTCCTCGATCAATACCGGCAAGTACCGCGTGCTGTCCGATTCACTGGGCAGTGCCTTCGGCCGCGATGCGCCACAGGTGCCGCCTTCGCGTGCCCAGATCGAACTGGGCTTGAACGGCTTGAAACCCCTGGCCGTGGTGCGCCGTGAAGCCGCCATCCGGCGCGACTCAAGCCAACTGGCTGCCGTGTCGCGCAACCTGCAGCAGGCGCTGTCGCCCCTGATTGCACAGGGCAAGGTGCAAGTCACGCAAAGCAGCCGCGGCATCAACGTCACCATCAATTCCAGCGTCCTGTTCGCCACAGGTGAGGCCAAGTTGACGAACGACGCCAAGGATATCCTGAAGTCGGTGGCGCAGACGCTCAAGGACGACAAGCACGCCATCCAGGTTGAAGGTCATACCGACAACGTGCCTATCAGCACGCCCCAGTTTGCTTCGAATTGGGAATTGTCTTCCGCGCGCGCCGGTAGCGTGGTGCGCCTGTTTGCCGAAAACGGCGTCAATGAAACACGCATGCTGGCCATCGGCCATAGCGCAACCCAGCCAGTCGGCTCCAACGATACGGCAGAAGGCAAGGCGCACAACCGGCGCGTGGAAGTGATGATCCTGGCCAACTTGCCGCCGCCGGTGCCAGGCTAGTGTGCCGTACCGCAAATTCGTGACATAAAAGATGTCGACAATCGAACCGAATGCTGCGTCAAAAATGCGCGCAAGGCCCGATCGGGCTGCCGGCCTGGGCGACAAGTTGTTGCAGCGGGCCCAGATGCTGGGCGAAACGCTGCCAGCGTTTCACTGAACTGGTGTAGATCGGCTTTCTCACCTGCGCTGCGCTGGCGGTGTCGACCCGGCGCGGGTTGCGATGGAAATCCAGGCAACGCGCATCCCACGGCAGGCCGAGGTAGTCGAGCACGCGTTTCGCCCGTCCTTCGGTATCTTGCACCAGATCTTCATAGCGCACGGGCAGTATCGCGTCACCAAGCACGGCATGCCAATGCGCCATGAGCCTGGCATAGCGGCCATAGTAGCGGCCCAGCATGCCCTGGTCGTAGGCGAATGCCTGCTTGTCGCCATTGAACAGCATGGCAAGGCAGGAGAAGCAGCTATCCATGGGGTCGCGCACGATGTGGATGATCCTTGCCTGTGGCAGCATCAGGCGGATCAGGCCGACATAGAAAAAATTCTCCGGCATCTTGTCGACCAGCAGGGCGGCATCCGGCGCGAGGCGCCAGGCGCGCTCCATATATTGCTGCCCCATGCCGGCCAGTTTTTGCGGCGTCAGGTCCGGCACGGCCAAGGGAAACGGTTTGGCTTGCGGCCCGCGGAAAGCGGCTTCTGAAATATCGCTGATGAAACTCAATTCGCCCGCGCCATGGATGCCTTCGCAGCTCGCCAGGATTTGTTCGAGCAGGGTGGTGCCGGAACGCGGCATGCCGACGATGAAGACGGGAGTTTTTCCTTGCGCTACAAACCCTTGTCCGGCATGCGATGCAAACAGCGACTCGTCGAACGTGTTGATGATGCGTTCGACCATCGCGTCGGCCATGCGCTCATCGGCGCGGATGGTTTCCTGCTTGATGCGGTTGCCTTCGCTGTAGGCGGCGAAGGCGTCGTCGTAGCGTCCCAGGTCTTCCCGCATCTTGCCCAGGGCGAACCAGAACAAGAGGCGCAGGTCGGGCGGGAGTGCGGCGGCTTCATGGACGTGACTTTCGAGTGCCGCAGGGTGCGGGTCGTCCGGCCCATAGGATTTCAATTGCGACAGACCATAGTGGGCCGACACCACGCTTGGCTCAAGCCTGAGTGTGGTTTCGAACGCCAGCCGCGCATCGTCGAGGCGTCCGGACTGGCTATAGCCTATGCCAAGATTGCAATGCCAGGACGGGTCATGCGGCCAGAGCAGGATGGCTTGTTCGTAGTTGGCAATCGATTCCGGCAGGCGTTTCAATTGCAGCAGGGCCTTGCCCAGATTGGCATGGGCTTCCGCGTAGCCGGGGCGCAGATTGAGTGCCTGTTGCGCGGCGGCGGCAGCATCGAGGGCGCGGCCGCCATTGAGCAGGCTTGCCGCAAGGTTGTTGTGGGTTTCCGGGTCTTCGGGCAGCAATTGCGCGGCCTTGGCCAAGGCCGGTGCCGCATCCTTGCCTTGCAAATGCAGGGCGGTGCCGAGCGCTTTCCAGGATTGCCCCGACGCAGGAAATTGCTGCGTCAAGGCGCGGCCGAGGTTTTCCATCTCCGCATGGCGGCCGCCATTGAACAACTGCACCAGCAGGTTCAATTGATCCTGGTTCGGGTTCACCGCCTTGGGTGTGGGTGTCGGTTTGGGTGGCCCGGCTTCTTTCGGCAGGCAGCATTGCTTGTATTTTTTACCGCTGCCGCAGGAGCAGGGGTCGTTGCGCCCGGGCTTCAAGGCGTCAACCGACGACGACGCCGCGGCGGGCTGTGTTGGTCGTTGCCTGGCCGTTCGGGCCATAGAAGCCCGAAGCCTTCGTACCGCGCAGGATATTCAAGGCACTCTGGTTATAGGCCAGGTGCTTGCCGATCAGGATGCCGTTGGTATTGTTGAGCAACTTGACCGATTGCGCCAGCTTGAGCAATTCGGCCCACGATTGTTCGTATTCGGTGCTTTGCGGTGCCGTGGCATCGAGCCAGGCACGCATGCCGCCTTCCATGGCCTTGTAGCCCGCGTGCGCCAAGCGGCTATAGCGCTGCATGGTGAGCGTGGAAATGTCGGATACAACGCGGGTTTTTTGTTCGGAGACTGCGACCAGGCCCTTGATGTCGGCCGCGACGAGATGCGCCTGCTCTTCCTGGAGGATGCCGATCAGCTCGGCAGTCAGTGATATCTCTTCTTTAAGGCTGGAGGCAGGCGTTGTGTCGGTCATTTAAGAAAAAACTCAGGCTGTGCGCGCCTGCAGGAGATCGCTCGCATTGCCAATCAGACCGCTCGCCACCTTTTCAGGATCTACCTGGAATTGACCGCCGGCGATGGCCGCCTTGATCTCTTCCACCTTATTGGCATCGAACACGCTGCTGCTGGCAACCTGACCTTCCAAGCCCTGCAATTGCGATGAAATATGGACATTATCGGACGACGTCGAGCCGGTGCTGGTCTTGGTCACACCTTTGCCGGCACGCGTCTGCGTCGGCGTTACACCAACGCTACCGGTTTTCTTGATCGAATCATCAATTTTCACGACGTCACCCTCATTGCACAATAGTTCGAGTTTGGCTTATTCAACTGCCCGTTCAGTAGCCTATTCCGGCTTTCCTGATTCTCTAACGGCACAATCAACCCGAACTTTAGCGCGGTACAGCAAAAAATTTGCATCAGAGCATGCTTGCCCTGGATAAAGCATTATTTCTCTAAGTCAATAATTGACTTCGACGGTGCCACCCAGCTTGGCGATACCGCTCACAACCTGGCCATTCGCGGCCCTGGCCTGTACCACCTGGCCTTCGCCTGCATTCGATAGTGCCCGCCCTTCGGCCGTCACACTGAATCCATCTCCACTCGAAACCAATCTTACCACCTGGCCCGACGTCACGGCGGGCTGGCTCTTGAGCGCATCCTGGCGCACCGGCATGCCTGCCGGCACCGAGTGCGCTACCGTCATGCCCACGGCCTGGGCCGGGTTGGTAACAATGCTTGGCGGCAAGGCTGTCAAATCGCCATGAACGACCACCACATCCTTTTCGCTGACTTGCTGGCCTTGTGCCAAAGGCGTAACGGCGGCCACATAGTCGCCGTTGACGTGCACCACCGCAGAAATATAGACCGCCCAATGTTCAGGTTGGTTGCAGCGTATTCCAACCGTTGTCTTGCCCCAGGCCTTGTTGCCGGGCGGGAGAAAGGTTTCGAATCCGGGGCAGGCCGCCAGATAGAGGCGTGGATCGATCGGGCCGACCGTGACATTGACTTCACCCGGCAAGCCCCTGGATTGTTCAATCAGGAATTGTTCGACGGCTTGACGCAACACCGCGTCATCCTGCTTTGCAGCTCCGGACGCGGCAAGCGCAAGGGCGCTGCCGGCTATGCCGAGCGTGAGCAATGCCAGCTTGGCAAGTACCGACTTCGCCGGCGATTTTGTCAAAGTGTTCATCTTCATATTCGCCATGACGGGAATAGCGCCATGGTAGCGCGCACGCGAGGGGGTAAAGCTGTGAATAGATCGTGGTTTTACGGTCTGATTGAGAATTCGTTGCAAAGGGTGGCGCGTATGATCGACGACATATAAAAGGCCCTTGTGCCATGGAGCAAGACATGGGAAAACTCGACGACTACCTGCGCGTGAATGAAACGGCAATTGGCTTGCGCGAACGGCGTGCCGGCGTGCTCGCTTCCAACATTGCCAACGCCGATACGCCGAATTACAAGGCGCGCGACGTGGATTTCAAATCAGCCTTGCAAAATGCGCTCGACGGCAAGAATACTTCGGCCAATGCCCTCGCCAAAACCGATCCTGCTCACCTTGATGGTAATTCCGGCAATACGAGCGCCGATGGAACGCCTATATTGTATAGAGTTCCGACCCAGCCTTCGGCTGACGGCAATACGGTCGACATGGATGTCGAGCGCAATCAATTCGCCGACAATTCCGTGCGTTACGAAGCCGGGTTGACCTTTATTTCCGCGCAGATCAAGGAAATGTTGGCCGTGATCCAAAACTGACGGCAAGGAATTTTCTCATGTCGCTTTCAAATATTTTCAACGTCGCTGGTTCGGCCATGAGCGCACAGTCGCAACGGCTGAACACGACCGCCTCCAATATTGCCAACGCCGACAGTGCCGCCGGCCCCGATGGCCAGGTCTACCGCGCCAAGCAGGTGGTGTTTGCCGCGGTGCCGATGGGTGGGGCCGAATCGTCCGGTGTGGCTGTGCAGCAGGTGGTGGAAGACAGCGCACCGCCGAAGATGGTGTATGACCCGAGCCATCCGCTGGCAGACTCGAACGGTTACGTGGCCATGCCGAACGTGAATGTGGTCGAGGAAATGGTCAACATGATATCGGCGTCGCGGTCGTACCAGACCAACGTCGACACCATGAACGCGGCCAAGACCATGCTGTTGAAGACGCTCACCATCGGGCAATAACGTCGTTAAGCATTATTTGCAAGGAGCATGACATGTCAGGATCGACTACCAATACCGTCTCAAACGCGCTGATGGCGGCGATGAATCCGCAGGCGACGACGACGTCGACTGCGCAAGCAGCGCAAAACCAGTTCATGACGCTCCTGGTTACGCAAATGAAAAACCAAGACCCCTTGAACCCGATGGACAACTCGCAGATGACGAGCCAGCTGGCGCAGTTGTCGACGGTAAGCGGCATCGATACTATGAACACCACGCTGCAGTCCTTGATCTCGAGCTACCAGCAAAGCCAGACGCTGCAGGCGACCTCGATGATCGGCCATGGCGTACTTACTCCCGGCAATACCATGTCATTGACCAGCGGATCGGCTGCGTTTGGTGTCAGCATGGCCACCTCCGCCGGTGACGTGCAGGTATCGGTCCAGAATTCCGCCGGGCAGACGGTCGACACGATCGACCTCGGCTCGCAGCAGGCCGGTGTGATTCCGATGGCATGGGATGGCAAGACCGCGACCGGCGCCACGGCGCCTGACGGCAACTATACCTTCACCGTGACCGCGACCACCGACGGCAAGACCACGGACAGTGCCACGCCCCTGTCTTACGGCACGGTGCAATCGGTCTCGAGCGGCGCTTCCGGGGTCAATCTCAATCTCGCCAATGGCGCCTCGATCGGTTTGTCGAGCGTGGTCCAGGTCTATTAATCAAGTGTCACCAACTTCAGCATCGCCGGCAGGCATTAGGAGAACAGCATGAGTTTCGAACAGGGATTGAGTGGTCTGGAAGCCAGCTCGCAGAATCTATCGGTGATCGGCAACAACGTGGCAAACTCCGCCACGGTCGGCTTCAAGTCGTCGGAAACATTGTTTGCCGACGTCTATGCGAATTCGCTGTCGGGGGCTGGCGCGAGCCAGGTCGGTATCGGTGTGCAGGTGCAGCAGATCGAGCAGCAATTCACCCAGGGTAATATCACCTCATCGGCCAATCCGCTTGATATCGCCATCAATGGCGGCGGGTTCTATGAAGTGAGCAACAACGGTGCCATCAGCTACACACGCAACGGCCAGTTCCAGCTCGACAAGAATGGCTACATCATCAATGCCAGCGGCGACCGCCTGCAAGGTTACGCAGTCAATGCCGCAGGTGTGCTGCAGGTGGGCAAGGCGACGGACCTGCAAATCAATACTGCCAACATCCCGCCGAATGCAACCAGCAAAATCACGGCGACCCTGAACCTCGATGCCAAGGATACGATCCCCGTCACCACGCCGTTCTCGATCACCGACCCGACAACTTACAATTATTCTTCGTCGACCACGGTTTACGACAGTCTGGGCAATTCGCACACGCTGCAGACCTATTATGTGAAAACCGGCCCCACCGCGAGCGCGCCGGCCGGCACGGAAGGCACCTGGGATGTTTACGCCTCGCTCGACTCGCAGGAAGTCAGCGGCACTACACCGCCGACCCCGGAAACCACACTGACTTTCACCAGTGCCGGCGCCCTCGATACGACGGTGCAGACACAACCTATCGTGCTGACCAATTTGAACGTCACCGATGGCGCAGTGTCTCCGCTGGGGTCGACCTCGGCGGCCGGTGGCGTCAAGCTCGATTTTACCGGTGCCACCCAATACGGCGCGGCCGACGTCGGCACGTTCAAGCAGGACGGCTATACCTCGGGGCAATTGTCGAGCTTCTCCGCCTCGGCAGACGGTACCCTGGTCGGCAGTTACACCAACGGCCAATCTTCCACCCTGGGCCAGATCGTGCTGGCCAACTTCACCGACCCCAACGGCTTGCAGAACCTTGGCAACAACGAATGGGCCGCCACGGCCACTTCAGGCGCGGCGCAGATTGGCACGCCCGGCGCCGGTGCGCTCGGTGTGCTGCAGTCTTCGGCGACGGAAGATTCGAACGTGGACCTGACGGCACAATTGGTGAACATGATCACGGCGCAGGAAGACTATCAAGCCAACGCGCAGACCATCAAGACCGAAAACGACTTGCTGCAAACGCTGGTGACCTTGCGTTGATGTGGCAAGCCAAGGGTAGTGGGGAAACAAGGGAGCCGGCATGGACCGCCTGATCTATACCGCCATGAGCGGGGCCAAGCACGTCATGGAGCAACAGGCCACGACGTCGAACAACCTTGCCAATGCGACCACCACAGGCTTTCGTGCACAGATCGACGCATTTCGTGCCGTCCCCATCGTCGGCGACGGGCTGGCCACGCGCAGCTTCGTGGCCGACACCACGATAGGCAACAATTTTGCATCCGGCCCGATGCAGCAAACCGGCCGCTCGCTCGATGTGGCGGTGCAGGGCGACGGCTGGATTTCGGTGCAAACCAGTGATGGCAGCGAAGCCTATACGCGCAATGGCGCCTTGAAAACCAGTGAAAACGGCGTGCTGCAGACGCAAAACGGCCAGACCGTGCAGGGCGTGGATGGGCCGATCAGCATCCCGCCCAATCTGAAAATTGCGGTTGGCGATGACGGTACGGTCTCCTCGATCGACACTACCACGTCGCCTTCCACGGTAACCATACTCGGCACGATGAAGCTGGTCAATCCGGCTTCGCAAAACCTGGTGCGTGGCGATGACGGCCTGTTCCGTACCAAAAACGGAACGCCGGCCGATGCCGACCCCAATGTCAAGGTACAGGGCGGGGCGCTTGAAGGCAGCAATGTCAACGTGATCGACTCGATGGTTGAAATGATCAACCAGTCGCGTCAGTTCGACATGCATATGAGTATGTTGAAAACGGCCGAGACCATCGAAACCGGGGCGGAACAATTGTTCACCCTGAGTTGATTGAGCAGACAAGAAATTTCTGGAGAAAACGCATGATACGTTCGCTATGGATCGCCAAGACCGGCATGGAAACGCAGCAGACTGCGATGGACGTCATTTCCAACAACCTGGCCAACGTCAGCACCGCAGGCTTCAAGCGTGCGCGGCCGGTGTTCGAGGACTTGCTGTACCAGACCGTACGGCAGCCCGGTGCGCAATCGTCGCAGCAGACCGAATTGCCGTCCGGCCTCCAATTGGGCACAGGTGTGAAGACCGTGGCAACCGAGCGCATGTTTGACCAGGGCAACCTGCAGCAAACCAACAACCCGCTCGACGTCGCCATCAATGGCTCAGGCTTCCTCCAGGTGCTGATGCCCGACGGCACCACATCGTACACGCGTGATGGATCGTTCCAGACCAATAACCAGGGCCAGCTTGTGACGGCCAGTGGTTATCCGGTACAGCCGGCGATCACGATTCCCGCCAATGCCTTGACGATCACCATCGGCGCCGATGGCACGGTCTCGGTCACGCAGCCGGGTTCGACCGCTTCGACCCAGGTCGGGACCTTGCAACTGGCAACTTTCGTTAATAACGCCGGCCTGCAAAGCCTGGGCGACAACCTGTATGCCGAAACCAGCGCATCGGGAAATGCCGCAACCAACACCCCGGGAGCCAACGGCACAGGTACCTTGCAACAGGGCTATATCGAAACCTCGAACGTCAACGTGGTCGAGGAAATGGTCAACATGATCCAGACCCAGCGTACCTACGAGTTGAACAGCAAGGCGATCACAACCTCGGATCAGATGCTGCAAACGCTGTCGCAACTGTAACGGAGTCGTATCATGAAAGCCCACGTTGCCGTACTTCTTACCCTTGCTGCCAGCCTGTTTGCTGCGTGCTCCATGACGCCGCCAACCGTGGTGCAGCATCCGAACACGGCCAGGCCCGAAAGGGCGCCGGCCCAACCCGGCAACGGCGCGATCTTCCAGACGGCCAGCTACCGGCCCTTGTTCGAGGACTACCGCGCCCGCATGATCGGCGACGTGCTGATCATGACGATCAACGAAAACACCACCGCGGGCAAGACCAATGCCGCATCCGACGCCAAGGCCGGCAGTGTCAATGTCGCCGCGCCGACCCTGCTCGGTGGAACCAAGAGCCGGCTGGCAGCCGCCGCGTCGTCGTCCAACAAATTCAGTGATGCCGGTGCGATTTCGTCATCCAACAATTTCACCGGCACCATGGGCTTGACCGTGCTGGACGTGCTTGCCAACGGCAACCTCGTGGTCAGCGGGGAAAAGCAGATTGCACTGGACAAAAGCACCGAATACATACGGTTTTCCGGCATTGTTAGCCCCTCGGCCATCGTCGCCAATACGGTATCGTCTACGGACGTGGCCGATGCGCGTGTCGAATACCGCACCAACAGCCACTACGATACAGCCGAGTTGATGTCGGAATTGTCGCGCTTTGTACAAAGCCTGGCGCCGTTCTGACGATGGGATAGAAACATGTTGAAAGCCGTCAATCGCAAGCTGATCAAGTTCGCCACCCTGGTGGTGTGCGGCTTGCTGCCCTTGGCCAGCCAGGCCGAACGGATCAAGGATCTCGCCGTCATCCAGGGCGTGCGCGAGAACCAGTTGATCGGTTACGGCCTTGTCGTCGGTCTCGACGGCACCGGCGACCAGACCACGCAGACACCGTTCACCATCCAGAGCGTGGTGAACATGTTGCAGCAGATGGGCACCAATCTCTCTGCCACCGAGATCGCCAACCTGCAATTGAAGAATGTCGCGGCCGTGGTTGTCACCACGTCGCTGCCGGCGTTTGCCCAGCCGGGCCAGACGCTTGACGTCACCATTTCATCAATGGGCAATGCCAAGAGCATCTCGGGCGGCACGCTGCTGATGACGCCCCTGCGTGGCGCGGACGGCAAGATTTATGCAATGTCGCAGGGTAACGTGCTGGTCGCCAGCACCGGCGGTGCGCCACCGGGCGCCAAGGTCACGCCGAACCATCTGAGCGTGGGCCGCATCACCAACGGCGCTACGGTGGAGCGCGCTGTGGCGGCTTCCGTGGGGCAGGGTAATGTGGTGTTTCTGGAATTGAACCAATCTGACTTCTCCACCGCCAGCCACGTAGTTGATGCACTAAACCAGCGTTTCGGGCCCGATACGGCTTCGGCCCAGGATGCACGCGTCATCCGCGTCAAGGCGCCGACCGGCAGCGATGACCGCGTCGCCTTCCTCGGCGCGCTCGAAAGCGTCAATGTCACACCGGCTGCGCAAGCGGCCAAGGTCATCATCAATGCCCGCACGGGTTCGGTGGTGATGAATACCGCCGTCACGCTCGAGCCTTGCGCCGTGTCGCATGGCAGCCTGTCTGTGGTGGTCAATTCCGAACCGCCGCCGGCCGCTGCCGGTGCACGCGGTGCGGCTGCTGCGCCACAAATCGAAGTGGCCAAGGATAGCGGGCAGGTCTTGATGTTGAAGGGTGGCGCTTCGCTATCGGACGTGGTCAAGGCGCTCAATGCCATCGGTGCCACCCCGCAAGATTTGCTGTCCATTCTTCAATCGATGAAAGCGGCCGGTTCGCTACGCGCCGAACTGGATATCATCTAGGAGAGGTCCATGATTCGCTCGTCGAACGCCGCCAACAATCTTGCCATTGATGCCAACAATCTGTCCGACCTGCGTGTTGCGGCCAAGCAGAATTCGCCGGAAGCGCTCAAGGCGACGGCCAAGCAATTCGAAGCCTTGTTCGTTAACATGATGATGAAAAGCATGCGTGATGCCACGCCGCAAGACGGCATCATGGATAGCGACCAAAGCAAGATGTTTACGTCCATGCTCGACGAGCAGATGAGCCAGAAGATCGCCAACCGCGGCATCGGCCTGGCGGACTCGCTGGTGCGGCAGATGTCGCAAAATCCGAACGGGCGTGGCGGCCAGATAGTCGGCAAAATCGGTCAATTGGCGGAACCCGATACCACCAGCCAGACTCCAAGCAATACAATGAGCAATACAACGGTGGCGCCGAAAACCCAGGCGCCGCACGTCAAGGCATTTCAGGACACGATGCGCTCGCATGCTGAAGCGGCGAGCCGCGCCACCGGTATTCCCGCCAAGTTCATGCTGGGCCAGGCGGCACTGGAAAGTGGCTGGGGCAAGCACGAGATCAAGGCCGCCGATGGCAGCGCCAGCCACAACCTGTTCGGCATCAAGGCAACGGCCGGCTGGACCGGCAAGACCGTGAGTGCGCCGACTACGGAATACATCAATGGGGTGCCGCACACCGTGATGCAAAAGTTTCGTGCCTACGACTCGTATGACCAAGCCTTCAATGATTATGCAAGCTTGTTGGCCGGCAATCCGCGCTATGGTGGGGTGATTGCCAATTCGCACGATGCGACGAGTTTTGCCCAGGGTTTGCAAAAGGCCGGCTACGCCACCGACCCGAATTACGCGGCAAAGTTGAGCAACATCATCAATCGCACGCTGGTCTGAGTTTGGTCTGATTTGCAATTTGGTCGATTTGACAACCGGCGCAAGTAACAATCTTTTGCAATTTCATGCGGTATCCGGTCCATCAAGTTACCCGAGAGGATGCCGTTAATAGATTGAGATACGGGAACCTCCACCATGAGCAGCATACTTAGTATTGGTCAAAGTGCACTGGCAGCCGCGCAAATCGGTTTGCAAGTCACGTCCAACAATATCGCCAACGCCAGCACGCCGGGCTATAACCGCGAGCAGATCATCCAGACCGAAGCTGGAGGGCAAAACCTCGGCAATGGCTTCATCGGTGCCGGTGCCGACGTGCAGACGGTGCAACGCCTGTACAACTCCTTCCTGGCCAATCAGCAAAACACTGCGCAATCGAGCTATTCGAGCCTGAACACGAATTACACGCAGATTTCGCAGATCAACAACATGTTCGCCAGCACGACCACCGGTTTGTCGCCCGCGATCCAGAACTTCTTCAATTCGATCCAGACGGCAACGTCAAACCCGAGCGCTTCATCATCGCGCGAAACCGTGCTGACAGCGGCACAATCGCTGGCTTCGCAATTTCAGAGCACCAGCCAGCAACTGCAGACAATTGGCCAGGGTATCAATACCCAGGTGCAATCGACGGTGACCAGCATCAACAACTATGCCGCGCAAATCGCCAGCCTGAATCAATCGATCCAGAATGCCGAGTCTGGCTCTGCCGGACAGCCGCCCAATGACCTGCTCGATGAGCGCGACCAGGCCGTCGCCAGTTTGTCGCAACTGATTGGCGTCTCCGTATCCGACGGCGGCCAGACCGGCTACAACATCTCGATCGGCAACGGGCAGCCGCTCGTGGTGGGCACGCAGCAGTACAAATTGACGACCATGGAGTCGCCCACCAACGTCAGCCAGCTTGAAGTCGGCTACGTGACGTCGGGCGGCACCAACCAGATTCCCGACAGCAGCCTGACCGGGGGCAGCCTGGGTGGGTTATTGCAGTTCCGTACGCAATCATTGATCCCAGCTGAAAATACCATCGGCCAGCTGGCCATCGGTGTGGCCGATACAGTCAATGCGCAACAGGAGCTGGGTCAGGACTTGAACGGTAACCCCGGCGTCGCGATGTTCTCGACTGGCAGTCCGACCGTCACGTCCAGTATCAACAATCAGGGCACCATGACGGTAGGTGCCACGATTACTGATCCCAACGGGCTTACCAATAGCAATTACACGCTGCAATTTGACGGGACGAATTACAACCTGACCCGGCAGTCCGACAATACGGTGGTGTACTCCGGCACTACCTTCCCGCCGGCGACTGCTGTTGATGGATTGACCTTTACGTCAGCCGGTGGTGCCCCTGTCACGGGAGACAATTTCCTGATCCAGCCGACGGTCAATGGGGCTTCCGCTTTTAACGTGACGATGACAAATACGTCCCAGGTTGCCATGGCAGCGCCCATCGTGACCAACGCACCAACAGCCAACACAGGCACAGGTGTGATCAGTGCCGGTACGGTCAATGCGTTGGCAAATCCTGCGACCGCGACAACGCCGGTGTATGGCAGCAATGGATCTCCTGCATCGGCGGCATATCCGAATCTGCAAGATAGCGTGACGATCCAATTCAATGGCGCACCGAACGCGGGCACTTATAACGTGACCGACAATACGACGGGCGCGGTACTGGGTTCGAATGTCGCCTATACGGCTGGCCAGGCCATTTCCTACAATGGCTGGTCGGTCAGCATCACCGGCAACCCTGCTGCCAACGATACTTTCACTGTCGGACCAAATACAAGTGGGTCCGGCGACAGCCGCAATGGTGTGGCCCTTGCTGGCCTGGCGACAGCGAAGACACTGGACAATGGCACCAACAGCATCCAGGGTGCCTACGCGCAATTGATCAGCAACGTAGGTAACCAGGCCGCCGAATTGCAGGCGACCAGCCAGGCAGCCAGCACCACCCTGACCAACGCCACCAATGCGCAACAGGCAGTATCAGGCGTGAATCTTGACGAAGAAGCGAGCAATCTGATCCAGTATCAGGAAGCCTATCAGGCCGCGGCCAAACTGATGTCGACCGTCAGTACATTATTCACTTCACTTTTGACAGAACTTGGCTGAGGAGCGTAAAGAATGCGTATCAGTTCCAGCATGATCTACGCTGCCGGCTCGTCGCAGATCGACAACCTGCAGGCGCAGTTGCTGCATCAACAGCAGGAAATTTCCACCGGCTCGTCGGTCTTGACGCCGGCTGACAATCCCGTTGCGGCAGCTCAGGCCTTGATCGTCAATCAGGCCCAAGCCAACAACACGCAATACACGTCGAACCGGCAAAGTGCCAACAATTCCCTGTCCCAGGAAGAAACGACGCTGCAAAGCGTGACGACCCTGGTGCAGAATGCACAAACGGCAATCGTCAATGCCGGTAACGGCACCTATACGCAGCAGCAGCGCCAGGCGATTGCGACCAGCCTGCAAGGCATGTATAGCCAACTGCTGGGTCTGGCCAATTCGCAGGATGGCAATGGCAACTACCTGTTTTCCGGTTATCAGAGCGGTTCTGCGCCATTCTCCAATACCGCTACGGGTGCTCAATATACCGGCGACCAGGGGCAGACCACGGTTCAGGTCAGTGCTTCCCAAACGATGGCAATCGGTGACTCGGGCAGTTCGGTGTTTGAAAACAACGTCACCGGCAACGGCACGTTTACCACCACGGCTACGACGGGCAATGTAGGTACGGGCATCGTGTCGAGCGGTTCAGTGGTCAACGCTGCCGCGCTGACCGGCGATACCTATAGCCTGACGTTTTCCGGTATCCAGACATCCGCCAATGCAGGCAACGCCGGTAATGGAGCGATTTCTTCGGCAACTACGGCGACTGCCTCTTTGCTCAATGGCGATACCTATTCACTCAACTTCACCAGCGGTTCGAGCTATGACGTGGTTGATACCACAACGGGTAACACCGTCAGCACAGGCAACAGCTTCCAGGCAGGCCAGAGTATTGTCGTGAGCGGTGCGAAGTTCAGTATCAGCGGAAACCCGGCTGGTGGTGACCAATTCACCGTAGTGGCAAACCCCACCACCTATACCGTGACCGATCTTACCAATCCGGGTTCGACGACGGTGCCGCCTGCCAATCAACCTTATGTCGACGGTCAATCGATCCAGTTCGATGGTTTGCAGTTTGATGTTTCAGGTGCACCGTCAACAGGTGACTCCTTTACCGTGGCACCAAGCGCCAAGCAAAGCATCTTCACTACCCTGACCAGCCTGATCAATCTGCTCAATACGCCGACGGGTACGGGTACTTCTGGCGAGACAGCCCTGACCAACGGTCTGAACACGGCCAACAACAACCTGTCGAGTGCACTGAACAATATCCTCACTGTACGTGCTTCGATCGGCGCGCGCCTCAACGAATTGACTTCGCTCGATACCGAAGGGCAAAACCTGAATCTGCAGTATTCGAGCTCGCTGCAGAGCCTGACCGGCCTTGATTACCCTTCTGCATTGTCAAACTTCGCGCAGCAGCAAACCACGCTGACGGCGGCGCAGCAATCATTTGTCAAGATATCGAATCTCTCGCTGTTCAACTATCTTTAAACGGTAGAAATGGCTAATGCAGCGGCGGCAGATTTGCCGCCGTTATTTTTTGCATGACCTTGATGGCTTCTTCCATCAGGTTTAATAACGGTGTGGTCATGTAGGGCAGGGTGAGGGCGATCATGATGAAGCCTGCGCTCATCGTGACAGGGAAGCCGATACCGAACAGGTTCAATTGCGGGGCGGCTCGTGTCAGGATGCCGAGCGCCAGGTTGGTGATCAAGAGAGCCGCGATCAAGGGCAGGGACAGCTGCAAGCCCGAACTGAAAATACGCCCACCCCAGGCAGCCAGCAACTGGATGCTGCTGCCATCAAACGGATGGACCGAAATCGGCATGGTATGGAAGCTGTCCACCAGGGTAGCGAGTACCACGAGGTGGATGTTGGCAGCCAGGTAGATCATGATCATCAGCAGGGCAAAAAATTGGCTGATGGCAGACGACTGGCCCTCTGATTGCGGATCGAAGAAGGTGGCAAAGCCCAGGCCCATGGTCAAACCGGTGAGGGTGCCGGCCATTTCTGCGCCCGCAAACGCCATGCGCATGACCATGCCCATGGCCAGGCCGATTACCATCTGTTGCGCCAGGATCAACAAACCCGTCATCGACATCGGGTCCGCCGCGGGGCCGGCCGGCACGGTCGGTGCCACGATCAGGGCCAGCATGAAGCTCAAGCCGATCTTGATCGGGGCGGGGATCTGGCCATTGTTGTACAGCGGCGCCAGCGCCATCATGCCCAGGATGCGCGTCATCGGCCACAGATAGGCCGCGACCAAGGTGCTGAGTTGGGCGGCGGTAAAGGAAACCATTGCGGCCGTGGTTGGGCTTGGGCTATCAGCTAGCCGATCATGCCTGGAATGCCGGTAAACAGCTCGCGCATGTAGTCGAGCATGACAGTCAGCATCCACGGCCCGGCCACCACCAGCGCCACGAAGATGCCGATCAGCTTGGGAATGAAGGACAGCGTCATTTCATTGATCTGCGTCGCGGCCTGGAAAATGCTGACTACCAGGCCGATGATGAGCGCCACCAGCAGCATGGGCGCGGCGATCATCAGCGTGATCTCCATCGCGTGGCGCCCCATGGTCATGACGTATTCGGGATTCATGATAGACCTTCTTCAGTAAAAGCTTTGCGTCAGTGACGAAATCAATAGCGACCAGCCGTCAACCAACACGAACAACATGATCTTGAACGGCAGCGACACCGTCGAGGGCGACACCATCATCATCCCCATCGACATCAGCACGCTGGCAACCACCATGTCGATGATCAGGAAGGGGATGAAGATGGCGAAGCTGATCTGGAATGCGGTCTTCAGTTCGCTCGTCACGAAAGCGGGTATCAGCACACGCAGCGGCACGTCGTCCGGGCCCTGCAACTGGGCATTGTTGGAAAGCTTGACGTAGAGCGCGAGGTCGGCCTGGCGAGTCTGCTTCATCATGAAGGCCTTGAGCGGCGCCACACCCTTGTCCATGGCTTGTTCCATGGTGATCTTGTTGTCCGACAGCGGTTGCCAGGCATCGGTGTAGATCTTGTCGAATACCGGGCTCATCACGAACAGGGTCAGGAACAGGGCCAGGCCGGTGATGACCTGGTTCGGTGGCGCCGACTGCAAGCCGATGGCCTGGCGCAGCAGGGATAGCACGATTACGATGCGGGTGAAGCTCGTCATCATCATCAAGGCCGCCGGCAGGAACGACAGCGACGCCATCAACAGCAGCGTCTGCAGCGACAGCGTATACGTCTGGCCGCCGCCCGGCGTCGGCGTGCTGGTCAGGGCCGGCAAGCCCGGCACCTGCTGGGCCGCGGCCGGCACGGCGAATAGAAGGAAAGGCAGCAGGCAGGCGAATAGCCCGCCCAGACGGCGCATGGCGCCGCCGGCCTCGAGGAGCTTACTGGTTTGCATTGCGTTTATCGATCTTTTGCTTGAGCCAGGCGGCGAACTGGCCGGCTTGCGGCTTGGCCGCGGCTTGCGCGAATTGTTCCTGGCGCGGCAGGTTGGCCAGTGCGTTGACACTGCCGGGGGCAACACCGACCACAATCCATTGGTCGGCCACTTCCAGTACGAGCACGCGTTCGCGGTTACCGACGCTGACGCCGCCGACGATCTTGACGACACCGCCGCCTTGCGCCGGACCCAGGCCGGAACGTTTCATTACCCATAGAACGCCGGCCATGACCCCCAGCACCACGATCAGGCCGAGCAACACCTTGAACATGTCCAGCACGGGGCTGGCGCTACCGGGCACCGGCGCCGGTGCGGCCGGGTCGGCTGCCAGCGCAGTAAAGCAAACCAGCATCAGCGCGAGGAGCGAAGCTCGCTTCATTTATTGAGCTTTCTGATGCGCTCCGAAGGCGTGATGATGTCGGTCAGGCGGATACCGAACTTGTCGTTCACCACCACCACTTCGCCCTGGGCGATCAGGCAGCCGTTGACCAGCACATCCATTGGCTCGCCGGCCAGGCCGTCGAGTTCCACCACCGAACCTTGAGCCAGTTGCAGCAGGTTCTTGATCGCGATCTTGGTGCGGCCGAGCTCGACCGTCAATTGCACCGGAATGTCGAGAATGAAATCGATATCGTTGTGCGTTTCGCCCTTGATGCCGGCGGACAGGTCCTTGAACACATTGGTTGCGGCTTGCTGTGTCTTCAGCGCGGCAGCTTCGGCTTCGGCCTGTTCCGCAATGGCCGCGCCCCAATCGTCCTCGGCACTGGTATCGTTTTCGTCAGCCATGTTCATCTCCTTGCACAAAATCATTGGCGCTGTGGGTCAAGAGTTTCTCGACCTTGAGCGCATACTGCCCATTCAATCTGCCGTAGGTGCATTCCATCACGGGCACGCCATCGATCTTGGCTTCGACGGTGGAGGGCACGTTGAGCGGAATGATGTCGCCGACCTGCATGTTGAGCACCTTGCCCAGTGAAGACTTGGCAACCCCAAGGTCGGCCACGATTTCCACTTCGGCGGTCTGGATCTGTTGCGTCATCAGGCGGATCCAGCGTTTGTCCATTTCCAGCGTTTCACCCTGCAGGCTCGAAGTCAGCAGGTCGCGGATCGGTTCGATCATCGAATAGGGCGTGCAGAAGTGCATTTCGCCCGATACGGGCCCCAGTTCGATGGTGAAAGTGGTCGACACCACGACTTCGTTCGGCGTGGCGATATTGGCGAACTGCGTGTTCATTTCGGAACGGATGTACTCGAACTCGATCGGGTAGACCGGCTCCCAGGACTTGGCATAGTTCTCGAACACGATAGCGAGGATGCGCTGGATGATGCGTTGTTCCGTCTGGGTGAAGTCGCGGCCTTCGACGCGGGTATGGAAGCGCCCGTCGCCGCCGAACAGGTTATCCACCAGCAGGAACACCAGGTTCGGGTCGAACACGATCAGCGCCGTGCCGCGCAGCGGCTTCATGTGCACCAGGTTCAGGTTGGTCGGCACCACCAGGTTGCGGATGAATTCGCTGTATTTCGATACGCGCACCGGGCCGATCGAGACTTCCGAACTGCGGTGCAGGAAATTGAACAGGCCGATACGCAACAGGCGCGCGAAACGCTCGTTGATGATTTCGAGCGTGGGCATGCGCCCGCGCACGATACGTTCCTGGGTTGCCAGGTTGTACGGGCGTACGCCCGAATCGTCTTCGAGCGACCCGCTTTCATCCTGGTCGCCGTTGACACCCTTTAGCAGGGCATCAACTTCTTCCTGGGAGAGAAAATTATCGGCCATGTGATGCGCTTACGGTTACTGGATCACGAACGAAGTGAAAAACACCGCGGATACTTCCTGCGGTTCGCCTTTTTCCGCAAACGGTTGATTGACCGTTGCGATGATGTCGTCGGTTAACTTTTTCTTGCCTTCGACGTTGGTCAATTCCGATGCCTTTTTCGAAGACAGCAGCAAGAGCAGGCGGCTGCGCACTTGCGGCATGAAATTCTTGATCTTTTCTTCCTGCTCGGCGTTCGGCACTTGCAGGGTGAGGGCGACCTGGAGGAATTGGTCAGTACCGCTTTCATTTTGCAGGTTCACCGTGAACGGTTCAAGCGTTACGAACACAGGTGCCTTGGCCGGTTCGGCCTTGGGCTTTTCTTTCTTGGCTTCGCCGGCAGGCGCGTTGGAGCTGTTGTGCAGGAACATGAAAGCACCACCTGCCGCGCCTGCGACAATGACGAGCGCAACCACGATGATGATGATCAGCTTCATCTTCGATTTCTTCGGTGCAGGGGCTTCTGCTTCCGGTGCCGCCTGCTTTCCTGCTTTTGGCGCTGCCTTGGGGGCTGTAGCCATGAAAACTCCTCCTTGGATTACAGTCATTATCAGGAAAAAGTTGAAGGTGGGATACCTTGAATAGAAGCCAAAGTTCCGGGGTATTCAACCGTTCCTTGACGGTACGCAAGAACATCGGGCCTTGTTACCGATACCTTGCCATGCCGCTGGTTTTCCGACTGGACGAAAACCGGGGGAGCAAGCTCCCGGTTTTCATTGTAAACCACCCGTGAACATAGGGAAAATGGCTAGGGCCTGTTGCCATATGACTTGGGAGTGTGAAGGTACCGTATGCGTTGCAGGCCTGGGCGCGGCGACGCGTCGTAGCGGTGCTACGGCAAGGAGTCGCAACAACGGCATGCGATGCATCTCCCAAATCATATGGCAACAGGCCCTAGGCAAGAGGTTTTTGCCCTCTTGCCCTGCGGGAAAAGAGAAGTGGCCCTGTTCAGGCGAACGTATCGACCAGGCCAAGGCCTGAGGTGACGGAGATGGCAGCCTGCGACGAGCCTGCGCGCGTACCTTCGATGGCATCGACACCACTGTCGCTGCCACCCCTGCCGGAACGTGAGGCCTGATTGGCGAAATTCTGCTGTTGCTGGGCCGTACCGGCGTTGACCGATGCCTGGCCCAGCTGGATGCCGGCATCGCCCAGCATTTCGCGCAGTTTGGGCATGGCTGTTTCAAGCGCCTGGCGCACTTCCGGCTGTGCCGCCGTGAAGGTGGCCGTGGCATGGGAATTCGTGACATTCAACACCACCTGCATCGGACCGAGGTCGGGCGGATTCAGGGTCAGGGAGGCGCTTTGCTGGCCACCGGCGACCATCCAGACGACTTTCTGCCCCAGGGCCTGGTTCCAGTCCGGGCTGCCGACTTGTGGGGTCAGTTTGTCATCGGCGCCGCTCATCTGGCTGGCCACCGTGTTCAATTGCGTCGTGTTAATCATGGCCGGTGCTGCTGCGGCTGAGGCCACGGTATCGCGAATGGCGTCGGCACTCTTCGATGCCGCTTGTGCGAGATTGGCGATGTCGGCCTGGATATCCTTTTGTGCACTTGCAGCGAGATCGGCCACCACCTTGGGTGTTGACGTGCCATCTGCCACCTGCGGTGTGCTTGCCTGGGTGTTGCCGGTGGCAGCCGTCATCTGGTCTTCGATGGTGCTGTCCATCGTAGTGTTTTGCGTATCTTGAGTGGTCTCATCCGGCAGGGCAGCTTTGACGTCCTGGCCCAAATCGGTGGCGGTCTGTACTGCCGTCTGGGCAACGCTCGCGCCGGTTGAGACGGCGGCCTGGAAGTTGGCAAGCGCAGCTTGTGCGCCGGACGTTACGGCTGAGGCAATGGTGCCGATGGCATCGGTGCTGTCGCTGGTGCTATTCGTGCCGGCGTTCGGTGCCGTTGCCTGCTGCACGCTGGACACCAGGGCCAGCAATTGCGCCGAGCCGTTGGCGCTTGGGTCGACGGGCGCCTGGGTCGTGCTGCTTGTGTTGCTGTCGCTATCGTCCTGGCCGTGCTTGGACTTTATGTTCTTGCCATTGCTTGTGGATGTGCTGCCCTGGGTGCTACTGCTGCTGTTACTGTTACTCGCGGGCGTACCGTTGCTGCCGGCATTCGATTGCGCCGCATGCTGGCTGCCACCGTTGGCTGCGGCCGATGACGAGGAAGGTGGTGCGCCGGTCTGCTGGGCCAATACCTGGCCAAATGATTGGTCTGACGAAGAACCGCTTGCGGGTTTGGCCGTGCTGGCTGGCGCTGTATTGGCGACACTGATGATAGGGGAGGGTTTCATGCTGTTGCCGTCTCTTTCAGTTTCGCGCGTCGCGCATTGCACAGGCGGGCGCCATCAAAATCGTTTCAATAAGCCTGAGCGCGCCGCGTATTCATCGTTGAGCTTCTGGTCGCGCCGGTTTTCCAGCTTCAACTCCTGTTGCAACTGGCGGCTGGCCAGGGTGTCGTAGGACATGCGCTTGCGCTCGCTGTCTTGCCAGGCGCCGCGCTCACGCACCACGCCATGCGCTGCATCCTGCACGACCTGCTGCTGTCCTGCGATGGCTTCATCGAGCTTGCCGATGAAGGCCTGGAAATTGCGATAGCCCATCGGTGACAAGCCTTGCGCCATCTTGGCTTCGAAGCGGCTCGAATATTCGTCGCGGTATTTTTGCAACAATTCGAGTTTTTTCTCGGCGCGGTCGGTCGCGCGGATGGCGTTGCCCAAACGCTTCGCCGCCTCATCCGTCTGGGCGGTTGCCAGCTCTATCAATGTATCCAATGCCGATTTGGAAGCCATGATGGGAATTGTAGAATGATCTGGTCAGCGGGCATCACTCGAATAGAGCGGAAAGTTCCCGCAAACTCTCCGCTATGTCGGATCGTTCACTGATGTCTTGTTGCAAAAATGACTCTATTTTGCTGCGCAGCCGTATGGCTTCATCAAGTACCGGGTCTGTTCCTGCATTATAGGCGCCAACGCTAATAAGGTCCCGGCTGCGTTCGTAGCGGGAAAACAACTGTTTCAGGCGCCGCATCAGCTTCTGATGCTCGGGTGTGGTGATGCTGTGCATGGCCCGGCTGATCGATTGTTCGACGTCGATGGCGGGGTAGTGGCCGGCTTCTGCCAGCGTACGGTTCAAAACGATATGACCGTCCAGGATGGCACGCGCCGAGTCGGCGATCGGGTCTTGCTGGTCGTCGCCTTCGGTCAGCACCGTGTAGAAGGCGGTAATCGAACCGCCACCTTCACGTCCATTGCCGGCACGTTCCACCAGTATGGGCAATTTGGCGAACACCGACGGCGGGTAACCCTTGGTGGCAGGGGGTTCGCCGATGGCCAGGGCGATTTCACGTTGCGCCATGGCATAGCGCGTCAGCGAGTCCATGATCAGGAGCACGTTTTTGCCCTGGTCGCGGAAATGCTCGGCAATTGTGGTGGCATAGGCTGCACCCTGCAGCCGCATCAGGGGCGGGGTGTCGGCCGGTGCCGCCACGACCACGGAACGGGCCAGGCCAACTGTGCCGAGAATCTGCTCAATGAATTCCTTGACTTCGCGGCCCCGTTCACCGATCAGGCCGACCACGATCACGTCGGCGCCGGTGTAGCGCGCCATCATGCCCAGCAACACGCTCTTGCCCACGCCCGAGCCGGCAAACAGGCCCATGCGCTGGCCGCGCCCCACCGTCAGGATGCTGTTGATGGCACGCACCCCCACATCGAGTGTTTCAGTGATCGGTGCGCGCGACAGGGGGTTGACGGCGCGCACGTTGAGTGGTGCCGCATGGTTGGTTACGACCGGGCCGAGATTGTCGAGCGGGCGGCCCGCGCCATCGAGCACACGGCCCAGCAATTCGTCGCCGACCGGCAGGTGGCGTGCCCGGTCGGACGGACGTCGCCGTGGATGCTCGACCGACCCGGCGCGCGGCAGCGATTGCGCTGTTTCCACCGGAAAGACACGGGTGCCCGGTACCACGCCTTCGACGTCGCTTTGCGGCATGAGAAACAGTTTGTCGTCATTGAACCCGACCACTTCGGCTTCGATCCGCGTACCACCGGGCAGCGGGATGCTGCAGGCGCTACCGACGGCGAGCTTCAAGCCGATGGCTTCCATGACAAGGCCGGTGACACGTGTGACGCGGCCTGACACCTGCATCGGTTCGGTCAGCGCCAGCACCGCACTGCAGTCGCGCAAATACGATTGCCAGCGCCTGCCACCGAATGCGAGGTCGTTCATTTTTCGATCCAGTTGCCGGCCTGGCCCAGGCTGGAGGCAATACGCTCCCAGCGGCTGCCCATGGTCGCGTCGATCTGGTTGGTGGCGGTTTCGATACGGCAGCCGCCGCGTACGACATGGCTGTCTTCGGCGATGCGCCAGCCGGCCTTGTTCAATTCCTCGTTCATGTGCTGGCGCACGATGGCGGCATCGTCGGGATGGAGGAACAGGAGGGCAGGGTGCTGCAGGCTGGTCAGGTAACGGATCGATTCACCCACGATGGGCAAGACCAGTTCCGGCTGCACGTTCAGGGCAGTCTTCAGCATGGCGCGTGCCACATCGAGTGCGAGCTTGAGCAAGTCTTCTGCGATCACATCGTCGGCACGGGCCACTTCGGACGCAAACGATTCGGCCAACTGGCGGAATGACTCGCGTTCTTCGGCAGCCTGTGCCCGGCCTTCCTCGATGCCGCGCTGGCGGCCCTCGGCCAAACCTTCTGCATGGCCCTGGGCTTTGGCTTCTTCACGCAAGGCGTCCAGTTCGGCGTGGAACTTGGCCAGTGCCTCTTCCTGGGGCACGGCCGGCACGATGGGCGGCGGCGAGGGCGGGTGCGACGGTTCCGCCGGCTCGTCGTCGCCAAATGACGCGAGCTCCCAGCGCTGGTAAGCGGTTTGCTTCTCTTTGGGCAAGGCGTTAGACAAAAGCGTCGTCTCCCTTTGCGCCTAGCATGATCTGGCCTTCGTCCGCCAGGCGGCGCACGATCTGCAGGATTTCCTTTTGCTGCGCTTCGACTTCGGACAGGCGCACCGGCCCTTTCGATTCGAGGTCTTCGCGCATCATTTCGGCGGCACGCTGCGACATGTTCTTGAAGATCTTTTCGCGCAATTCCTGCGGCGCGCCCTTCAAGGCCACGATCAGCGATTCGGACTGTACTTCGCGCAGCATGACCTGGATGCCGCGGTCGTCGATGTCCATGATGTTGTCGAACACGAACATTTCGTCCATGATCTTTTGCGCCATATCCGCATCGTAATTCTTCAAATTGGCCATGACCGAGGCTTCGTTTTCGCCCGAGAGGAAGTTGAGGATTTCAGCCGCGGTGCGGATGCCGCCCATCGGCTTTTTCTTCAAGCTTTCGTTGCCGGTCAGGAGCTTGGTCAGGACTTCGTTCAATTCGCGCAGCGCAGCCGGCTGCACGCCATCGAGCGTGGCGATACGCAGCACCACGTCATTGCGCAAGCGCTCGGTGAAATGGTCGAGCACTTCACAGGCATGGTAGCGCTCCAGGTGGACCAGGATGGTGGCAATGATCTGCGGGTGCTCGTTGCGCACCAGTTCGGCCACCGATTGCGCATCCATCCACTTCAGGCTTTCGATGCCGCTTGCATCGCGCGTGCCGAGAATGCGGTTCAAGAGAGAAGCAGCCTTGTCTTCACCGAGCGCCTTGGTCAGCACGGTGCGGATGTATTCGTCGGAATCGACGCCCAGCGACGTGTTCTTGTCGGTCTCTTCGCGGAATTCGTTGAGCACCTTTTCCAGCTCTTCGCTCTGGATCGACTTCATGACCGACATCGCCGCGCCAAGCTTTTGCACTTCGCGCGGCCCGAGATATTTCATTACTTCTGCCGCTTCTTCCTCGCCCAGGGCGAGCATGAGGACAGCGCCTTTTTGTACGCCGGCATCACTCATTGTTACCTCCTACCCAGCCTTTTATGATGGTCGCAACCATCTTCGGGTCTTGCTTGGCAAGCGCCTTGGCCGCTTCCAGGTTGTTGCGGTACACAGGTTCGGCTTGTCCCATCGGTTCCGGTTCGCCCGACAATTCCACGATCGCATCTTCATCCGTCCCATCCTCGCCCGCCATCGATTCCGGCGGGGTCGGGTTGACGGTTTCCTTGGCCTTGTTGAGCGCAGGCTTGATGAAGTTCCGGTAGCAATACAGGAACAGGATAGCGAACACCAGCCACTTCAGCGCCGTCTTGAGGATTTCCCACCAGTTGGCCAGGATGCTGTCGAGTATCCGTTGCCACCAGGGCACGTTGTCTGCGGCACTATCGGTGCCGGCAAACGACGTGTTGACCACGTTCAAGGTATCGCCACGGTCCTTGCTATAGCCCATGGCTTCCTTGACCAGATTCGTGATCTGGGTCTTCTCGTCGTCAGTCAAGGCACGTAGGGTTACTTTACCGCTTTTATCGACTTCGCGTTTGTAGTTGACCACGACCGCGACGGACAAGCGCTTCAAGCCGCCCATCGGTTGTTGCACGTAGCGCACTGTCTTGTCGACTTCGTAATTGGTCGTGCTGTCCTTGTGGTTCGAAGTCGGGGCCGCGGCCGGTGTGGCCGCTGCTGCTGGCGCGCCATTGATCTGGGCCGTGGCAGGGGCGGGTGGCTGGTTGGTCAGGGCGCCAGGCACACCGGAGGCGCCATTGCCGTTGCCGTTGGTGCTCTCGCTGGTCTGCAGGCTGCGCACCGCCGCTTCATTGGGCGGCTGGTTCGGCTTGTAGGTTTCGGCGGCTTGCTCGGTATGAGAGAAGTCGACGTCGGCGGTGGCTTCCGCCCGCACGTTGGGTGCGCCGACGATGGGCGCAACGATGGATTCGACACGGGTAACAATGCTGTGTTGTAACTCTTGCACATACTTTAATTGATTCGGGTCAAGTCCGTTGGTGCCGGCCATCTTGTCGGCAGAAGACAGCAAGTCGCCGTTCTGGTCGACCACAGTCACGTTCTTGGCCGACAGGTCAGGCACGCTGGACGCAACAAGGTGGACGATGGCGGACACTTGCGCTTCGTCCAGCGAACGGCCCGGCGCCAGGTTCAGCAATACCGATGCTGTAGGCTTTTGCTGGTCGCGCATGAAGACGGAAGCTTTGGGGATGGCCAGGTGCACCCGTGCTGCCTGGACGGCAGCCAGCGACTGGATCGAGTTGGCCAATTCGCCTTCCAGGGCACGCTGGTAGTTCACCTGCTCCAGGAACTGCGACACGCCCAGTTTCTGGTTTTCCATGATCTCGAAGCCGACATTGCCACCTTTGGGCAAGCCTTGCGAGGCGAGTTTCAGGCGTGCGTCATAGACCTGGTCGGCCGGAACAAGGATGGCACCACCGCCATCGGAAAACTTGTAGGGGATGTTTTGCTGTTGCAGGGAAGCGACGATGGCACCGCCATCCCGGTCCGAGAAGTTGGCAAACAAGACCTTGTACTCGGGCTTTTGCGCCCACAGCCATGCCGCCACCAGCACCGCCACGGCCAATGCGGCGCCAACCCCCACGGCGATATTGCGCCCGTTGGGAGACTGCAGGAAGGCCGCAATACCCCCTGGAGCCGGTCCCGCCGCTGCCGGGCCTGGCTCTAATGCGTCGCCTGTTGCTGTTGCCATCTTGTTTCTCCCCGCTATCCCGCTATATGAATTGTGTGAACCAGTTGTCCTTGCCTGCGCGCCGGTCAAGCCTTTGCGCATGTAAGCAGAATTTTGCGCGAAAAGCGGATTTTCAATCAGGGGAAAAGGGCAAAGATTCGGGGTTTAATCGCTGGGAAACGCTTGCTTTTACCGTGTTAACGTGGCGTCGTGGAAAAAGTCTCTTTGGGGAGTTCGAGCATGGCGATTGGGCCGATAGACAGCAGCAGGATACAGGCGATGGCCGAGCAATTGAAGGCCATGGCGGCGCAGACGCGTCCGCCAACGAGTCCCCTGGACATTAACAATGAGGCCAGTGCAGTCGGTGCCAGCGAGCCCACGGCAGCGCCGATCGATTTCGGCTCCGTGCTCAAATCCTCGCTCGATAAGGTTAACGAAACGCAACAGGCGGCAGGCCAACTGGCCGAGCGCTTTACCAAGGGTGACGACAGCGTCAGCCTGTCGGAAGTCATGATCGCCGGCCAGAAGGCCAATATTGCGCTGCAGGCGACCATTCAGGTCAAGACGAAACTGGTCGCGGCATATAATGACATCATGAATATGCAGGTTTAACCCACGCTGATGCCAATTGTCAAACCGGGCCGCAATGATCCATGCTCATGCGGTAGCGGGAAAAAATACAAGAAATGCTGTGCCGGGGAAGTGGCGGGCGAAGCGGCGCAAAAAACGCCCGCGCCGGATGCCTTGCCTGCTGCGCAGCTGGAATCTCTGTATGCGCTGCACAACGCCGGGAAATTCGCCGAACTTGCGGAACGGGCCACGGCATTGCTCCAATCCCATGCAGAGACCGGTATCCTGTGGAAATTCCTTGGGTCGGCACAGCAGCAGCTGAGTCTTAATGCCGTTGCGGCATTGGAACAGGCCAGCAGGCTATTGCCGCAAGACGCTGAAGCCTGGAACATGCTTGGCATTGCTTTGCGCGACGCAGGCGACGCTGGAAAAGCGGAGCAGGCATACCGCCAGGCTTTGCAATTGAAAACAGGTTTTGCTGAAGCGCACGCGAATCTGGGGCTGACCCTGTGCGATTTGGGGCGGCCCGGAGAAGGTGAGGCAAGTTGTCGTCGTGCGCTCGAACTCAAGCCCGACTTTGTTGTGGCGCTCAATAATCTTGGTCTGGCGCTGCGCGAACAAGGCAAACTGGACGACGCACTCGTGAGTTACCAGAAAGCGTTGCAACTCCAGCCCGGCGTGGCGGAACTGCATCACAACATAGGCAACGTTTTTGAAGAACAAAACCGCTTTGAAGACGCCGCGTCCTGCTACCGCCGTGCCACCGAGCTCAATCCCGCTTACCTCGGTGCCTACATCAATCTCGCCAGGATGATGCGGCACATGGGGAACGATCTCCTCGCTGCGCAATTGTGTGCCAAGGTGCTGGAGGTCAACCCAGCGTTCGGCCCGGCGCATATTCTGGATTACCAATTGCACAATGATGCCGGTCGTTTCGACGCTGCCGAAGCTGCGCTGCGGCGTATCGACCCGGCAAATTCCAGTTATCCGGCGGCCTGGAGCGGCATACCACTTTTGCGCCGGATGGGACCGGAGGACAGCACATGGCTGGAGCGTGCAAGCGAACTGGTTTCACGCCAACTTTTGGCACGTGAAGAATCGCTGTTGCGATTTGCCATGGGAAAATATTTCGACGATATCGGGACTCCGGATGAGGCTTTCCAAAACTATCGGCAAGCCCATGATTTGATGAAGAAGTTTGCCTCGCCCTACAATCGGCAAGCGCAACAGCCGGCTATTGACGCACTGGTGCGGGCTTTTGGATCTGAGTGGATTGCACGTCGACGCGGCGCCGGGAATTCGTCGGCAAAGCCGGTCCTGGTGATTGGCATGCCCCGCTCCGGCACCTCGCTGGTGGAGCAGATATTGGCGTCGCATCCGGACGTGTTTGGCGCCGGGGAGCTCGATTTCTGGCACAACGAATGGCAGTCGCTCCTGTCGAGCGGAACCGAGGTCGACGACCTTGCCCTGGCAAGAATCGCGCAGCGTTACCTGGGCCAGCTTGATCAATTTGCCCCTGCAGCGGCCCGCGTCGTGGACAAGATGCCGGGCAATTTCATGTATCTGGGTTTGGTCCACGCGGCTTTTCCCCATGCCCGTATCATTCACGTGCAGCGCGACCCGATCGATACCTGTCTTTCCATTTATTTCCAACGCTTGGGAAATGGGCATCCCTATGCCAACGACCTGGATGATTTGGCGTATGCCTATCGCATGTATCGTTATGCGATGGCGCAATGGCAGACCATCCTTCCGGAGAACACGTTCCTGCATCTGCCCTATGAAGCGCTGGTGTCCGACCAGGAAACCTGGAGCCGCAGATTGATCGAATTCGTCGGTCTGCCCTGGGACGCCAGGTGCCTCGACTTCCATTTACAGCAACGCAAGGTGGGCACCGCCAGCAACTGGCAGGTGCGGCAGAAGATGAACCAGGGTTCGGTGGAACGTTGGCGCCTCTATGAAAGGCATCTTGGTCCGTTGCTCGCCTTACGCGAGGACGCGCCACCAGCCTGACGGGAAGATCAACTGAAGCCGGTCGACTTCGCGTTTTGTTCCCGCTCGAGCTTGGTGATGTAACGCTGCACCGCACCCATCATCGACTTTGGCATGTCAACAAACAGGCAGCCCAGGCGGCGGATGGATTTGCCGTTGGGCAGGTTGAATTCCTGGGCGTTGCGGATTTGCAAGGTCGTGACCACCAGCGAACCGCCGGGCAGATCGATCCGGCAATCCTTGTAGATGCGGCCGATGGTCGGGTCCAGTAATTTCTTTTCATCCAGTATCGCAATCCCGCCGCCGCTGACGTTTTGCAATGCCACCACGACCGTGGTGGATGCTTCATCGACTTCATGCGGAATGGTGATGGTGCAACGCACCGGGTTGGTGACAGGCGTCAAAACTCGGTAGAACTCGCGCCTTTGCAGTCGCACCATCGAGGAAGGAATTTCGAATTGAAACGCGGGCAAGCCATCGTAAGTACACGACTCGATCTGGGTTGCAAAGAACAGGATACGGATGTGTTCGAGCATGGACTCGAACGAGAGATTGTCGCTTTGCAGGATGCGCTGGTTTTGCACCTGGCTTGGAGCGACATCGATGACAACGGTGTCATTCCCTTCATCCACATCCAGAATGGACGTCACGACGGCTTCCGTGCCATCGTTGATGACCATTCTGACGAGCTGCTTGCTGTCGCCGATGTTGCGTAACAAGGCGATGATTTCGCGGCGCGAATAGATTTGATAAGGCCCGAGATCCTCGACCCCGAGATTCGTGTGCAAAGTCATGTGTTATGGCCGTGTGCCCTTAGCGTCCCCCGCGACCATTCTACACAGAAGTGTTAATCGATTGTGTTAGATAAGGGCAACTATTGCCCCGCATTTGCGGGTAAACGGCCAGATGAAACAATAGTTCACAATGTTGGCGGGGGCGTGTTGCCTTCAACTTGTCCTGATTCAATGCGATACAGCCACGCCAGCAATTCCGCGACGGCGCGATATAGGGCAGGGGGGATGCGTCCGTCGAGTTCGACTTGCATCAGGAGCGCCACGAGTTCCTTTGATTCATGCACGAACACCCCGTGTTCCTTTGCGCGGGCGATGATCTGGTCGGCTATCAAACCGCGACCCTTGGCCACGACCTGAGGAGCCAGGCTGCCGGTCTGGTAGGCAAGCGCGACGGCTTGCTGGCGCGGGTCAGGCTTGTTCATCCTGGCTGATCGACAAGGAATCGAGCGGGGAGCCGGCATCGCCGAGTGCCTGGGCCAGGTCCTGGCCATGCGACCTCAGTCTTGCGGCGGTTTCGTTGGACGCCGCGGCCACACGCATCTGGACGTGCCCGCCCGAGAGATGGATGGTGGCTGAAATCCGGCCCAGGTTGGGTAATTCAAAGCGCACGGTGCTGTTCCAGGACGATTGATCCGGATCGGCCTGGGCTGCCTTGCTCTGCCGGTTTTCCTCCTCCTGGATTTCCCATTCCATTTTTTGGCCCGGCCAGAGTTCACCCTGCCAGACATAGCGGTTTTGCTCCAGCGCGTTCAATTGCAGATGAATGGTCTGGGCGTCCTGCGGGCTGACACCGGCAGGCTTGACCATCGTATCGGCCTCCTGCGGCAGGCCGCGCGTGTTGTTGAGCAGCGTGGAAAGCGTTTGCCCCAGGGGAGACCGCGTATCGGCACTCGTGCGGGCGTTTTCAACCAGCTTTGCCAGGTCGGCATCGCTGGTGGCTGGACGTTGCAGCGCATTGCCAGCCGCAGCCTCTTGGGCGGTCCTCGAGTTGCCATTTGCCGGCGCGGATTGTGCGGCCTTACTGCGCTCCGCATCTGGCGTTTGCTGCATCTGTGGCTCGCGCATCAGGTCGGCGATAGTGCGTTCGCCACTGGCCCACTGGCTGACGTGCGACTCGTAGAACAGGCCCGAGAACTCGACGCTGTCCTGCATGGCATTGGCGATGTGCGGCGAATCCGCTGCCGGCTCGGGAAGGATAGGCGTCTTGCCGACCAGTGTCGATGATGCATTGGCTTGTTGCGCAGTTTGCAGCACGTTGCTGATGATTCTGGCACCCCATGAAATCGATGCAGAATTGTTGTCCGTTTGCGAGTCAAGCAGGAAGGTCGGACGCGGGCTGTCGCCCAGGAACGTCATTTGCAGCTTGCTGCCCACCGAGGTCCCCTCCGGCAACGACATGCGCAAGGCGGAATCCTCGACGCCGACGATATAGCTCCCGTCTTCGAGTTGGGCCAGCACCTGGGCCTGCAGCGGACGGCCAACCGCCACCTGGGCCAGGATGTTTTGCGAATTCTGGGTGAGCGCGGTGGCGACGGACGCCGAATCGAGCGACGGCGCAATTGCCGGCGCACTCGATGTGCCGCCGGAAATGCTCGTTTGGGAGAGGTTGGCGATGTCTGCCGGCGGGATCATTGCGCTTTCTTATCCAGTCACGGCAGATTCGGGTTTAACTGGCTGCGCCGGCGCCGGCGCCGGCGCCGTAAGCCTTGGCCAGTTTTCGCTGGGTACTGTTGGTGTTCATCTGCATCGACAAGCGCTGCATCCACGGATCGGTGTAATTGCGAATTTCCCGGTCGTCGGCCAGAATTTTCTGGATGACCTTGATCTTGCGTTCGCGTATTGCCCCTTGCGCCGGTTCCTTGTCGCCGAGCTTGATCGTTTCGACGAGTTGCGCGCACAACTTTTCCAGTGACGCCAATTGTACCCAATTGGCTTCCCGCGCGGCCAAAACCATTTGCTCCGTGATGTTGGAGATTTTTTCGTAGAGGGAGACCACTTCCTGGCTATTCATTGTTCAGGCCTTCATCAGACGGGATTGACGCGGCGCCAAGGCATCGTAGCCGGCACTGGCGGGGGCGTTGGCGGGAACGACGGCACTGCCTTCAGTACCGATGGCTTCCCATGCGCTCTTGAGTTCGCCCAGCAGGCGATAAACCTCTTCCAGATGCTCAATTTTGCCCTTGGTATTGGCTTCGAGCAGGCGGCGGCTCATATATTCGTATAGCGAATCCAGAGTCAAGGCCAGTTCGCCGCCGACTTGCTTGTTCAAGCTGGCGCGCAAGCCCGTTTCGATGAAGGAAATCGCGCGCGAGACGGCCTTGCCGCGCTTGGCGATGGAGCCTTCTTTCTGTCCCTGGATGGCGATGGTCACTTGCAGCATGGCGCCATCGAACACCATGACGATCAACTTGTGCGGGCTGGCGGCGCTGACGCCGGTTTCCATGCCGACATTGGCATAAGCCTTGGCCCCTTGCTGTTGCATACCGAACATTGCGAATTCCTCTTCGTTAATCTCAAGCGTTGGCGGCCAATGACGCCAGTTCCTGCGTCAGGTAGGTTTGCGTTGCATCCAGGCTCGAAATCGTCGTGTCCAATGCCTGGAACTCAGCCAGATAGTTGGCCTGTTGCGCGGCCAGCGTCTGGTTCAACGCCGTGACCTGGGCTTGCAGGCTGCTGATGGTGTTGTTGATGCCGCTGGTTTCGTTCGAAATCGGCCCCGAGCTGCCGAGGTAGGTCGTCAGCAGCGAATTCAACTGGTTGGCATAGCCTTCCGAGTAGGTGACGGTGCCGCGCGCACCGGTCGTCGACCCGGTAACGGTCAACGCCAGTCCTGCCGTCGGGCTACCGGCGAGGCCGGTCAAAACCTGGCCCGAGCCGCTGGCGCCATAGCCACCGATGGTGCCTTGTACGTCCAGCCCCATGGCCGACGTGGGGCTGCTGCCGAGCAGGGAACCCAGTGCATTGCCGCCAAGCGTGACTTGCGAAGCCGAGCCGTAGCGCTTGGACGTGATCGCCAGTGCGCCGCTGCTGTTGACGGTCACCAGCACACCGCTGCCGGCGGCCGATATGGTGCTCGAACCATTGACCAGGCTTTGCACTTCTGCTGCCAGCGAGCTTGCGGTGTAATTTCCCGACGGGATGGTCAGGCTGGCTTGCACGCCGTCGATGGTGACGTCGAGACCGTCGTTGCTGCCGCTGGTAATGGTCAGGTTGGGGGCGGCGCTGCCGACCTCACTGCCTTGCGTGGCCAGTTGGGTAATGTTGACGGCATAGGTGCCGGCCTGGGTTGCGGAGGTGGCCTTGGTATAGCTGACCTGGCTGTCGCTTGTATTGCCCAAGGCACCGAACAGCGTGGCAACGCCGTTGGCGTTGCTGGTGATGGCATTTTGCAGCGTACCCGTATTCAACTGCATGCTGCCGTCGTTTTGGAACGTGATGCCGACCTGCTGCAACGAATTCAAGTTTTGACTGGCGCCTGAAATCACGCCGCCGAGCATGGCACGGATGCCCGCTTGCACCGTCAGCACGCCGCTATCGCCGATCAGTGGTCCGTTCGACGTCGCGGTATGGGACGTGGCTGCAGTGAAGAGGCTGTTGAGCGAGTTGTAAGCCGTGACGAACGAGCTGACTGCCGATTGCAGTGTCGAAGTGTTTTGCGCAACAGTGACCGAGGTCGTGCCGGTTTGCGCCACGTTGAGTGTTACGCCCTGGATTGCACCGGTGATAGTGTTGTTCTGGCTCGTGATGGGAATGCCATTGACCGTCAGGTTGGTGTTCTGCGCCGCCACGCTTTGCGTCAAATCCTGTGTGCCCGTCGGGTCTTCCGTCAGCATGTTGGAAACGGTTGCATCGCCAGTGACCGAAATCTTCATCGACGATGCAGCGCCGGTGGCATTCGAGGTCAGCACCAGCCGGTAAGGTGTGCTGGTGCCATCATTGATGATCGACGCCGTTACGCCGACGTTGGCGGCATTGATGGCCGAAGCGATGCCTTGCAAGGAAGAGTCCGACGAATCGATGGTGACGGTGCCGCCCGGCGACGACGAGTTTTGCGTGTAGGTAGAATTGTTGAACGACCCTGCGGTAAAGCCGGCGTCGTCCGGGTTCGTGCCGCCGATGGTGACGGCACTCGACGAAGACAGCGTCACGCCGCCCATGTAGGTTTGCAAGGCGCCGGTATTGTCGACACCGGAAATGCCGCCGCTGGCAGTACCGCTGGTGTTGGTCAGTGCCTGGCTCAACGTCAGGTTGGCGCCGTCGGCGGTCTGGAAGCGCAGTGTGCCGGCCGCGGCCGTACCGGTAAAGGTAATGCCGGCCGCCTTCAGTTGGGCGCCGACCGAGCCGGTTCCTGTGGTTTGCAAGGCGCTGTCGAGGTTGGCTGCAGAGAAGGTGGAGCTGGCAGCCACGTTGGCGACGGACACGCCACCCACGGTCAAGTTGTATTTGTCGCCGACGCCGGTCGTGATGGGTGTGAAGGCGATCGTTCCGGTCGATGCGGCGGTGGCCGTGGCTGTGACGCCGGTCGTGGCGGTTTCCTGATTGATCTGGGCCGCCAATGCGCTGGCACTGGTCGTGGTGGAGCCGGTGTTGATGGCGGTGCCGTTGATGGTCAATTCGCCGGGGTCGATTCCGCTTGATGCGATCGACGGGTTCAGAGTTGTTCCCGTGACACCATTGCCGATCGTGCCAAACTGGAAGCTGATCGTGGTCGAGGTGCCGCTGCCGATGGTGGCGCTGGTACTGGCCACGCCCGAGGTTGCCAGGGATTGCGCCTGTGCAAGTTGCGTGACGTTGACGTTGTAGGTGTTGGGCAGGGCACCGGTTGAGGTGGAACCGCTCAATATTGCACTGTTGGAGGCGGTCACGCCCAGGGTGATCGTTCCAGCCGCGCTGTTCAAGGCCTGGATTGAAGTCTGGAAACTGCTTAAGGCCGAGGTTACCTGGCCATACGCCGACAGCGTGGCCTGGTAGGCGCTGATCTGGTTGTTGAGCGCCGTGACAGGCTGTGACTCCACCTGCATCAGCTTGGATACGATACTGGAAACATCCAGCCCGGAGCCGATGCCGGTATCGGAAAGCGAGGCCGCTCCCGAAGAGTTGGCGGTCGGTGCTACGGTGGAAATTGTCACTTGCGCCTCCGGCGAAAACTGCACTATAAGTCGTTATCGGCGCAAGTAAAGCAGACTTTAGAGGGTGATTTTCCCGCCTATTTTTAATTGCATGCCAATCAATCAGGCTTGTTGCTTGATCAGCAAGCCTGAACTACCTGAGCCACCGCTCGATGTGGACGAATCGTCAAGCGATTCGGCAATGGCCAGCGCCTCTTTTGAAGGAATCTGGCGGATGACTTCATTGTTGCTCTGGTCCACCACTTTGACGACGATGTGATGGCTGGCGGAATCGATTGAAAACTCGATGCCTTGCGATTGAATGGCCGGGCTGGTGTTGATTTTTTGCACGGCCTTTGCCACCTGGCTCGCGCTCGGTTCGCCGGCCTGAACGGCAGGTGCGCCGGTTGCGTCCGCAGCGGCTTGGGCTGACGAGCTATGTTGTGATGCCAGCGCGGTATTGGCAGATTGCACTGCGCTTCCAAGAGGCCTGATGTCCATGATACTCATCCTTTATGGGCGAAAACCCGGTCTGATTACCAGACCGGGTTGCTCATTACTACCGGTAGTTCAATTACCGAAGCAAGGTCAGGATCGAGTTGGGCAAGGAGTTTGCTTGCGCCAACATCGCCGTACCAGCTTGTTGCAGGATCTGGTAGTGAGCCAGATTTGCAGTTTCAGACGCGTAGTCGGTGTCTTCAATGCGGCTTTGTGCAGCCGACAGATTGGTCGACGACGTGTTCAAGTTGCCGATGGTCGACGTGAAACGGTTCTGGATCGCGCCCAGGTCAGCTTGCTGGGTGTTGATCTGATCAATTGCAGCGTCGATGATGTTGAGCGCTGTATTCGAACCGCTGACCGTGCTGATGTCCAGGGTTGCCAGGCTCGTCAGTTTCGACGAATAGCTTGTCAGTGCACCAGTGGCAAGACCGCCGCCGTTGTCGGTGATGTTGATTGCCGACGACGAATCAAGGCTCAGCGTACCAGTTGTCGTGGTGCCGCCGGTATTTGCTGTGGTCGGGTCGAGATTGCCGTTGGCAGCCACCGTCGTCCCGGCGAATGCAGTAGCGGTCAGGCCCGTGGCATTCAGAACATCGGTGGCGCCGGTACCGGTGTTGGTCGACACGTTGATGTCGCGGCCGTCGGAGGCGGTGAGTTTCAGTTCGCCGGTGCTGGCGTCAGCAATGGCCGTTACGCCGCTTTGTGCCGAAACCTGGTTGATTGCCGCTGCCGCATTCTGGATTTGGCCCAGAGCGCTGGTCGAAGAGCTGATCGAGCCGATCGCAATGCCGTTGATCCACAGTTCGCCGGAGGTTGTCGAGGAGCCGGAAGTGACTGCCGTCGAGGAGCCGTCAACTTCAGTCGATGCCGTAGCCGTCACGCCGGTGAGACCGGTTTGTGCGTTGATTGCGGCAGCCTTCGCAGCGGCGCTACCTGCAGTGACACCTGCCGACGAGGTTGCATTCGACGCACCGATGGAGACGCCATTGATCGAGATCGTGGAGGCCACGGACCATGCTGTGGTGCTGACAGCACCAGTTGCAGCGCCGCCGTAAGAGCCGAGCGTGCTGGTGGTGGCACCGGCAACGCTGACGCTGATGGTTTGGTTGGCGTTGGCGCCGACCTGGAATTGCTGTGCAGTGAACGAACCATCCAACAGGTTTTCGCCGTTGAACTGGGTCGTGGTTGCGGTGTTCTGGATTGCGTCGACCAACTGTTGCGCTTCGGCGTTAAGCTCGGAACGGTCAGACGGGGTGTTCGTCGAGTTGGCCGATTCAACAGCCAGTTGACGCAGTGTTTGCAGATTGGCGCTGACCGAGCTCAGGGCGCCGCCTGCAGTTTGTGCCAGAGAGATGCCGTCGTTCGCATTTTGCGCAGCCTGGTTCAAGCCGTTGATCTGAGCGCTCATGCGTGTGGAAATTGCCAAGCCTGCAGCGTCGTCGGCGGCGCTGTTGATACGGAGACCGGAAGAGAGGCGTTGCAACGATTGCGTCAAACCACCCTGCGAATTGGACAAGTTGTTCTGCGCTTGCAGCGACGCTACGTTGGTATTGATATATGAAGCCATGGTGTTTCTCCTATGTGGATCTGGTGTTCCGGTTCAACCGCTGCCAGCTTCGTTGTCAATTTTTCGTTGCAACATGCTGCTGTCATCTCATTATCGACAGGGGTTGGAAAAAGTTTAGAGCTGGAGCAACTTTCTTTTTCCGACCCCGGCGAATAGCGAACCGATTACCCCCATGATCGGTTGCGCGGAGGTAATTCTTTAGCGTCGAATTGAAAAATATTGCGAAATCATGCCGCATATTGATATGCGGTAAATGAATTGTGAGGAAGGGAGCTTGGTGGACTGAAAATTGAGGTCAGGCGGGAGAATTACACCATTCAATCCAGATGGAGCGATAAATCGATTCAAGATTCAGCACAAACTGCCGTTGATCGAGTAGGGGTGTGTTTGCCAAATGTTCGCGCATGCCCAATCGTATGTTTTGCAGGATGCCGGGATTGTTCGCCAGCAGCACGGCCGTATTGATCAATCCTTCGGGCGTTGCCGCGGCAAAGTCGGGCAGCCTGGCCGCTGCCATGATGCTCAAGCCGTTGCGCGATAAAAAGCGGTCGCCATAGAGGCTTAGGGTCGGCACGCCTTGCCAAAGCGATTCGCAGGTGGTGGTGGCCCCATTGAATGGATAGGAGTCCAGGCTGACGTCGATGCGTTGTATTGCTTCGCGATATTCGCGTGGCGTGAGGTTGCCGAGGAAGTCCAGCCGGGCAGCATCGATGCCTGCGGTAGCGAACCGGTCAATGAAATAGGACCTGGCTTCCGGCACGGCAAGTATCAACATGCGTGCCGTCGGCAATGCATGCAGCAGCCTGGCCCAGATATCGATCGATTGCGTATCGACCTTGGCGATATTGTTCAACGAACCGAAGGTCAGGTAGCCGTTGGCCAGCGCCGGCAATGGGGTCAGGTCTGGCGAGTCGAGTGGTGGTTGATAGCACCAGGTACTATCGGGCAGGTAGAGCAGTTTTTCCGTGTAATACTTCTCCGACCCTGGCGGCTCGCACAGGCGGTCGGTCAAGCGGTAGTCCATGGCGGACAGCCCGGTTGTGTTGAGGTAGCCGACGTAGGTGATTTGCAGCGGAGCCGGCTTGCGTGCGAAGGTCAACAGACGGTTGCCGGCCGTGTGACCGGAGAGGTCGATCAGGATATCGATCTTGTCTGCCTGGATTTTCTTCGACAGTTGCTCATCGCTCATGCTGAGGCAAGGCTGCCAGTGATCGGCGAGCGGGATCAGGCGCTCAGTGATGTCGTCGTGGCGTTTGTTGTTGTAATAACAGAATATTTCAAACTGGGACTTGTCGTGATGGCGCAGTATGGGTTCGATGAAATAAGCTACGGCGTGGGAACGGAAGTCGGCAGACACATACCCCACGCGTAATCGCCTTTGTGGCTCGCGCAGGTTGTCGTGCCTGGGCCATTGCGCTTTCAAGGGTTCTTCGTAGCGCCTGGCATAGTCCAGGTGTGCTTCGGTCAGTTGTTCGGAACTGATGCTCGCAACGAATTGCGCAACCATCAACAGGTTGTCATAGGTGATGTGCCGCTCCGGTTTGCGGGCGATCTGCTTTTGATAGCTTTCGATGGCTTCCATCGGCCGTCGCATTGCCGCCAGAATGACGCCAAGTCCGAAATGGGCTTCAGCGTAGTCCGGGTCCAATGCCAATGCCTGCCGCTGCATTGCCTCGGCCTTCTGCAACTCACCTTCCTGAAACAGCACCATGCCCAGACCCGCATAGCTGCCAGGAAAATCAGGGCGTATTGCAACACCCTTTTCGAAGGCGGCCTTGGCTTCGGATAGATTGCCTTTCACTTGCAGCATGTAGCCGAGGTTATTGAGCGAACCGATGTCTTGCGGATCGAGTTCCAGCGCTTCACGATAGCAAGCCATGGCTTCGTCTGACCGTCCCAGCTCGCGCACGCAACTGCCCAGGTTGCACAACATGACAGCGTTCCTGCCGGCCAGGTCGAGAGCCGTCCGGTAAGAGCTTTCTGCTTCCTGTAGCAATCCTTGAATTTGCAATACATAGGCCAGGTTGTAATGGGCCTGTGCATGCCCCGGGTTCAGCGTGATCGCTTGCTGGAAACACCGGGTAGCGTCTTCAAGTTGTTCATTTTTGACGTACAGACCGCCCAGATCGCTTTGAATCTGGGCGTCATCCGGGAGCGCCTTCGCCGCAGCTTTCATATGAATGAGCGCTGCAGCAGAATCGCCGCCTTCAAACAACAGCAAGCCGAGAAAATACTGCGCCTGGCCGTCGTTCGCGTAGTTCATCAGATGCGATTCGATCTCCTTGCGGGCGGCGTCGACAAGGCCGCGCTCCTTCAATTTCTGCGCACGGTCGAGTGCTGTCTTTTGTGTGGAGGGGCTTTTCATCGCAATTCCAGCAATGGAGTGAGATGGCTTTCATAGTGGCGCCAGCGTTCCACGGACGCCTGATGGATTTTTTGCCTGACCTGCCATTTGCTGGCGGTGCCAACCGTATTGCCGACGGCATTGAAATCCAGACAGGCATCGTTCCAGGGCAAACCGATGAAATCAAGCAGGCGGCGCGTGCTCGCTTCCTGGTCGCCCACCAGATCTTCGTAACGAAGGTCCAGAATGAACTCAGAACCGATTGCAGATTGCCAATGTGCCATCAAGCGGCGGTACTGTAAATAGTAATGGGCCAGGTTATTCAAGTCATTGGCATAGGTATGTGCCGAACCGAAATGCTGGAAATAGATCGACAGGCAGGTATCGACCGGGTTGCGTCGCATGTGGATGAAGCGCGCTTCTGGAAAGGCGGCATGGATCAAGCCGATTTGGCGGAAGTTGCCGGGCATCTTGTCGACCACGCGTGAGGCTTGCGGTGCCATCTTTTGCAGCCGGGTCAGGTAGTCGGCGGACAGCTTTTGCAGGCGCTCTTCGAAATTAGGAGGAGGTGCAACATCGAGTTCGCTAGCTGCGAACTGCCAGAACGGCAACTCGCCGGCGCCGAACGCCTGGGGGTGGGCCGCGATGATCTGTTCAGCCAGTGATGTGCCTGAGCGCGGCATGCCGAGAACGAACACCGGCAGTCGGGAGTCAGGCGTCTTGTTGCGGACATTGAAAAATTGACTGGTGTAGCGCGCACACAAATCGTCGGCAATCTTTTCCTCGCTCGCGGCGACGTAAGCGGGTGTGAGCAGCTTGCTCAAGTCGTTGGCTCGCTGGTAGTGGACGAATGCCTGCTCGTAGTCTTTGAGGTCGTCAAGAAATTTGCCGATAGCAAATTGCAAATGCGCGGCTTCCTCGGCAGTCAAATTTCCGGCAGCAATTTGTTCTGCCTTTTCCAGCCATGGGCGATCGGCTTGCGTCATCTTGCGTAGCAGTGCCAGACCGGCCCAGGCGGCGGCCATGTCGGGCACATTGGCGATGGCGCGGCGCAGCAGTGCTTCCGCCTCGCTGAATTTTCCCTGGTCCGATACGATGTCTGCCAGGAAAACCAGTGCCTGAGGCAGCTCAGGGTCGGCCTGCAAGGCTTGATGGCAACAGGCTTCCGCTTCTGCATGATCGAATGCTTGCACGGTCAGGCCGAGATTGCACCAGGCGGCAGCGTACCCGGGCCTGAGTGCCACGGCTTCACGATAAGCGGCAGCGGCTGCTTCAGCCTGATGTGCCGCCCTGTGTATATTGCCGAGGTTGAAATGCGCTTCAGGCAATGCGGGAGCAAGTTCCACAGCGCGACGGCAGGCAATTTCTGCTTCGCCGAGTCGGCCAAGTTCGAGCAGGGCGTTGCCAAGGTTGGAAAAGGCCTCGGCGAAATCCGGTTGGATCGCTGTCGCAGCGGTGTAACTTTGCGCGGCGTCGGCACGCGCGCCCAGTTGCCGCTGAACATTGCCCAATTCGTTGTATGCCCTGGCATGTTTGTCGTCAATGGCAATGGCAAGTGCGAATTGGGTTGTGGCATCGTGCGGCTTGTCCAGTCGAAGCAGCACAAGACCGGCGTGATAGTGGGTGTCAGCCACGCCGGGGGCCAGTTCGATGGCGCGCGCGTAGCATTGCCAAGCCGGTTCGTCGCGCCTTTCTGCCTCGAGCAAGGCGCCAAGGCTGCGGTATCCGTCAGCATAGTCCGGCTGTCTGCGCAACACCTCGACCAGGACGCTGATAGCCTCGTCGTTGCGTTCCTGAATTTGCAGCACGAGTGCCAGGTTATTGCCTGCTTCGGCAAAATCCGGCGCCGCTTGCACCGCAGCGCGATAGGCATCCACGGCTTCGTTCAAGCGCCCCCGCTCTTGCAGTAGCCCGCCGAGGTTGTACCAGGCTAGCGCATATTGTGGATCCAGTGCCAGCGCGCGGCGAAACCTGGCTTCAGCGCTGTCCTGGTCGCCGAGTGCGCGTGCGGCATTGCCGCGGTTACAGTTCAATGCCGGGGTATCCAATCCACCACTGAACGCGCGATCCAGCATGTTCGCGGCATCGCCGGCTCGACCCGCATCGAGCAAGGCTGAAGAATACGAGACGGCAAATTGCGGATGAGCGGGGTCAATGTTTGCAGCGCGCTGCAGGTAAGGCAGACCTGCCTCCAGGCTTTGGCTTGAACGCAGCAGCAAACCCAGGTTGTGATTCGCATCGGCATGGTCTGGAGCCGCTTGCAGCAGGGCGCGATACCATTGCTCCGCCTCTTGCAGGCGCCCGGCTTGATGTAGCGTGACGGCTTGCCGCAAGGCTTCGGCAGGGGACATCTGGTGCGGCGCGCTCACGGCTTGCGGTCCCCGTACGCCGTTCTGACGTGTTTGTGACTTCGAGACTTGTTCCGGGCGGAAGTGTACGGTGTTTTATTGACTGTCATTGCCAATCGGGCCGGGTGGTATTCCATCCATGATACTACCGAGACTATGCGATTTCAGTGCACGGGGGTATGACGAATAGCGAAGGATAAGGCTGTCTTTTCGGAGGCCGGTTTTCACCCACCAGACTTGACGGCACGGCACGGCATGCGCTCTACTGCTGATGTTGGCATCTCGTGTGCCGAGCGGCAAGCTTTTCCTGATTCCGACCATGAGCGACATCAAGCTATACCAGATCGTCTATTCACAGAAAACCCTGGAAGGGTTGGCCCCCGGCTATGCCGCGCTCGACAACCTCAACAGTGTAAAGAACGACTGGCGCGAGTACTGGCCGATCCGCAACTTCCTATTGAATGAGGCGCTGGAAGAAGATTGCCTGTACGGTTTCTTTTCTCCCCGTTTCCAGCACAAGATCGGCCTGGATCACGCTCAAGTTGTTGATTTCATTCGATCTTCGGCACCGGAAACCGATGTGTACACGTTCAGCCCGCAACCTGACATGGGCGCATTTTTCTTGAATGTATTCGAGCAGAACGAGGTGTTCGACCCCGGTTTCATTGTCGCCTGTGAAGCTTTTCTCTCTGCGGTGGGCATGCCGGTCAATCTTGGCGCCTTGGTGATGGATTCGCGCCAGATCGTGTTCAGCAACTATTTTGTCGCCCGGCCCGCTTTCTGGCGCACCTGGCTCATCCTGAATGAAAAACTGTTCGAAGTCTGTGAAGGGCCGGACAACCCGATCAAGGCGGGGTTGACGGCGGAAACCACCTATACCGATGCCGTGCAGCGCAAGGTGTTCCTGATGGAGCGCATTGTGTCGTTGTTGTTGACAATCAACCCGGCCTGGAAAGTGCGGGCGTACAACACCTTCAATTGCGCCTGGTCGGCCAGCAAGTTGAACCAGAGCCCCGAAGATGCCGTTATCAGCGATGCGCTCAAGATCGCCATGCGCGAGCAGGGGTATCCGCAATACTTCCAGGCTTTCGCGGCCATCCGCGACAAGCTGCGCTGAGCCGCGACCCGACAATGCGCACACTGATTCACCAGATTTACTACGACGAGGCGAGCAAGGCTGCGGTCGACCCGCAGTTCATCCCTCTGGATAATGCGGCAAACAGCCGGCCCGACTGGCGCGAGTATTGGCCGATGCGCAATTTCCTGCTGACGCATCAGCTCGACAATGATGCCTTGTACGGGTTCTTTTCCCCCAAGTTCGGCCAGAAGACCGGCTTGAGCGGCGAGCAGGTGCAAGCCTTCATCGATGCCAATCCGGCAGACGTTTATCTGTTTTCTCCCTTCGTTGAACAAGCGGCGTTCTTCCTCAATGTGTTTGAACATGGTGAGGCGAATCACGGCGGCTTGATGGAGGCGATGCAGCAATTTGTAACCGGCCTGGGTATCGGCGTTGATCTGCGCACGGTGGTCTGTGATTTCAATACTGCCGTGTTTTCCAATTACGTGGTGGCCAAACCGGCGTTCTGGCAACAGTGGCTGGGTATCGGCGAGCGTTTGTTTGCCACGGCGGAAGCCGGGCAGGGGCCCTTTGCTGCGAGCTTGAACGCGGCAACGCAATACCATGAACGTGTCGGCGCGGTCGGCCTGAAAGTGTTCATGATGGAGCGCCTGGCAAGCCTGGTCTTGCTTTTCAATCAATTTTCGGTCAAGGCTTACGACCCCTTTGCCATTACTCGCAGCGGCATTCCCGCATCTTATCTTGACCATGAGATGCGGATGGCCAATGCACTCAAAATGGCCTATATCCAGACGCGCGACGCCAAATATATCGAATCGTGGTCGCGTCTGCGCAATCAGGTATTGGCCGGATTGCCGAAAAGCTGAGGCTTGGGGGCGGAATTGGGGCCGCATTCGTTGCATATTTGCGTAATTGACCACGTGCAATCCGGGGCAAAATGGAACCCTGCGCGAATATCGTGGGCAGAGCCTGCCCGCAGCGTATAAGATTGGACCAATCCCATTTCTGGAGCCGTGTTGAATTCTTCCGCGACGCCCAAGCTGGCGCTGTGTATTCCGACGTATAACCGCGGCGCCTACATCGAGCAGGCGATCCGCAGCATTGCCGTGCAAATGCCGCCTTCGGGGGTGGAGATCGTCGTGGTCGATAACCATTCGACGGACGATACGCCCGCCATCGTGGCCCGGCTGCAGGGCGAGATCAGCCAGTTGCGCTACTTCAAGCGTGAAGTCAATGTCGGTGCAGACCGTAACGTGATCGAGGCCGGCGATTATTCCGACTCCGACTATTTCTGGGTCTTTGGCAGCGACGACACCATGCCGCCCGGTGCGCTGGATATTGTTTTACATGCTATCGCCGACGGAAAGTGCAACCTGATCCTGGGCGACGCCAACGATTGCGACCTGGAATTGCGCCAGACCGGCATGCTTAAGTTCCTCAAGGGCGAGGCGCGCGACTTCGATTTTGCCCACCTGGAGGATGTGCAAGCTTTTCTCGATGCGACCACCATGACGGCGTCGCTATTCGGTTTCATCAGTTCGATGGTCTACAAGCGCGCGGCCTGGAACAGCACGCCGATGGCGCTCCACACCCTGGGCACGGCTTACCCCCAGGTGTTTCGCTCGCTCGACCTGGTGTTTCGCGCCGGTGGCCCGTTCCGCTATCTGGCCCGTCCGATTGCCAATAACCGGCGCAACAATTGTTCCTATACCGCCGAATTCGGCGAGATGCAGCGCTACCTGATCGACTTTCGCATGTTCCGCATGGCGATCGACGAATACTTTTCTCCCAACCTGCACATCCGCAACCGTTTCAAGCAATTTGTGCGCAGTTGCTTCGGCCGCATGGCGCATGAACGCATACGCACGGGTGTCGCTGTCATGGACCGTTTGCTGGAGTTTTTCGAAGCGGACGACACGGCCATGCCGCAAATCCAGCCCTGGGTGCGCCACCCGCTGGTAGAGCGTGCGTATCGGCGCTTCCAGGAAAACGGTATTTATGCGCAGGCGTTTTCCGGCAAGCAAAGCCTGCATCTGGGCTTTCGCCATGATGCCGACGCCATCGTCAAACCGATAGACAGTGGGGCCATCGGTGTCGACCCCGGCTATTCCGGTTACGATGGCGCCCATCTGCCTTTCGAGTCGGCGGGCAAGGATGCGATCTACCTGAGCAACTGGTTTCCGACCAGGGCCAACCTGGCATCGGCAGGAGCGGAGTGGCTGCGTGTGGTGCGGCCCGAAGGCCATATCGTGGTCAGCAATGCGCTGGGTGGCGCAGGCACGGCAAGCACCCTGGGCAATCTGTTGCGCGAGCTTGAAGCCACCTTGCCGGGATGCCAGGTCTTGCATTGCCGCCACGAAGAAGGCGGTGCCGAAGCCGATATTGTGCTGCGTACCCCTGCGGCAAACCCCGCCCAATTGCTGGCCCAGGCAGAGCAGGCACAACAAACCGGCCAGCCGGAGTTGTCTGAAGCGCTGGCAAACAAGGTGCTCGAGCGCGAGCCGCACAACACGCACGCGTTGCAGCTGCTGGGCCTGCTGGCTTATCAGGGCGGCCGCCATGGCGACGCCATCATGCGCTTGACCGCAGCACTGGCCATCGGGCCAGCCCAGGCGGAAGCCTGCGTCAACCTTGGTTGCGCCTATGCGGCCCTGGGCGGTTATGCCGAAGCGATGCAGTGCTTTACCATTGCCTTGTCGCTGAACCCGGGTTTCACCGTAGCCGAACAGAACCTTGCTGTTTTGCAGGCTAGCGCAGGCCAGCATGAGGCGCAACGCGGCGCATTTGAGCGCTTGCTGGCCGAGAACCCCTTGCTGGTTGCAGCGCGCAACGCCCTCGCTGGGAGGTTCGGCTAATGATGTACGTGCTGGGCATGAGCCATGCGATCAACGTGCTCAAGGCTGCGGCCGCCGGCGAATTCGCGCTGACGCACGAAAATTGGAGTGCCTTGCAAAGCGGCGAACGGTTTTTTCCCTTGCCGGTCAAGCCCGGCTTGGTCGAAGGCGACAGCCTGCAAGCCTTTATCGTATCCCACGCCACGAACTGGGGCAGCGTGGCAGGAATACAACCCAAGGCGGATGGCGGCAAACACGTGGTGGCGGTAGATGGCTACGTGCGCCTGCTCGAGTCGATCGCCAATGCCGGCGCGGCCGACGTGATCTTTTCCTTCATGCACGGTAATGAACATTCGATGCTCTCCCTGGTGCAACACGCAAGGCCTTGCGATTTTCACCTGCCCTGGGAAACACAATCCACCCTGGTTGAAAAAGCGCAGCCGCTGCCATTCGACGTCGTGCGGCGCCAGATGGAACAGGCCTTGAATCCGGCACTCGCCTGCTTGGCCATGATGCGCGGCAAGCTGCCGGGTGTGCGTATCGTCCACGTCATGGCACCGCCGCCCATCGAATCCGAGGCGCATATCCGCCAGGCGCCCGAAGTGTTCCGCGAGAAAATCGAAAAGACCGGCGTCACGCCCTTGTCCGTCCGTTTGAAGTATTACCGCCTGGCCGAGCGCATGCTGGCAGAGTCGCTGGCCGCACTCGACGTCACCCTGTTGGCCGCGCCGGACCAAGCCCGCTCCCCGAGCGGCGCCATCCGCGACGACTATGCCTACGGCGCGACACACGGCAACGAAGCCTATGGCCGCCTGGTGCTGGACCAGATGCGCGCCCTGGCGGCCTGAGAGGAGACCATGCACCCATATTCAGACCTGCCGGACCAGCATTTCTGGAAGCGTTTCGTCTCCAACTCACCCTGGCGCGATTTGCCGCTGGGCGGCAAGGCGAAATTCCGCTTGAACCACCAAAGTCGTATCGCCACGGCAGGCAGTTGCTTCGCGCAGCATATTGCACGTTACCTGGGCAAGTCTGGTCATGGCACCTATATCGCCGAAACGCCGCACCCGTTGCAGGCAGAATTCGGTGGCGAAACCGAAAGCTACAAACTATTTTCCGCACGCTACGGCAACATCTACACCACACGCCAGTGCCTGGAATTGTTCAAGCAAGCCTTCGGCCTGGTGCCCATGACCGAGGATTTCGTCATCCAGGACGGGCGCGTGTTTGACTTGCTCCGGCCCAATGCCATACCGGATGGTTTTGCAGATTTGCGTGAAGCGCGCGAAGACCGCATTTATCACCTGGCATGCGTGCGGCGCATGTTTGAGACGACCGATGTCTTCGTCTTCACGCTGGGCCTGACGGAGTGCTGGTACAACACACAGCAGGGGCATACCTACCCGGTCTGCCCGGGAACGGCTAAGGGTGTCTATGACCCTGCGCTGCATCAGTTCCGCAATTTCAGCTACCCGGAAGTTGCAGCCGATCTCGAAGGCTTGATCATCGGCTTGCGCGAGGTCAACCCGGCGCTCAAGATCATTCTCACCGTGTCGCCCGTGCCGCTGGTGGCGACCTATACGCAAAACGACGTGCTGGTGGCCTCGAGTTATTCCAAATCGGTACTGCGCGCGGTGTGCGGTGAAATCGACTCGCGTTACAATCATGTGCAATACTTTCCCTCCTATGAGATCGTGTCGCACGGCGCTTCCTTCGGGCAATATCTTGCCTCGGATCTGCGAGAGGTGACGGAGCGTGGGGTGTCGCACGTCATGTCGCGGTTTTTTGCGACCTTTTTTGGTGCCGCGGAGCAGGGCGCGGCGCAAACTGCGCCCCAGGTTGCGGAACCGGCTGCAGCGCCGGAAACTGCCGGTGCTTTGCTGGAAGTGGAGTGCGAGGAGATATTCAACGATGTACGGCGCTAAGACCATCAGAACAACCTGTGGGGACGAAACATGAAAGCTGTCATTCTGGCCGGTGGCCTCGGTACGCGCCTGTCCGAAGAAACCGTGGTCAAGCCCAAGCCCATGGTCACGGTGGGCGGCAAGCCCATTTTGTGGCACATCATGCGCAGCTATTCGCATCATGGCATCAATGAATTCGTGATTTGCTGCGGTTATCGCGGCTACGTGATCAAGGAATATTTTGCCAACTACTTCCTGCACATGTCGGACGTCACCTTCGACATGAAGAACAACCAGATGGAAGTACACAGCCGCCACGCCGAACCGTGGAAAGTGACTGTGGTCGATACCGGCGATGAAACCATGACCGGCGGGCGCCTGAAGCGTGTCACGCCCTACATCGAACAGGAAGACATGTTCTGCATGACCTATGGCGACGGTGTCAGCAATGTCGATATTGCCGCATCGATCGCCTTTCACAAGCAGCACGGCAAGCTTGCCACGCTGACTGCGACCCAGCCACCGGGCCGCTTCGGTGCATTGATCCTCGACGGCAGCGCGGTGACCAGCTTCCAGGAAAAACCCCAGGGGGATGGCGCCTGGATCAATGGCGGCTTCTTCGTGCTCTCGCCCAAGGTGCTGGATTACATCGAAGGCGATGAAACGATCTGGGAGCGCAAGCCCATGGAGCGGCTGGCAGCAGAAGGGCAGATGGAAGCCTTTTTCCATAACGGCTTCTGGCAACCGATGGATACGCTGCGCGACAAGGTGCAGCTTGAAGAACTCTGGCAATCGGGGAATGCACCTTGGAAGGTTTGATCGACAAATCATTCTGGTCGGGCAAGCGCGTCTTCCTGACCGGGCACACCGGCTTCAAGGGCGGCTGGCTTGCGCTGTGGCTGCAGCAGCTCGGCGCCGACCTCACCGGGTTTGCGCTGGCCGCGCCGACCGACCCCAGCCTGTTCGAAGCGGCCCAGGTTGGCCGGGGCATGCGCTCCATCATCGGCGACATCCGCGATGGCGAAGCCTTGAAACGTGCCATGGCCGAAGCGCGACCCGAGATCGTGCTGCACCTGGCAGCCCAGGCCCTGGTGAAGCAATCCTATGCCGACCCGGTGGAAACCTATGCCACCAACGTGATGGGACTGGTCAACCTGTTCGAAGCGGTGCGCGCCACGCCGGGTGTGCGTGCGGTGCTCAACGTCACGAGCGACAAATGCTACGACAACAAGGAATGGGCCTGGGGTTATCGCGAGAATGATCGTCTCGGCGGCTTCGACCCTTACAGCAACAGCAAGGCGTGCGCAGAACTGGTGACGGCGGCTTACCGCAATTCGTATTTCAATGCCGACCGCTATGCCGAGCACGGCGTGGCGCTGGCGTCGGCGCGGGCCGGCAATGTGGTCGGCGGCGGTGACTGGGCGCGCGACCGCTTGATTCCCGACATCCTGCGCGCCATCGAGCGCGGCGAACCTGTCGCCATCCGCAACCCGGGTGCGATCCGGCCGTGGCAGCATGTGCTGGAACCGCTTTCCGGCTACCTGATGCTGGCGCAAAAACTGGCCGAAGAAGGCACGGCCTGGAACGAGGGCTGGAACTTCGGCCCCTATGAAGGCGACGTGAAACCGGTTGCCTGGATTGTCGAACACATCGCCAAAACCTGGGGGGCGGGCGCTTCATGGCAGCTAGATTCGGCAGACCATCCGCACGAGGCGCATTACCTCAAGCTCGATTGCTCCAAGGCGCGTGGCACATTGGGCTGGAAGCCACGCTGGCATATCGGCCAGACGATAGAGCGTATCGTCGAATGGCACAAGGCACGCGAACAGGGCGCAGACATGCGGCAGGTTAGCCTGCAACAGATTGAACAGTACTCTACATTGACGGCAGCAATATGAACAAAGACCAACTCAGACAGGAAATCATCAAGCTCGTGGGCCAATATGGCGCGCTGGCTTCGCGCCCGGCCGACTTCGTGCCCGGTGTAACCATGGTGCCGCCGGCCGGCAAGGTGGTGGGCGCCAAGGAAATGGAATTGATGGTGGAAGCTTCGCTCGATGCCTGGCTCACCACCGGGCGCTTCAACGACAGTTTCGAAAGCCGCCTGGCGCAATATATCGGCGTCAAGCACTTGATCACGGTCAACTCCGGTTCTTCCGCCAACCTTGTCGCATTCAGTACGCTGACCTCGCCCAAGCTGGGCGAGCGCGCCATCAAGCCCGGCGACGAAGTGATCGGCGTGGCAGCCGGCTTTCCGACCACGGTCAACCCCATTTTGCAATTCGGTGCCGTGCCCGTCTTCGTTGACGTGGAGCTTGGCACCTACAATATCGATGCGGCGCAGATCGAAGCCGCCATCAGCGACAAGACCAAGGCCATCATGCTGGCCCACACGCTGGGCAATCCCTACAACCTCGGCGTGATCACAGCGTTGTGCAAGAAGTACAATTTGTGGCTGATCGAAGATTGCTGTGATGCGCTGGGTTCAACCTACGACGGCAAGCCCGTCGGCACCTTCGGCGACATCGGTACGGTCAGTTTCTACCCGGCGCACCACATCACCATGGGTGAGGGTGGGGCGGTGTTCACCAATAATGGTGAGCTGAAGCAGATTGCCGAGTCATTCCGCGACTGGGGGCGCGATTGCTATTGCGCACCGGGCAAGGACAATACCTGCGGCAAACGCTTTTGCTGGAAGCTCGGCAAACTGCCCGAAGGTTACGACCACAAATACACCTATTCGCACCTGGGCTACAACCTCAAGATCACCGACATGCAGGCGGCTTGCGGCCTGGCCCAGCTCGACCGGCTCGAGGAATTCGTCGCAGCACGCAAGCGCAACTTTGCCTACCTGACGGAGCGTTTGCAGAGCTGCACCGAATTCCTGATCCTGCCCCAGGCAACGGAAAATTCCGATCCTTCCTGGTTCGGCTTCCCCATGACCTTGAAGCCGGAAGCGAACCTGAACCGGGTCGACATGCTGACTTACCTTGACGACGCCAAGGTCGGCACGCGCCTGCTGTTTGCCGGCAACCTGACGCGCCAGCCTTACATGATCGGCCGCAATTACCGCGTCTCCGGCGAATTGACCAATACCGACCGTGTGATGAACGACACGTTCTGGATCGGTGTCTTCCCCGGCCTGACCGAAGCCATGCTCGACCATGCCGTGGAACGCATCGAAACCTTCCTCGGCGTGAATTTCTGAAGCGGATGCCATGAAAACCTTGCTCGACACGAAGAATGCCTTCGAGGCCGGCAGTATCGCCAAGCCCGACTTCATACGCGGCATGTATGAAGATCATCACGCGAAACTGTTCGATTATGCCGAGTACCTCGGCCATGCCAACATCGCCGCCATCGAAATCACCGAGGGCCGCGTCACGATGACGTCGCGCCGTGAAGGTATCAGGATCGTCTGCCCCAAGGGGGACTATCGTGTTGCGCCGATTGAAATCCTGAATTTCGCCGATTATGAAATCGTCGATTCGAACATGATCCTGCGCCTGGTCGGCGCGAACGACTGCGTGCTCGACGTCGGTGCCAACATGGGCTGGTATTCGATACTGATCGCCAAAACCAACCCGGCAGCGACGGTGCACGCCTTCGAACCCTTGCCCAACACCTATTCCGTACTGCGCGATAACGTGGCGTTGAACGACATGGGCAACGTCATCATCCATCCATTCGGCCTGTCCAGTGAAAAGAAAGACTTGCGTTTCTTCTTCTATCCTGAAGGCTCAGGCAATGCTTCTGCAGTCAACCTTACCGGCCGCAGCGATGCGCAAGAGATTGTGTGCCATGTCGAGGTGATGGATGAAGCGGTCAAGGACCTGGGCATCGCACGAGTCGATTTCATCAAGTGTGACGTCGAAGGGGCCGAACTGTTCGTCTTCCAGGGCGGCATGAAAACCATTGCGCGCGACAAGCCGGTGGTGTTTTCCGAAATGCTGCGCAAGTGGTCGGAGAAATTCGATTACCACCCGAATCAGATCATCGACCTGTTCCGCGGCCTAGGTTACCGCTGTTTCACGGCGGAAGGCGAGCAGTTGCGCGAATTCTTTACCATGGACCTCAATACGCTGGAAACTAATTTCTTTTTTCTGCACAGTGAGAAACATGCCGCGCAGATCCAGTCCTTGCTGATCAAGTGAACATGGCGAGTCAAACCGAAAAACTGGCGGCCACCTGGGAGGACGATGTCGCGGCTGTTGCCGCGCGCGAGCTGCCATGGGAAAAACTGTCCGGCTGCCGTGTCGCCGTCACCGGAGCGGGCGGTTTTCTGGGTGGCTACCTGGTGCGCACGCTGCTGGCTTTACACAAGCTGGGCAAGGTGGCCCAACCCGTCGAAGTGGTTGCGATGGTGCGCAACCTGGAACGCGCGCAAGCGGCCTTCACCAATGAACTGGCAGGCGGCAGCTTGAGCCTGTTCGAATGGGACTTGAATGCCATTGCCGTGCCGGCCCTTGGCGCTGTGCATTATGTGCTTCACGCAGCCAGCCAGGCCAGCCCGCGCTTTTATGGCACGGACCCGGTAGGAACTTTGTTGCCCAATACCGTGGGCACGGCCGGCTTGCTCGAAGCCCTGCGCGCCTCACCGGACCCGCGCGGCTTCCTGTTCGTCAGCAGCAGCGAAGTCTACGGCGCCGTATCAAGCAAGGATAGCCTGGCCGAATCCGATTACGGTACGGTCGACCCTGCCACGGTACGTGCCTGCTACGCCGAGAGCAAGCGCATGGGTGAAACCATGTGTGTGGCCTGGCAGCAGCAACACGGCATACCCGCTTACATCGTGCGGCCCTTTCATACTTACGGCCCGGGCTTGACGGCTAACGATGGGCGCGTGTTTGCCGACTTTTCCTTCAACGTGGTGCGCGGCGAAAACATTGTCATGAACAGCGACGGTTCCGCACGGCGTGCTTTTTGCTATGCCAGCGACGCCGTAGCCGGTTTCTTCAGCGTGCTGTTGCAGGGCACGGCAGGGCAGGCCTACAACGTGGCCAACCCCGCGGGAGAATTGTCGGTGATGGAACTGGCGGAACTGTTGGTTGGCCTCTTTCCGGAAAAAGGCTTGCAGGTCGAACGCCGTGTTCCGGTTGACGCCAAGGCTTACCTGCAAAGCACCTACAACCGCCTGGTGCCGGACGTTTCGCGTCTCGAAGCGTTAGGCTGGAAGGCTTCCGTCACGCCCGGGCAGGGATTCCGGCGCATGATCCTGGCGCACAGTTGACGCCTCGGCCAGCCGTGTCAGCATGGCATCGAAAGCGACCTTGATCCTGGCGATATAAGGGTTTTTGTAGACGAAGGCGTTGTTGACCTCTTCGTGTACCAGCATGGTGGCATTGGCTTCGAACACCAAGATATTGCCTTCCCGGTCCAGCGAGCAATCCATGCCGCAATAATCCAGGCCAATCGCTTTTGCCGCTTGCGCAAAGGCTGCGAAGTGGGCTGCGCTGAATACACCCTGTGGCTCGCGCAGGAAAGCTTCTTCTTCCAGGCGCATCCATTCATGGTTGCCCATGTCGGTGCGGAAGTGATGCACCATCCAGTCGTTATGGATCGCGAGGTGGTAAGGCAATACCTCATCATTGACGAAGATCAGGCGGTACTTGCGGTAGTAGCCGTCAGCCGAGCGGTAATCGACAAATTCGGTGACGTACGTCGTAGCGCCAGGGTGCTGGGCGATGAAGGCGGCAATTGCCTGCATGTCCTCCGCTTTTTCGAAGTCGTCGCCGCCATGCTTGCCGCCGCAGCGGATCAACAGCGGGAAGGCCAGGTCCTTGATGGCGTCGGTGATCGTATGCTGCGCATCGGCGGCAAAACGCACCGTGCGCGGCACGCGCAGCAAGGGAATGCCGGTGAGTTTGCGCGCAATCGAAGCGCGGTCGGTTCCCATGATCTTGCGCGGGTGGTTGGCCACGGTGTGCGTCAGCTTGTCTGCCAGCTCGAGCGCCAGCGGCAGGATGTCTTTGCCATTGTCGGCATCGGCAATCATGTTGAACGCAAGATTGCACTTGCCGTTCAACATGGCAATATCGTGCTCCAAACCCGGCATGATGCCGATGAAATGGCAGTCATACGCAGCATTACCAGCCAGGTAATTCAACGGGGTGGAACCCGCTCCGGGTGAATCAAGCAGCAGCAGGGAAAAACTCGGCGCCCCCAATTTCGTCGGCCAGGTGATCAGCGGCTGAATCTGGCGTGCGCGCAAGAACAGCGGGCGCGCCTCGTCGTGGCGGCCTTCGGCCATCAGCACATTGCCCAGTGTGATGACCGAACCCGCATCGGCCGGGTTCAATTCAATGGCACGTTGCAGGTGCACGATGGCGTCGGCACTGCGATTGGGGCTCTTCGACAGCAGGTCACCCAGGCGCCGATGGATCTCGCTGAATTCGGGTTGAATTTCGAGCGCCAGACGATAGCAGGCTTCGGCCTCGCTCCAGCGCAGCAGGTGGCCGTAGACAAAGCCCAGGTTGATGCGTGACTGGAAATACCCGGGGTCGAGGTCGAGTGCACGGTGAAATTCCTGTTCCGCCTCTTCAAAGCGCCCCAGGTCGGACAGTAGCGCACCCAGGGTGTCGTGCGTGGCGGCAGCGCCGGGGGCGAGTTTCAACAGCTTGCGGTAGCTTGCGATGGCGTCTTCGCGTCTTCCCAGGTTGGTAAAGGTGATGGCTAGGTCATTGTAAGTATCGGCATCAGCCGGCGCGATCCTGGCCGCATGCTCGAAGGCGGGGATCGCATCTTGCGGGCGGCCCAGTTGCAGCAGGCACTTGCCCAGTGCTTTCCAGCCGAACACGTGTTCCGGATGCTGGCGCACGGCGTCGCGTGCGGCAATCTCTAGCTGCTGCCATTGCCCCGCACTGTAGAGCGCCACCATCCGGTTCATGGTGTCGGCGGAGAGTGGCGCCTTGCCCGATGCTTTACCTGATCCTTTACCCGTTCGAGGCGGTACCGCAATGCGGCCGGCTTTCTTGTTCACATCGATCCCCTTACTGGTCGGTCAGGCCGCCGGCCTCGTTCAACGCTTCCTGTTTGCCCACCATGCCGCATACCTCCGGTGAGAGTGCCTTGAGCTCGATGCGGCTCATCAATTGCTTGTCGCGGCATAGGGCTTCGAGCATCCAGGAACCGAAGCCGCCATCCTGCAAATGGTCTTCCACGGTGACCACCTCATTCCAGCCATCTACCTGTGCCGCCTGTTGCGGCTTGACCGCCATGCTCCACAGGGGAAGCGAATGCAGTGCGTAACCGCGATATTTACCATCGCGCTTGATCCATTCGGCCGCATAGGCGAGCGGTGCGCCGGTCGTGAGCAAGGTCTTGCCGGTTTGTGCTGTCTCGGCTGGAGTAACGGCAAGCCACTTTCCCGGTGCTACGTCCGGCACATCCCGGTGGAAGTTCGGCTCGCCGTTCTTGCCCAGGCGCAGGTAGGAAGGCTGGGGATGGGCCACGAGATAGCGCAGGCAGGCACGCACTTCCATCGGGTCGCCCGGGGAGGCGATCAACATATTGGGCAAGAGGCGCATCAGGCCATAGTCCTGCACCGCGTGGTGCGAATAGCCCAGGTTGCCATAGGCCAGGCCGCCGCCGACGGTGACCACGGTAACAGGCAGCTTGTGATAGGCAACGTCGTTACGGATCTGCTCGGCGCAGCGGAAGGTCGGGAAATTGGCGATCGAATAGACGAAGGGATGGTAGCCTTCGGAGGCCATGCCGGCAGCCAGGCCCATCATGTTTTGCTCGGCCACGCCGGCATTGATGAAGCGCTCGGGGAAACGTTCGGCAAATGGTTCGACCACGGAAAAGCCGAGGTCGCCGACCACCAGCGCGATCTTGTCGTTGGCCGCGGCCAGGTCTATCAATTCCTGGATGAAGGTATTACGCATGGGCAGCCTCCAGCTCGGCCAGGGCTTGCGCCAATTGTTCTTCGCTGGGCGGCCGGTAATGCCACAGCACCTGGTTTTCCATGAAGGAGACGCCCTTGCCCTTGATGGTGTGCGCCAGCACCAGCGTGGGCTTGCCCGGCTCCGGCGCGTTGCCCAGCGCGGCATGCAGTTGCACGTGGTCGTGCCCATCGACTTCGCGTACGGTCCAGCCGAAGGCACGCAATTTGTCGGCCAGCGGTTCCAGGTTCAGGGTGGCCGCGACCGTGGTCAGGCTTTGCAGCTTGTTGTAGTCGATGATGGCGACGAGGTTGTCGAGCTTGTGATGCGCCGCAAACATCAGCGCTTCCCAATTGCTGCCTTCATCCATCTCGCCGTCGGACAATTGCACGAATACGCGCCAAGTGGCGCGGGTGCGCTTGGCAACGAGCGCCTTGCCCACGCCGAACGGCAAGCCATGGCCCAGTGCGCCGGACGATAATTCCACACCGGGCACCTTGTGGCTGATGTGATTCATCAGGTTGGAGAAATCCTGCCCGTAAGTTTCGAGTTCCGCCACGGGGAAGAAGCCGCGCGCAGCCAGCGCGCCATAGACCGCGACGCAGGCATGGCCCTTGGAGAGAATATAGCGGTCACGCGCCGGCAGGTCCGGCCGCGCCGGGTCGATGTGCATTACGCCGCCATAGAGCACGGCCACGATGTCGGCAATCGAGAGGGCGCTGCCGATGTGCGAAGCCTTGGCGCGTGTCACCATGCGCAAGGCATGGGCGCGGGTTTCCCTGGCCAGAATGCGCGAATCGGCCGTCATCATGGTTCTCCTATCGATTCGTCCACCGTCTTGTGCAAAGGCCAGAGCAGGTAAGACATCACGGAACGCTTGCCCACCACGATCTCGGCCGACAGCGTCATGCCGGGCAAAAGCTTGGCTTGCGGCGGCAGGTTCTTCAATTTTTCGCGGCCCAGGCTGACGCGGCCGAGGTAGAACGCGTCGGTCCCTTGCGCCTGCAGTGACGGGTTGCCGAAATTATCGCGCCGGAACGCGTCCTCGCTGATGTTCTTGATGGTGCCCGTCAATGCGCCATGTTTCTGGTAGGGGAAGGCATCGACTTTGAGCCGCACCGTGTCGCCCGCCTTGACGTAGCCTGTATCGATGGAATCGATCTGCACTTCCGATTCCAGTTCGGTATCGGTCGGCACCAGCGTGAACAGGGTCTCGGCTTCGCGGATCACCGAGCCTTGCGAGAGCTTGGCGATGTCAAGCACCACGCCGTCGGCCGGTGCCGTCAGCGTGACAAGATTGTGGCGCCGGTTGGCCTTGCGCAATTGCTCTTCCTGGGTTTCGCGGTCGCGTGAAGTGGCCAGCAGGTCTTCCAGCATCTTTTGCTTGTAGCTCAATTCGAAGGCCGACTTGTCGGCTTCTGCCGCCGCCAGTTGGCGCTTCAATTCCTGTTCCTTGTTTTTGGACTGTGTCAGGTCGCGTTCCACTTCAAGCCGTTTGTCCCGGGCCGCCAGCAATTGGGCGCGCGCGCCGAAATTCTGTGCCACCAGCTTTTCCTGCATGTTCTCGATTTCCTGCAGCGACTTCACGCGCGCCGTCAGCACTTGCTGGTCGCCCTGGTTGGTATCGAGCTGGGCGCGCAGGGTGGACGTGTTTTCATTCATCCTTTGCACCTGGGCGCGGTAGTTGGCCTGGCGCTGGCTCGACAGTTCGCTCTCCAGTTTGCTGTCGTTGTCACCCTTGCCATTCAACTGCGGCGACTTGCCGGCTAGCTCGGCTTGCAAGCGGGCGGTCTGGTTGTCCAGGCTTTCGATATGGCTTTGCACTTCCGCCTGGTCAGCCGCGGCGAAGGTGGAGTCGAGCGTGGCCAGCGGCTGCCCTTTTTTCACAACCTGGCCCACGCGCACATTGATGTTCTGGATGACGGCGGTTTCAATCGGCTGCACCACGATATTGGGCTGGGTGGTGACGAGGCGGCCATGCGCCACCACCACGCGGTCGACCTGGAACACGCTGGCCCAGACCACGAACAGGAGCACCATTGCGAACAACACGTAAAGCGTGGCGCGCGCCGTGCGTGGCAAGGGCCGGCGCTCGATCTCGTCGGCGTCGGGCAGGAAGTCGATGGCCGTTTCGGCCTTCGCCTTGCCTTTCGCTCCATTCACAGGTGGCTGGTTTGCTGGTTCCATAATTGCTGGTAGGTGCTGCTTTTGGTCAACAACTCTTCATGCCGGCCGCTGTCGACCAGCCGGCCATGCTGCATAACCAGGATGGCGTCGGCATTGACGAGCGTGGACAGGCGGTGCGAAATCATGATCACGGTGCGGCCCACGGCAATGCGCGACAGGTTGCGAATGAAGATGGCTTCGCTTTCGGGGTCGAGCGCGCTGGCTGCTTCGTCCAGTATCAGGATGCGCGGCTGCGACAACAGGCAGCGCGCAATCGAGAGGCGCTGCTTTTGCCCGCCCGAAAGATTGGCGGCATTTTCCTCCAGCAGGGTGTCGTAACCCTGGGGCAGGCGTTCGATGAATTCATCGGCACCGGCAGCCTGGCAAGCCGCCACGATGTCTTCGAAGGATGCATCGGGCCGGGTCACGCAGACGTT
>Ga0134128_10000057_pt1 | contig 151556 bp, 131 predicted proteins | sample KB31754_FD_96462 | JGI IMG/M metagenome (GOLD analysis project Ga0134128, IMG submission 96462) | Terrestrial soil microbial communities with excess Nitrogen fertilizer from Kellogg Biological Station, Michigan, USA - KB3-175-4 | ecosystem: Environmental > Terrestrial > Soil > Unclassified ... | reverse complement strand
GCGTACAGCAGCCCTTGACGGCTGGCTATGGACCTACAACCATCGAAGACCACACCAAGCCATCGGGCGAGACACACCCATCACCCGCACGAACAACCTGCTCGGGTCTTACAGCTAGGCCTGCTTGAAGGGCAGCCGCACGCGAAAGGTGGTGCGGCCTGGATTGCTGTCGAGTGTGAGCGAGCCGTTGTGGCGATCGACGACGATACGCCTCGCCGTTGCCAAGCCCAAGCCGGTGCCGTAACCGACGTCCTTGGTTGTGAAGAATGGGTCGAAGATCCGCCCCGCTGCATCCTCGGGAACGCCGGGGCCATCGTCGCTGATCTCGATCACCGCACAATCGCCGTCGGCGCGCGTGGTGATCGTGATCGTTCCCTGCTCGCCGAGCGCGTCGATCGCGTTGTCGAGCAGATTCGTCCACACCTGATTGAGCTCCGGCCCATGCACGGTGAGCTTGGGCAGCGCGCGGTCGTAGTCACGCTCAAGCGCGATCGTAGTGTGCTTTAGCTTGTAGCCGAGCACCGTGAGCGTGGTCTCAAGCCCCTCATGCAGATCGACCTCCACGAGGCCACCCCGATCCATATAGGCGTAGGACTTCACGGCGCCCACGAGCGCCGACATGCGCTCAGTCGACTCCTGCAGCTCGGCTGCCAGCCGGCCGGCCGTGAGCGTCGCGGCAACCCAGCGCAGGGCCGCGCCGGTGGCCGGGCCTGCCAGCTCAGCGACGCGATCCAGCCACTCCTGATCGACGCCCGCGCCCGCGAGCGGCTCAGCCAGCTCCCAGGGCTCCTCGATGCTCAGCGCCTGCAGGCGCTCAAGCAGATCCTCCTCGGCGTCTGAAGCATCGAGCGTGTCCAGCGCCGTGGCCGAAGCCGCCTGGGCGATCGCCTGCCGCTGCAGTCCCAGCAGCCGCTCGGCGTCGGCGCGCTCCACGCCGGCCTCCACGAACGACGCCAGCGCCGAGCCAATGGCGTCGAGCGCATCGGCGAGCTGGGCGGCGGCACGGCGCGCCGCGGCAGCCGGGTTGTTCAGCTCGTGGGCCAGCCCTGCCGCCATCGTGCCCAGCGAGGCCAGGCGCTCGCGGTTCTGCTCGATGGCGGTGACGCGGCTCGTCACCGGTACGACCTGCTGCATCACCCGCTGGTTGACGGCCGGCTGGGCAAACGCCAGGCGGCGGAAGTCCTCAGGCGCCACAATCGCCAGGCGGCAAGCGCTCGTCGCCTGCATGCGCACCCCCAGAGGGCCACCGGTGAGCACGGAGATGGCGCCTATCCAGGTCGGTGCGTGCTGGCGGCCAACCGGCTCGCTGCGACCGCCGCCGAGGATCAGCGCCTGCGCGTCGCCCTCCAGCAGCAGCAGTAGACCGGGCGCCTGCTCGCCCTGCTCGGCGATCACCTCGCCGGCGGCCACGTGGCGGGGACGCGCAACAGCGATCCACTGCGCAAGCTCCTCATCGTTCAGATCGTCGAACAAGTCGACCGTGCGCAGCTCCTGCGCAGTGACGGGCGCGTCGCTCACGCCTCAACCAGGTACTCGTGGATCAGCGACACGGCCATCGATCCCTCTCCCACCGCGCTGGCGACGCGCTTGATCGATCGCGCGCGCACGTCACCGGCGACGAACACGCCGGGGACCGTCGTCTCAAGCACGTAGGGCTCGCGCTGCAACGGCCAGCCATTGGCCTGCGCGTCCCAGCCGGCCAGGATGAAGCCGCGCTCGTCGCGTGCGAGCACACCCTCCAACCAGTCCGTGCGCGGCGAGGCTCCAATGAACACAAAGCAGGCGTCCGCCGCCAACAGCTCCTGCTCGCCGTCAGGCCCTTGGACGCGCAGCCCGCGCAGACGCCCTCCCTCGCCCTCCGCGGCGGTGGCCGAGCTGCCGGTGCGCACCTCGATGTTCCCGCGCGCCGCGATCTGCTCGATCAGATAGTGCGACATCGACTTCTCCAATGAGGGCCCGCGCACTAGCATCGTCACCTTGGCGGCGTAGCCGCCGAAGTAGACGGCGGCCTGGCCAGCGGAGTTCGCGGCGCCGATGACGACGACGTGCTGCTGGGAGCACGCGCGGGCCTCAGTCATCGCGGCTCCGTAGTAGATGCCCGCGCCGGTCAGCTCAGCGAAGCCAGGAGTGTCGAGCTGGCGGTAGGAGACGCCTGAGGCGACGATCACACAGCTCGCGCTGAGCACGCCGCCGCCGCTCAGCTCCACGAGCCGCGCGGCGCCCTCAGCGCGCAGGCCAACCGCCTCCTGCACCGTGAGCAGCTCGGCGCCCAGGCGCCGTGCCTGGTCGGTCGCGCGGCGCGCGAGGTCCGAGCCGCTCAGCCCCGCCGGGAAGCCAAGGTAGTTCTCGATACGGCTGGACTGCCCCGCCTGACCGCCCGGCGCCTCGCGCTCGACCATCACCGTCTTCAGGCCCTCCGAGGCGCCGTAGACGGCGGCCGCCAGGCCGGCTGGGCCACCGCCGACAACCACCAGGTCGTAGTGATCCTGCGCGGGCGTGCCCGCGACGCCCAGGCGCTCGGCCAGCTCCAGGATCGTGGGGCGCTCAAGCACGGTGCCGTCCTCCAACAACGCCACCGGCAGGCGCTCGGCATCCACGCCCGCCACACGCAAGAGCTCGCGCGCCTCCCCGTCGCGCTCGACATCCAACCACCGCGCCGGCACCCGGTTGCGGACCAGGAAGTCGCGCAGGTCGTGGGACTCCTTGGAGAAGCGGTGCCCCACGACGCGCACGCCGCCGGACTCAAGCGCCGCGCCGGACTCCCATGTGGTGAGCAGGTCCTCGACGACCGGAAAGAGCTGCTCCTCCGGTGGGTCCCATGGCTTGAGCAGGTAGTAGTCGAGCGCCACCTCGTTGATCGCCGCGATCGCCGCCTCGGTATCGGCGTAGGCCGTCAGCAGCACCCGCTTGGCATCCGGCACGATCTGGCGCGCCTGCACCAAGTACTGCGTGCCGGCCATGCCTGGCATCCGCTGGTCGGCGATCAGCAGCGCCACCGGCTCCGCGCGCCTGCGCAGCTCGCGCAGAACATCCAGCGCCTCCTGGCCTGAGGGCGCTCGCAATATGCGAAAGCGCTCGCCGAAGCCGCGGCGCAGATCGCGAGCGACCGCCGCCAGCACAGCCGGCTCATCATCGACCGCCAGGATTACCGGGCGGCGCTCGGCCGGCTCGCTCACTGTGGTTCGCTCACAGCGGCAGCCTCTCCTCAAGCGAGGCAATCGCGTAGTCAGCGCCGGCCTGGCGGAGCTCCTGCACGTTGAAATGGTGGCTGCCCACGCCGACACACAGGAGCCCGGCGGCGTGTGCTCCTTCGACGTCACGCGGCGTATCCCCCACCGCGATCGCCTGCCGCGGGGCCAGCCGCTCGCCGTAGACGAGACTTGCGCGCTTGAGCGCGATGCGCGTTATCTCGCCTCGGTCGGTGGCGTCCGAGCCGTACCCGCCAAAGGAGAAGAAGCGGTTGAGGCCCGCACGATGGAGCTTGACGTGGGCCGCGGCCTCGACGTTCCCCGTCACGAGTCCCAACAGGTAGCCCTCATCGATCAGCCGTGGGAGCAGATCCTGGACGCCGGGCAGCACCCTGTAGTCATCGGATTCCTCCACGGTCCGATGCAGGTAGTGCAGCCTGCGCTCCAGCAGCCGCGTGAACTCTTTGCGCTCGGGCTCCCGCTGAAGGACGGCCTGGAAGGTCCTGCGTCCAACCTCGGGGTCGGTCATACCTGTGTCGGTGAACTCACCTATGTCCGCGGGGATTCCGTAGAGCTCCGCAAAAGCCAGTCGCCAGGAGGCCGCGCCCGCACCGCCAGTGATCAGAAGCGTCCCGTCGATATCGAACAGAACAGCGATACGACCCTCTGTCATGTGTCAACCAATGAGCGCAGCGGCTGCGATACGCGTCTGATTGCGGGCGACATGCCGGCTCCCTGTGGTTCGCGTGAGGGCCTATGGTAGCTGGAGATGATGGGGTCCCCGCACCATTGTGGTCCCGTCCTGCGCCTGCGAGTGTCGTTTGACATGAGCCGCAACCAAGGAGGAATCATGATTACCGCCTCTCCGAAAGCGACACGCAGCACCAACGGAGGAGGTCCGAAGATTTCGACGCGACAGAATCTTCGTCTGTTGCTGGTGGACGATCATCCGGCCGTTCGCGTGGGGCTTCAGCGATTGCTTGAGGACGAGCCTGGCTTCGAGGTCCTAGCCACGTGCGTGACGGGTGAGAGCGCCGTCTCCCGCGCCGAGGCCAGCGAAATCGATGTGGCCATCGTGGACCACCATCTCGGCGGTCGTAACGGTCTTTGGGTCACTCGCAAGCTCAAGCGGCTGCCGCGGCCGCCCCGCGTGATCATCTTCTCCGCGTTCGCCAATGATCATCTGGCGGCCAACTGCATCGTCGCGGGCGCCGATGCCATATTGAGCAAGGGAAGCCTCGGCTCAGAGCTGTGTGACGTGATCCGCTCGGTAGCGCGCGGCGTACGCGTGCTACCCACCGTGCCCCAGCCGATGGCCGATATGTTGCGCCGTCGGCTGGACGATAGAGAGCAGCAGATCTTCGGAATGTTGCTCGTCGGCATACCGCGCCTTGAGATCGCGCGCACGCTGGGCATCTCCCCGGTCGAGCTTGAGTCTCGTGAAAGCGCGATCTTGAACAAGATCGAAGCGCTTCCAGGCGAGAGGGCCGACCCCGACGGCGGGCGGATCGACCTGGACAGACGACTTCCCCAGGGCTCCTTGTATCGCCACAGAAGATAGGAGACCTCCGAAGCATTCTTGAGGCAGGACGTCGTTGCGCGCAAGAATGCTGCTATGGGGTTATTGGGCAAAGATCACCTCAGTGGCCGATCTCGCCCGACGCGCTACCGGTCGCTGCGTCAGCGGCTCGTCGTAACAAACGCCGCGCTGCTCATCGCGGCGTGCTTGCTGACGGTGCTGGTTCTGGCGCCGCGGAAGTTCTCATCGTTCGTGCTGGATGAGACGGTCATCGTTCTGGTGGCGCTCACTTTGGTGACGCTGATCAACGTTGTCGTGGTGCATCGTTTCCTCGCGCCGCTGGAAGCGTTGACCGCGCTCGCCCGGGTGATCGACCTGGACAAGCCAGGGCAGCGGATCCGCGATGCCCGCCCGATATCCGAGACGGGCGAGCTCGCGGTCACCTTCAACGAGATGCTTGACCGCCTGGAGCTGGAGCGGCGTGAGGCGGCCCGCCAGCTGCTCGCCGCGCACGAGTCCGAGCGCTTGCGCATCGCGCGCGAACTGCACGACGAGGTCGGCCAGACGTTGACCGCCGTGCTACTCCAGCTGAGCCGGGTGGAGGCTCACCTGCCGGAGGACCTGAGGGGAGAGCTGAGCGAAGCACAGGAGGCGGCGCGCACGAGCCTGGAGGACGTTCGACGCATCGCCACCGACCTGCGACCCGAGGCGCTGAATGACCTCGGACTCGCCAGCGCGCTGGCGGCACTCGGCGAGGGATTCGGTCGACGTACCGGGCTGCGCGTCGACCGAATGATCCAGACGCCGATGCCGCGCCTCGACAGCGAAGCGGATCTCGTCTTGTACCGAGTCGCCCAGGAGGCCTTGACGAACGTCGTGCGCCACTCCGGCTCCGAAACAGCCAAGCTGACTGTCGAGAGTGACGCCAATCGGCTCACGCTCACCGTACGAGACCACGGCCGCGGCCTCCCCCAGGGGCACGCAAGATCCGGAAACGGGATTCGCGGGATGCGGGAACGCGCCGACCTGATCGGCGCCGGCCTGAGGATCGACACACCAATCGACGGGCCCGGCACCGAGCTGCGTCTTGAGCTGCCCTTGAACGGCGACCCATGCAACGCCTGAAGACGAGAATCCTGCTTGCCGACGACCATGCCCTGGTCCGCCGCGGGCTGCGCCTCATCCTCGACGCCCAGCCCGACCTCGAAGTGGTCGCCGAAGCCAGCGACGGCGCCGAGGCTGTGCAGCTGGCGTTGAACGCAGGCGTCGACCTGGCGGTACTCGATATCTCGATGCCGCGAATGACCGGGCTGCAGGCCGCAAGAGAGCTTCAACAGCGTCGCGCCGACCTGCGGGTTCTCATCCTCTCGATGCACGAGAGCGAGCAGTATCTATACGAGGCCCTCAAGGTGGGGGCGTCAGGCTATGTGCTCAAGCGGGCCGCGGACCACGACCTCGTGGATGCCTGCCGCGCCGCGATGCGCGGCGAGCCGTTTCTCTACCCCGGCGCAGTCATCGAGCTCATCAACGACCATCTGCGCCGCGCGCGCAACGGCGAGGAGCCACGCGACCCGCTGACGCCACGGGAGACCGAAGTCATCAAGCTCGTAGCGGAGAGCTACACCAACCGTCAGATCGCAGAGGCGCTGGTGATCAGCGAGAACACGGTCGAGCGCCACCGCGCGAACATCCTTGAGAAGCTCGGCCTGCACGACCGCGTCGAGCTGACCCGCTATGCGATCCGCAATGGGCTCATCGAAGCGTGACGCGGGATTTGCGATGGGCCGTGCAGGAATCGAACCTGCAGGAGTTCTTCCACACCCTCGCCGCAGCACCCTACGCGCTGCGGCGAGGCGACATCTCCCTTCGCCTGCGAGCCGGGGACCCTCAGACCGTGGCGAGCGGGTGCAGCACGAGCCTCAGATGCTCAATCTGCCACCCGTCCTGCGACCAGCAGTTGGTAGGCAAGCTGGGCGCGCTGAACCTTGGTTCGCGGAAATGCGGCCATAAGAACTGGGTCGTCGAGACCGAGCAGTGCTTGACAGTCGCGCAGCCAGTTGCGCTCCTTCCCCTTGAGCTCAGCCGCTGTTTGGCCGGGGTCATCCACGAACGAGAGGAGCAGCACGAGATCCGCGCGCTGGGCGTCCGGGTCGGCGTGCTCCATGATTGCCCGCGCCTTTATCAGCACCGCTCCCAGCAGTGTGGGACGGGAGAGTTTCACCAGGGTGTGCCCGATCTCAACCTCGATGGTCTCCGTTCGTTCGAGCGCTTGAGTCCCGCCAGGAATCTGGACGGTGCTGAGCCCATCGGCGACTGGCGGGTTCTCGCGCAGTCCATCGGGCGCGAGCAGGTCTACAACCAGCCCGCCGCGCCGCCAGCGGTGGCTGATGCGGTCGATCGGCGACGGAGGGTCGAGCTTGAATCCGTCGTCGCTCAGAGCGCGTGCGATCTTTTCGAAGTCGGTGCGCACTCGCGCGTTGCCGAGGATGTCGATGTCGGTCGTAGCGCGGACGTCGGAGGCGCCGGCCTCAAAGGCGTGCAGCTGAACCATCAGCCCGCCTACCAGCGTCCAGCCCTTGGGCAGCACCTGCGAAGCGAGACGCCCGAGTTCGCTCCACAGATTCTTCGCCTCGGCGTCGGCTGGTGCGACCTTGACCGGCTTGCCGGTGTCAGCCATTCGCCGCCCGAACGCTGTCCAGGCGCACGGCCCGCTCGTGTCCAACGCGCCGTGCTCGGGGGTCGGCGTGCTCGGCCAGGTCAGCGAGAACGGCGGCTATCGGAGCGACCGGACGGCGCAGAACGGGCCACATGTCCTCGGGAATCGCGCGGAGCACCACGTTGGCCTCGCTGCTTCGGACGAGACCGTGCCGCTGTGCGACACGCTCGATCGCATCTGCCGCGATGTAGGCTTCGACCTCGTTGCCGCCCTGGAGACCAAGCCGGTGAGTTGCCGCCGCGCTGACCCCACCCAACATCAAATCCTCGCGGCCTGCAAGGCGGGGCAGCTCAGCGGGATGCGCCAGGAAAGCGTGGCGCGCCGCGCGATTGCCCAACCTTCCGAAAGACTCCGCCAGGCCCCTCTCGCTCAGAGCGACTGACGCGCGCCAGCGAACCCTTGACGAGGCACATGTCAGCGGCTCGCCCGATGCGATCAGCAGCAGTGACCAGGCACTCTTGGGGCTAAGCGGGCGCCCCGCAGGCCGATTCAGGGCAGCCACCCGGGCGAGGGACTCAGCCGAGATCCACCACGCGCCAGCGACCTTCTGAGCATCGACCGCGCCAGCGGAAATCATTGCGCGAACGCGCTGATCGCTGACGCCAAGACGATGGGCGGCGTCGCTGACCGGGAGGGAGGGAACCGAGATACCTGACATGTGCCGTAACTATAGCGCAGACGCAATAGTTATGGCAAAGCGATCCTGCTTTCTTCACACGCCCGGAATGCTGCATCAACCGCCTTGTGTGCAGCGTAATACGCGTCTGCGGGGCCTCTGGACAGTGGGCTCGAAGACCTGACGCTCGCGCTCGTCCTCATACTCTCGGAACTCGCCGTTCGCTATCCCGTTCAGGCGCCCGGCGACCCTTACGAGACCAGCGGCGTGTTTAGCGGTCACATCAAGGTTCGCCGGCGATCGACCCCGCCGCTCCCCCCGACGCGTGGGATTCTAGGCACACAGGCCCGCACTGCCAGCGCCAGTGCACGTCACGCTTCGTTTGGTACCCAACCGTGGTACCCAAACAGCAGAACGGCCGCCCATAGCAGAGCGGCCGTTCTGTGAAGTCCGCATAAGCACTGGAGATTTCGTCTATGGGCCGTGCAGGAATCGAACCTGCAACCTTGGGCTTAAGAGGCCCCTGCTCTGCCAATTGAGCTAACGGCCCGCGAGAACACCAGCGTAGAGCCGGTCCGGGGATGGCGGGAGGATTCTAGCCGAGGGCCGCGTTCATGGCGAGACCACGAGGCTCGCCTTGCGGCAGCGTCGCAGACGCAATGACGGCTAGAACACAACAGTCCGCCCGCGGTCGACGATCACGCGGTCATCGAGGTGCAGCGCCAGGGCTCGCGCAAGCACGATCCGCTCGATGTCCCGCCCGACCCGCTCCAGCTCCACGGCGCTCTGCCGGTGATCCACCCGCTCGACTCCCTGTTCGACGATCGGCCCCGCGTCGAGCTCCTCGACCACGTAGTGCGCCGTGGCCCCGATCAGCTTGACACCATGCTCGTGCGCCCGCCGGTAGGGATCGGCGCCCGCGAAGGCCGGCAGAAAGGAATGGTGGATATTGAGCACAGGCGCGCCTACCCGTGCCAGGAAGTCGCCGCTGAGGATCTGCATGTAACGGGCCAGCACCACGACATCCACCTTGCCGGCCAGCAGCTCCAGCATCTGTGCCTCCGCGCGCGCCATGCCGCCTTCCCCGGCGACGGGCACGTGATGGAAGGGAACCTCCGCGGCCTCGGCCTCGCCTTGCAGGTCGGGATGATTGGAGATCACCGCGACCACGTCCGCGTCAAGCTCGCCACGGCGATGGCGCCAGAGCAAATCGACCAGGCAGTGGTCGTGGCGCGATACGAGAATGGCCAGCCGCCGGCGCTCGTCCCACCAGTGGATTCGCCAGTCCATCTGGAAGCGCTCGGCTACCTCGGCCGCAAAGCGCTCCCGCAGCGCATCGCGCGCGCCGGCCGAGCCCTGATCGCCCTCCAGAAAGAACTCCGTGCGCAGGAAGAACCGCCCTCCTGAAGGGTCTGAGGAGTACTGGTGCGAGGAGACGATGTTCGTCCCCTGATCGAACAGAAAGCCCGACACGGCAGCGACGATCCCCGGCCGATCGGCGCAGTCGACAAGCAGGCGCCCCGTGTACCCTGGGCGACCCGTCACGAGGGAGCGGCCTACTTCTTCGGCGCTGTGGTGGTCTGCGCTGGGGCGGTGGTCGTGGCGCTCTGGCCGGTGACGATTCCCTTCGGCAGCTGCGAGGCCGGGATCGTCACCGTCGCCCCGTTCTTGGCGCCCTGCGGCACCTCCGAGCTGGGGATCGTCACCGTCTGCCCGCCAGGCGTGGTGCCGGCCTTGGTTCCGTGCAACTGCGCCGCCGCGGCGGCCTTCGCCTTGGAGAGATAGTTCTGCAGGATCGTCCGCTCACCAGCGGGTGCAAGCGCGATCGCCTTCTTGGCGGCGCGGTCGCCTTCGGCCACTTTGTGGGCCGTGTAGGCGGCAGCGGCAAGGTCGTACTGAAGCGTGGCGCTGGGCGGCTGGCTGGCGATCTTGATCTTCAGCAGCTTCAGGGCTTCCTCAGGATTGGAGAGGCCGCCCGGAGTGGAGTAGATTCGCAGCACTTCGGTCGCCAGTTCCGGGTCGGGATTGTGAGGGTGCAGCTTCAGGTAGTGCTGCCAGGCGCTCTGGATCTGCTTCAGCAGCGGCTGTGCTTTGGGACCGAAGCCTTCTTCGGTATTGGTGCGGATGTAGTTCTTACCCGTACCGGCTTCCAGCACCGTGTAGTGGACCAATCCCTTCCACGCGGCTGGATTGTTCGGCTGCTGCACCGTTAGCAGCTTGGCCTTCTTGACCTGCGAGCTGTAGTTGACTTCGCCGCCGCTGTTGCCTTCGCCGAAGATTTCCGCGAGCCCACCGCCACCGCCACCGATGCTGCCCACGCCGAAGCCAACGAAGCCCACCAGGAAGATCGCGGCCAGGCCCGAGTAAATGATCTTTACGGTCTTGCGACGGCCGCGTCCTGTGAGGTCGAACAGCATTGCCTAGAGATCCGGGTCGGTGTGGTCGATGATGGTCTGCACGCTTTGCTCCGTTTGCTTCGTGGTCTTCTCCGAGGAGTCCTCCGCCCCCGCCGGCCCTGCTCCGTCTGCCGTATCGGCGAGCGGCGCAGCGGTGGTGGTGACGGGCTCTCCCTCTCGCGCCCAGCGACGCGACATGAACGCTGCTAACAGGATACTCGTCTCGTAGAGCACGTATAGGGGGATCGTCTCCAGCAGGAGCGTCACCGCATCCCCCGGCAGGAAGGCAGCGATCGCCGCGCAGACCACAATCGCGTAGCGGCGACTCTTGCGCAGCTGCCTGACGGTGACGATCCGGGCGCGCACCGCGGCGAGGATCGCCACGGGAACCTGGAACACGAGGCCCATTGCCAGCAGCGTCGTGGCCGCGAACCTGTAGTACTGACTGGCCTGCACCAGGACGTCGAACTGCTCGCTGTTGAAGTTCTGAAAGAAGCGCACAGCCGCCGGCAGCACCACGAAGTAGCCGAACAGCACACCGATCACGAACAGGCAGGGGATCGCGCTCAAGAGCGGCAGCACCACACGTCTCTCACTGGGGCTGAACGCCGGCAGCAAGAAGCCGTAAAGCTCGAAGAGGATCACCGGCAGCGCCAGCACCAGCGCGAAGTAGAAGCTGACGGTGAGCGTCGTCGTAAAGGGCTCGCCAAAGCCCAGCGTCACCGGCTTGTTGCCCTGCGGGGTCCTGGGGATCTTGGCCACGTCCTTGCGCAGCTGTGGGATCTGCGCCTTCAGGCGCGCTCGCACCGCTGCCGGCAGGCCACTGTCGGGAGCGCTCAGCGTGCGCGCGAGCCCTTCCGTGCTCTTGGCCACCCCCAGCACCGCCTGCTGCGCCAGCGCGGTCTGGCCGAGCGGGCCTTCGCCGCGCTCCACCTGCTTCTGGGTCTGCTTGTTCAGCGGCTCATTGATCCACCGCAGCAGCGTGTGGTTCTGCCACAGGCAGATCCCGAAGGCGAGCGCCAGCGCGATTCCGCTGATGATCAGTCGCGTGCGCAGCTCGTCCAAATGGTCCACGAGGCTGAGCCGCTCCTCGTGGCCGATCGGTCGTATGGCAGTGGCCATTCCTCGTTGAAACTAGCGCTTTTTGGAGTCCGACTACGTACTCAAGCTGGGCAAACCTACCCGTTCCTGACCAGTTGCTAAAGGCGCCCTCAAGGGGGGTCGATGACCTTGACGAACGCCTTATGTACTCACAGAACGACAACCATGTCGGCCAAGAGGTGCAACTGGAGCAGTGGTTGCACGTCTGCATGAGCTGCGGCGGCGAGCTCGTCTACCCGGTCGATTGGAGCGAGGAGCGCCCCGGCTTCTGGCGCATCGAGCTGCGCTGCCCGGAGTGCGAGGAGTTGCGCGAGGGCGTCTTCGGCCAGGCCGCCGTGGAGCGTCTGGACGATGAGCTGGATCGTGCCACCGCCGCGCTGCTCAGCGACTTCCGGCGTATGACGCACGCGAATATGGCGCAGGAGATCGAGTTCTTCGTGCGCGCGCTGGACGCTGACGTGATCGTGCCCAGCGACTTCTAGCGATAGCGCTCGACTACCGCGTCCGCGACCAGGTCCAGCGGTCGCACCCGACTGGCAGGCAGGCTCTGCGGCAGCACCGCTTTGGCCTGGGCTACCAGCGCCAGCGCCCTGCGGCGGGCCTCCTCCAGCGCGCCGCTGGCGCTGATGCGATCGCATAGCTCCTCGGCCTGCCGGGGACCTTCAAGCTCAGCCAGATCCACGTCGGCCAGCTCGGGGTCGCGTTCGCGCGCGAGGATCAGCGGCAAAGTGACGGTCCCGTCCAACAGGTCGGTGCCGCGCGACTTGCCCGTGCGCTCGACGGGGCCTGAGACATCCAGCACATCGTCGAGCAGCTGAAAGGCCAGTCCGATGCGCCGGGCGAAGGCGCCCAGAGCATCGGCCAGCGCGCGTGAGCCCTCAACAGCGATCAGCGCTCCCAGCCGGCAGGCGGCCTCAAACAACGCAGCCGTCTTCAACTCGCAGCGATGCAGATAACGCTCCACGGCCACGTGCTTGGCGTACGCATCCTCGCGCTGCAACAGCTCGCCCGCCGCCAGCGCGGAGCTGGCATCGGAGAGTGCGCGCAGCTGGTCGAGGCTGCCATTGCGAGCCAGCTCGGCAAAGGCTCGTGAGAACAGCAGATCCCCGGTGGCGACGGCCATCTCGCGGCCCGCCACGGCCACCACCGTGGGGTGCCCACGGCGTAACTGCGCAGCGTCGATGACATCGTCGTGCACGAGCGTCGCGGAGTGCACCAGCTCGACCGCCACCGCCGCGCGCACGAGACTCTCCTCGCCCTGATCGCTCTGCGCCGGGCCGCCGGCCGACTCCGCCGCGAGCACCACGAGCAGCGGTCGCAGACGCTTGCCCCCCGCCACGACGGTGGCTGTGGCGTGCGCGGCAAGCGGGACGCCTGCCTGTGCTGTGACGGTCTCCAGATGGCGCTCCGCGCTGCTCATGCGGGTGCGCAGCTCCTGGCCGCCGTTGCGCATGATCGCCTCGACCGCGTCCATGTCGCTGGGTGTGCTCACAGCCGCTCCCATCATCGGCCTTTTGCCGGCACTATGCCCGAGTGGATCGTGACGATGCCGCCGGCTGTCAGCACCCAGCCGATCCGTTCAAGCCCGGCGCGCTCGAACTCGCCGGCCAGCGCCGCGGGGCCGGGAAAGCGCTTGACGGACTCGGGGAGGTAGCTGTAGGCGTCGGGATCGGCCGAGAAGCGCCCCAGCTGCGGCACGATGCGGTCGAACCACAGTCGGTAGAACCACGACAGCGGCGCCCGCGCAGGGGTGGTGAACTCCAATACGACCACCTTGCCGCCGGGCCGCACCACGCGCGCCATCTCCGCCAGGCCTCGTCCGAGATCGGAGAAGTTGCGCACGCCAAAGCCAACGGTGGCGGCGTCGAAGGAGTCATCGGCGTAGGACAGCTCAAGCGCATCGCCCCACTCAAAGCGCATCTCCACGTCCGGCGCGGCCTTGGCCGCCTTCGCGCGCGCGCGCGCCAGCATGCCCTCGGAGAAATCGCTGCCTACGATCTCACCGCCCGGCGCCACGCGCCGTGCCAGCTCCAATGCCAGGTCTCCGGTGCCGGTGGCGACGTCAAGCACGCGCGCGCCTGGCCCCACCTGTGCGATGTCCACGGCCCGCTCCCGCCAGCGGTGATGCAGACCCGCGGTCATCGCGCTGTTGAGCAGGTCGTACACGCCGGCGATGCGGTCGAACATCGCCTGCACCTGGGGCGCCTCCAGGGTGCCCTTGGCTGCGGCAGCGGTCTGCGCGCTCGCGCTCGCCGGGGTCACGCTCTGATCCTCGGCGCCGTAGGCGGACATGGCAGGTTCGCTACTTGAGCTGCGAGAGGAATTCGACCACCGCGTTGAACTTCTGCGGTGGCAGATCCTTGAAGGAGGGCATCGGCGCGGTGGGGTTCACGAGCGTGCGTGCGATTCCCTAACGGGGCAGGCGCGAGCCGATATGCGTCAACTGCGGCCCCGGCCCGTCGTTGCCGTTCTCGCCGATCTTGTGGCAAGCCAGACAGCCCGACTGGGCCACCGCGAGCTTGCCCGCTTCATAGGTCGCAAGGGTGCTGCCGCCGGCCTTCACCACCGCCGCCGGCGTCGCCATTTCAATCGCCGTCGGCGAGCCCGCGTTGGCGCCCTGATAGGTCAGGAAGGCCATCGCGCCGATCACGACGATGCCTGTGATGGTGGCAATCGGGCGTCGCTCGGGACGGCGCTCGGGCGAGCGGTCATAGAACGGCAGCAGGAACAGCAGGATCATGCCGAGCGTCGGCACGCCGATCGTCGCCAGCGGCACGAGGCTCGGTGGCTTGATCACGCGCAGCACCTCGAACAGGAAGAAGAAGTACCACTCGGGGCGCGGCACATAGGTGGTGGTGGTGGGGTTCGCCTTGGACCCCAGCTCGGCCCCCAGCACCAGCGACATCGTGATGATGCAGGCCATCACCACGCAGGCCATCGCGGCGTCCTTCGCCACGGCGTAAGGGAAGAACGGCTTGCCCTGGCTCTTGAGGATGCCGTATTCGCGGAGGTACTCCTCCTTCTCGCGCTGATTCACGTCGTCAAGCCTCGGCCTTGCGCAGCTCTGGGTCCTGCTCGGCCTTCAGCCACGGGGGAGCGGTGGTGCCCAGCTTGGTGAAGAGATACAGGTGCGCGCCGATCAGCGCGGCGATCGCGCCCGGCACCAGCAGCATGTGGATGGCGTAGAAGCGCGACAGCGTGGTGGCCCCGAATTCCGGTCCGGCGCGCAGGAAGTCGCTCAGGTAAGGGCCGAGCAGGGGGCCGGTGCCGTTGATGTTGGTGCCCACGATCGTCGCCCAGTAGGCGCGCTGGTCAAACGGCAGCAGATAGCCGGTGAAGGACATCAGCATCGTCAGAATCAGCAGCACCACGCCGATCACCCAGTTGAGCTCGCGGGGGTACTTGTAGGCGCCGAAGAAGAAGGTGCGGCCCATGTGCAGGAACACGAGGATCACCATCACGCTCGATCCCCACTTGTGCATGCCGCGCACGAACTGGCCCAGGAACACTTCGTTGGTCACGTGGCGGATCGATTCATACGCGCCGCCCGATGGATCGGGGCGGTAGTACATCGCCAGGAAGACGCCCGTGACGGCCTGCGAGAGGAAGGCGAACATCGTCGCCGAGCCCAGCGTGTAGAACCAGTTGGTGCCCTTGGGCACCTTGCGGAACATCAGCCAGCGCGCGCCCCCGCTCAAAGAGGTGCGTTCATCGACCCAGTCGACGACCGCGACGCCGGCGTTGCGTCCGTGATCGACGGGCGTGGGCTTGCCATTGCCATCGCCCTCGCCGGGCCGCGGCGGCGGTGCCTTGAGAGGTGCGGGAATGGGGGGGGCGGGAAGCTTGGGCATTGGCGGTTAGAGCTTGCGCGCGCTGGGGCGCGAGGGGTACATGTACTGGCCGAGGCCATCGATCGGCTCGCCTGGATCGCGCGGGGAGAAGCGTTCCAGCTCGCTGTTTACGCTGAAGCGCGGCCCGATCTGCACGTAGCCGTTGACCACGCGCGTGTAGAAGCGATCCAAGGGCCGCACGGGCGGACCGCCGACGCGGCGGCCCAGCAGGTCATACACGCCACCGTGGCAAGGACAGATGAAGCGCTCGGCGGCATCCACCCAGCGCACGGGGCAGCCGAGGTGGGCGCAGCGGGTGGAAATGGCGATGAAGGCCGCGTCCCGATCCGCGCGGTCGGTATCGATCGCGGGATTGCGCTTGCGCACGTAGACCGTCGTCTTGCCGGCCTCGCCGATGCCCGGCGTGATCGTGATGACCGTGGGGATGTAGTTGTTGTCCGGGAAATCGCCGACCGGACCGACCGTCTCCCAGGTGTGCGGCTCTGACTTGAAGATCGGCCCGATGGCAAAGCCCAGCGCGGGCAGCAGGAAGGAAGCGGCGGCGATCCCACCCGCGGCCTGGCCGCCGATGTTCATGAAGCGCCGGCGCGTGACGGTCTCGCCCTCGAAGGCCCCCGGCATGCCGCGGTCGAGGGTGTACTTGGACTTGTGCTGTTCGTGCTTACTGGCCAAAGCCACTTAAGAATATCGGTTGGGCAGCGAGCGCATGGCTGCCAGCGCCTCGGGCGCTCCCGCGCGAGCGAGCGCCTTGGCCTGCTCGTGCTCCGCGCTTGGCCCCCAGCCGACGGCCCACGCGCCGGCCTGCCAGATGGCCGCCGCCAGCTCGCCATCGCCCGCCCCGTGGGCCAGCGCGGTGAGCGTGATGACATCCGCCAGCTCGGCCACAGCCACCAGATCGCCCAGTGCCACCAGCCGCGCCAGGCCCAGGGCATAGAGCTGGTCGCCGGCAAGCAGGCCCAGGTCCTGCTCAGTTGGGCGCAGCAGCCGCGCGCGGCCATAGTGCAGCAGGTAGCCCTCGTAGATCGCCTCGATCAGCAGCTCGTACTCGGCGGCGCGCTCGCCGACACGCGGCCCGCCGGCGGCGAGCTGTGCTGGGCCATGGCCGTTGGCGGTCTGGGGCTCGTTCGGCGGCGTGCCCGGCGCGGGGTCGCTCGGCACGGGATCGCTCCGCACGGGCGAGGAGTCGCTCGGCGGGAGCAGGCCGGCCATCAGCCCCCCTTGCTCGCGCAGCAACGCCTCCAAGCGCAGCAGCGTCACGCAAGCTCCCGGAAAGCGGCCTGCGCGGCCTCGACGGTGTGCTCGATGTGCTCGGGCGTGTGCGCCAGCGAGGGGAACCAGGCCTCAAACTGCGAGGGCGGCGGATAGACGCCGCGCGCCAGCAGCGCCCGGCACCAGGCGCCGTAGGACTCCAGATCACACCCCTGCACATCAGCCAGATTCACGGGCGCCTGCGCACAGAAGAACACCGTGAGCAAACCCGGCACACTCACGACCTGCACCGGCCGCTGTGCAGCCGCGGCGGCCTCGCGCAGGCCTTGCGCAAGGTGCTCGGTGATAGCGGCCAGCCGCAGGTACGCCTGCTCGTCCAGCAGTCCCAGCGTCGCCAGGCCCGCGGCCACGGCCAGCGGATTGCCTGACAGCGTGCCCGCCTGGTAGACCTCGCCGGCGGGGGCCAACAGCTCCATCAGCTCGGCGCGGCCGCCGACGGCGCCGGCCGGCAGGCCACCGCCGATGATCTTGCCCATCGCCACCAGATCGCCCGCTACCCCCGTGCGCTCCTGCGCGCCGCCGCGGGCGACGCGAAAGCCGCTGATCACCTCATCGAGCACCAGCAACGCTCCGCAGGCATCGGCTCGCACGCGCAGCAGCTCCATGAAACCCTCCGATGGCGGTATCAGCCCCATGTTCGCCGGGATGCCCTCGGCCAGGATCGCCGCCAGCTCGCCGGCATGCGCTTGGGTGGCCTCGATCAGCGCCTCGCGGTCGTTCCAGGGAATGACGATCGTGTCGGCTGTCACCGCCGCGGGCACGCCTGGGCTTGAGGGCAGCGCCTGCGTGGCCAGGCCCGAGCCGGCCTGCGCCAGCAGCCCATCTACGTGCCCGTGGTAGCCGCCCGCGAACTTCAGCACCTTGGTTCTGCCCGTGGCCGCGCGCGCGAGGCGCAGCGCGGTCATCGTGGCCTCCGTGCCGGAGGAGGTGGTGCGCAGCATCTCCACGGTCTCCATGCGGCCGCAGACCTCCTCCGCCAACGCGATCTCGCCAGGCGTGGGCGCACCGAAGCTCATACCGCCTTTGGCTGCCTTGACCACGGCCTCCACTACGGCCGGGTGTCCATGGCCGTGGATCAGCGGTCCCCACGAGCAGACATAGTCGATGTAGCGGTTGCCGTCGACGTCAAACAGCTCTGCCCCCTGCGCCCGCTCAATGAACAGGGGATCGCGGCCGATCGCGCGCATGGCGCGCACCGGCGAGTTGACCCCTCCGGGGATCCTTCGCCGCGCTCGCTCGTAGAGCGCGGCCGAATGGGTGTCTGAAAGAGAGGTCATGACGTGCGCTGCCATCCCACCCTCCCCCTCAACCAAACTCCCGCTCCCACTCCTTGAATTCGTCGGTGAAATAGAGCAGCCGGATCTTCTTGAACTCCGTCGATGAGTAGAGCGTCGCGCGCTCCTCGATGCCCAGCTGCTCGGCGATCGCGTCAAGCACCGCGTCGCACTCCTCCTTGGAGCGCCCATGAGCCATCGTGAAGACGCTGTATGGCCAGTCCTCGTAGGTCGGGCGCTCGTAACAGTGGCTGATGCCGCGGAAGGCCGCCATGCGCGGCCCCAGCTCGGCGATGCGCTCCGGCGGCACCTTCCAGACGCCCATGCCGTTGGCCGAGAAGCCCGCGCGACGGTGGTAGAGGATCGCGGCGACGCGGCGCAGAATGCCGCGCTCGCGCATCCCCTGCATGTGCTCCAGCAGGCCATCGACGCTCATGCCCAGGCGCTCAGCCGGCAACAGATAGGGCTCGGAGGTGACCGCCATGTCGCCCTGCGTGGCGCGGATCACCGCGATGTCCAGCTCGTCGTACTCGGCTGCCTCTAGCTCCACCGGCTCCTGCGCGACGCCCTCGCTGGCGAGCGCCTTGGTGTCGCCCTCCATCTCCAGGTCCATGCGGATCTTGAACAGCTTCAGCGTCGGCAGCTGGCGGATCGACTCGGCTCCCGTCAGCTCCTGCAGCACGTCGAGCGTGCCCTGCAGGCCGAGCTTTGAGTCGGGCTCGGTGGCGAGCGTGAACCACATGTTGAAGTCGTGGTTGCGCAGGTAGTTGTGGGAGACCCCTGGGTGGGAGTTGATGATCTTCGCCGCGCCCCACGGGTGCTCGGGGTCGACCTTGGCCGCCACCAGCATCGAGGAGTAGCCCAGCGCGCGCGTGTCGTAGATCGGCGTCACCTGGCGCACGATGCGCTCATCCAGCAGGCGCTGCACGCGGGACATCGCCTCCTGCTCGGGGACACCCGCCGCGGCGGCGACGGACGCATAGGGCCGCGCCTGCAATGGGAAGCTGCCCTGCATCAGGTTGAGCAGGCGCCGGTCCAGGTCATCGAGGGCCACGGCCGCACCCTCGTTGCGGCTGCGCGTCTTGGGGATGGCGGCGCTCGCGCGGTCTACCGGCGTGGTCTGCTGCGTGGTGGTGTCTACTCGGCTAGCCATCGGGCGGCATCCTTCGCGTGGTAGGAGATGATGACGTCCGCGCCCGCGCGGCGCAGGGAGGTGAGGATCTCCATGACCGTGGCGCGCTCGTCCAGGTAGCCCGCGGCGGCGGCCGCCTTGACCATCGCGTACTCGCCGCTGACGTTGTAGACAGCCACAGGCAGGCGCGTCGCGCGCTTGACGGAGCGGATCAGATCGCCGTAGGCAAGGGCCGGCTTGACCATCACCATGTCCGCTCCCTCCCGCGTGTCGAGCAGCGCCTCGCGCACGGCTTCGCGGCCATTGGCAGGATCCATCTGGTAGCTGCGGCGGTCGCCGAAGGCCGGCGCTGAGTCAGCGGCCTCGCGGAACGGGCCATAGAAAGCGGAGGCGAACTTGGCGCTGTAGGCCATGATCGGCGTCTGCGCGAAGCCTTCCTCGTCCAGGGCCTCGCGGATCGCGCGCACGCGCCCGTCCATCATGTCCGAGGGGGCGATCAGATCGGCGCCTGCACGGGCGTGCGAGACGGCGGTGCGGGCCAGCAGCTCAACTGAGGCGTCGTTGTCCACGCGGCCGTCTTCGCTGAGGACTCCGCAGTGCCCGTGCTCGGTGTACTCGCAGAGGCACACGTCGGTTACCACCAGCAGCTCCGGGTGCGCCTGCTTGATCGCGCGCGTGCTGAGCTGCACAATGCCCTCTTCATCCCAGGCGGCGGAGCCTTCAGCATCCTTCTCGCTCGGTAGACCGAAGAGCAGCACCGCGCCCAAACCCAAGCGCGTGGCCTCGCCGGCCTCTTTGACGGCCTCGGCGAGTGGCAGCCGCTGCACCCCCGGCATCGTCGGGATGTCCTCGCGCTCGACCGCGGTCTGCGAGACGAACAGCGGCAGCATCAGCTGCTGCGCCCGCAGGTCGGTCTCGCGCACAAGGCCGCGCAGGGCCGGCGAGGCTCTGAGGCGACGCAGGCGCGTCTGGGGAAAAGCCATGGCCTTCGAGGATAGACCTCGAAAGCGCCTGTGGTGTCCTAAGCCCGGCGGCTACCAGCGCCGGGCCTAGGCCCGGCGCAACCCCAGGCGCGCCAGCACGCAGAACAGCAGCGTCAGCGCCAGCAGATGCGCCAGCGAGCCTGCGATCGCCGGTTCGGCGCCGTTGACCGCCGCGTCGAGCGCCTGCAGGGCGGCCTTGAAGGGGAACACCACTGAGATCGCGCGGATCGCGTCATACAGCGCCGGTGCGACCGCCCCGGCGGGCACCAGCGCCAGGAAGGCCAGCGGCAGCGACAGCAGGAACGCCAGCAGCGAGGCCGCGCGCACCTCGCGCGTGAGCGCGCCAATCGCCACGCCGAGCGCGCCAAAGGCAAGCGCGCCCGCTGCCAAAGCAGCGAGCCACAGCCCGACGCGGCTCCAGTCGAGTGTCACGAAGGCGCCGATGCCGGCGAGCATCGCAAGCGCGAGCAGGAACGAGCAGCCTGCGGCCAGCAGCAGCTTCTCGACCACCAGGCCCTCACGGGACACAAGACCACGCGTCAGCCGCGCCAGCGTGTTGTCCTCGCGCTCCAAGGCGACGCCGCCCGCGGCCAACAGCACGCAGACGAACATCAAGGAGATGCTCACCGCCACCACCACGGCAAAGGTGTCAAGCGGCGTGCGCCGCCCGCGCACCAGCGTGCTGTTCACCTGCACCGGCTGGCCCACGGTGGCGAGCACGTCCTTGCTGATGTTGAGGTTGCGCGCCGCGAAGTCGGCGAGTTCCTTGACGCGCAGCAGTTCCTGGCGCTCCTGCCCAGGGGGTAGGCGAGCGATCGCTTCGCCCAGCACCTGGGGGGCTTCTTCGAGCCCCAACAGATGGCTCTGTGCGATGCCCAGGCGACTCAAATCGCCTCCTTTCAGGAGCAGGTCGATCCCCTGCGCCGCAAGCTTGCGGATCTGCTGTGAGAGGGCGAGGTTGGCCTGCGCGACGGCCGCCTGGATCTTCGACTGCACGACGCTCTGCTGCAGGGCGTCGCCGTTGTAGATGACTTCCAACTGGGCCTGGCTGAGAACCGAGGAGAGCTTGGCGGCGATGTTGGCAGGGATGACGACAGCCGCCAGCGCCTCGCCGGAGCGCACCTTCGCCACCGCTTGCGCGCGCGTCTTGACCTTGATGGGCTGCACTTCGCTGAACAGCTGCGAGTAGTAGCGCCCCACTTCGATCTTGCTCCCTCCCAGCTCGACCGTGGCGCCCGGCGTCGTCAGGTTGGCGATCGCAACCTTGGGCTTGCCGGGAGAGCGCGAGAGGGCGAGGCCGATCAGCAGCGCGATGGCGATCGGGTAGATCGCGAGCACCGCGACCAGCACGCGCGAGCGGCGCAGAATCCGCAGATCCTTGCCGAGCAGCCACCTCATACCTTCGCACCCGCCAGGAAGGCCACGAAAGCCTGCTCGAAGTCGATCCCGTCCACCCGGCCGGCGGCCTGCATCAGCGCCTCGGGGGAGCCGTCGAACAGCAGCCGGCCTTCGTGCAGAACCAGCACGCGTCGTGCGTTGCGCTCGACCTCCGCCACATTGTGCGTCGAGAACATGACGCTCGTGCCCTGCCCCGCGAGGTGCTCGACGAACTGCCACAGGCGCTCGCGCTGGATCGGGTCAAGCGCCGCGCTTGGCTCATCCAGCAACAGCACCGCGGGGGAGGAGAGAAGCCCCACGGCGATGTTGACACGCTGGCGGTTGCCGCCCGAGAGGCGGCCCACCTGCTCATCGGCGCGGTCGATCAGATCGGTCTGCTCAAGCATGCGTCTTACGGCATCCTTTGGATCGGCCACGCGCTCAAGATGCGCCCACAGCGCGAAGTTCTCAGCGACCGTCAGCTTGCTGTAGATCGCCGGCTGCTGGGGCACCCAGCCGACACCGCGCGCCTTGGCCGGGCCGTTCACGCTGCCCTCGTCGGGGCTCTGCACGCCGGCGAGCACCGACAGCAGGGTGGTCTTGCCCGCGCCATTGGGGCCGATCAGCGCCACCAGCTCACCGGCGTGCACGTCGAAGCTGACCGCGCTCACGGCCACGCGCTCGCCGTAGCGCCGGGTAACTGCCTGGGCGCTCAGCACCGCTGTCTCGCCGCTCACAACATCCCGCCCGGCGAGCGCTCCCAAGGCTCAAGGGTCAGGTGGCGATTGAGATAGACGGCAGTCTCGCGCAGCACCGAGAGGATCGGCAGCGCCACCAGCGCGCCGATCACTCCGTACAGGTGCAGGCCCAGCAGCAGCGCGAAGATCACGAGCAGCGGGTTGGTGCGCAGCGTGTGCGAGAAGATCTGGGGCGCCACCACGTGACCCTCCAGCTGCTGCAGGCCGACGAACAGCAGCAGCACCCACAGGGCGGAGATGGGGTTGGTGACGAGCGCCACGATGATCGGCGGCAGCGCGCCAAGAATCGGCCCGATGTAGGGGATCAGCTCCATCACGCCGTAGAACATCGCGAAGGCGACGGCATACTTCTCGCCCTCGGGAAAGATTCCCAGCACGCCGAACAGGTACAGGGCGAGCCCGGTGGAGACTCCCATGATGAGGCTGAAGAGCAGCTGCCCACCCACGTAGCGCGAGACGGCATGTTGGGCCAGCGTGGGGTAGTCGTCGGCGGGCGTGCCGTCGCCAGGGGGCATCGCCCGGCGCACCAGAGCGCCGATGCGTTGGCCGTAGATCAGCATGTAGACCGACAGCACGAACACCAGCACCAGATCGAAGAAGGCCGAGGCCGCTTCGGTCAGCAGCCCTCCGCCGAAGGTCGCCAGCGAGCTGGAGCTTTTGGAGATCGTGTCCTGCAAGGTCTGCAGCGCGGTCTTGCCCTGCTTGACCAGGTGCGCGTGGATGCCGTGTTCGTTCAGATACGTCTGGACTTCCGCGATCGTGCGGTTGGCTTCAGCCACCAGATCGGGCAGGTTGTGCGAGAAGGCGCGCACCTGATTGGAGATAGGGTTGGCCAGCAGAAAGCCGATCCCGGCCAAAGTCAGGAAGAATGCGAGATAGACAGTCAGCACCGCCAGGCCGCGGGGGAGGCGCGAGCGCTGGAGAAACGCCACAGCCGGGTTGAGTATCAGCGCGATGACTCCCGCCACCACAAAGATCAGCAGCACCTTGCCCGAGGCCCGCGCGAGCGCCCATAGGGCGATCAGCGCGATCGGCAGCACCGCCAACTGCACCCAGCGCGGCACCACTGTGCGCGGCGGCTCCACGGTGGGCGACTCCGCGCTGGGCGGCTCAACCGCCGGCGGCGGCTCGGAGCTCGAATGCTTCGCCGAGCCCGAGCCCGCGGGCTCGTTCTCCACGAGCTCGCGCTCCTCCGGACGCGGCGGCTCGGCAGGGGCCGCCGTCGTGTCCTCGACGCTCATCGGCCTCCCGTCATGGCCAGAGTATGGCTGAGGCGCAGGCGACCATCCTGTTTGTCGGCGACCTCGTTGGAAGCGTTGGTAGACGCACGCTGCTGGAATGCCTACCCGAGCTGCGCGAGCGCTACGCGCCCACGTTCGTGGTGGTCAATGGCGAGAACGTAGCCGGGGGGCTAGGCATAACTCCGAAGGCCGCCAAGGAGCTGTTCGCCGCCGGCGTGCACGCCATCACGCTGGGCAATCACGCCTACCACCGCCGTGAGATCTATCCCTATCTGGACGAAGAGAAGCGCATCCTGCGTCCCTACAACTATTTGCGCGGTCAGCCCGGCAGGGGGGCCTGCGTGGTGCAGAACGATGGCGTGCGCCTCGGCGTCGTCAACCTCAGCGGCAACCTCTATGTGCGCGCAGGGCGCAGCGCCTTTACGGAGATCGACATGGCGCTGCAGGAGCTGGGCGAGGTGGAGCATGTGCTGGTGGATATGCACGCCGAGGCCACCAGCGAGAAGATCGGCATGGGCTGGCTGCTGGACGGGCGCGTAACGGGGGTGGTGGGCACCCACACGCACGTGCCCACCGCCGATGGGCGCGTGCTGCCCGGCGGCACGGCCTACATCACCGATGTGGGTATGACAGGTGCGCGCGGGGGCGTGATCGGCGTCAAGCGCGAGCAGGCCGTCGAGGCGCTCGTGACACAGATGCCCGTGCGCTTCAGCACCTCCGAAGAGGACCCTTGGCTGATGGGGGTGGTGATCAGATGCACGCAGTCGCGCAAGGCCGACGCGATCGAGCAGGTGCTGATGCCGGCGCCAGGAGCCAGGCCCTAGGGCGCACAGGTGGGCTCCTGCTGGCGGCCTTGACGCTGCTGGCGCTGGCGCTGCGCGTGACGCACCTGGGTCGCAGCCTCTTCACCGACGAGACTTACTCGCTGGCGCTGGCCCAGCGCGGCTTCGGGCACATGTTTGGCCTGTTCGGCTACGAGGCCAACGGAACGCCCTACCCACTCGTGCTGTGGCCGCTCATCCGCCTCCTGGGCACCAGCGAGACCGTGTTGCGAGCCCCGGCGGTGCTGGCGGGCGCGGCCAGCGTGCCCGCGCTGTGGTGGGCCGCCAAGCGGCTCGGATACAGAGACGCGGTGGCGCTGGGAGCCGCGGGGCTGCTCGCCGTGAACCCGATGGCCGTCTGGTACAGCCAGGAGGCGCGGCCTTATGCGCTGGTCATGCTCGCGGCCTGCCTGGCGTTTGGAGCGCTGCCGGGGCTGCTGGCGTCCCCGACGCCCGCGACAGGGGCGCAAGCGGGAAATCGGACGCGCAATAGCACTCGCGCGATGCTCGGCTATGTGGCGGCGATGGCGCTGCTGGGCTACAGCGACCTGCTGGCGCTGCCAATTGCCTTGCCGGCGCAGTGGCTAATGGCGCGGCGCTCTGGGCGGGAGGGCATGCGCCGCTGGCTGTGGTCGCTGGCGGCGGTGCTGGTGTGCTGCATCCCTCTGCTGGTGGCCGCCATGATCGCCCGCAGCCGTCGCAACGCGCTCTACTGGCTACCCAAGCTGAGCCGCAGCCTGGTCGAAGGCGCCGTGCAGGAGTTCACCGGTGGCCTCTCGGGAGTGAGCGCGGTGCGCTGGGCGACGGTACTCGCGGTTGTGGTGCTCGTAGCGGCAGCTTGGTGGTACCGCAGAGCAGTTGCCCTAAACAAGCTGGCAGTGCCGGCCTTGTGGGGCCTGGCGCCCCCGGCACTGCTGCTGGCGGTCTCGGCGGTGGAGCCCGTGTTCTGGCCGCGCTATGCGATCCTCGCGCTGCCGGGACTGTGTCTGCTAGTCGCAGAGGCCGCGGGGCTGCTACTTGGCCGAGAGCGAGGACCAGGGCGCGGGCGAGCTGCGAGCGCCGGCGCGGCGCTGGCAGTGGCGTGCCTGGTCGCGGTGACCGCGGCCGGCCTGGTGGGGGATGCGCGACAGCAGAGCGTCTTACAGGAGAGCTGGCCGCCAACCGTGGCCTGGCTGCGCGCTGAGCGCCTGCCGCGCGAAGCCGTGATGGTGGACAACGCGCTGGTGCTGCCTTCGCTGGGCTACTACGACCCAGCCTTCCGCGCCCCCGATGGCGTCGTGGTGGTGCAGGAGTGGCACGACCGCCCGCTGCCCGCGGGCTTCGTGGGCTACAGAGATCGCACGAGCTATGGCAGCGTCCCGATTGGCCCGCCGAGCGTGGCGAGCTTCAAGGAACTCGCAAAGCGCGGCGGCGGCGTGTGGCTGGTGGTGAGCGAGGTGGATGAGCGCTTGCAGGAAGACCCGCGTACGGGCGCGGCGGTGGCGTGGGCGCGCCAGCACTGTCAGATTCGCGGGCGCGCCAGCGTCGGCGTGTGGATATTGCACGCCACGGGCTGCTCCACGAGCAGCGCCCGCACGGGCGGGGACTCCGGCTCAACCTGAGGCAGCGGGCCGCCGAGCAGCGCGAGCATGACGAGCCCAAAAAACCACGGGATGTAGAGGTAGAACCAGTGTTCGATGCCGAGCTGCGTGGCGATCAACACCGCCGCGCAAGCGGCGGCGAGCCCGATCGCGTCAGGTCGGCGCGGCAGGAAGGCGAGCAGCACCGCCAGCGCCACGGCGGCCGCCTCGGCCACCGTCTCCCATCCATGCAGGCCATACAGCCCCCACACCGAGAAGGGCGAGCCGCGGTTTGCCTGGTAGACGAAGGTGCGCTCGTAGATCGTGTGCAGCGAGTCGTGGGTGAAGGCCGGGATGCAGACGATGGCGAGCGTCAGCAAGAAGGCGCCGGCGAACAGCGCGAACGCTCGCGCGCGGCGGGCAACGGAGGGCAGCTGGGCGAGCCCGTGCGTGGCCAGCAGCGGCGCCAGCGCCAGCGGCGCGAACTTGGTCAGGCCGGCGAGCGCCGCGAAGACCCCGCGCGCGGGCGCGGAGGTGGCGACCAATACCGCGGCGAGCACCAGCACGCCAACAAACACATCGTTGCTGTTGCTCTCAAGCGCATAGAGCGTGAAGGGATAGGCGACCCAGGCGTAGGCCAAGGCGATGCCGAGCGTTGGGCCGCGCACGCGGCGGCCGAGCAGGAACAGCAGCGCGACCGCGAGCAGGTCGCAGAAGATGGCAAAGGCATGCGCGGCGGGCAGATCGTCCCAGCGACCGCTCCAGCCGAAGATCTGCTGGAAGGGCACGTACGCCTCGTAGTTGACCGGGCCATAGGTGTCGCCGTGTTCGTTGTCCACCGGCCAGCCGCCATACAGCGGCTTGCCGTGCGTGAGCCGCTGCGCTCCGATCACCCCCGCGTAGCCCACATCGATGACGTTGGAGTCGGTGATGTTCAGGCCGATGCGAAAGCCGATCAGGAACACGACGCCGACGGCGAGCGCCTCCGGGGGTATGCGCAAGCGGGGAATACGGCCGCTGCAGGAGCGCAGCATGTAGAGCATGCGCACAAACAGGTACAGCAGCGGCGGGTAGGCGAGCGGCACCGAGAGGCCGATCCGCGCGTGGTTGAAGAAAGCCAGTGAAACGGAGAAGAACAGCAGGACAAGCAGGTCGAGGTGTAACAGCGAAAGCGGTCGGCGCCAGTCAAAGAACGCGAAGAAGAACAGCAGGCACAGGGGCAGCCAGATGTAGAGCGCGTTCACGTGCCTGCCAAACGCTCCTGGGTAGCCGCGCGCCATCGTCCAAGCAACCTGGAAGCCGGTCCACTGCTCAAGCACCCGCCCGCTGGCGTCGGCGATGTAGACCTGCACGATCTCCTTGGTCTTGCGCGAGAAGTAGGAGACCTGCCAGCGTCCGGGACCCTTCAAATACGCGCCGCCGTAGGAGCCTGGGTACTTCGCGCGCTCGCGGCGCACCTTGGGCAGCGCTTCGGCGATGCGCAGCACCTGATTGGCCGATAGGTGGCGACCGGGATATGGCACATCCGAGGGCGACACCGGCACCGGTGTATTGGGGTTGGCGGCTGTCGTCGTCGCGGAGGAAGAGCCGGCGGGCGCGGCGATGGCGGCGGCGGCCGCCAAAAGCGCAAGCGCGACTGGGTGCAGAGGCATCGTTTGCCCGAGGTTACTGGCGCGCCCGCGATCTCTGCGTGCGTTTGAATGCTTGGCGCCCCGAGCAGTGCGGCGCGCGGCGGGCAACGGCCGGGCGCAGCATGGCATCCTCGACAGCGCCACAGACGCGCTCGATGTCAGCCGGGGTCATGCCGAGGAACAGCGGCAGCCGCACAAGCGTGTCGCTGGTGTTTTCGCTGACCGGCAACTGCTCAGGAGCGCGCCCAAAGCGCCGGCCCGCGGTTGAGGAGTGCAGTGGGATGTAGTGAAAATGGGCCTCGATGCGGCGCTCCGCCAAGCGCTCGATGAAGCGATCGCGCTCGGCCCGCGTAGGCAGCAGCAGGTAGTACATGTGCGCGTTGTGCGTGTGCCCGGCGGGGATCGTCGGGCGGCGCAGCAGACCGGCCTGCTCCAGTGCCGCGAAGCGCTCGTGGTAGGTGCTCCAGATCGCCATCCGCCGCTCAAGGATTTCCGCGGCATGCTGGATCTGCGCCCACAGGAAGGCGGCGTTGATCTCGCTGGTGAGAAAGGAGGAGCCGAGATCCACCCAGGTGTACTTGTCGACCTGCCCGCGCAGGAACTGCGAGCGGTTGGTGCCCTTCTCCTGCAAGATCTCGGCGCGCTCCACCCACTCAGGACGGTTCACGAGCAGAGCGCCGCCCTCGCCGCAGGTGAGGTTCTTGGTCTCGTGGAAGCTGAGCGCGCCAAGGTCGCCGATCGCCCCCAGCGGTGTGCCGTCGTAGGCGGCGGAGATGCCCTGCGCGGCGTCCTCGATCACCGCCAGGTCGTGGCGGCGGGCAATCGCGCGGATGGCATCCATGTCGCAGGCCACGCCCGCGTAGTGCACCGGCACGATCGCGCGCGTGCGCGGCGTGATCGCCGCCTCGATCAGCCGCTCATCGAGGTTGAGCGTGTCCGCGCGGATGTCGATGAATACCGGCACCGCCCCGCGCAAGGCCACCGAGCCGGCGGTGGTGGGAAAGGTGTAGGAGGGCACGATTACCTCATCGCCAGGGCCAACGTTGGCGACGAGCATCGCCATCTCAAGCGCCGAGGAGCAGGAGAATGTGAGTAGCACCCTGGCCGAGCCAAGCTGCTGCGCGAGCCACTGCGAGCAGAGCTCGGTGAAGGGGCCGTTGCCCGAGAGGTGCAGGTTGTCGATCGCCTCCTGGATGTAGCCGAACTCATCGCCTGTGGTGTGCGGCCGATTGAAGGGGATTTTGGTGCTCGGCACACCGTCGGCGATAGTTTCCATTTGCAAAATGGTCCCAGTTATCGGCGGCACGATCAAGCCGTCAGTCGGAAACAAATCGCCCAGGCAAAGGCTTTTAGGCGCCCTCAACGCCCGTTGCTACTTGGTCGCCGGCGAGGCCATTGGTAGCTTCGCAGGGATGGATTTTGATAACCCGAATGGGCGGGATGGGTCGATCCCTGCCCTGAGCGTGGTGGTCCCGGTGTACGGCTGCGGGGCGTGTGTCGGACACCTGCACGAGCGCCTCACGGCGGTGCTCTCTGAGATGGGCATCCGCTATGAGATCGTGCTGGTTGACGACCGCGCGGGCGACGGCTCATGGCCGCAGATCGAGCAGCTGGCAGCGCAGGACAGCGCTGTGCGCGGCCTGCTGCTGAGTCGCAACTTCGGCCAGCACGCGGCGATCACAGCGGGGCTGCGCTACGCACGGGGTGAGCGCGTGGCGGTGATGGACTGCGACTTGCAGGACCCGCCCGAGGACCTGCCGCGCCTTTACGCCAAGGCGCTGGAGGGGCATGAGATCGTGTTCGGGCGCCGCGTGCGCAAGCCCACCGGCTGGCTGCGAGGTCTCGTCGGACGCATGTACTTCCGCGGCATCAAAGTCTTCGCGGGCGCGGACATCGACGGGCAGTACGGCAGCTTCAGCGTGATCTCGCGCAAGGTGGTGGATGCGTTTCTGACCTTCGAGGATCAGGACCGCCATTACATGATGATCCTGACCTGGCTGAAGTTCGACACCGTGGCCGTCGACTACGAGCCCGCCCTGCGCTACAAGGGCCGCAGCTCCTACAGCCTGCCCAAGCTGATCGACCATGCCCTGGACGGGGTCTTCTTCCAGACCACGGTGCTGCTGCGCTGGATCGTCTACATGGGCTTCGGTCTGGCCGCGCTGGGCGGCCTGCTGGCGCTGCGCGTCGTCTACGCGCGCGTGGTTGGGACCGTCTTTCCCGGCTGGACGAGCCTCGTGGCGGGCGGGCTGTTCGTGGGCGGCTTCATCATCCTCAGCACGGGGATAACGGGGCTGTATATCGGCAAGGTCTTCGACCAGGTCAGGGCGCGGCCGGTGTATGTGGTCGACCGCGTTGTGGGAGACGCGAGAAATGGCCGCGGCGGCGTTTGGCTGGAGCAGCCAAGCGCATCGCACACGCCCCTGCGGAGCGCTCCCGGCGAGCCTTCCTCGACCAGCATGGAGGCCGTTTAGTGCGATGGGAGCGCAGGGGAGTGCTGCTGTCCGCGCCGCCACAGCGCTCCTGGAGTCACTCTCACGTGGCGCTGCCGGTGATCGAGAAGACCGCCGGTAACAGCCTGAATCTTTACTACTCACCCAGGGACCGGGGGGGTCGGGCGCACATCGCGCGGGCGCGCCTGGAGGTGGGCGCGGAGGGGGGTCTGACGGTTGCCGAGCACGACCCCGATCCAGTCCTCAGCCCAGGCGAGCTGGGGGCATTTGACGACGCCGGCGTGACGGTGTCATGCGTCGTTGAGGGAGCGCCGGGACAGGGCACCTTGCTGTACTACACCGGCTGGTCGCTGGGCGTCAGCGTGCCTTTTTACTTCTATGCGGGGCTGGCCGTGCGCCGGCCGGGCGAGGACGGCTTTGAGCGCGTGTCCAAGGCCCCGATCTTGGAGCGCAACGTGGTGGACCCGTATTTGACGGCCTCGCCCTGGGTGCTGCGCGGCGCCGACGGGACATGGCGCATGTGGTACGTGTCGTGCGCGCGCTGGGAGATGGATGAGAACCCCACCCACCCCGCCCCGCGTCACTACTACCACGTGCGCTACGCGCAGAGCGCCGACGGCGAACGCTGGGAGCGCGCGGGGCAGGTGGCGCTTGACTTCAAGGATGCCGCGGAGTACGCGATGGGGCGCCCGTGCGTGGTGCGCGAAGCGGACGGCTATCGCATGTGGCTGTGCGCCCGCGGCGAGAGCTACCGCCTGGCATACGCCTCTTCGGCCTACGGCCTGCGCTGGGAGCGCGCTGACGATCAGATAGAGCTGGCGCCGGCGGAAGCGTGGGACTCGGAGATGCAGGCCTACCCCGCGGTATTTGACTGGGGCGAGCGGCGTTATCTCCTCTACAACGGCAACGGCTACGGACGCAGCGGCGTTGGCTACGCGGTCAGCCCCGGAGGGAGCGAATGAAAATGGCGTGGGTATACGTGGGGATATCGGTGATGGTCACGGCGTACGGGCAGCTGGTGGTGAAGTGGCGCGTGTCCGAGCGCGGCCACCTGCCGGCCACGCTGGACGGCAAGCTGCACTTCTTCGCAAGCCTGCTGACGGACCCCTGGGTGCTGAGCGCGATGGCGACGACCTTCCTGGCCGCGCTCTGTTGGATGGCGGCGCTCTCCAAGCTCGATCTGAGTCAGGCCTATCCCTTCTCGGCGGTGTCGTTCATCTCGGTGCTGATCTTCAGCGGCCTGTTCCTCGGCGAGGGGATATCGCCCGGCAAGGTGCTGGGAGTGGTAATCGTCATCAGCGGCCTGATCATCGGCGTGAGGTCGTGAGGCGGTGTCCAAGACGGTGGCCATCGTGCAGTCCAACTACGTCCCTTGGAAGGGCTACTTCGACCTGATGGCGAAGGTGGACGAGTTCATCCTGTATGACGACGTCCAGTACACCAAGCGCGACTGGCGCAACCGCAACAAGCTGAAGTCGCCCGAGGGAGTTCGCTGGCTGACGATCCCGGTGCAGGTGAAGGGCCGCTATCTGCAGCGCATCGATGAGACGTTCGTAAGCGACCCCGGCTGGGCGCAGCGCCACTGGGCAACCGTCCGCTCGTGGTACGGCAAGGCTCCCTTCTTCAAGCGCTATGAGGCGGTCCTTGAGAGTCTCTACATCGGACCCAAGGACCTGACGCTGTCCGCCATCAACCGGCGCTTCCTGGAGGGTCTGCGCGATCTGCTGGGGATCGAGACGCCGCTGAGCTCTTCAAGCGACTACGCAACCAGCGGGCAGAAGACAGAGCGACTGCTGGGGATCTGCAAGGCCGCGAGCGCCACCAGCTATCTGTCAGGGCCGGCGGCACGCGAGTATCTGCAGGAGCAGAGCTTCCACGCCGCGGGGGTCGAGGTGCAGTGGATGAGCTACGACGGCTACCCCGAGTATCCGCAGCTGCACGGACCCTTTGAGCATGGTGTGAGCGTGCTCGATCTGCTGCTGAACGTGGGCGAGGACGCCCCCAGGTACATGCTGGGAGCGAGCTGAAGATGAGCGACAAGCCCGTTGTGATCTTCGGCGTCGGCGCTTTCGCGCAGGTGGCAGAGGTGTACCTGCGCAAGGACAGCCCACGCGAGGTGGTGGGGTACACGGTTGACGGCGAGTACGTGAACGCCGCGGCGTTTGCCGGCCTGCCGGTGATTGCCTTTGAGGATCTGCTGGAGAGTCATCCGCCCGAGCGCGTCGATCTGCTGATCGCCACGGGCTTTCGCGGGGTGAACAGCGTGCGGCGCGGTATCTACGAGCGCTGCAAGGAGCTGGGGTATGGGTTTGTGAAATATGTCAGCTCGCGGGCGTATGTGATGAGCGACGAGGGCGTCGGCGAGAATACTTTTATCTTCGAGGCCAACGTGATCCAGCCGTTTGTGCAGATCGGCAGCAACGTGGTGGTATGGAGCGGTAACCACCTCGGTCACCACAGCCGCATCGGCGATCACTGCTTCATCGCTTCCCACGCCGTCATCTCGGGGCATGTGGTGGTGGGTGAAATGTCCTTTGTCGGTGTGAATGCGACGATGCGCGACGGCATCGAGCTCGGGCCGCGCTGCGTGATCGGCGCGGGAGCGGTGGTGCTGCGCGATCAGCCGGAGGGAACGGTGCTGCGCGCCACGGAGGCGCCTGTACATCCGAAGAAGAGCTGGGAGCTGCGCAATTTCTGACGTTGTAACCCCAGTAGCGCGGTACTACTCCGAGAAGCTCAGCGCTCACGGTGTCACACCCCAGGGGGTGGATTGGAACTCCGATGACTCCCAGCAGCTGCGCTTCAGTCAGCTGCTGGGAGTGATGGGGGTGCAGCCACAGGAGCCGTTGGTACTCGACTATGGCTGTGGCTACGGCGCCCTCGCACAGCGCCTGATCGCCGCCGGCGCTCCATTTCGCTATGTCGGCTTCGACGTGTGCACGCCGATGGTCGTGCAGGCACGCGAGCAGGTGCGCGACCCGCGGTGCGTCTTCACCGACCGCGAGAGCGAGCTTCCTGTGGCCGACTACACCGTGGCCAGCGGCATCTTCAACGTCCGCCTGGAGGCCTCTGAGGAGCAGTGGCAGGCGCACGTGGTGAAGACCATCGGCACGCTCGCGCGGCACAGCAGCCAGGGCTTTGCGTTTAATATGCTCACGCGCTATGCCGACGCGGAGAAGCTGCGCGACTACCTCTACTACGCCGACCCCGGCGAGTACTTCAAGCTGTGCAAGGAGAGCTGGTCGCGCAACGTGGCGCTGCTACACCACTACGACTTATACGAGTTCACAATCCTGGTGAAGCTGGGCAGTGAGCCCAAGGCGTTGCTTCACCCCTGATGCGCGCGGTAGAGGCGCTCCTCGGTGGGTCGGTAATACTCGTCACTGCTGGTCACAACGCGCGTGTACCAACCGAGCAGCTGCTGCGTGCGGGGAGGCTGCTCAAGCACGAAATCATCGCCCAGCGCGCGCACATAGTCGATCTGCTGCTTGAAGAAAGAGCGGGTGAACATGTGGTTGATGGCCAGGCGGTCGCGGTTTGTCATGTTGCGTCCCGCGGCGTGCCACAGCGTGGAGTCAAAGACGAACATCGAGCCGGCCGGACATTCGACTGACACAGAGGCATTCTCCATATATCTCTGACCAGGCGGCCCAGGCCGCTGATGGGTGCCCGGTACGACCAGCGTGCCGCCGTTGGCGGCGCTGAACTCGTCGATCGCCAGCATCGTGTTGACCGAGGCCATATAGCCCTCCATATAACGGGGGAAGTCCATGTGGAAGGTGTACTGCAGAATCTCCCCCAGCGCACCGTCGTAGGGCGGCAGGATGAGGCCGTTCTGCAGGTGCATGACGGCGGTCTCAGAAACGGTGTTATCGACGATCGCCAGCACCTCGGGCAGCTCCAGGAGCTCGGCAAAGACGGGGTCGTAGCTGAGCATCGAGCGCATCACCCCCACCTCGCGCGCGCGGTCCAGGCGCTCCTGCCCAACCTCTTCAAGCGTGCGCGCCTGCGCTTCATACATGCCCGCCCGGATTCGCTCAAGCAACTGGGGGGAGAGAACGTCGGTGACGATGCCCGCGCCTGTGTACTTCAAGGCATCGAGCGTGGTGGGCAGCCAGTCGGCTTCAGTACTCGAACAAATGGGCAGCATCGAGTGAATCGTATTCATGCCGGGAGCGCCGGTCAAGCGCTCAGACGGCGCTCAAGTCAGACACACCGCGAGGCGCCTGAGCGGCCTCAGGACACGCCGCGAGCCCGCGAGAAGGATCGCGGCACGGTGCGATATCTACCCTGATTCGACTATGTCGAGCCTGCTGCTGCCCACCGACGAGGCGTCACCGGCGGCAGCCGGGCGGCGGGGTGGTTGGGTCCGCTGGGCAGCTGTGGCGATCGCCGTGCTGGCCGTGCTTGGCACATGGCTGGGGTCGGGCCTGGCCGCGACCGTGCTGCTGCGCTTCGTTGTATTTGAAGCGCTGTACGTGGTGCTGCCGGGCTGCCTGCTGTACATCCTGCTGAGCCCCGCCCCAGGAGGGCGCCTGCGCACGCTGGCGATCGGCTGGCCCTTGGGCTATGCGATGGAGGTTGGCGCGTTTGCCTTGACAGCGGCGCTACAGCTGCGCGGCGCGCTGACACTGCTGCCGCTGAGCTCGCTGTTGCTGCTGGGGGGGATCGTGTTGCAGCCGGCGGGCAGGGAGCGCCTGTCAGCGCTGCTGAGACGCCCCAGCGCAAGCTCGGAGTCCGGGGCGAGCCTGCTCGTGCCGCTGGCCCTCAGCGCCGCCGTGCTGCTGCTGGCCTTCACCTTCTTTGCTGCCTCGCCCTTGCCCGAAAGCGCCCGCAGCGTCTCCTACAGCGAGGACAACGTGTTTGACATCACCTTGGCGGGCGAGGCGCGCCATCACTGGCCGATCACGGAGTCATGGATCGCGGGGCAGCCATTGCACTACTACACCGGCGTCTTCCAGCACGCCGCGGCGCTCAATCAGGTGATGGGCATCTCGCTCGCGGCGTCGTTTCTGAGGTTGCTGCCGAGCACGATGTTTCTGATCGCGGCCCTGCAGCTGTGGGCGCTGGGATCGACTTTGACCCGCTCGCGCCGCGCGCGGTGGGTAGGTCCGGTGGCCGCGCTGCTGTTGCTGGTGACCCAGGATGTGAATCTGAACCCGCTGAAGTCGCTGGTGTTGCAGATCAATCCTTTTACGCAGTTCCCCCTCAGTCCCAGCTTCGCCTTCGGCGTCCCCTTCTTTCTGGGGGCGCTGCTGCTGATGCAGACCCGAGTGGTGCCGCGCGAGCAGGCGCGAGCGCGCCTGTGGGAGACCGTGGGGTTACTCGCGATGGTGGCGATATTCGTGGCGGGCATAGCGTCCGCCAAGGCTTTTGGCGCGGTTGATTTCGTCGGCGGCCTCGGTCTGTATTGGCTATGGCAGACGCTCAGAGGAAGGGGGTCGCGCACTTTGACCTGCTGCGTAGCGGTGGCTGGGGTCGCGGTAATCGCGGTGTACTTCCTGATGATCGCCGGCGGTGGCGCGGCGACCATGGGCATTCACCCCTTTTCCTTTTTGCAGGAAGGCAACACGCTGGAACGCGCCACGCGCGTTGCCAAGCGGATCGCGGGACCGTCCTTCTACTGGCTGGCGCTGGCGGGCGGCGGGGTCGTGCTGGCGGTGTGCGCGCTGACACCGCTGCTCGGCGCGGGCTGGCTGCTGTGGCGAGAAAGACGCCTGCCGGATTCAAGCGCCCTGCTCTTCTCGGTGTTTGTGGTGGGCCTGGGCGCCTATGTGATGCTGGGCGCCCCCGCCGGCGTGCAGGGGGTGTTTTTTGTATATGGCTATATCGCGCTCGTGCCGGTATCGGCGCTTGGGCTCGTGCGCCTGTGGGGTGAAACTCCTTTGGCGGTCAGACGAGGATTGCTGCGCGTGTGTGCGGGCCTATTCCTCTTAGGTGTGCTGATCGCCGCCGTGTCGGGGTCGTTGACCCTGACCGGCTTGACGCAGAAGGCCTGGCTGGTACTGGCCTACGGCTCGGTGCTGGGCGTGGTGGTGGCCGCGGTGTGGAGCTTGCAGAAGCGCTACTCGACGTCGCTCACCTCGCCGTGGGCACGCGTGGCGGCGTGCTGCATACCTCTGCTGCTCGCGCTGGCTCTGGTCAAGCCCGTAGCGCTGGCGGGCAGCGGAGCATGGAAGACGGTCGTCGGTAAGCCCACCTCGCTGGCGGATACCAACGCTGAATATGGGATGACCGCCCCGCTGTACGCCGGTCTGCTGTGGGTACGCACACACACCACGCCCTGCGACGTGCTGGCGGTTAACAACCACTACGACAACCTGGCGCGCGCTGAGTCTGTGTACTTTTACTACTCGGCGTTTACGGAAAGGCGCGTGTTCCTGGAGAGCTGGCGCTACACCGCCGGGGGACAGCATGGTGGGCTGCCTTATCCGGGACGATTTGCGCTGAACCAGCGGGCCGTAGCGCAGAGCAATCCCGTGGCGCTACGAGAATTGGCGCATAGGGGCGTAAAATATATATTAATTGATAAGACACACCTCGGGGGGCCACCCGAGCCGGCCAGTGTCAGCCAGCTTGTTTTCACCAATAGCGCGCTGGATGTCTACCGCCTGCTGCCGGTGGGTCCCCGCCGGGGATGCGCGGTGGTGACCTAGCTCACAGCCCGAAATGCTTGGCGATCAGCGGGGCTACGTCGCGGATGGCCCACTGCGCGTGCTCCGGCGGCTCCAGCCCACAGAGAATCAGCGCCCCCAGTGAGTCATCGGCGTGCAGTGAGCCGTGCGAGCCGCCGCCGACATGAGCCTGACCGCCCCAGTCCAGAAACTCATAGCCCGGCGCGGCGGACAGCAGAACATCGCCCGATGTGGGACAGGTCAGCGCCGACCAGACCCGCGACAGCGCGTCGGGGAAATCGGGAGCGTGTATACGCGCGTCGCGCACTGAGGCATCGAGCACCGCCGGCTCGCCCTCCACGCTCCAATTGCGCCCGCGGGTGTCGCTCAGCTCGCCCTGCGGGCGAAAGCGCAACTCACCGACGGAGGCTCTGGCGATGACGGCCTCGTGCGGCTCGTCGTGGGCGTCGAGCTCAAGCCACATCACGAGCTGCACGCCGTCAACCTGCAAGCTGCGCCTGATGACGCTGGAGCGCAGCGTCGAGCGGCGGTGCTCGGAGAGCACGTAGACCATCGCGGCGCGCTGGGTGGGGCTGAGAGCGATACGCGGCTCAGCCGCGCGTGAGCGACGTGTGGCAGAGCCGAGCCTTGAGCTGCTGGGGCCGGCGATCTGAAGCTCCTCCAGAGCCGCATACAAGTCGATCGTCTCGGCGATCAGCGCCTGCGAGTGATCGGCCATCACGATCATCGCGTGCTGCTCCAGGAAGGCCTCAAGACCCCCGCCGGCGGCGACCAAGCGCGCGAGCTGCTCATCGGCGTGCGCTAAGGACTGCACCTGCCCCTGCGGCCCGTCCTTGTGTGAGCGCCAGTCGTTGTCGGGCAGTGAGAGCAGCAGGAAGTCGAACAGATCGTGCTCCACCAGGTAGGCGCCGACGCAGCCCGAGTGGCGGTCGCGCACGCCGGGCATCCCCAGCCCCGAGCGACAGCCCGTGGGGCGGCTGGAGAAGATGTCCGCGTAGAACAGCTCGCGCGGCCCCAGCACGGGGTGGCGCACGAGCGTCGCCGCCAAGCGCGTGAGGGTGCTGTCGCGCTGGGGCTCGTGGCGATGGCGCCCGCGGTACATCAGGTAGGTGGTCCCGGCGGTGCGTACCTGGATGTCATCGAGCGCCTCGAACACCGTCGGCGTTGCCTGCGCCAGATGCGCGCGGTTCATGTTGTAGACGGTGTCGGTCAGCTGACGGGCGATGCCAAAGCGCTGCGAGGCACGGAAGCTTGAGCCGTACTCGACGTAGCGCTGCTCCTCGCGGTGGTACCAGTTCATCGCGGGGATGTGGTGGCGATCCTGACCGGTGCCCGTCACGATCGAGGCGGCACACACAGGGGTGACGGAGGGGAAGGCGGCCACGCAGTCAGAGACGTAGTGCCCGCGGCGCATCAGCTCGCCCAGCACCGGCGCCTGACCCTCCGCGACCGCGCGCTCCAGCATCGCCGGCGCCATCGCGTCGATCACGCAGAGGATCAGCTTGGGGGGAGTGGACACGGTGAGAGGAGTGGACTGGGCAGCAAGCCGGCCCGAACGCTAGCGGCCAAGGATGCGCAACCCGGCGTACTTCTCTCCGGCGCGGCGGCGGGTGGAGAGCGCCAGCCAGGCGAAGGGCAGCAGTGCGAGGTAGCCCAGCGGGTGCAGCAGCGCTGTCAGCGCGGCCACCACCAGCGCGGCGGTGTCGACGTAGAGCGTCAGCGCTTCGCGCGCGCTGCGGTCGGTGAGACGCGCGCGCGCGCGGGCGATCAGCGGGCGTACCGCCGCCTGGCCCAACAGGGCCGCCAGCGCGCCGCCGATCAACCCCGGCCATGTGGCATCGCCGTGCTCACCCAGCGTCCCCGCGAACAGCAGCGCGCCGACGCCGATGCCCAGGCCGGCGATCATCGCGCCCAGCGGTCCCGCCTCGAAGCGCTCCGCACCGAAGCGAAACTGCAGCAGATAGGCGGCGAGCAGCAGCGCCGCCATCGCCACCAGCCACCAGCCTTCCTGCAAAAACGAGTAATCGCTGTGGGAGAACCCAACCCCGAGGGCGCCTGCCGCCGCCAGGCCGCCGGCCAGCAGGGCGGGCAGGAACGGGCGCAGGCCGGCGGCGAGCGCCAGCCCCAGGCCCAGTCCGATGTAGAAGGCGAGGTTGTTCATCGATCGCTGCACGCAGCCTATCTCGCCGGTGCCCCACGCTCCTGCCAAGCTAGTCTCTGCGGCTATGGCCACGGACAAACGCACCCGTCGGGCTCGTCCCGCGGCGCATGAGCTGGTGCGCTATGAAGGCCTCTTTGCGGCGCGCACGCGCGGCATGCGCAGCTCGGCGATGCGCGAGATGATGGCTCTGACCGAGCGCCCCGAGGTGATCTCGCTCGCGGGAGGGCTGCCCGACACCTCGACGTTCGCGCCTGAGCTCTACGCCAAGCTGATGGCGCGCGTGGCGGCAGAGTCCACGGCGCGCGCCTTGCAGTACGGCCCCACCGGCGGCATGGCCGTGGTGATGGAGGGGATCGTGAAAGTGATGGAAGCCGAGGGCACGATCGTGGACCCCGAGGACGTGATCGTCACCACCGGCGGGCAGCAGGTGATCGATCTGGTGTGCAAGACGCTGATCGACCCAGGGGACGTGATCGTCGCCGAGGCGCCCACCTACCCCGGCGCTGTGCCTACCTTCAGCGCCTATGAGGCCGATGTCGTGCAGATCGAGATGGACGCGGAGGGGATGCCGATCGACGCGCTTGAGGGGACCCTCGACGCACTGGCGGGCGAAGGGCGCCGGCCGAAGTTCATCTACACGATCCCCAACTTCCAGAACCCCGGCGGGGTGACGATGTCACTGGAGCGGCGGCGGCGGCTGGTGGAGGTGGCGCGCGAACGCGAGCTTTTGATCCTGGAGGACAATCCCTACGGGCTGCTGCGCTACGAAGGCGATCCGTTGCCGACGCTGTACTCGCTCGATGCCTCCAATGCCCGCCGGGGCGGTGCCTCGGATCTCGTCATCTACCTGGGCACCTTCTCGAAGATCCTCTCGCCGGGCGTGCGCTTGGGCTGGGCGGTCGCGCCGCGGCCTGTGCTGGAGAAGCTCAACCTGGGCAAGCAGGGCGCCGATCTCTGCTCCTCGCCGGTGACGCAGCTGTTCGTCGCCGCCTACCTCGATGAACAGGACTGGATGGGCTACATCCAGACCTTGCGCGATCTCTACCGCAAACGCCGCGACACGATGCTGGAGGCGCTGTCCAAGCACTTCGGCGATCAGGCGCGCTGGACCAAACCGCAGGGCGGCCTGTTCATCTGGGCCACCTTGCCGCAGTACATCGACACCACCGACCTGCTGGCGCGGGCGCTGGAGAGCGAGAACGTGGCCTTCGTGCCCGGCCGAGCCGCGTACATGGACGGCCGCGGCGCCGCTTCGATGCGCCTGAACTTCGCCGGCATCCGCGAGCAGGACATCCGCGAGGGGATCAGGCGCATCGGCAAAGTCGTCGACGAGCAGGTCGGGCTGTTCGGCACGCTGACGAGAAACGGAGACGGGTCATGAAGGTCGCGGTCCTGAAGGGGGGACGTTCGCTGGAGCGCCAGGTGTCCTTGCGCTCGGGCGCGCAGATCGAGGACGCGCTGCAGCGCCTTGGGCACGAGACGGTCGTGATCGATGTCGGCCCTGAGCTGGTCAAGCAGGTGCGCGCGGCGAAGCCCGACGTGGCCTTCATCGCGCTGCACGGACGCGATGGCGAGGATGGCGCGGTGCAGGAGCTGCTGGGGGCGATCGGCGTCCCCTATACGGGCTCGGGCCCCTCCGCCTGTATTCGCTGCGCCGACAAGGTGCTGGCCAAGCACCTGATGCGCGACGCGGGCGTGCCCACCCCCGAGTTTCACTCCTTCAACGAGACCGCCTTCCGCGAGCTGGGAGCAGCGGCGGCCCTGACCGACATCGAGCGCAGCCTCGGCTTCCCGCTGGTGGTCAAGCCGGCGGGGCAGGGCTCGGCCCTGGGGATCAAGTTCGCGCGCAGCAGCGAGGATGTGCCGAGCGCGCTGCTGGCGGCATTCTCTTATGACCGCAAGCTGCTGCTGGAGCGCTATGTGAAGGGGCGCGACCTGGCGGTGTCGGTGCTGGACTCCGAGGACGGCAGCGAGGCCGTGGCGCTGCCCGTTGTGGAGGCCGTGCCGCGCGATGAGGACTTCTATGACTTCGAGGCTCGCTATCAGATCGGGCGCACGGCCTTTGTCTGCCCTGCCGAGCTGCCGCAGGAGCTGGCCGCGCAGGCCCAGAAGCTGGCGCTACAGGTCTACAAGCTGCTGGGCTGCAAGGGCTTCGCGCGCGTGGACCTGATGCTGGAGCAAGCCTCCGGCGAGCTGTGGGTGCTTGAGACCAATGCCATTCCCGGCTTCACCGAGACGAGCCTGTTGCCGCAGGCCGCCGACGCGGCGGGCATTGGCTTTGACGAACTGGTCTCTCGGATCTTGCTCAGCGCGCCTGCGCGCTGACTAAGAGTCGCCCGCCGCGAAGTCCTCTGGGGAGACCTCATCGAGGAACTCCTTGAACTTCTCCACGACGTCCTCGGACTCCTCGATGTTGTGCTCGAACTCGATCGCGGACTCGTTGATGACCTCCTCGGCGGCGTAGATCGGCGCGCCGCAGCGCACCGCCAGCGCGATCGCATCGCTGGGCCGGCTGTCGATCTCAAGCTCGCGGCCGTTCATGCTGAGCGTGATCGAGGCAAAGAAGGTGTTCTCGCGCAGCTCCGTGACCGCCACCTGCGTGCACTTGGCCTCCAGCTCGCCGAGCATGTCGTAGAGCAGGTCGTGCGTCATCGGCCGCGGCGTCGAGGCGCCCTGCAGCTTCATCAGGATCGAGGCCGCCTCGGGGTGGCCGATCCAGATCGGCAGAAATCTGTTGCCGTCGACCGTCTTCAGCAACACGATCGGCTGCTTGCCGACCATGTCAAAGCTGACGCCATAAATGACCATCTCCTGCACAGACATCCTCCGGGAGGGTGGGGCTCAGAGTATAGGTGCCTGCTGGGCCTGCTTTGGCCAGCCGCCGAGCCTTCCAGGCCGGCCGGCTAGCGGGCCGAGCCGCGAAAGCTCCAGAGCTTGTTGCCGATGAAATTGAGGGGCATGGAAGCCGCCACGGCCACCGCCTGCGCGGGCACCTTGGCCAGACCGCCGACTTCGACCAGCAGGACCAGCATGATGAAGCTGAAACCGAAGGCGACGAGACTGACGAAAAAGAAGCGCGGAGCCTGAAAGCGCACCTGACCGCCGCCGGCGTCGAAGGTCCAATGACGGTTGAGCAGGAAGTTGTTGGTCACCGCCACGAACCAGGCGAGCACGGCCGAGACGTGGTAGTCGATGCCAAAGGCGTGCACGCACAGCGCGTAGACGCCTAGATTGACGGCAAAGCCGGTGCCACCGACGACGCCAAAGCGGACCAGTTGCAGCCAATTTGAGGGCCGCCGCATGCCGTGCAGCAGGCGCATATGCGCGCGCGGCTCGCTGGACTGGGTGCCGGTCGCAGCAGGCGCCGGGGCCGTGGGCGCAGCGGGCGGACGCCGCAAGTCCACGGCGGTGGCGTCGTCGTTCATCAGTCAAGGGTAGCGAGACGGCTGCGCGGAGGCCGCGATCGCAGACTGTGCTGTAGATGATCGGCCAGGCGCAGGGCGAAGGCGACGATCGTGAAGGTCGAGTTGGCCTGGCTTGAGGTGACGAAGGCCGAGCTGCTTGCGAGGAACAGATCGGAGAAGCCATGCACGGCGAGATCGCCATCAAGCACGCCGTCCTCCGATCGCGCCGACATGCGTGTCGTGCCGGACTGGTGGCAGCCGTAGAAGAAGCGGTCGCGGATCGCTTTCTCGCAGTCCGCCAGGTCCACGAGATACTCAAGCTGCCCCATGCGGTGGTGGCGCAGGTAGCGGTCAAAGTGCTCGTGCGAGCGCAGCACGCCGTCGATGTCACGCCGATCGATGTGCATGTGGGGACGCAGACGCGGCATGCCCACTGCATCGCGCTGGGCTATTGGGGCAACATGACTCGCGTGGTGGGGCAGGTGCTCGCTCTGGTAGAGCAGTGGATACACGTTGGCGGAGTTGGGGATGAAGAAGCCGGGCAGCTTGCGCCCACGCTTGAGGAAGCGCCCGTAGCCGAGCGCCAGAGCAAACTTGGCGGTGGCGGCGGGGCTGCGCAAGATATTGGCGAGGTGCGCGCGCTTTGAGATCAAGCGCGTATTGCCGAGCTGGTGTTTGCGGATGCCCTCGGAGATCAGCAAGCGCCCGAGCGGGGAAACCAGCATCAGGTAGATGAAGGACAGCGGGCCGTTGCGGTTGGCCGGGTCGCCGATCTCAGGGTTTTCAAGCCACATGGCAGCATTGGGCAATTCGTGCTCCAGCTGAAACTCTGGCGAGAAGGTGAAGCGCCGGCGCACGTAGACGCCTGCGGGATCGCGCTCGTAGCCATAGATGGTGTCTTTGGCGGGAGTGGCGAAGCGCACGCGCGCGATGCGCGCCTCAATGTGGGCCATGTACCAGCGGCCGAGGTGGCCGCTGTGGTTGCCGATACCGCGCGAATGCACGCGCTTGGACGCGAACAGCAGGCGCGTGGCCTCAAGGCCGCCACAGGCGAGGACGTAACGCGCGGCCCGAATCGTCGCGCAGCTGCCGGCCAGGGTTTGCCCGAGCATGTGGCGCACCGAGTAGCCGTCCTCGCCCACCAGGATCTCACTGCACGTGAGCTTGGTGGTGAGCGTGATCAGCGGCGACTCCGTCAGGCGGCGCAGGTACTGCTGGCGGAAGTTGGTCGGAAGTGACCAGCGCTCCAGTGTCGTTGAGCGCAAATCTCCCTCCGGCCAGCCCGGTATCAGCGAGCGCTCGGCCAGCTGCGGCAGCTCGCGCGCGTCGAAGCTGTCCTCTGAGCCGCATACGCACCATTCGCAGGCGCGCTTGTAGTAGCGCTGAATCTCTTCATAGCTCACCGGCCAGTGGGCATTGCCTGTGACCTGACGGGTCTGGAAGTCGATCGGGTCAAAGGGGACGCAGCGCCCGCCCCAGATGTTGGAGGCGCCGCCGATCTGGCGGCGGGTGGCCTCGGACATCGGCATGTGGGCGGGGTCCTCCTCGGTGGCTGCGTCGCCGAGGCGCTGCACGTCGGCGTCGAAGGAGTCCGAGCCGCTCTCGATCAAGGCCACGCTGTGGCCGGCCTGCGCCAGCTCCAGCGCGAGCGCGATGCCGGCCGGGCCGGCGCCGACGACGGCCACATCGGCTTCGAGCTTGGCATCGGCAGGCAGCGTCGTGGCGTCGATCCGCATCGCGCATTGGTGGTTAGCACAAGTCGATTGGTTCGCCAAACCGGCCTGCTTACGCATGCGCCGCCGGCCGCGGGTTAGGCTTTGTGGAGGTGGCCGCCAGCAAGGACAGCACGACCCGCCAGAGGCGGGGATGGGGTTTGTCGCGCTACTCGCTGGCCGGAGCGCTGAGCGGCTGCGCCGTGCTTGCGCTGATTGTGGTGTTTGTCATTGGCGTCGGTGGCGGCAGCGCCAACCACGGGCATAGCGCCGCCAAAGCGACCGCCACAGCGCCTGGCGGGAGTGGGCATACGGCTGCAAGCGCCCCCAGCCCAAGCGACAGCGCCTCCCATCCCGGCGCCGCCTTGAGCGGTGCCGCCGGCGCCACTGGGGCCGCGGGGGCCGACGGAGGCGGCGTGCCCGCGAAGCCAAGCGGCCATGCCGCCGCCGGCGTGACGGTCGGCCCCGACGGGCAGGTGGTGGCCGACGAGGTTCCCGACCCGGAAGCCTCCAAGAGCTTCCCGGCGCCGGCCTCGGTGCATCACAAGGCCGCAGCCACACCGAGCAAGGCCGCGGAAGTCGCCGTGGCGCCAGGGGCGCCCTCCGATGCGGAAGTGCGACGCGAGCTGAACCAGATGCACGCCGTGGAACGCCAGGCGCGCAAGCAGACGCTCACGACCGTGCCCGGTGGAGGCTCGATCGGTGGCAACGGCACGATCACCCCCCCGCCGGGGATTCCGGCGGTGGTGGCGCGAGTGATCGCCGGCGCCAATGCGATCGCCGACTTCCCCTACGTATTCGGGGGCGGGCACGGTTCGTTCGTGGACAACGCCTATGACTGCTCGGGCTCGGTCAGCTATGCGCTCGCGGCAGGCGGGCTGCTATCCGCGCCGGAGACCTCGGGAACGCTTGAGAGCTGGGGCGCAGCGGGGCCGGGGAAGTGGATCACGGTGTACGACAACGCGGGACATACCTACATGTACGTGAACCTGGGCAATGGCTGGATGCGCTATGACACCAGCGGACGCAGTGGCGTCTTTGCCTCGCGCTGGCAGCCGGCGATTCGCTCCAACGAAGGCTTCGTAGCGCGTCACTGGCCAGGGCTGTAGCGCCTAGCGGTGCAGCACTACCGGAGTGAGCACCGTGGTGCTCTTCGTCGCCGAGTTACGCACGACGAGCCTCAGCAGCAGCGTCACCTTGCGCACGCGACTCAGGCGCGCGCTCGTGCGCTTGGAGAACTTGATGCGCACGCTGGAGTGCCCGCCCTTGGTGGTGACCAGAATGGCCTGTCCGACGATCAGCGACGGCGGCGAGCCGGCGGGGAGACCGACGGCCCTGCGGCCCTGGATCCCCAGGCGACGAGCGGTGCTGCTGTCCAGCAGCACTTCGAAGTGGCCGGCCACCTGCTCGTTGACGGAGTAGTTGACAATGAGGCCTTGGCGCAGAGCGCGGGCGAGCGAGCGACTGCCGGCCGCGGCTGTAGCGATCGGGGCCGGCACCTGCGAGCCGGCGCCCTGACCGGAGCCTGAGCCCGAGCCACCTGTGCCTGAGCCGCTGCCCGTGCTGGTGGCGGGGCTGGCGCCCGCGCCGGCGCCGCCAGGAGTGCCTCCAGGCGTGCCTGCACCTCCGCCTCCGCCTTCACCGCCGGGGGGTGGCGGACCAGCGACGGTGATCGTCTGGGAGGTGCTCGCGACGTTTCCGGCGGCATCGGTGACGGTCAGCGTTGCCTTGTAGGTGCCGCCGTACTGGTAGGAGTGAGAGACGCTGGCGAAAAGCGTGCTGCTGGCGTTGGGGCCGCTGAAGCCGGGGCCGCTGACTACGGGCGTGCCGTCGCCGAAGTCCCACGAGAAGGTCGCGCGGTACAGCGGCTGAGCGCCGGGCGCGGGGTCGGCAGACTGCTCAAGCGTGATGTCCGACTCATCCCCGTTGAAGCGGACGATGTCGCCTGCGTTCACCGGGTTCGGCGCGGTGAAGGCAGGCACGAAGTTGTTGTGCAGCTCGCAGCGCAGGCCGGGGTAGGCGTAGTACTGCGCCGCCTGGTTGTACTCGGTGTTGAGGTAGTAGGCGTGGCCGTTGATGACCTGGTTGGAGAAGTGCCCGGCGCCAGTGTGTTCGTCGGGGCTCCCCGAGCCGTGCACGACCGGAGGCGCCTCAAACCAGTTGCGGCACTGATCGGGCGCCTCATCGCCGGTGAGCGGTTCGGTCCAGCCGGTGAAAGTGGGATCGGTGAGCGTCGCGTACTGCTCGGCGGCCACCTGATTGATGATGATGTCCGACAGGCCGTGATCGGGGAAGCCATCGGGCCCAAGTTCGACCTGGTTGGGCTCCTGCTCGATGCCCGAGCCATCCTGACAATCCGAGCCATTTTTCTGCGGTTCGTGGGGGCGGATTTCGCGGCCCGTTCCGTACGTCCCGGCGACCCAAGGGATAACCGCGTACAGGAGCTGTTCGGAGGCGAACGTGGTGCTGGCGCTGTGGTAGCTGCAGAAGCTGTTTTCGTAGCTGATCTGTTCAGCTTCTTCTTCCAAGCTGGGCGTCTGCGACTCCGCGTGCCAGGGATCGGTCTTGGAGCTGTCCGAGCAGTGCCCCGTAGGTCCGCCGGCGTCCGTGCAGATCGTCACGTCGGGGGGTGTCAACAGGTAGAAGACCGTTCCCAGGCCAGCATGCAGGTGGTTGTCGGCGATGAAGTTCTTGAGCTCTTCCTGCACCTGCTGAGCGGTGAAGCAGGCGAAGTTTTCATTTATTTCTTCGTCCGGATCGGTGCAGCCGTTGGCTGGGTACATGTCAGGATCCACGGCGCCCCCGCGGAAGGTCGAGCTGTAGGCCGCGCGCGTGCCGTTGGCTTCGGTGTACTGGGGGGTCAATGCAAAGACGTTGCCCAAGCTGCCGCTGCTGGTCCCAATGTCATTGAGGAACTGATCGATCGACTGCTGCCAGTCGCCGTGGTACTTGCCCGGCCGCCCAGGGTCGCCGGGGCGCAGCACGGCCGGGTCCCAGTAAATGGCGTAGGTGGCGTTGGTCGCCACGATCGGTCCGCCGCCATATTCCAGCAAGGCGAATGGGTTGGAGCTGAAGATGTCGGTGTTCGTCGCGTGGGGCTGAATGCCAAACTTCTGCCCTTCGGCGATGACCACCTGAGCGCGGGCTGGGGCTGCAATGGCGAGCAGGGCGGCGGCCAGGCTGACGAGCAGCAGGGCGGGCCTGAGCGATAGGGCACGCAAGCGAGACGGGCGGAAAAGGAGCGTCACGGCCCCTTCATCGGCAGCACCCCCGCGTGGCCTTAGCGCTGTTGGACGAGATTCATTGGACATCCTCGGCGAGGAGCGCTTCGATCGGTATTTCAAGAGCTATGGCGGTCGCCGGCGGAATGGTCGCGCCTTGAGGGCCTGTTCCAGACCGCACCCGCGAATAGGCTGCGCGAGTGCCGAGGATTGCCAGTTTCGGCGGAGTGGTGGTAAAGCTCTATTTTCAACGACCACCCGCCGCCGCACGTTCACGCTTACTCCGGGCGCGTAGGGCGGCCGGGGGTTCAGGCGGCGCGCTTCTCGATCGACACGAGTGAGATGATCGACGGCAGGCTCCCTCCGGCGAAGGTTGCCGCGGTCACGGCCTGGTGCACCCGTCATCGCCAAGCGCTACTCACCGATTGGCAGCGAGCGCAGCTCGACTTGCACCCAACCGGGCGCTACGATCAACTGTGATGGAGCCTGCTATCGCCCCAGAAATGGTCGCCGTGATCCCACGGCCCGAGCACACGGTCCGCATCGTGTTCGCCGACGGCGAGGTCCGCGACGTGGACATCACCCCCCTGCTAGACAGTCCCGCCTTCTCCTCCCTGCGCGACCCCACCGTGTTTGAGCAGGTCGCGGTCGATGAGCAGACAGGCACAATCACATGGCCGGGCGATGTCGACCTCGATCCCGACGTGATCTATGCAGCCCTAGACTTAGGCCCGCAAAAGGCGCGGGTCTACGTGCTCGCCCCCAGTATCGCCGCCTGACCCAGGAGCTAAGTCTCCAATGGGCGATCCAGGATTCGAACCTGGGACCTCTTCCTTATCAGAGAAGCGCTCTAACCAACTGAGCTAATCGCCCGAAGGCCCGCAGTCTAGCGCCCGTCAAAGCCCCGAGCGCACACGCCGTGCAAGCTCCAGGGCCTCCTCGCGCGAAGCAAACGCAAGCTCGGCGCGATACCCCCCACCTGGCGCCGGCCGCGCGCCGACGTCGGCCCCCAGCGCAAGCGACAGCGCCTCCGCGATCTCGGCGGCGGCTGCCTCCTGATCGGGGTGAGCCTTGCCTTTGCGCGGCGCACGGGCGGACACCTTGCGCTCACCGGCGCCGGCCTCGTTGCTCCTGCGCGCGCGATCCTCCAACACGCGCACCGACCAGCCCTCGGCTGCCGCGCCGCGCGCGAGCTGACGCCGCAGTCCGTGGTCCTTGGCCGTCAGGAGCGCGCGCCCGTGGCCCTCACTGAGCTTGCCGTGTTCGATCAGCTCAAGCGCCTCGTCAGGCAGCTCCAACAGGCGCAGGAGGTTGGAGACGGCCACGCGGCTGCGCCCCACGCGCCGTCCGACCTGCTCGCGTGTCAATCCCAGCTCCTCGACCAATGCCATGCAAGCGTTGGCCTCCTCGATTGGGTTGAGATCCTCACGGGCCATGTTCTCGATCAGCGCCAGCTCCAAAGCCAATGCGTCCTCACGCGGACGCACAAGCGCGGGGATGGTCTGCATGCCCGCGATCTGTGCGGCGCGCCAGCGGCGCTCTCCGGCCACCAGCTCATATCTGCCTCCCGGCCGCGGGCGCACGAGCACCGGCTGCAGCACACCCCGCTCGCCGAGCGAGCCCGCCAGGGCGTTCAAGGCCTCCTCGTCGAAACGACGTCGCGGCTGCTTGGCGTTGGGCGAGATCAGCTCCAGTGGCAGCTCGCGCAGCTCTTCGCCTGCCTCCGCCTGGCCGGTGCTCGATACCGACAGGATCGCGTCCAGCCCTCGACCCATACCCCGCTTGGCGGATTTCGGGGAAGTGCTCACCGCGCGACCAGCTCCTTGGCCAACTCAAAATACGCCTCAGCGCCGGCACTGTGGGGGTCGTGGTGGGTCACCGGCAGGCCATAGCTCGGCGCCTCGCCTACGCGCACGTTGCGCGGGATCACGGTGTCGAAGACCAGCTCGGGGAAGTGCTCGCGCACCTCGCGCTCGACATCGCGCCCCAGACGGGTGCGGCTGTCGTGCATCGTCAAAAGCATCCCGGCGACCGTCAGGCGTGGATTCAGCTCGCGCTGCACAAGCGCGAGCGTCTCAAGCAGCCCCGCCAGGCCCTCCAGCGCGAAGTACTCCGTCTGCACGGGCACCACGACGCGGTCGGCCGCCACCAGGGCGCTCACCGTGAGCGGACCTAATGAGGGGGGGCAGTCCAAGAGGATGTACTCGAAACGATCGCGGATCGGGGCGAGACTCTCACGCAGGTGTCCCTCAAAGCCCTCCAGACGTGGCAGCTCGACATTGGCACCCGCCAGGCCCGGCCCGGCCGGCACCATCAGCAGCTCCGGCACGCGCGTCTGCGCGAGCGCCTCCAGCACGCTGCTCTCTCCGGTAAGCACCTCATACAGCCCCGGCGTGTGCGTACGCTCCAGTCCCAGCCCGACCGTGGCGTTTGCCTGTGGGTCGACATCGACCAGCAATGTCTGAAAGCCGGCCTCGGCGATGCAGGCGGCCACGTTAACAGCCGTCGTTGTCTTGCCAACCCCGCCTTTCTGGTTGGCGATCGCGTAGACCGTTCCCATCGACCGGAGAAGCTAGCAACCAAGCGGCCGCTTGCGAGCGACCCCCGCCCTGCGCGGGTAGCGCGCGGGGGTCTCACGCGCCTTCTCGTATACGTGCAGGTGGTGGTGACGGGCCTCTCGATAAGGCTCCACGTGGCGAATATCCACCAATCGCAGCCCCAACTCGTCGGCTGCGGCAAGCGCCGCGGTCTCCTCAGCGGCATCTCGCCGACCCCGCCAATCGAGCAGCGTACCCCCCAAACGCAACAGGGGGGCCGCGTACTCGAGCACCACAGACTGTGGTGCAAGCGCCCGGGCCATAACCACATCGCTACCCCCGATTCCCTCCCGCCACTCCTCTATCCGAGAACACACCACGCGGGCATTCTCCACTCCCGCCGCCAGGCAGACCCGCTCCACAAACGCGCACTTGCGTGCCTGGCTGTCCAACAGGATCACCTCGCTGCCTGGCAATGCGATTGCCAGGGGAAGTCCTGGAAAGCCAGCGCCGGCACCTATGTCCGTAAGCACCGAGGGCGCTCCTCCATCGTTCCGGGATGCGTGGTCCGACCGTGCCTCGTCAACGAGCGAACCCAGCACCTCTAACTCCAAGGCAACCAGCGAGTCCGCAAGGTGGATATTCAGCGCTCGCACGGGGTCGCGTACGGTCGTCGGGGCCAGCTCATCCCTGGCCAACTCATGCAAGATCGTGGCGAGCTGTTTCTCCTGGTGCTCATTCAGCGCGTAGCGCTCAGCCAGCAACGCGAGCACCCGTTTCACATGAAACACTCCGCCTGAGCGCTTCAATCCCCAAGCGGGGACACGACCAGATACCGCTCGGGTTCCTCGCCCTCGCTATGCGTCTGCACATCGCCGCGCTCGCGCAGGTGCTCGTGCACGACGCGACGCTCCGACGCGGGCATTGGGTCGAGCTCGACATCGCCGGCCAGCCGCAAGGCCTCCTCGGCGGCATCGTCGGCGGCATCGCGCAACTGCTTCGCGCGCCGCTCGCGGTAGCCATCGGCGTCAACCACAACACGGGCCTTGACGGGCCCTCCGCGAAAGACGATGCGCTGCGCGAGGTGCTGCACGGCATCGATGGTCTGCCCGCGGCGGCCAATGAAGAGGCCCACATCCTCTCCGGCGATAGATCCGGTCAACACCCCGTCGGTTTCCTCGACATCCACCTCGACGTCTAGGCCGAGGGCGTCGACGATCTCTTCCAAAAGCTCCCCGAGCAGCTCCAGCGGGTCGCTCGGATCGATATCCAAACCGGACTCTTGCGCAGAACCCTCATCCATCGCGCCATTCTCGCTCATCGTCGCCGCCCCGAACGCTTCTTCTTCTTACGCGGCGGGGGCGGGGGCGCTGAGCCCGTGCCGATTCCGGCCAGCGCCGGTTCGCCCTTCTGAGCCTTCCCGCCGCCGCCATCGGCCTTGCCGTTCGCCGACCCCCCACTCTTCGCAAGCACGGCCTGCTTGCCGGCGGGCGCCGGCGGCGGACCGATGCCCCTTCTGACGAAGTACTGCTGCCCCATCGTCCAGAGGTTGGTGGTGATCCAGTAGACCAGCAGGCCGGCGGGGAAGCTGAAGATGAAGAACACGAAGACCAGCGGCAAAGCCAGCATCATGCGGCGCTGGTTCTTGTCGGCCGTGGCGGTCATCATCAGCGTGGAGGCGATCTGCGAGCCGATGTAGAGCAGCAGCAGCACGATCAAGACGGCCCCCGTCGCCTTGGCGGTGATGTCAGGGATGAAGAGGAACTTGGCGGAGTGCGGAGCGACCTGGTTGCAGGTGATGTCCTGCAGCTCCTTGTTGCTGATCATGCTGTTGCTGGCGACATGGAAGTGTTCGCGCAGCGCCTGTCCACAGATATCGAGCTTCAGGTCGGTGCGCAGCATGTAGAAGAGCGAGATGAACACCGGCAGCTGCAGCACCAGCGGGAGGCAGGAGGCAAAGGGATTGACCTTGTTCTCCCGGTAGAAGTTCATCATCTCCTGCTGCTGGCGCTGCTTGTCGTCCTTGTACTTCTCCTGCAACGCCTTGATCTCCGGCGCGAGCGCCTGCATGCGCTGCATCGAGCGGAACTGGCTCACCGTCAGGGGCACCATCACCGCTCGCACCACCACCGTGAGACCAATGATCGCCAAGCCCCAGCTGCCGCCCACGACGTTGTCGTGGAGGAACACCATGATCGATTCGAACACCGAGATCAGTGGCGAGAAGGCTTCCTGGATGATGTTGGCGAAGACGGGCATGTGGGCGGTTTTCGATGGCTATGGGCGGGACGGCCTCAGCGCGCGATCCCAGCAGGGCGCTCGTGCGAGCAGGGCTTGCGGGGATGCGAACCGGGCCTGAAGAGACGCTGGGCCTGCACCGGATCGTACCCGCCATGGCTCCACGGGTTGCACCTCAGCAAGCGCCAAGTCGCGAGCACCACGCCGCGCAGTATCCCGTACTCCTCCAGCGCATGCAGCGCATAGCGCGAGCAGGTCGGCTCATACTTGCAGCGTCGCGGGAGCGCGGGTGAGATCAGGCGCTGGTAGAGCAGCAGCGGAGCCTTGGCCACAGCAACAGCGAAGCGTCTCACGCCGGACTCCGCAGGCCAGACTTCTCAAGCAGCTCACTGAGCGCTGCGTCAACCCCCGCGAGCCCCTCACGCTCGGCCAGCTCTTTGACCTCGGGGCGAGCGACCACAACCACATCGTGGCCCGCGCTCAAACCCTCCTCGGCCTGCGCAAAGGCCTCGCGCAACAGTCGCTTGACGCGGTTGCGCTCGACCGCGCCACCGACTTTGCGCGACACCGAAAGCCCGAGGCGAGGGCGCTGCACCGAGGGGTTGGGGAACGCGTAGAGCACCAGATGACGGTTCGCGGAGGAGCGTCCCTGCCGATACACGCGCTCAAACTCAGCGCTGCGGGAAAGACGACCGCGGCGGGCGCTTGATCGCGGCTTCATCTCGCCGCCGTCAAGCGGACAGGCGCTTGCGGCCCTTGTCGCGCCGGCGCTTGAGTGTGAGCCGCCCCGCGCGCGTGCTCATGCGAGCACGAAACCCGTGTGCACGGGCGCGCTTGCGCTTCTTAGGCTGGTAGGTCCGCTTCATCCGAGGGCTCCAGTATACCTGCGTCCCGCGCTTGGCATGCTCGTGTCGATTGCCGACGGCCGAGGCAGCGCTTTTTCCCGCCAATTGCGGGCACGGACGTGCGCTGCCCAAGGCGCCTTTGGGTATATTCGCTGCGCCGGGCCTCTCTCAGGCCCCAACCGAATGTATTCCCAACTTTCTCCCTGGGAGGAGCGGGTCAACGCTGCCGTGAGCGACGAGCTGAAGCACATCTGGTCCCGCGTTCAAGTGGAGCTTGCCGCGGCGGTTGACGAGCCCACATATCGCCTGTGGCTTGAGCCTCTGCGCGCACGGGAGCTGGCGGAGGAACGCCTGCTCATCGAAGCTCCCCCGCACGCCTGCGGCTGGATTCGCGAGCGCTTCGGGCGGCTGCTGCAGACATGCGCGGCGGCGGTCCTCGGTCCAGGAGTCACCGTTGACGTGACCGAGCGCTCAAGCGCGGCGGGCGGGGAAGGTGGGAGCAAGAGCGGCGGGGGCAGGAGCGCCGCCGCTCGGCCCGAGGCGCGCGCTCAGCCCATGCGCGCGGAGCCGGAGCTGCTCGGCAACCCCAAGCTGACCTTCGATCAGTTCGTCATCGGCGACAGCAACCGCCTGGCTCACGCCGCCGCCTTAGCCGTGGCAGAGATGCCCGCGCAGGCCTATAACCCGCTGTTCATCTGTGGTCCTCCGGGCGTGGGCAAGACACACCTGCTGCGCTCGATCGCCACCTTGCTGGCCAGCCACAGCCCCGAGATGATCCTGCGCGTAACCACCGGCGAGGCGTTCACCAACGAGTTCGTGGCAGCGTTGAGCGATGGCGGCCTGGACACCTTCAAGTCACGCTTCAGGCACGTCGACGTGCTGATGATCGACGACGTGCAGTTCTTAGAGCGCAAGACCAAAACCGAGGAGGAGTTCTTTCACACCTTCAACTGGCTGCACGACGTGGGCAGCCAGGTGGTCTTGACCTCCGACCGGCCTCCGAAAGACCTCCAAGCCCTTGAGGATCGTCTGCGCGAGCGCTTTGAGGCCGGCCTGGTGGCAGACATTCAGCCACCGGACCTGAACACCCGTCTGACGATTCTGCGCAAACGAGCCCACCACGATGGCGTCGATCTGGCCGACGAGCAAGCGTTGAACGTCATCGCCGAGCGCGTAACGCTCAACGTGCGCACGCTCGAAGGGGCTTTGATCCGCGTAGTGGCTTACAGCTCACTGACCGGCCGGCCCCTCACAGCTGAGCTGGCGGGAGAGGTGCTCGACGGGCTCTATCCCGCCTCTAAGAAGAGGGCTCGTTCGCTGGCCGACATCCAGCTGGCCGCTTGCCGGCAGTTCGGCGTAACGACCGAGGAATTGCTCTCCAGCAGCCGAGCCGCGCGGGTTTCCTGGCCGCGGCAGGTCGCCATGTACCTGGCGCGCGAGCTGACATCCGAGTCTCTGCCCGCGATCGGACGGCACTTCGGAGGCCGCGATCACACGACAGTTCTTCATGCTTGGCGGCGCACAAATGAGCGCATCGCCACAGACGCCACCAGCAAAGCCGCTGTGCATAAGCTGCTCGCAGAGCTCAACAACACCGATCCTGACCGGCGCTCCTGAAACACTTCCTCGGTTCTCCCCACAGCTCTGTGCACAGCTACAACCCCGTAACGACAGCGCTCGCCTGCTCATCCACACCATTCACAGCCTCTACAACCTCTATCTAGACCCAGTAGTCCTTACCAAGGTGCCCTCGTGAAGATCTCTTGTTCCACAGCCGAGCTGCTCAACCAATTGCAGACCGTCACGCGAGTGGCATCCACGCGTAGCGCCGTACAAGCCCTCTCGGGCGTAAAGCTCTCGGTCACCCCCGAGGGGTCAGAACTACTGGCCACCGATATGGATGTCGGCCTGCGCGTTCCCTTGCAGGCTGAGATCGAGCGTCCCGGCGAGGTCGTGCTTCCCGCTCGCCTCCTGTTGGATGTGGCCCGCGCGCTTCCAGCTGAGCGCGTCGGCTTCGAGCTGCGCTCCAGCGAGCAGGACGTGGAGCTGATCTCAGGCTCCGCCACCTTCCATTTGCGCACCCTGCGCGTGGAGGACTTTCCCGCTCTTCCCTCCCCCGCGGACGATACTCGCGTGGTGCTCCCCGCCCAGGCTTTCGTAGAGACGATCGCCCGCGTTGCTCGCTCGGCCTCCAAAGACGAGACGCGGCCGATCCTGACCGGCATTCTGATGACCGCCTCTGAGCGCGAGCTTCGCATGGTGGCGACCGACTCCTACCGCTTGAGCGTCAAGCAAACCACGCTGGAGCAGCCGCTGCAGGGCACGCTTGAGGCCAATGTGCCGGCGCGAGCGTTGCAGGAGCTCGTCCGTATCGCCCAGCAGAGCGAGAGCGCCGACGTCGCGGTGAGTGTGGGTCAGAACCAGGTGGTGTTCGAGCTGGACGGCACCACGCTCTCCTCGCGCCTGCTCGACGGGCAATTCCCCAACTACCGCCAACTGCTGCCGGAGTCGGTCGAGCACGAATTGCGCTTGGCGACGGCGGAGCTGACCGAGGTGGTGCGCCGCATCAGCTTGCTGGCACAGAAGAACACGCCGCTGCGCTTGGGCTTTCGTGAGGGCGAGCTGACGGTCTCCGCTCAGACCCCCGACGTGGGCGAGGCGAGCGAGTCGATTCCGGTGCCCTTCAACGGTGAGCCGTTTGAGATCGGCTTCAACCCCGAGTTCCTGCGCGATGGCTTGGATAGCCTGGAGTCCGAGGAGCTCGTTCTAAAGCTCATCAGCCCGCTGCGCCCCGGCCTGATCGAGTCTCCTGACAGCGGCGACTTTGTTTATCTCATAATGCCCATCCGCCTCAACGTGTGAAAGTTCTCTCCGTCCAGATGCGCGACTTCCGCACGTATGCGCGCGCGGAGGCGTGCCTGGGCGATGGGCTGACGGTCGTACACGGGCCGAACGGGGCCGGCAAGTCCAATCTGCTGGAAGCGCTTTATTTTGGCTGCACGGGCCACGCCTTGCGGGCCCGTAATGAGCGCGAGCTGGTGCGCTTTGGGGAGCGCACCACGCGCGTGGTGGTGCGCGTCGATGACGGCCGCGAAGGGCATGAGCTGAGCGTGGGCTACGGTGTGTTTGAAGACGGCGAGCGCCCCGTGAAGCACATGCGCGCGGACGGCGCGCCTGTCGAGCGCCTGCTGGATTTCGACGCGAGGCCACTGGTGAGCGTCTTCCTGCCCGATCGTTTGGAGCTGATCAAGGGTGCTCCGGCGCTGCGCCGTGCTCATCTCGATGCGCTGGTCGCAGGGCTGTGGCCCACTCGCACTGCCACACGCCGCGCTTACTCCCGCGCTTTAGCGCAGCGCAACGCGCTGCTGGCTTCGATCCGCGCCGGGCGCGCGTCGCGTGAGACGCTGCCGAGCTGGGATGAGGAGCTGGCTGTTCACGCCGTCGCGCTGCGCGAGAACCGTGCAGGGGCTGTGGCGCGCGTCGTGGAGCCCTTCGCTGAGCGTGCCGCCCAGCTTGGGTTGGAGGGCGGCGCCACGCTTGAGTACCGGCCTCGCTCGCGCGCAATCGGCACAGCTGAGTTTGTCGAGGAGTTGCACGAGCGTCTGGCCGGTGAGCTCGAACGGGGCTTCAGCACCCATGGCCCCCACCGCGACGAGCTGGTGTTCTTGCGCGAGGGCCGCGAGCTGCGCACCTATGGCTCGCAGGGTGAGCAGCGCCTGGCCTTGCTGGCGCTGCTGCTCGCCGAGCGCTCCGTGCTCGCGCAGGAGCGCAGCCATACGCCGCTGATGCTGCTGGACGATGTCATGAGCGAGCTGGATTCCCAGCGTCGTGAGCTGCTCGCGCAGGAGCTCTCAAGCGGCGGGCAGAGCGTGATCGCCACGACGGACCTGGCCCACGTCCCCGCCTCCGGCGATCGACAGACAACGCGCCTGCGCATCTCCCCCGGCGCTGTCCTGCAGGAGGCCTTGGCGGCATGAGTCGCAGGGCGCCTCGTCCCGTCTCATTCGCCCTTACCGGGCTCACTTCCACGATCGCCCCCAGCACGCCCCTGGCGCGAGTGCAAGAGGTGTGGGATATGGCCGCCGGGGAGGCCGTCGCGCAGGCCGCGGCGCCTACCGCGGAGCGCGGTGGGGTGCTCACCGTCACGTGCTCCGCCGCGGTGTGGGCGCAGGAGCTGACACTGATGTCTTCGCGGCTGATCGAGCGCCTCAACCAGGCCCTCGGCGAGGAGCTCGTCCGCGAACTGCGCTGCCGCACCGGATGACATCGATGCCACCCTCATTTTTGGCTTGTTTACAGGCGATTCAGACACTGTGACACCCCCGCTGAAAGGGCTGTCTGTGCTATTATTTCTGCTGTCCACGCACCCGCCCCGGACCGCGCCGCTCGCGCCTTGCACCGGGGCGTTCTCACGTCATCGGAGGACCATTGGCCACAGACGACAACAGCCCTGACGGCTCCCTTAGCGCCGAGCGCACTGAGAGGGTGGCGCAGGCGGCCGAAGGCCGCCGAGCCGGGCCCCTCGACACTTCCGATCAGGGGGTGGCGCAGGCGGCCGAAGGCCGCCGAGCCGGGCCCCTCGACACTTCCGATCAGGGGGTGGCGCAGGCGGCCGAAGGCCGCCGAGCCGGGCCCCTCGACACTTCCGATCAGTCCGCTGCCCCTGCGCCTGCCAAGAACACCACCAAGGGCTCCAAGGACACCAAAGTGGCCAACACCGCGACAGCTGCGGACGCCACCTACGACGCGCAGGACATCACGGTCCTTGAGGGCCTTGAGGCCGTGCGCAAGCGCCCAGGCATGTACATCGGATCGACCGGCGTCATGGGCCTGCACCACCTGGTCTATGAGGTTGTGGATAACTCCGTGGATGAGGCCTTGGCCGGGTATTGCACGGAAGTCGCGGTCACAATTCATCCCGATAACTCGGTCACCGTTGTGGATGACGGCCGCGGTATCCCTGTGGCGATGCACGAGAAGGAGGGCCGCCCCGCTGTCGAGGTCGTGCTCACGGTCTTGCACAGCGGCGGAAAGTTCGGCGATGGCGGCGGCTACAAGGTCTCCGGAGGGCTGCACGGCGTCGGCGTATCGGTTGTCAACGCTCTCTCCGAGCAGTTGCGCGTGGAGATCCGCCGCGATGACTACACCTGGTCGCAGCAGTATTCGCGCGGCACTCCCCAGGCGCCGCTTGAAAAGGGCGCCAAGCTCGCCGCGGGGGTGGGCACAGGCACGAGCGTCACCTTCCTGCCCGACGCCGACATCTTTGAGACGCTGGAGTTCGACTTCCACACGCTGGAAGAGCGCCTGCGCGAGACCGCTTTCCTCACGCGCGGTCTGAAGATCTCGATCGTTGACGAGCGCGCCGAGGGCCATTCGGCGCAGTTCCAGTACGAGGGCGGGATCGAGGACTTTGTCACCTACCTCAACGAGAACAAGGACACGGTGCACCGTAAGGTCGTGTTCTTCGCCGGTGAAAGCGAGGAAGGCGCCGCGGAGATCGCGATGCAGTGGAACTCCTCCTACCAGGAGTCGATCCACAGCTTTGCCAACAACATCAACACTCGCGAGGGCGGCTCGCACATGTCGGGCTTCCGCTCGGCGCTCACGCGCACGCTCAATAAGTACGCCCGCGACCATTCGCTGCTGAAGGAGAAGGAGGACAACCTCACCGGCGAGGACGCGCGCGAGGGTCTCACGGCGGTCATCTCCGTGAAGCTGCGCGATCCCCAGTTCGAGGGGCAGACCAAGACCAAGCTCGGCAACCCTGGCATGGCGGGCTTTGTGGAGTCGATCGTCAACACCGGCCTTGCCGAGTTCTTGGAGGAGAACCCCAGCGAGGCCCGCGCGGTGATCATGAAGGCCGTGCAGGCACAGCGCGCGCGCGAGGCGGCGCGTAAGGCCCGCGACCTCACGCGCCGCAAGTCGGCCTTGGAGAACTCCACGCTGCCGGGCAAGCTGGCCGACTGCTCGGTCAAGGACCCTTCGCTGGCGGAGCTGTTTGTGGTCGAGGGCGACTCCGCGGGAGGCTCCGCGAAGCAGGGCCGCGACCGCAACACGCAGGCGGTGCTGCCGCTGCGCGGCAAGATCCTCAACGTCGAGAAGAGCCGCATCGACAAGGTCCTGCAGAACACCGAGGTGCAGGCTTTGATCACCGCGATCGGCACCGGCGTGCGCGACGAGTTCAACATCGAGAACGCCCGCTATCACAAGGTCGTCTTGATGACCGACGCCGACGTCGATGGCGCGCACATCCGCACGCTGGTGCTCACCCTGCTGTTCCGCGAGATGGAAGAGCTGATCAAGGCCGGCTACGTCTACATCGCCAAGCCGCCGCTCTACAAGCTCAAACAGGGCGCGCGCGAGCGCTACATCGAGAAGGACTCCGAGCTGGAGGAGATCCTGCTCTCCGATAAGTGGGAGAAGCTTGAGGTCTTCGATCGTCACAACACGCCCTTCAAGCTCACCGACACTCGCTGGCAGCGCTTCACGCGTCTGCTCAAGCAGTACGAAGGCTGGGCCTCCTCGCTGCGCGCCGCCCATGGCCACGAGATGGTGCAGTTCCTGGAGGAGTCCTCGCTGCTGGGCGAGCAGGTGATGAGCGCGCAGGAAGCCGTCAAGCTGCTCTCGCGCAAAGGCATCGAGGGCGAGACCCACGCCACCGAGTTCGTCGAGGAGGACCCGCTGGAGCTGCGCGTGAAGGCCACCGAGACGCGCACCGGCTTCGCGCGCACGCACCGCATCAAGCGCACCTTGTTCGATTCTCAGGAGTACCGCCAGCTGGCCTCGGTGCACAAACAGCTGATCGAGCTGGCCGGCACGCCCGCCTTCGAGGTGCGCCTCGGCGACGCCCGCGACGATGCGCCCTCCTTTGAGGCGCTGCGCCAGTCGGTGCTGGGCGTGGCGCAGAAGGGCACCAAGCTGCAGCGCTTCAAGGGCCTCGGCGAGATGAACGCCGAGCAGCTCGCGGACACCACGATGGACCCCGCCTCGCGCACCCTCGCGCAGGTCACGCTTGAGGATGCCGCCGCGGCCGATCGCACCTTCTCAATGCTGATGGGCGATCAGGTCGAGCCGCGTAGGGCATTCATCGAGGACAACGCCAGAGCCGTCGCGAATCTCGATGTATGAGCAAACGACGTGCAAGGAGGTGAGCAGTGGCCAGCGCTGATGTCATAGGCGGCGGCAACATCGAACCGCGCGCGCTTGAGGAGGAGATGCGCACCGCGTATCTGGACTACGCGATGTCGGTGATCGTCGGTCGCGCGCTGCCCGATGTGCGCGACGGCCTGAAGCCTGTGCACCGTCGCGTGCTCTACGCGATGAACGAGCTGGGTCTCGGCCCGAGCCGGCCCTACGCCAAGTGCGCCAAGATCGTGGGCGAGGTGATGGGCAACTATCACCCCCACGGCGACTCCGCCATCTACGACACGCTCGTGCGCATGGCGCAGGACTTCTCGATGCGTTACGAGCTCGTCGATGGGCAGGGCAACTTCGGCTCGGTTGACGACGATCCGGCGGCCGCCATGAGGTACACCGAGGCGAGATTGGCGCGCATCGCCACGGAGATGCTGCGCGACCTCGATATGGACACCGTGGACTTCACGGTCAACTACGACGGCTCGCGCCAGGAACCGCTGGTGCTGCCGGCGCGCTTCCCGAACCTGCTCGTGAACGGGTCTTCGGGGATCGCCGTGGGGATGGCGACAAACATCCCCCCTCACAACCTGCGCGAGACGATCGACGCCACCGTCGCCTACATCGAAGACCCCGATATCGAGATTGAGGGCTTGATGGAGCACATCAAGGGTCCCGACTTCCCCACCGGCGGCATCATCCTCGGCCGTGCTGGCATCAGAGATGCCTACGAGACCGGCCGCGGCCGCGTGCGCGTACAGGCCAAGGCGCACATCGAGCCTTTGAAGCAGGGCAAGGAGGCGATCGTCGTCACCGAGCTGCCGTTCATGGTCAAGAAGGGCGGGGAGGGCGGCCTGATTCAGAAGATCGCCGACCTCGTGCACGAGAAGAAGATCCCCGAGATCTCCGACCTGCGCGACGAGTCCGACAAGCGCGGCATGCGCCTGGTGATCGAGCTCAAGCGCGACGTCATCCCCAAGGTGGTGCTCAACAAGCTCTACAAGCACACCCCCATGCAGAGCACCTTCGGCGTGAACATGGTGGCGCTCGTCGACAACGTCCCGCGCACGCTGAACCTGCGCTCGGTGATCCACAACTACGTCGCGCACCAGCGCGAAGTGATCGTACGGCGCACCAAGCACGAGCTGTCCGAGAAGGAGGCCCGCGCGCACATCCTGCTCGGCCTCTTGATCGCGCTTGAGAACCTCGACGCGATCATCGAGCTGATCCGCGCCTCGCGCGACCGCGAAGCCGCGCGCGAGCAGCTCGTGGAGCGCTTCGAGCTGAGCCACATTCAGGCCACCGCGATCCTCGATCTGCGCCTCTCCCAGCTGACGGCGCTGGAGGCCGACGCGATCGCGCAGGAGCACGCCGACGTGACTGAGCGCATTGCCGAGCTGCGCGCGATCCTCGGCGATGAGAGCCGTGTGCTGGCGGTCATCAAGGAGGAGCTCAGCGAGATCCGCGAGCGCTTTGGCGATGAGCGCCGCTCGGCGATCACGCACAGCGAGGATGAAATCGATATCGAGGATCTGATCGCCGACCAGCAGATGGTGATCGCCATCACGCACACCGGCTACATCAAGGCCTTGCCGCTGGCCACCTACCGCCAGCAGCAGCGGGGCGGACGCGGGGTGACCGGGATGGACATGAAGGACGGCGACTTCATCGAGCACCTGTTTGTGTGCTCTTCCCATGACTACCTGCTGTTCTTCTCCAACCGCGGCAAGGTGTATCGCTCAAAGGTCTATGACCTGCCCGAGGCCTCGCGCACGGCGAAGGGACGCGCGCTCGTGAACATCCTGCCGCTGCGCGAGGGCGAGCGTGTGCAGGCGGTGGTCTCGACACGCGACTTCAGCGAGGCGAAGTACCTGGTGTTCGCAACCCGCGATGGCACCGTCAAGAAGACCGAGCTGGCCGCCTACAACACGCCGATCAAGGCAGACGGGATCATCGCCATCAAGATCCGCGATGAGGACGAGCTGCTGGCGGTGCGGGCGGTGGATGCGGGCGATGAGGTCATCATGGTCTCGCGCGCCGGGCTGACGGTGCGCTTCGCGGAGTCAGACGTGCGCTCGATGGGCCGCGACACGACCGGCGTGCGCGGCATGGACGTGGGCGCCAAGGGCGAGACGATCGCGATGGACGTGGCGCGCGATGACATGGATCTTCTGGTGATCACCGAGAACGGCTACGGCAAGCGCACGCTGATCGACCAGTACCGCAAGACCAACCGTGGCGCCAAGGGCGTCAAAACGATCGGTTTGACCGAGCAGAAGGGCGGGCTTGCGGGCGCTTTGGTTGTGCGCGAGCACCAGGAGCTCGTGTTCATCTCCGTCGGAGGCATGGTGCAGCGCACCGCGGCAGGCGGCATCTCGCGCCAGGGTCGTTCGGCCACCGGCGTGCGCGTGATGAACCTCAAGGAGGACGACGCCGTCTCGGCGATCGCGCTGGTGGTGGAGGGCAGCGAAGACACGGAGGAGCCTGTCGTGGAGGGCGATGCGGCCGCCGCGCAGGCCCCGGCTGGGGAAGTCGAAAACCCCCTTGCTTGACATCGCCCGCTTCCGCTACTCTGGCTAGACCAGAGAAAGGAGGTGGTCCAAACGTTAGGTGACAGTTTTTGCGGGACCCTGGAGGTGACCGGCCGTTAGGTCGGAGGCTGGACCGCTTAGCGGAATCCAACCCGGGACACCCCGAGACGATCGCCGGCTTTGGTCCCTCCGGCAAGCTTTAGAGCGTCTCGGTCATTCCAGCTAGATCAGCATTGCGAGGGGCGCCAGGTGTCGACCGGCGTCCCTCGCGCTTTAAGCGGCGCGCGGCAGGTACTGGCGCCAAGCCGCGGGGATCGTGGGGCTGGCGACATGGATGAAGATCTCCGCACGGGGAGTGTGCGGCGCTCTGCGCGGGTGCATCCCCGCCTGGCGCGGCAGTCGGTCCCCCTTGCGGCGGTTACAGGGAGCGCAGGAGGCCACGATGTTCTCCCAGTTCGAGCTACCGCCCTTGGAGCGCGGGATGACGTGGTCGACCGTGAGGTTGGAGCGCGAGCCGCAGTACTGGCAGGCCCAGCCGTCGCGCGCGAACACGGCGCGGCGCGTGATCTTGCGGCGGTGTGCGTCGCGGGGCACGTGCACATAGCTCACCAGGCGGATCACCACCGGGCGCGACATCGTGGAGCGCTCGGAGTGAAGCTCCCACAGGCCGCGCTCGACAAGCTCCGCCTTGGACTTCAGCACCAGCACCACGGCGCGCCTGACAGAGCACACATTGATCGGCTCATACGTTGCGTTCAAAACGAGCACACGGCCACTGTCACGCCCGCGCCGCCGGTGCTCTGTGAGCGGCGCGGACCCCACTGTCGCTGGTGGGACTGTGGCATCCATTGCAGGCGCAGTGTAGCGAGGCGCAGACCCGGCATACGCTGCTGGGTGCCAACTCAGGCGGCCGGATAGCAGCCGAGCACGCGCACCTCCTGGCAGAACTCGCGCACACCTTCGACCGCGGCTGCCACTGGGCGCTCGCGCAGGTTGCCCTGCAGGTCGGCGAAGAACATGTAGTGCCCAAGCCGCTCGCGCCGCGGGCGGGACTCGATTTTCGTGAGATTTATCTCGCGCCGGGCGAACTCATCCAGGCAGCGCACGAGCCAGCCAGGGCTGTCCGCGCCGGCTCCCCAGAAGACCAGCGATGTCTTCCACTCATCCACACCGTTGCGCTCGCGCAGCGGTGGGCCATGCTCGTGGCTGCCGCTGCGCGCCAGCCACACAAAACGCGTGGCGTTATCGCCGCGGTCCTGAACGTCGGCGCGCACCACCACGGCGCCATAGATCTCAGCAGCCAGCGACGTGCCCAGCGCGGCCTGCCCTCGCTGCTCTGCGCTGGCGACGATCCGCACAGCCTCCGCCGTCGAGTTGGCCGGCAGCACGCGGGCGTGTGCGAGCTCGCCGCGTAGGAAGTGCGTGCACTGCCCTGGAACCTGTGGGTGGGAGAGCACTGTGTCGATCTCCTCCAGCGCCAGCGGCTCGCGCGCGATCAGCGAGTGGCGCACATCCAGCAACGCCTCGCCGACGATTTCAAGACCGCCGTCTTCGTCGGCCAGCAGGTCGAGCGTGACGGTCACCGAGCCATCCAGCGAGTTCTCAATAGGCACCAGGGCCCACTGCACATCCCCCTCGCGCACCGCGATGACTGTGTCGTAGATCGTCGCCAGCGCGACCGGCTCGATCGATCCCGGCGCCGCGCTTGCGAGCAGCGCCTCCTCGCTGAACGTCCCGGCCGGGCCGAGATAGCCAACCTGCGGGAGCGCCGTCATCTCAAAGCGAGTGCTCGCGCACCTTCTCGGCCGCCGGCGCGCTCAGCGCCAGACGCACCGCCTCGGCCTCCTCGGGCGATAGCTCCAGTTCGCTCTGCCCGCCTTGCACCTGCTTGGCATACACGCGCGCCTGCTCGCGGTGGTGAATGCAAGACAGCACCACACCCGAGCGTGTGCCGTCGAGCAGGGCGATCGAGACGGACTGACGCCCGGAAAGCTCGTTGTAGGCGTCGTAGCGCACCAGCGCGCTGTGAGAGATGGCGCCCTGCAGCGCCAGCTCGACGGCCCCCAGCCGCTGCTCCAAGCGCTCGGCGGCGTCGCCGACGTACTCACGCAGCTCCTGAAAGGCCTGCTGCAGCTCCGCGGCATGACCCACGAGATCGCGCTGCCCATCCGCGCCGATGACCACGCGCTGGGAAGCCCGCAGGCGGCGCAGGCCGATCAATGCCCAGAGGCAGCCGATCAACGCCAGCACAGCGACCGCCGCGGCCGCCAGCGCGACGATCCCCTGCGTGTCGCTCAGCGAGGAGGCAACTGCCATCGACACAACTTAGTCGCTGCCCTATTCAAAGACGACATCGTAGGTCTGCTTGTTGTTTTCGGTGTTGGTCTCGCCCGGAACCGGCTGGACATTGACGACCACGCGTGAGGCGGCATTGAGGGCGACGCCTTCCACCGGGATGTCGACCGGCGAGGTGTTGCCTGGTTCGGTCTTGTTGATGACGTGGGATGCCTTCAGCTGCTTGCCGCCGCTGGTGACCAGGACTTCGACCTTGACGTTGGTCTCGGGGTTGCTGCCGCCGTTTTCGACCATCACCGTGAAGGTCGGATTGGCGCCGGAGTGGACGTGGTTGACGGCCGGGGCGGGCTGCAGCGTGCTGGCGCCGACGGTCACGCCGGTGACCGAATGCCCGTGGGTTCCAGGCGCGACCGCCCCGTTGTTGGCGGCGCTCGAAGACTTGCCCGTCAAGCGCTTGAGCACCGTTTCCGGTTCCAGCCAGCCGATGTTGGGCAGGAAGCTGCTGCTGGCCGCGGTTGGTTCGTGGATCGAGTTGGCGCTCAGCGTCTGCGCGATAAGCGGCGCCACGCGCTGGGAGTAAAGGACATCAGAGGCGAGGAAGCTCTCCATGTCCCCGGCGATCAGCGTGCTGGCCTGCTTGCTCTGCCCACCGAGCGCCGTGCGCACATGTTCGGCCACCTTCACGAGACCTTCGGTGCGCAAGTCCAGCAACAGCAGCAGGTTGCGCTGCGCGCCTGTCATTTCCCCCGGCACGCTGAGGCTCTTGGCGCGCTGCGCCTGCGCGCTGGCCTGCTGGCGCAGCCCATCGATCTGCACACCCACCTGCAGGGGCGTGCTGCCCGAGGCCCCGGCAAGGGCGCTGAACAGCGGGCGCCCGACCGAGCGATCGGATTCTGCCACCAGCTGTGTGGCGCTCTGGTTGTAGTCCTTCAGGGCGCTCTGCTTGCGGCTCTTCAGGCAACCGTTGACGATCAGCACGATCACGATCAGCAACACGATCCCGACGCCCGCGGCGATGCGGCGGCGCACCAGCAGCGCATGGCGATCGAGCGATCCTCCGCCCCCGCCCCCACTTCCGCCGCGCTGCGGCCGGCGCGGGCTGGGTCGCGGCGTCGCGCCTACGCGCGTGCGCGGCGTTGCAGGCGCGGGCCCGGTGGGCTCGTCCTCGTCATCGTCGAAGAACGACAAAAAGCTATCTCCTTGCAGGGACTTGGAGGAAAGCCCCAGTATGACCGCGGTCACGGTCACCTCGCGGACCCAGTATGACCACGTCTACCGCAGCCTCCCCGTCGAGCTTGCAATTTCTCGCTCGCAGCGGCTTTTCCTGCCCGCTCAGAGCAGGGAGCGCAGGCGCAGGCGGCGAACCCTGAAGACGGTGGACTCGCTTGAGACCCTCGTTGTCCCTAGCGCCGACACGCTGGTGCTCGGGCGCTACCGCCTGCACGAGCGTCTTGGCGCGGGCGGCTTTGGGGTGGTCTGGAGCGCCTATGACGAGCAGCTGCATCGTGAGGTGGCCGTCAAACGGATCTGGCTGCAGACGGACCCCGAGCGTGAGCGCGCCATGCGTGAGGCGCAGGCGACGGCACGGCTTGCCCACCCGGCAATCGTGGCGCTCTATGAAGCCCAGGCCGAGGGCGAAGCGTTCTACTTGATCTCCGAGCTGGTGCAGGGAGACACCTTGGGAGCGATGCTGGCCGACGGTGAGCTGTGCGACGAGGAGATACTGGCGATTGGCGTGGCGCTTGCCGGCGCTCTGGAGCACGCTCATGCTCGCGGCGTCATCCACCGCGACGTCAAGCCGCACAACATCCTCGTGCCCTATGACCCGGTTGAGCGCGCCGTGGGCGTAGCCAAGCTGACTGACTTCGGCGGCGCGCTCTTGGCCGGAGAGGACGCGCTGACGCGCACGGGGGACGTGCTCGGCACGCTCGCCTATATGGCCCCCGAGCAGAGCGAAGGCCGGGAAGCCACCGCGCAGACCGACCTTTACTCGCTCACGCTGGTTCTGTACGAGGCGCTCAGCGGCGTCAACCCTGTGCGTGGCGCCAACCCGGCGGCCACGGCGCGGCGCATCGGCGGACAGTTGCCGCCGCTGCGGCGCTATCGCCGCGATCTGCCGCGCGCGTTGACCGCTGCCTTGGACGTCGCCTTGGCTCCCAATCCGCAGCGCCGCGACACGCTGCCCGCTCTACGCGAGTGCTTTGAAGGGGTGCTGGAGCGGGAAGGCTGGCGGGAGCGCGATCTGGCGGAGCGGGATCTGACCGAGCCCGGCCCGACGGGGCGGGATCTTGCGCCAGATCCCCGCATGCGTGCCGCTCCTATCCAGCAGGCGGTTGCCCCTGCGTACGCGCCCGCGGCTCGCCGCGCCGGTGAACCCCACCAGCTACCGCGCGCGCTTTGGCTGGCGGCCACGGTGGGGCTAGCGGTATGGCAGTCGCTGAGCGGACGCCCCGGAGTGGCGCTGCTGCTGGTTGTGGCGATGGCGCCGCTGCTTTTCCTGCGTCGCACGCCAATCCAGGCGCTGGGCGCCGCGCTCGCGCCGGCGCTGGGCGCGATCGGCCTCGCCGGCGTGTTTCCAGCGCTGGCGGGACAGGCGCCAACCTGGCACAGCCGCGCGGGATTAGGCGCGCTGGGCTATTGGTGGTTATGCCTGGCAGAGCCGCTCTTGGGCCAGCGCCTGTGGCTGGGCCCTCCGGAGGGCGCCGTGTCCTACCTCGCTGCTCCTCACCCCGCATGGGAGAGCTCGCTGGCCGGCGCCTGGCAGCATGTATTGCTGCCCCTGCTGAGCATGGGCGTGCTGCTCGGCGCTGCCTTGTGGGCCGCGGCCGCCCTGGTCCTGCCGTGGCTCGTGCGTGGCCGCCACGCCGCTGTGGACCTGGTGGCCGCCACGATGTGGACGGCGGCGCTGCTGAGCGCGGAGCCGCTGCTGGACCATGGCCTGCCGCTCTCGGCGGGCCAGCAGATGCCCAGTGGCGCGCTGCTTGGTGCGCTGCTTGCCGGTGCCTTGGCGGTGGGTGCCCGTGCCGTGCGCGGCCCAGTCTGACTAGCATGACTCGCGGGGGCCGGTATTCGTCCGGTCGGGCCGCTTCCATGAACCCTCTGAAGAATCTGGAGACCATTCTCGCCAACCTCGTAGAGGGCACGTTCGGCCGCGTCTTTCGCTCGGAGGTGCGCCCGATGGAGCTGGCGCGCAGGCTCACCCGCGAGATGGACGCCAACCGCACGCAGTCGGTGTCGCGCGTGTACGCGCCGAACGAGTTCGCGGTGTGGCTCTCGGCGGAGGATCGCGCGCTGTATGAAGGCGTCGAGCACGATCTGATTGAAGAGCTGTGCGCCTATCTGCTAGAGCACGCTCGGCGCGAGAACCTGATGCTGGCGGCGCCGCCGCAGATCGTCTTTCAAACCGATGAGCAGCTGACGCTGGGGGAGTTCGGCATCGAGGCGCGCTCGACGCGTGTGCAGGAGCCAGAGCGTGCGCGCGATCAGCGCGATCCCGAGCCGGCGGTCTCAGCGCCCCCGGCGCCCGCTGCGCCCGCGCCCGCCGCGCCCGCGCCGCCCAAGCGCGGCGAGACGATGATCTACAGCAGCTCCGAGCGCATCGGGGGGGCGGTTCAGGAGGCGCGCGCGCGGCGCAGCCCGCGGGCCGTCCTGGTCGTTGGCGGCAGGCGTGTCTTGGTTCCTCCGCCGGGGGCTGTGATGGGGCGCAGCCGCGAGTGCGACATCGTCTTGGATGACGCCGGGGTATCGCGTCGACACGCCGAGATCCGACCTACCGAGGAGGATTGGGTGCTGGCCGATCTGGGCTCGACCAACGGAGTGCGGATCAACGGCCGGACGCTGCGCGGCAAGTACGCGCTGCAATTGGGCGATCGCATCGAGCTGGGCAACACCGAGCTGGTGTTTGAAGTCCGATGACCACATTGCAACCCGTGTCGGTGGCGCTCAAGTTCGGGTTCCTTGCCGTGATGTATCTGTTCCTCGTGTGGGTGGCGCGCAGCGCTCTGCGCGACCTGCGCGGACGCAGCGAGACGAGCATGAAAGGCGTCGTCAACGGCGCGGTGCCGGTCGATCCCGAAGCGACGGGTCTGCACTCGGCCTCAACCCTCGGTCCTGTCGATATCGCCACACGCGCGCCGCGGCTGGTGGTGGAGCGCGCGCCCGGTCACGATCCAGGGATGATCTACGACCTTGACGGGAACATCGTGCTAGGCCGCGGCGAGCAGGCGGAGATTCGCTTACAGGACCCCTTTGCCTCCTCGAATCACGCGCGTATCTACGAACAGGGGGGCGCGCTGGTGATCGAGGACATGGGCTCGACCAACGGCACCTACCTGAATGAGGAGCTGCTTGAGACTCCGCGTCCGCTGCACCCCGAGGATCGCGTGCGCATCGGCGATAGCGAATTCGCCTTCGAGGTGGATTGAGGATGGCATGCTGAGGGTGGCCGAGCAGTACTCCGGCAGCGATACCGGCATGCAGCGGCGTGCCAACGAGGACTCCTTGCTGGCGCGTTCCCCGCTGTTCGTGGTAGCTGACGGGATGGGCGGCGCGCAGGCGGGCGAGGTGGCCTCGCGGATCGCGGTGGAGTCCTTCGCGGCCGGGCTGAACGACGCGGCTAGCGCGGAGGAGAGCCTTGCGACCCGTGCACTGGATGCCAACGCGCGTATCTACGAGCTCGCGCAGAACGATCCCGATCACGCCGGCATGGGCACCACGCTGACGGCGGTTTACGTCGGCGAGCGCGAGGTGGCGATCGCGCATGTCGGCGACAGCCGCGCCTACTGCCTGCGCGACGGCGAGCTGTTGCGCCTGACCGATGACCACTCGCTGGTGGACGAGCTGATCCGTCAGGGCCGCTTGACTCCCGAGGAAGCGGAGGACCACCCACAACGCTCGATCATCACCCGCGCGCTGGGGCCGGAGGAGGCGGTGGAGGTCGATACGCGCACCTTCCATGCGCGCGCGGGCGACGTCTATCTGCTCTGCAGCGACGGCCTTACCACGATGCTCAGCGAGGCCAGGCTGGCGCAGGTGCTGCTGAGCCACTCGCGTCTGCGCGACGCCGGCGAGGCGCTGATAGCGCAGGCGAACGAGGCGGGCGGGCGGGACAACATCACCGTCATCTTGTTGCGCCTGGAGGAGGTCGGCAGGGATGGCGCCGGCGCACTGGGCGAGCAGCACACTACGGCGAGCGCGGCCGCGCAGACGCAGACCGTGGCTCGCAGGCATCCGCGGGCGCCTGTGCCAACAGCGCAGAAACCCAGGCGCTCGCGCGTGCGGCGCGCGCTTGCGCCCTTGATCCTGCTTGCGCTGCTGGGCATCGTGATCGCCGGCTTGTGGGTGGCGTCGCAGTCGGTCTACTTCATCGCCACCAACAGCCGCGGGTTGGTGACGCTGTATCGCGGAGTGCCTTATGAATTACCGGGCGGGCTGAAGCTGTACAGCAGCGACTTCGTCTCAGGGGTGAGCGCGGCATCGTTGGCGCCGGCACGCAGGCACACGCTGCTCGACCACTCGCTGCGCTCGGAAAATGACGCCAGCGCGCTGATGCGCAGCCTCGAACTGGGGCAGCTGAGCGAAGGATGAACCGCCCGATCGTCCGCCTGTATGTGCTGGTGGTGGTGCTGTTCGCGCTGCTGATTGGGTTCACTTCGCGCTGGACGATCTTCCAGGCCAGCTCGCTGCGCGACAACGCCCTGAACAAGCGCGGCTTGCTGGAGCAGCAGCGCATCGACCGCGGGCGGATCGTGGCCGCCAACGGCGCGGTGCTGGCGCGCGATGTGCGTACGCACGAAGGCACCTACACGCGCACGTATCCCAGCGGCGAAGAGTTTGCTCACGCGATCGGCTACTCCTACGTGAATCTTGGCCAGGCGGGGCTGGAGCGTTTCCGCAACACCCCTCTGAGCGGGCGCAGCGACAGCGAACTACAGAGCATCCTCAACCAGCTGCAGGGCAGACGCAAACAGGGCGATGAAGTGGTGACGACGCTCCAACCGAACGCGCAGCGGGTCGCACAGGCGGCGCTCGGCGGCCATAGCGGAGCGGTGGTCGCGCTGGAACCCCGCACAGGCGCGCTGACGGTGATGGCCTCGAACCCCAGCTACAACCCCAACGCACTGCGCAGGAGCTCCACCTACGCCAAGCTGGCGCGCGATACCCAGGGCACCCCATTGGTCAACCGCGCGACGCAGTTCGGCTACGCGCCTGGCTCGACGTTCAAGGTGGTGACGGCGACGGCGGCGATCGACAGCGGCCAGTTCACGCCCAGCTCGACGGTCAGCGGGCGCAACAACGTGGTGGTCTCGGGCGTGCCACTGCAGAACGACAATGGTGAGAGCTTTGGCCAGTTGACCCTTTCACAGGCTTTGGCGAAGTCCGTGAACACCGTATGGGCGCAGGTCGCTGAACGGCTCGGCAAGCCGACGATGGCGCGTTACATGCAGCGCTTTGGCTTTGATCGCAAGCCCAAGCTCGACTACCCACCTGAACAGATGTCTTCAAGCGGCGAGTACTACCGCGGGCGGTTGATCTCGCCGCTGAGCCCACGGGTGGACGTGGGGCGCATGGGCATTGGCCAGGACAAGCTGCAGGTCGTTCCCTTGCAGATGGCCGAGGTGGCGGCGGCCGTGGCCAATAAGGGCAGGCTGATGACCCCGCACATGACCGCGCGCATCGTCGACCCCGACGGCAGAACGGTGGAAAAGATCTCTCCCCACGTTCAGTCGGTGGTGATGAAATCCTCCACGGCGGCGGCGGTGCGCTCAATGATGGAAGCGGTCGTAAATGAAGGCACGGGCACATCGGCGCAGATTCCGGGGGTGCAGGTGGCGGGCAAGACAGGCACGGCGGAGACGCAGGTGGGCGCCGCACTGAACAACGTGTGGTTCATCGCCTTTGCCCCCGCCGCGAATCCGCGCGTGGCGATCGCCGTGACGCTCAAGGAAGTTCCCGGTCAGGGAGCGGCCTTCGCGGCGCCGGTAGCCAAGCAGGTCATGGAAGCGTTGCTGCATGGTTGAAGCAGGCACCGTCATCGACGGCCGCTACGAGGTCCTCTCGCGCATCGGCTCGGGGGGCATGGCGGACGTGTATCTGGCGCAGGACGCGCTGCTGGGCAGGCAGGTGGCGCTGAAGCTGCTGCAGCATCGCTTCGCCCAGGACCAGGAGTTCGTCGAGCGGTTTCGCCGTGAGGCTTCAAGCGCGGCTGGTCTCTCCCATCCCAATGTGGTCTCGATCTTTGATCGCGGCGAATGGGATGGCACTTACTACATCGCGATGGAGTACCTGCCGGGGCGCACGCTGAAGGCGATGGTGCGCGAGGACGGTCCGATGGACCCGGTGAGCGCGATCGAAATCGTGATCCAGGTCCTGCGCGCGGCGAAGTTCGCGCACAAGCGGGGAATTATTCACCGCGATCTGAAGCCCCACAACGTGATCCTCGACGAGGAGGGACGCGCGAAGGTGACGGACTTCGGCATCGCGCGCGCGGGGGCTTCGGACATGACGCTGACGGGCTCGATCATGGGCACGGCGCAGTACCTCTCGCCCGAGCAGGCGCAAGGTCAGAGTGTCAGCGAGACCTCGGATCTGTATGCGGTGGGAATTGTGCTGTACGAGCTGCTGAACGGCGTGGTGCCCTTTGACGGCGAGACGGCGGTGACGATCGCGCTCAAGCAGGTCTCGGCCGAGCCGCCCCGCCCGAGCCTGCTGAACCCGGCCGTCAGCCCCGAGCTCGACGCCGTCGTGGCGCGTGCCCTGGCCAAGAGCCCGCTGGAGCGCTTCGCCGACGCGGCGGAGTTCATCGCCGCACTGGAACAGGCACGCGCGCAGCTCGTGCCAGGAGCCAGCCCGCCGCCCGTGCTGCGCCTGGGCGCGGTGAACGGGCCGGTATTTCCGCCCGCGGCGATCGCCGACGGCCCGCTGGCGGTGCCCACCGGGGCGCCCGCGGCGCTGCTGCTGGCGGCGAGCGAGGAGGACGAGGAGCAGGGCGGGGAGAGCTGGTGGCATCGCTACCGCTGGTGGGTGCTGGGGGCGATTGCGCTGCTTGCGATCGTGGGCACGGCGCTGGCGCTGGCGTTGACGGCCAACAACAAGGTGAGCGTGCCGGCGCTCACGGGCCTCACGCAGGCCCAGGCCCAGGCGCGGCTTTCGCACGCAGGCCTGGTGGCCAGTCCCAGTCAGTCCGCCAGCGCAACGGTGCCCAGCGGCACGGTGATCAGCCAGAGCCCCAAGGCAAACAGCGACGTCAAGAAAGGCAGTCGCGTGAGCATCGTGATCTCAAGCGGCCCCGGCAGTCTGGCGTTGCCTAACGTGGTCGGCCAGAGCGCCGCGCAGGCGACGGCAACCTTGCAGGCTGCGGGTCTGAAGCCCACGACACAGAGCCAGTCGAGCACGAAGGTCAAGCAGGGTGTTGTGATCTCCACGAACCCCACGGCGGGTACCGAGCTGCAGGTGGGCAGCCCCGTGACGGTGACGGTCTCAAGCGGTCCGCAGCAGGTGGCGGTCCCGGAAATGACGGGCTCAAGCGAAGCCGAAGCGAAAGCGACGCTGAAGGCGGCGGGCCTGAAGCTCGGCAAGGTGACCCAGCAGCCCTCAAACGAACAGGCGCCAGGCACCGTGCTCTCGCAAGCGCCGCTGGCCGGCACGCAGCTGGCCGCCGGGGAGAGCGTGGATCTGACGGTCGCGCAGGCGCCCAAGGAAGTGGCGGTGCCCGAAGTGATCGGGCAGAACGAGACGCAGGCCGCCGCCGCGCTGGGGCGCGCGGGCTTTAACCCGAAATCGGTCTCGCGTACGGTGAGCGACCCCAGCCAGGTGGGCATCGTGGTCAAGCAGAGCCCGACGGGGGGTAACAGCGCCCCTAGGGGGGCGACCGTGACGATCTCGGTGGGCGAACTGGCGCAGACCGGCACGGATACCGGCACCACCACGACGCCCTCAACGACAACGACGAGCACCACCACGACTCCTGTGGCGCAGAACCCCGCGGTGCCAGTGCCGTGAAGGTAGCGGGGCCCGTGCCATGAAGGTTGCCGTGCTGGCCGGAGGCCGCAGCTCCGAGCACGACGTCTCCCTGGCCTCGGCGCAGGCCGTGCGCGCGGGCCTGCAGGCTGCCGGCCACGAGGTGCTGTGGGTGGAGATCGATCGCGGCGGCGAGTGGCGCTGCGCAGGCGAGCGCGTGCGGATGACCCCCGGCGGGGGACTGCTTGAGGCGGACGTGGTATTCCCGGTTTTGCACGGCCCGTTTGGCGAGGATGGAGTCACGCAGGGGCTGCTGGAGGCGCTCGATGTGCCCTATGTGGGCGCGGGCGTGGCGGCCTCGGCGGTGTGCATGAACAAGGTGCTCTTCAAGGATCTGATGGCGAGCGCCGGCGTGCCGCAGGTGGCCTACAGAGAAGTGCGCGACCGCCGCTGGCGAGCAGCGCCCGAGGAGGTGCTCACGGAGCTGGAGACGTTGGGCTTGCCGGTGTTCGTGAAGCCTGCGCACCTGGGCTCCTCGGTGGGCATCGTGAAGGTGATCGATCCCAAGGAGATGGCCAAGGCGCTCGATGAGGCGCTGGCGTACGACGAGCTGGCGATCGTGGAGGCGATGGCGAGCGGGCTCGAGGTCGAGTGCGGGGTGCTGGGCAACGCGCGGTCCGGGCATGCACAGGACTCGCCTGCGGCACAGGCGAGCGAGCTGGGCGAGATCGTGCTCCCAGGCGAAAGCGAGTGGTACGACTACAGCGCCAAGTACGCCCAGGGAGGTATGGAGCTGGTGGTTCCTGCGCGTATCTCCCAGACTGCGCGCGAGCGCGTGCGGGGGCTGGCGGTCGAGGTCTTCGCCCGCGTGGGCTGCGCGGGCCTCGCGCGGGCCGACTTCTTCGTGGACGGCGAGGAGGTGCTGGTGAACGAGTTGAACACCATGCCGGGCTTCACTCCCACGAGCGTGTACGCGAAGCTCTGGGAGGCCAGTGGCGTGCCCTACCCGGAGCTGGTCGAGCGCCTCTGCCACCTCGCGCGGGAGCGCCACGAGGGACGCCGCGCGTATACCGGATGAGGGTCTGCCGACCCTCGGGATGAAGCTCGCCCGCACCCCCGCGCCGACAAGGGGCGCGACGGATAGTTGACATGATTTGGCTCTTTCCCTAGCCTCCCGCCGGTCGGATCAACCCACCAATGAGGGAGTGTTCTCGTATGAGCAAGGCCATACTCGTAGGACTGTGTATCGCAGTCGTTGCTCTCTTCGCAGGAGCAGGACAGGCGTTCGCTGGATTCAAATCGCTGGAAGAAAAAACCACCGGTAAAGGCGAAGTCTACGGGCTGTTCGTAGAAGGCGGAGGCGCGACGGTCGAATGCATGGGCGTCAATCCATCGACCTGGGCGATCAGCAATGGGAAAGAAGCAGCGAAAAATGGCGAAATCCTGAAAATCTCCACCGAAAAATGGGAAGGGTGCATCGCCAATTCAGGAGAATGGAAAGGAGCGGCGAAAGTAACAGGTTGCGGAATGGAACTAAAAGCGCCCGGAAGTCAGACCAAAGTGGTTGGGGCCATCACAAGCGCCTGCACCATCTCCGGACCACTGAGCTGCGAAATAAAACTGGTGCCTGAAAGCAATAAAGAACTAAAAGCTATTGAACTTGCCTATGCCGACAACGAAAACAAGGATACGTTCCTTGAAGGCGGAGTGACAAACGCCGTGACGACAGTGAGCGCAGGCTGTGCAACGGTGGGCATAAAAGCAACCAGCGCAGGAAAATTCACCCCGGTAGGCGTAATGGCACAAGTCAACACAGAAGCACTGAAGCCACTTTTCACACTGACAGTTCCGGTGCGACTCACTGCCGGCGCGCCGGCGGGCGAAGGAAAAATCAAAAATGAATCAGGTGTCGCGGCGATGCTGGCAGACTTCACCACGACGCAGACCCCCGCAGGAAATTTCCTGAAAATAGAAAATGAAATGGTTTGCAGGACCAAGAACTACGCCAACAACGAAGAATGCATCACCAAAGCAAAACGAGATGCCGCTCCCCCCAGGGTGGGTATGCTCAAATGGCGTATCGTCACTTCCGCAGGCGGCGTCGCGGAGTTGACTACGCTAATCGGCGTTTAGCTGGTTCGCGCCCATGCGCCCCGGCACATCATCCGGGGCGCATGCGCTGCTGCGCGGCCAGGTCTCCTCAGCGGAACAAGGTCATCTCGGCAATCGAGGCCAGTTCCTGCCCAGGGGGAAGGGTTGTAAGCCAGACGAGGTAATAGCGGAAGCGATGTCCGGATGTATTAATAGGTATGCGTTCGCGGCTATGTACCGACGCATCGGCCCCAAATGGACCCTGCCAGCCCCGCGCCGTGAGCGAGGTGGCGTCGCCGTAAGGCAGCGAGCTGTTGAAATGGTTAGTGGCGTAGATCTGCACGCCAAATCCTGGCGTGGGTGTCTGTAGCTCGATTTGTCGCGCGATGATCCCTGGGGATGCGTCGATATAAACTCCCACCCCGGTCCCACCCGCCTTCTTGAGCGTGTCTTCGTAGTAGTGCGCAGTGCTCCATGTGGTATTGGGGTCGGAGTCGACGACGTTGTCGACCTGGGTGCGATTTTCGGGCCCCGTGCCGAAGGGGTTGTAGTCATGAGCTGAGGACTGGGCGAGCGACACGGGCTCAAGGCCTGGCTTGGTGCTGACCCCGGAGACGACGCCGGTGCCGCTGTGGGTATGCCCCGCGGCGGCGATCAGCACGAGCGCGACGATCACCAGCAGCAGGGCGAAGGAGGCGATCCAGCGCGCGGGGTGGCGCATCCGCCACGGCAGGCGCTGGCGCGCGCGCAGCGGCAGCGAGCGCAGCACCGAGGTGACCTCGCCGGTGGCCTGTCCCGTGCGCGCCGCCTCGATCGCCAGCGCCTCCTCAAGATCGAGGAGCAGCGCCGGGATGTCGCGATAGCGCCGCGCGAGGTCGTGCGCGGTGGCGCGGTCCACCACGGCGGCCGTGGCGGCGGAGACTTCAGGGCGCAGTCGCTGCACGTCGGGCACGTCCTCGCGCACGTGGCGCATGGCGACAGCCACTGGCGTGTCGCCGGTGAACGGCACCGCGCCAGTCAATAGCTCGTACAGCACGATGCCGAGCGAATAGATGTCGGACTGGCCGGTGACGGGCTGGCCCAGGGCCTGCTCGGGTGAGACGTAGTCGGTGGTGCCCAGCACGCGGCCGTCCATCGTCAGGCCCTGCTGGGAGAGCTGGCGCGCGATCCCGAAATCGGTGATCTTGGCGCGCCCCTCGGCGGTCAGAAGCACGTTGTGGGGCTTGACGTCACGGTGCACGATGTGACGCTCGTGCGCGGCTCCGAGCCCACGCGCGATCTCGATTGCGTAGGCCAGCGCCTGCGTGATCTCAAGCGGCCCCTCGCGCACCAGCGCCTTGAGCGTCTCGCCATCGACGTGCTCGAAGACGATGTACGGCGTCGCGCCCTCCTCCTCCGCCTCGCCATGCTCCTCGCCGGCGTCGATGACGGTCACGATGTGCGGGTGATTGAGCTGCGCCACGGCCTTGGCCTCGCGCCTGAAGCGCTCCAGCTGATCGGCGTCGGAGGCGATGTGACGGTGCATCAGCTTGATCGCCACGGGCCGTTCGAGCACCGTGTCGAAGGCCAGATAGACAGTGGACATGCCCCCGGCGCCGATGCGGGAGTCCAGGCGGTAGCGTCCGCCGAGGAGGGTGCCGAGAAGCGCGTTGCTCACACTGACACGTCAGCTTAGAAGCGCGAGTGGCCGACCCTTTTGGAAAGCACCAGCGCCGCGAGCCCCACGCGGTAGAGCGCGAAGGGCAGCAACGGCCGCGCGCGGCGGGCTGGAGCAAGCAGCGGCGAGCAGGCAAGCGTGGAGAGGAATGCGGCGCCGGCGCCCGCGGCCAGCGGCCGCGCGAGCCCCGGCGGCACGCCGCCGGTGAGCATGCGTCGCCCTTTGAGGAGCGTCGCGCCCAGGATCGGCGGCAGCGCGACCTGCCAGGAGAGGGTCTGGGCGTCCTCGCGGCGAAGGCCGCGCGCGCGGCCGGCGGTGAGCGTGGCGCCGTTGCGCGAGACGCCGGGGACGAGCGCGAGCGCCTGGGCGATGCCCAGCGTGAGCCCATCGCGGGCATCGCTGTCGGCGATACGTCGCAGCTGCGCCCCGCGCAGGTCGGCCAGCGCCATCGCGATCCCCCCCGCGAGCAGGTTGACGGCGATCGTGCGCGCGCCGCTGAGGCGCCGCTCGATCGGGCGCTCAAGCGCAAAGCCGACGGCGGTGGGAGGGGCGAGCGAGAGCGCCAGCAGCAGCGGGCGCCGCAGCCCGTCCAGCAGCTCGCGGCGCAAGGTGAGGATCAAGCCCAGCGCGGCGCCATAGTGCAGCGCGATCTCGAACGTCTTGGCCTCGTCGGGGTCGAGCGTCGAGGGCCACCCCAATAGTCGGGGCACGAGCACAGTGTGGGCGGAGGAGGAGATCGGCAGCAGCTCGGTTGGCCCCTGGATGAGCCCCAGCAGGACGGCGTGCCGCAGCGCCATCCGCGGCTCCCGATCATTCCCCGACTGGCCGGCCGCCGCGCCGTCCGGCCGCGCGTCTGCGCCGGCGGACATGCTCTCAGCCGGCTTCGGCCGCTGCCTTGCGCGCGGAGCGGCGGCGCACGATGAAGTAGGCGATGCCCACCACGATCAGGGCGAGCAGGACGTAGTCGAAGTACTCAAAGCCCTTGCGCACGCTTTCCCAGTCGCTGCCCACAGCCTTGCCGATGAAGGCGAGCGCCACGACCCACGGGATCGAGCCGATCGTTGTAAGCAGGGTAAAGCGTCCCAGTGGCATGCGCGCGATGCCCGCGGGCAGCGAGACGAAGGCGCGCACGAGCGGCACCATGCGCCCGAACAGCACCGCCGGTTCGCCGTAGCGCTGAAACCAGCGGTCGGCGCGCTCGATCTGTGCAGGGCCCATGTGTACCAGATGGCCGTGGCGTTCAAACAGCTCCAGGCGCCCGCCGCGTCCCACGGCGTAGGCGATCCACGATCCCACGAGCGTGCCAAGCAGGCCGGCGAGGATGATGCCGGTCATGCTCAGGTGGTGGTGCGCGCCGCTTGAGCCGGGGTCGGCGACGGCAAAGCCGGCGAACAGCATCACGACCTCCGAGGGCACCGGAATGCACGCCGAGCCCAGCGCCATCAGCACGAAGATCGCGGGCAGGCCGGCGTCGCGCACGAAGTGCCAGGTGCCGTTGACGATCGATTCGGTGACGGAGGCGAGGACGAAGATGGTGAGGCCAAGATACCGTCCCGCGCGATGCGTGTATGGATAGACCTGACCAATAGCCCGCATGTGCTCGTGATGCGCCCAGTGATAAAGGCGCTGCAAGAGGACGGCCACGAGGTGCAGGTGACCGCGCGCGACTTCGCACAGACGCTGGGTCTGCTTGCGCGTTTTCGCATTCCTCATACCGCGATCGGCCGCCACCGCGGCGAGCGCTTGGGCGCCAAGGCGCTCGGTTTGGCGGCCCGCTCGACGGCGCTCACGCGCTGGGCGGCGCGCCGGCGCTTCGACGTGGCCTTGGGTCACGGCTCCAACGACGTCACGGTGGCTGCCTTTGCGCTGCGCGTGCCCAGCGCGACGATGTTCGATTACGAGTGGGCGACGGTGCAGCACAACGTCAACTGCCGCCTGGCCAAGGCGGTGGTGGTGCCCGAGGCGATTCCCGCCGAGCGCCTGGAGCGCTACGGCGCGGGGGCCAAGCGACGCGCGTATGAGGGCTTGAAGGAGGAGTACTACCTGGCGGACTTCGAGCCCGCGCAGGCGGTGCTGGACGAGCTGGCGCTCGACCCGCGAAGGCCGATCGTGGTGGTGCGCACGCCCCCGGAGGTGTCGCTCTACCACCGCTTCGAGAACGACCTCTTCGCGCGTGTGCTGGAGCGCTTGCGTGTAGCCGCTGAGCAGGAAGGCGTGCAGTCGGTGCTGCTGCCGCGTACCTCGCGCCAGCGCGGCGAGCTCGCCGGCGTGCCGGGCTTCACCGTGCCCGAGCGGGCGATCGACGCGCAGTCGCTGATCGCCTATGCGGACCTTGTGATCTCCGCGGGCGGCACGATGAACCGCGAGGCGGTGGCGCTGGGCACGCCGGTCTACACCACCTTCGAGGGGCGCCCTGGGGCGGTCGATGAGCGCCTGATCCGCGAAGGGCGCATGCGCCGTCTGCAGGACCCCGCGGAGCTCGATCTGGCCAAACGCCCCGCGCCCGCGGCCGGCGCGGGCGGGGTTCGAGTTCGCCGCGACCCGCGCATCCTGGTCGACTTGCTGCTTTCACCCGTACAATTCCCCTGATGCGCCGCAGGATCCGTTCCGTGGCTCTCCCCCTCATGCACCGCCACTCGCTCCCCCAGCTGGCTGTGGATGGAGTGCTGGTCGCGCTCGCTTACTGGCTGGCTTTCCAGCTGCGCTTTGACAACGGCCCACACGGGCCATATCTGCACCTGCGCGAACGCACGATCTGGTGGGTAATGGGCGGCGGCGTCGTGGTGCTGACGCTGGCGCGCAGCTACCAGCGCAGCTGGAGCTACTCGGGGCAGCGCGACTACTGGGCGATTTTGCGCGGCGTGGCGGCGATCACGCTGCTGACAGTGGTGGCGGTGGCGGTGATCCGCCCCGTGCAGATTCCCTCCCACCATCGCACGGTCGCGGTCGAGCTTCCCAATGGCGTCGTGGCGATGTTCTTCCTGTTCGCCCTGATGTTCCTGGTGGGCGTGCGCGTGCTGGCGCGCGCGATCCACGAGGGACGACCGCTCGCGGTCTTCCGCGGCGGCGTGCGCGAGGGGGAACGCGGCGTGCTGATCGTGGGGGCCGGGGACGGCGGCAGACTGGTGCTGCGCGAGATCGTGCGCAACCGCGAGCTGGGGCTGGCGCCGGTGGGCTTTCTCGATGACGATCCCCGCAAGCGGGGGCTGCGGATCGATGGTGTGAGCGTGCGCGGGGACACCCAGCGCGATCTGCCGCGCATTCTTGAGGACGCCGAGCCCGACGAGGTGATCATCGCGATCCCTTCCGCGCCGGGCTCGATGCGCGCGCGCGTGGTGCGCGAGTGCCGCTCGCGCGGTATTCCGGTGCGCACGCTGCCGACCGTGTTCGAGCTGTTGCAGAGCGGCGGCGTGGGCGGTGGAGCGCATACGCTGACCAAGCAGGTGCGCGAGGTGCAGGTCGAGGACGTGCTGGGGCGTGAGCCGGTGCAGATGGAGCTCGACAGCGTGGGCGCCTACCTGAAGGGGGCCACGGTGCTGGTGACCGGCGCGGGCGGCTCGATCGGCGGCGAGCTGTGCCGCCAGATCGCGCGCGTCGGCCCGCGCTGTCTGGTGCTGCTCGATCACGCCGAGGACAACCTGTTTGAAATCCAGCGCGAGCTGCTGGATGAGCGCCACGTGCAGCCTGAGGTGCTGTGCGCGGTGCTGGCGGACTGCAAGGAGGGCGAGCGCATGCGCGAGGTGTTCGCCGAGCACTCTCCGGCGGTGGTGTTCCACGCCGCGGCCTACAAGCACGTGGGGTTGATGGAGGCCAATCCGGTGGAGGCGGTGCGCAACAACGCGATCGCCACGCGCGTCGTGGCACACGTGGCGGGTGAGAACGCGATCAAGCGCTTCGTGCTGGTCTCAACCGACAAGGCGGTTGCGCCGGCGACGGTGATGGGCGCGTCCAAGGCGCTCGCCGAGTTCGCGCTGGAGGCCGCCACGGCGCGCTTTCCCGACACGCTCTATGCGGCGGTGCGCTTTGGCAACGTGCTCGGCAGCTCGGGCAGCGTGGTGCCGATCTTCCGCCGCCAGATCGCGCGCGGCGGGCCGCTGACGGTGACCGACGAGCGTATGACGCGCTACTTCATGACGATTCCCGAGGCCGTGCAGCTGATCATCCGCGCGGGATCGCTGGGTGACGATCGGCGCCACGCGCGCCCCGCGGCCTCGGAGGTGTTCGTGCTGGACATGGGCGAGCCGGTGCGGATCGTCGATCTCGCACGCGCGATGATCGAGCTCTCGGGCCTTGAGCCGGGGCGCGACATAGATATCGAGCTGGTGGGGCGGCGCGCCGGGGAGAAGCTGCACGAGGAGCTTTTCAACAGCTACGAGCGCCGCTGCGCGACGGCGGCGGAGAAGATCATGCTGGCCGAGCGCCAGCCCCTGGATGTCGCCACCGTGGAGGCGATGTTCGAGGAGATCAACCTGCTGGTCTTAGAAGGCGATGCGGCCGGTCTGGCGGCCAAGGTGAGCGAGCTCTCGGCTGTGCGCGAGACCCCGCGCGCCGCGCAGGCGGGGCCGGCGGCGGATGAGCAGCCCACCGCTGGCGCCAGTGCGCCTGCGCCCCTCATACACTCACAGAGCTCATGACGGCTCTGTTGCTGGCGCTCTCTCTCTCCAACTCCTTTACGAAGGTCGGCGCGATCGTGGCTTTTGCCGCGATCGTTGGCATCGCGCTGCTGGCAATGCTGTTCTTCGCGCAGGCGCGCGAGCTCAAGCGGCTGCGCGAGTGGAGCGAGCAGGAGCCGCAACGCATGGCCGAGCTTGAGCACCGGCTGTCCTCCGCGCTGGCGCTGCGCATTCAGCGCGCCACCGCGCAGATGGCACGGCCCGCGGCGCCGGCGAAAGCGGTCAGCGCGGTGGCGCCGGTCAAGCGCGCTCCCGCCGTCAAGCTGCTGCCCGCCGCGCCCGCGATTCTGGCCGGCAACGTTGCCGCGCGGGATCTCCGCGGGGAGCCTAAGACGGCTGGCGAGCTAGTGCCCGAGCCAGCTGTGGAGGAGCTTGCGGCGGCTGCTGCCGCGCAGGAGACCGAGGCCGTGGCGCTGCACAGCGGCGAGGAGCTCCCTGCGCGTGCCGGCGAGGAGATGCCTGGGCAGGCCGGCGAGGAAATGCCTGGGCAGGCCGGCGAGGAGATCCCGGCGCTGGCGGCCGTCGCCGCCGAGGCGTCGTCTCTGACGGCCTCCGCATCTCCGGCCGCGCCGGTGGCGGAGCCCGTGCGCGCCGCCGCCCCACCGCCGCCATCGCCGCGTGCTCCCAGCCCGCCACCGCCTTCCGCTGGGCCCGGTGCTCGCCCGCGCGGATCCTCGCCGCAGGCGCCGGAGCGGCCTCGCCGCACCGTTACGGTCCGTCCTGCCGACAGCGAAGCGCCCCCGCGGCGGGGTGGCGCTCAGCTGGCCAACGGTCGCTCTCAGCCCCCGCGCCGTCCCGTGCGCCGTCGGGGCGGGCCGCCGCCCGGTCCCCCGTTTTTGCGCGAGGAACGGAGGCCTGCGCGCGGGCGCCTGCTGATCGCGGTTGGCGCGGTCGTGGTGGTGGTGCTGTTGATCGTGCTGCTCACCTCCGGCGGCGGCGGGTCCAGCAAGAGCCCGGCGGCAAGCGGTCCATCCCCCTCCTCTCTTTCCTCCTCCAGTGGCGCAACCACCGCTACGACCAAGCATCACAGCGAAAGCTCGCTGCCGGCCAGCAACCCCTCCGAAACTCATGTCGTGGTGCTGAATGGCACCGAAACCGGGGGCCTGGCCCATCGACTCTCAGGCGTTCTGCAGCAGAGTGGCTACACGCTTGCTACGGCGCTGAACGGGCACCCCTCGGGGCGCTCCACGACTGTCGTGGAGTACGCCCCCGGTCACCGCACCGACGCCCGCCATGTGGCGCAGACGCTGGGCGTCTCACAGACCCAGCCGCTTGAGTCATCGATCGCCGCGATGGATGGGGGCTCAGCGACGGTGGTAGTGGTTGCCGGCTCGGACCTGGCCTCGGCGGGCACCGGGGAAGCTCCCGCGAGCACGGGCGAAGCGGCCGGTGGCACGGGCCAGTGATCCTCCCATAACGACCTTCCTGGACATTCCCGAGCGTTCGGTCAAGCCGCGCGAGCGGGGGTTGACGCATGTGATCGATCGCGGCCTTTCGGTCGCGGCCGTGGACGGGCTGATCGAGACCGCCGGCGACAGCGTCGACATCGTCAAGCTTGGCTGGGGCACCGCCGTTGTGACAGGCAACCTCAAGCCTAAGCTCGAACGCTACGCCGCCCACGGCGTTCCTGTGGTGCTGGGCGGCACCTTGACCGAGGTCGCGATCCGCCAGGGCAAGGTGGATGGCCTCGTGCGCTGGCTGCATGAGCTGGGGTTGCGCCACGTCGAGGTCTCCGATGGGACGATTGAGCTGGAGCCTGACGTCAAGCACGAGCTGATCGCGCGCCTGGCCGATGAATTCACCGTGCTCGCCGAGGTGGGCAGCAAGGACGCGCAGGCGATCATGGCGCCGTATGTTTGGATCGAGCGCATCAAAGGGGACCTCCAGGCCGGGGCCTGGAAGGTGATCGCCGAGGCGCGTGAGTCCGGCACCGCCGGCATCTTCCGCGCCGACGGCGAGGTGCGCAGCGGCCTGATCGACGAGATCGCTCACGCGATCGACAGCGAGCGCATGATCTTCGAGGCGCCCCGCCGCGACCAGCAGGCGTGGCTGTTGACGTTCTTTGGCTCCAACTGCAACCTCGGCAACATCGCGCCTGATGAAGTGCTTTCGCTTGAGACCTTGCGCCTCGGGCTGCGCTCGGAGACCGTCGGGCGCTTCGGGCTTGAGGATCTGCGATCGATCGGTCAGGATTGACCGACACCGGCGTCAGTCGGCTCGCCGGGGCGGTCTTCGCTGCGCTCGTGCTGGCGAGCTTCGCGGCCTTTGCCATCACCCAGCACCTCAAGCACACACCCACGGTTGTGCAGAACTTCAAGATGACCGGGCACTTCTCGCCGGCCGCGGGTGGGCGTCATGCGCTTGAGCATCTGTCGTTTCGCATCGCCCACAGTGACGATGTCACGGTGGCGATCGAAGACTCTTCCGGGACCGTGGTGGCGACGCTGCTGCGCGACCGTCCGCTGGCGCGCTACACGCAGCTCTCGCTCGTGTGGGACGGGCGGCGCGGGCCGAGCGCCCCGCCACGCGGCGCCGGCACGCCGCGCGATCCGCTGCTGGCCAGAGATCATGGCCCGCTGGCTGCGGCGGGCGAATACCGTGTGCGGGTGAGCTTGCGCGCACAGCACCGGACTGTGCAGTCGCCTAGGAGCTTCACGCTGCGATGAGCACCGGCGAGAAGCTGGCGATCGCCGCGCCGCTGGCGCTCTTGATTGTGGTGGCGCTTGCGCTGCTCATACGCCGCCGTCCCCAGGCGTTTGCTCTGCTGGCGGTCGCCGCGCTGCCTTTTCGCCTGCCTATCTCCGCGGACGGGCGTACCGTGAACTTGCTGATCCCGCTGTATCTCGTCGTGGCGGCGGGGACCTTGGCGAATCTGCCGCAGCTGCGCAAGCGCATGGGCAAGCCGCTGCTGCTCGACTGGCTGCTGCTGGCCAGCGTTGTGCTGTACGCGCTACAGGCCTCCTACTCCAGCGACGTGACCAAGGCGCTTGAGAACCTTGCCTTTTTCTACATTCCCTTCGGCTTTCTCTACGTGCTGCTGCGCCAGACGCGCTGGACGCGCGAGCTGCTGTTGCAGTGCCTGGGAGTGGCGGTTGTCGAGGCGGCGGTGTTCGCGGGCATCGGCTTCGTGGAGTACGCCCGCAAGGATCTGCTCTTGAACCCCAAGGTGGTCGCGGCGAACGAGTACGACAACTATTTCCGCGTCAACTCGCTGTTCTTTGACCCCAGCATCTATGGGCGCTTCTTGGCGTTGGTGATGCTGGCGGTTTGCACTGTGGTGTTGTGGGCGCGGGAGCGCCGCGAGGTGTGGCTGGGCGCGGCGCTGCTGGCGTGGCTGCTTGGCGGCCTGGTGACGAGCTTCTCACAGTCGAGCATCGCGGCGCTTTTGCTCGGGCTCGCCGTGCTGGCGGCTTGGCGCTGGGATGTGCGCTCCACCATCTATGTGGCGCTGGCCGCCGTCGCGCTGGCCGCCGTGGTGGCGGTCGCCGCGCCGCCCAGCTTGCACATTGGCCTGCGCGGGGCAGGCAGCTCGGCCAACAACGCGACCAGTGGGCGCGCCAAGCTGATCACCGGCGGCCTTTCGCTGTTCGGGGAACGGCCGTTACAGGGTTATGGCTCGGGCTCCTTCGCGCACGAGTATGAGCTGCACAAAAAGGCCACCGCGCTGAACGCGACCTCGGCCTCGCACACGATTCCGATAACGGTCGCGGCCGAGCAGGGGATCGTCGGTCTCGCGCTTTATATCGCCCTGCTGGTCGTTGCCTTCATGGTTCTGTTCTCAGGCGCTGGGCGCTCCCCCCCGCGGATTGCTCTGGCGGCTTGCTTTGCGGCTTTGGTGTTGCACACCTGGACCTATGCCGACTTCCTGGAGGACCCTTTGACGTGGACCTTGCTGGGGATCGGCGTGGCGCTGGCTCTGCTCGCACGCGGCGAGGATGGGTCCCGCGGGCGTGCGGCGGCGGGGTCCGCTCCCGCCGCGCCGGTGACGGCGCCGGCCTGAGCCGTGCGGGACTACCTCAAGCGGCTGCTGCGCACGGGGGCTGCCTACCAGGCCGCTGACATCGTCGCCAAGGCGATCGCCGTGTTCACGCTGCCGCTGTATACGCGCCACGTCTCCAGTGGTGAATACGGCGCCTACAACTCGCTGCTCACCGCCGTGATCCTGGCGAGCATCTTCCTGCGCGTCGGGCTGGGGGAGGCGTTCGTGCGCTTCTACTTCGAGGACGAGGACGTTGCGCGCCGGGATCGCATCGCGCGGACCGCCACGGCGACTGTGGCGTGGACCACGACGGTGGCGGCGCTGCTGGCGGTGGCCTTTGCCGGTCCGCTCTCGCGGCTGCTGCTTGGCGCCACCAACGTGGAGCTGCTCGATTGCGCCGTCGTCGGCTTGTGGGCGTTCACGAACCTGGAGATGGCGTACGCGCAGCTGCGCGTCGATGAACGCGTCAAGGTCTATGTGCGCGCCGCCGGCGCCAACGTGGCGATGACGGTCACCTTCACGATTGTCTTGGTGGTTTTCGCCGGCGAGGGCGCGCGAGGTTTGCTGCTGGGTAATTTTGGCGCCTCCGCGCTGGTCGTGCTGGGGCTCTGGTGGGTGCTGCGCGCGCGCTTCTCTTTGCGCGTCAAGGGCGGGGATCTGCGCGCGATGCTTGGCTTCGGGCTGCCGACGATCCCTGCCGATGCCAGCGTGTATGGGTTGCAGGTTGTCGATCGCCTGTATCTCTATCGCGGCTACTCGCACTCCGCGGCAGGGCAGTATTCGGTCGCGTTGCAGCTGGCCACGGTCGTGTTCGTGTTCGTGCGCGGCTTCCAGTACGCGTGGCCGCCGCTGGCGTACTCGGTGCAGAGCGATCGCATGGCCGCGCGGCTGTACTCGCTGGTGACGACCTTCTTCGTGCTGGCCACAGGCACGGTCGTCTGCGCGGTGGCGCTGCTCGGGCGCTGGCTTGTGCGTCTGCTGGCGGCGCCGGAATACTTCGGCGCCCACACCGCCCTGCCGTGGCTGGCCCTGGGCTGGACGCTGTATGGGCTCTATCAGGTGCTGATCGTGATCACCGGGCGCGCACGCGTGACGCGCCTAAACCTGCCGGCGGCGCTGGTGGGTCTGGCTGCAAACGTCGTGCTGCTGCTGTGGCTGGTCCCCGCTTCCGGCGCGGGCCTGGGAATCGCCGGTGCCGGGATCGCGCTGTGCGGTGCTTACGTGGCTATGCTCGCGGTCCTGCGCCTGCTGACGCGGCGCGTGTTCCCGGTGGCCTTCGACTGGTGGCGCCTGAGCCTGTTGACGCTGATCCTCGGTGGCGTCGCCGCCAGCGGCGAGCTGCTGCTGCCCACGCAGGGCTTTGCGGGATTGGTTGCGCGCGCGGTTTGGCTGGCGTGGATCCCAGCGCTGCTGCTCCTGACGCGCTTCTTCGTACCCACCGAGTTGACGCAGGCCCGCCTGCTGCTCGCCGGTGGGCGCCGCGCGGTTGCGACCTTCCGTGCGCGTGGCGGCTGACGGCCCTGCTACTTGACCGCAGCCCGCACTGCCGTACACCTTTGGGCTTGACAACTGCTGCTCAGTCTGATTACTATGCTCGTAAGCGCGGTCCCCTTAGGGCCGCGTGCACATAGATCGGGTTTGGGGTTGGGCCTTCATGGTCGATCCACAAGCGCTTGTGTAGGACCTTGGGAGAGGGATCGGGTCACTTTCGATGAGGGAGTCTGGTGTTCACGTGAAGTCGCTTTCGACAGACGTGCAGGGAGTGGTTGCGTCCCCGGTTGGGGGTCCAACTAGATGCGTCAGCATCACTGACGCATCTCTCTCTCTCTCTCTCTCTCTCTCTTGGCCGGACCGGCTAGCTTCTAGCCCCGGTTATCGCCGCCTTCGGGCGGCTCACACCCGTCCTGCGGCGCGGGTTGGTCTCAAACGTGCGCACCGCGCATGCCTTTCGTTGTCGTCTAGGCGAGGGGCACGCCCCTCCATACCTGAGGAGGGGATGGTCCGATGAGACTTGGTGTATCACGGCTCCTGCATGTGTTCGGCCTCTCGGCCGCGCTTGTACTCGTGGCCTGCTGGCTGAGCTCCGTGCCTGCGGGGGCGCAAACGCTGCCGGATGGGCGGGCTTATGAGTTGGTCTCGCCGCTCGACAACGGGGAGGTCTTTCAGCCGCTCAATGCTCTGCATGGGTATGAATCCGCTCTGCTGGGAACGGGTCAGTTTCGGGCCGCTGCGGGAGGGGACTCGATGGTTTATGTGGGTGACCCTCCGGGCTCCGGCATTGGCGGTAACGGAAACCACGCATCGGACAACCTCTTCGATAACGAGTATCTGGCAAGTCGGGCTGCCGGGGGTTGGGCTGCGGGGGACGTCGAGCCGCCGCCGGCCCCCGAATTCGAATCGCGTCCAGTGTATGAGTCGTTCTCGAGCGATCTTTCGGTGGGGTATATGACGTCGCCGAGTCATCCGGTGTTGGCGGGTGCACCAACGTGTAGAAGAGGCCAGGATCTCTATTCGCGTAGTAGCGTGAGCGGTGCTTTCGCGGCGTTGTTCACTTCGACGTTGACGCCGGGTGAATGCGGTGCCCCATTGTTTGCGGGTGCTTCCGCGGATGGTTCGCATGTCGTGTTTCAGAATGAGGCGGCGCTGGTCGCGCCGGCGGTCCCGGCTGCCGGTTCCAATAGTGAATTCTGCTATTTTGACTGTAACTTGTATGAGTCGGTGGGTGGCTCGACGAGCTTGGTGAACGTGCTGCCGGGGGGTGGTGGTGTCGATACTGCTGCGACGTTCGGCGGTCAATCAGGTACCGGTGCCAGGGGTAATGAACCGGATCTCAGTAATGTGATCTCGGCGGATGGGTCGCTGGTGGTGTGGTCGGATGTGGGCACGGGGATCATCTATGTGCGTGAGGGTGGGGTGAGCACGGTTCAGGTCTCTGCTGGTGCGGCGCGGTACTGGACGTCGAGCAGGGATGGCCGGTACGTGTTCTATACCGAAGGGGAACGGCTGCTGCGGTTCGATGTGGAAAGCGGGGCGCGTGAGGAATTGGCGGGCACCGGCGCGGGCGTGCAGGGCGTCGTCGGTACCAGCGAAGACGGCACCTATGTGTACTTCGTCGCCGATGGTGTGCTCGCGCCGCACGCAGCGCCAGGATCTTGCGAGCCGGTCTACCCTGGGTATGCAGAAGAAGAAGCGAAAGGCAGGGAAGAAGAACGGACAGCCAGGTGCAATCTATATGTCCTGCACGTAGGAGAACCGGTGCGGTTCCTTGCCATGCTTGCGGGGAGCGATGACAACCTTGGGCGACTGGCGGGAGGAACTCCTGGAGTGTTCGGAGATTGGCAGTCCAATCTGGGGACGCTGACTGCGGAGGTCGCGGCCGACGGGCAGAGTGTGGCGTTCAGCTCGACGCTGCCGCTGACGGGCTATGACAACGTCGCGGCGACCGATCCCCAGCATCGTGCCATTCCCGAGCTGTTCGTGTATGAGTGGGAAGCGGGAGGCGGCCAGCTTGACTGCGCGTCGTGTGCCCTCGACGGGACCCCTCCGACCGAAGACGTGGTCGTGCTTGAAGAATCAGAGCAGGAGTACAAACTTGGCGCGTGGGTGCACCCGAGTACCTGGGTGACGTATACGCAGCGGTGGCTGTCGGACGATGGCGGCCGGGTGTTCTTCGATACGGCCCAGCCGCTGGTGGCGCAGGACACGAATGGTCTGACTGACGTGTATGAGTGGGAGCGCGACGGTGTGGGGGGCTGTGGGCAGTCGGGCGGGTGTATCTATCTGCTGTCGGGTGGGTCCAGCACCGATGACTCGTTCTTCCTAGACGCGAGCGCGGGCGGCGATGATGTGTTCTTCATGTCCCGCGCACAGCTGGTCCCAGAGGACGGCGAAGAAAACTTCCAGGTTTATGATGCGCGTGCGCCGCATGTGCCTGGTGAAGCGGTCGGTTTCCCGCCAGTCGCGGGCGCGTCGTGTGGTGGCGCCGATTGCCAGGGTCCGGCGCCTGTGGCGCCTGGGTTTGGGGCGCCGTCGAGTGTGATGTTCGGCGGGGTTGGGAATCTCTCTGCGCCTGGGCCTGTGGTGGTGAAGGCCAAGCCGAAGAAGGCGGTGGTGTGCCGGCGGGGCTTTGCCCGTAGGCATGGCAAGTGTGTGAGGGTGAAGGCGAAAGCGAAGCCGCGGGCCAAACATGCTAAGGCGAAGGGGAGGCGATAGCAATGGCAATGGTGAGGGAGACGAAGACAGGGATGACGATGATGGTTGGCTTGTGTCGTGGTGTTCGCCGGGTGTTAGTTGCGAGTGTGCTGGGAGTGTGCTTGGTGGGCGTTTGGTGTGCGCCCGCGTGGGCGGAAGCCGCGGGCACGGGGTGGGAGGTCACCTCGACGGCGTTGCCGACGAACCTCGCGCCAGGACACAAGGGGGTCATCGAAGTGGCTGTCTATAACACCGGCGTACTGGGCAGCCAAGGGCCGGTCACGGTGACCGATACGCTGCCCCCGGGCCTCGAAGCGGTGGAAGCCGGGGAGGCCCTGAACGAAGCGCGTCCCGAAGAACCAGAAATCGGGCATGAACTGTGGGCGTGCTCGGGGAGCACCGTCGTGATGTGCACGAACACAGAAGGCTTGCCGGTATTCGCTGGGGGCGGCGGCGTTCCCCAGCACGACAGAGAAGAGCCTGCTGGTGCGAGTTTGGCGCCGATCATCGACATCGCGGTGAAGGTCGCGCCAGGCGCGGTGGAAGGGACGGCCGTCAACCGTGTGTCGGTGTCGGGCGGCGGTGCGGTTGACCCCGCCGGCAGCGCGGATCCTGTGACGATCGCCTCGGCCCCGGGGACTTTCGGGGTCACCGGGTGGGACAGCTGGTTCAGCAGCGCGGATGGGGCGCTGGACAGCCAGGCCGGCTCACACCCGTATACGGCTACGTTCCCGATCGTGCTCCCCACCGAATTGCCACCGCACAGCACGCTTGTTCCAGCTGGGGGTAAGGAAGTGCGGACCATAGTCGCCAGCCTGCCGCCGGGCTTCGTCGGTGACCCGGGCGCGACGCCGCGCTGCACCCACCAGGAGCTCGAGCGGGTGTACTGCCCCGCGGGCAGCCAGGTGGGCACTGTACGCGTAATCCTCGACCAGGTCGGACGGTTTGCGATTGATCTTCAAGTGTTCAACATGATCCCGCCGCGGGGCGTGCCGCTGGAGCTTGGGTTCCTGATCGGGGGTATCGCGACCTATGTGGACGCAGGTATTCGTTCGGGGGGTGACTATGGAGCCACGACGCACTCGAACAATCTCATCCAGGGAGGACTCGAGAACGTCGAGCTGACGCTTTGGGGAGTGCCGGGCGACCCCAGCCACAACATCTGGCGCAACAACGAAGAGTCCGGCTGCCTGGCATTCGATCTGCCGATCAGTACTTCAAGTAATCCGAGTATGTGTAGGACACCGGAAATCAACCCGAAGGCGTTCCTGACGCTGCCGGTGTCGTGTGAAGGCCCACGGTCGGTGGGGATCTTGGATAACGCGTGGCAGGACACCGAACTCACGGGCAGCGCGAGCGTGTTGACGCACGACGCGAGCGGCACACCGAAGGGGTTCGATGGGTGCGAAAGCCTGAAGTTCGAACCGTCGATCGGTGCGGCTTTGGATACCGCGCGGGTGGATTCCCCAGCAGGGCTGACAGTGCACCTGCACTTCCCGCTTGAAGGGCTTGACGTGCCAGGAAGCCTGGTGCCCTCGGATATGAAGGACGCGACGGTGACGCTCCCGGAAGGGTTGGTCGTGAACCCGGGGCAGGCGAACGGCCTTGTGGAGTGCGGCGAAACCGAAGCGTCGCTGCGGACCCTCCCGAATGGCCAGGAGAATGATGGGCCGGCGGTGTGCCCCGCGGCGTCGCGGGTCGGAACCGCGCGGATCAAGAGCCCGCTCTTGGAAGTTGACCCGGAAAAAGAAATTGAAGGCAGCGTGTACCTGCTGGGCTCCAACCCGCCGGATTTGAAGCTGTTGATCGCGGGGTCCGGGGACGGTGTGAACATCAAGTCCGTCGGTACGGTCCATATGGACGCGGCGACGGGCCGGTTGACCGCGACGTTCCAGAACACGCCGCAGTTGCCGTCGAGCGATATCGACTTGTCGTTCAACGGCGGCACAAGGGGAGCGTTGATCACCCCACGGTCGTGTGGGACGTATATGACGGCGAGCGATCTCACGCCGTGGAGCACGCCGGGTACCCCGGATGCGTTCCCGACCGCACAGTTCGGCCTCAACGAAGGCGTAAACGGTGGCGCTTGCCCGAATGGCGAGCTGTTCAGCCCGTCCGCGGTCGCGGGGATGACGAGCAACCAGGCTGGTGGGTTCAGCCCGTTCAGCGTGACGCTTTCGCGTCAGGACGGTGAACAGGACGTAAATGGGGTGTCGATCACGCTGCCCCCGGGGTTGCTGCCGGTGTTGAAGGGTGTGGAACGCTGCCCCGAACCACAGGCCTCCTTGGGTGCGTGTGGCGCGAACAGCCTGATCGGGCACACCACGGTCGCGGTGGGTGCTGGCCCTGACCCGTTGTATGTGCAGGGCGGCCAGGTGTTCCTCACCGGCCCGTACAAGGGCGCGCCGCTCGGCCTCTCCGTGGTGGTGCCCGCGGTGGCGGGGCCGTTCAACCTCGGGAACGTCATCGTCCGTGCCGCGATCACCATTGACGCGCACACTGGGCAGCCGACGATCGTCAGCGACCCGCTCCCCAGGATCTTGGATGGGGTGCCCTTGCAGATCAAGACGCTGAACGTCACGACCGACAGGTCAGGGTTCACGTTTAACCCGACCAACTGCGAACCCATGAACATCATAGGCTCGGTCACGAGCACTCAGGGTGCGACAGTCGGGTTGTCCAGCCGCTTCCAGGCCGCGGGGTGTCAGGGCCTCCCGTTCAAGCCGACCTTCGCCGTCACCACGCAGGCGGGGACGAGTAAGAAGCAGGGTGCCAGCCTCAACGTGAAGGTCGGCTCCACAAGCGGACAGGCGAACATCCACAGTGTCGCGGTGACATTGCCGAAGCAGTTGCCGTCGCGGTTGACGACGATCCAGCAGGCATGCACGCAGGCCGTGTTCGACCAGAACCCCGCTTTGTGCCCGGCCGGGTCGGATATCGGGACCGCGACGGTGAACACGCCGATCCTGCCGAACCCCCTTTCGGGACCGGTGTATCTCGTCTCGCATGGTGGCGCGGCGTTCCCCGACATCGTCGTGATCCTGCAGGGCGAAGGCGTCACGCTCGGCCTCACCGGCAGCATCAACATCAAACACGGTGTCACCAGCTCGACGTTCGCGACAGTCCCCGACGCGCCCGTCACGAGCTTCGCGATGAGCCTCCCCGAGGGCCCACACTCCGCGCTCGCCGCCGTGCTCCCCGCGAAGGCCAAGGGCAGCCTCTGCGGCCAGAAGCTCACGATGCCCACCACCCTCACCGGGCAGAACGGAGCCCAGATCAAGCAGAGCACCAAGATCGCCGTCACCAGCTGCCCCAAGACCAAAAAGAAGGCCAAGAAGAAGCACAAGGCCAAGCAGGGCAAGCGGCGGCGCAAGTGAGCGCGGCTGTCATGTCCGTCCGCAAGACCGGCACCGGGTCGCGTTCGCGTCCCGGTGCGCAGCCGGGCATCGGCCGGGAGAAGGTCACGGAGATCCAGCGCGCGCGGATTCTCGCCGCGATGACCGAGGTGGCTGCCGAGCGCGGCGCGGCGAACGTCACGGTCGCGCATGTGGTGGCGTGCTCAGGGGTGTCGCGGCGTACGTTCTATGAGCTGTTCGCCGACCGCGAAGCGTGCTTCCTGGCTGCGTTCGAGGACGCCACTGCGCGCATCGCCGCCAGGGTGCTGCCGGCGTACGAGCGCCAAGGCCGCTGGCAGGAGCGCGTCCGCGCTGGGCTGGCGGCGCTGCTCGACTTCCTGGACGAGGAGCCCGAGGCGGGGCGGCTGTGTGTCGTCGAGACGCTCGCCGCGGGGCCGCCGGCGCTTGAGCGGCGGGCCAGGATGCTCGAGGCCGTGGGCCAAGCGCTCGACGCGGGGCGCGACGCAACACGAGCGGCCAAACCTGCGCCGATGACAGCCGAGGGCGCGATCGGCTCCGTCGCGGCGGTGCTGCACGCGCGCTTGGCACAACCCGCGGGTCAGGGTGGCTCGGGTGCGCACGAGCTTCCTCCAGGTGGTTTCGCGGAGCTGTTGAATCCGTTGATGGGCATGATCGTGCTGCCTTACCTCGGCACTGCGGCCGCGGCGCGCGAGCTCGCGCGCCCACCGCTCGCTCGCGCTGAGCGCCCACGCGCGCCGGCGGGGGACCCACTGCGCGAGCTCGACATGCGCCTGACCTATCGCACGGTGCGGGTGCTGTTAGCGATCGCGCGCACTCCAGGCGCCAGCAATCGTCGCCTGGCGGAGGCTGCCGGGGTGCAGGATCAGGGACAGATCTCAAAGCTCCTCTCGCGCCTGCGCACGCTCGGGCTGATCGAGAACACCGGCCCAGGGCCAGTCAAGGGGGAGCCCAACGCCTGGCGGCTCACCGCCAAGGGGCAGCGCGTCTGGCAGGCGATCGAGCGCCAGACGCAGGCTGACTAGGCACTGCACTAGCGCGCGCGGTTGTATTCGGCGGCCGCCTCGCGCAGACCCTCGCCCCGTGTGGGCGCGAGCGGCGCGGTGACGTGGCGCCAGTAGCGCCGGGAGGAGTGGCCGGGGTGTACGAGCGCGACCAATGCGCGCAGGGCGTAGGCCCAGGCCGTCAGCACGCGCACCGTGAGCGAGGCGCTGGCGGCATAAGGGACGCCCCCGACGGTTCTGTTTGACCATAGCCCGCGCTCACGTACACCAAAGGGCTTGACAACTGCTGCTCAGTCTGCTTATTATGTTCTCGCTCTGGTCCCGCTTGGGACGGAGCCGACATAGGATCGGGTTTTGGGCCAGGCCTCTGCGGCCGGCTTCATTCGTAGGCAGGGTTACCTTGGGAGAGGGACGTGATCGCACGTATTCATGAGGGAGATGACGTTCGCGTGAGTTCGCTTCGGACAGACGTGACAGGGCTCGTTGTGCCTCCGGCTGGGGGTCTAACTAGATGCGTCAGCATCACTGACGCATCTCTCTCTCTCTCTCTCTCTCTCTCTCTTGGCCGGGCCGGCTAGCTTCTAGGCTCGGTTACCGCCGTCGTCTGGCGGCTGGTCCCGGTCGAGAGCGCCGGGTTGACCTCTCGCGCGCGTTAATCGCGCGTCACATGTTTTCAGCGCCGCGCGGGTCAGCCGCGCGTTGTGTGTCCGTCGTCGCGGGCTGGGCGCCCACGACGGTGCTTTGCTGCTCGGGCCTCCCGGGCGGTCGTGTTCCTTATCGCTTCGGGAGGGGATGGGTTTGATGCGTGGTTTGAGATTGCTGTTCGCGGCGGCCGGTGTCGTGGTGCTGTGGGTGTTGCCGTCAAGTGCGTGGGCCGCGGAAGGCTGCGCCGATGAAGCGCTGCGCCAGGCGACGGGTTCGACCACCCCGGCGGACTGCCGGCTCTGGGAAATGGTCTCGCCGCTGGAAAAGCACGCCGCGCGGCTTGAAGCGGTCACGCAGAACGGGGCGTTGATCCAGGCCGCCGAAGGTGGCGGTGCGATCGCGTACACGGCGAACGGCCAGGTGGGCGCCGACCCGGCCGGCAATCAGGCTCCGTCGTTCTCGGAGGTTCTGTCCACGCGAGGGGCCGGCGGCTGGTCCTCGCAGGACATCGCCGCGCCTCACGAAGAAGACAGCAAGGCGCTCGAAGATGCTGCTCGCGCGTCGGAGTACAAGCTGTTCTCAGCCGATCTGTCGGTTGGGTTGCTGAGGCCGTTCGACGCGACGCCGCTGCCGCCGTTGGAAGCAGGCGCGGAACAGACGTTGTATCTGCGCGAGAATGCGAGCGGGGGCTTTCTGCCACTGGTCAGCGCGGCGAATGTGCCAGCGGGCACGCACTACGATCCACACGAAGGACCTCACGGCTATGAAATGAGCTTTCAGAGCGCGTCGCGCGACCTGAGTCACGTGGTGCTTTCGTCTTCGGCTGGGCTGACGGTTAACGCGATTGCCGGCCAATCCGCTTTGTATGAGTGGTCCGGGGGTAAGTTGCAGCTGGTCAGTGTGTTGCCGCATGGCGGCGAGGCCGCCGCCGGTGAAAACACTCCGTCCGTGGGACGTTCCATAAGTGCCTACTTTAGGGTCTTCCGGAACACGGTTTCCGATGACGGTTCACGTGTTGTCTGGACTGCCGAAAACGCTCTATTTGTACGGGACTCAGCGCGCGGTGAAACTGTGCAGGTGGACGCTGCACAGCCCGGCGCCGCAGGCGCCTCCGGTGAAGGGCAGTTCCAGACTGCGAGCAGTGATGGGTCGCGAGTGTTCTTCACGGATACCAGACAGCTGACCGTTGGGTCGACCGCCGCGCCGGGAAAGCCGGATCTGTACGTGTTCGAATTGTCTTCGGGGAGCGGCCCCCTCTCCGGCGTATTGCGGGATTTGACGGTCGATGGGAACGCGGGCGAAAGCGCGAACGTTCAGGTGATCGTGCCGGGCGCAAGCGAGGACGGCTCGTACGTCTATTTCGCTGCGGGTGGCGCTCTCGCGGCCGGCGCAGTTCCGTCGGAAAGCTGCGAAACGACGTGCAATCTCTATGTGGAGCACTATGACGGCACTGCGTGGGAAGCGCCGAAGCTGATCGCCACAGTGTCCGGTGAAGACAGCGCAGATTGGGGCTGGCCAGAAACCGATTCGCTGTCTCGCGTGTCGCCAAACGGACGCTATCTGTCGTTCATGTCGGATGTGAGCTTGACTGGCTACGACAACCGCGACGCGTCGAGCGGTGTGCGCGACGAGGAGGTGTATCTCTACGACGCCTCCATGGGTCGTGTGGTGTGCGCGTCGTGTGACCCGAGCGGTGCACGGCCGACGGGGATCCGCATTCCTGCCTCGGTGACCGAAGAGCTGGAAGGGCCGCCGCTGGTCAATGAGGACGAAAGCTTGTGGGCGGGGCGTTGGCTAGCGGGCAATACTCCACAGTGGACGAACGAGGAAATTAGCACGATGCTCTACCAGCCGCGGTTTCTCTCCGACAGCGGCCGGTTGTTCTTCGATAGCCCGGTCGCTCTTGTGCCGGGGGATGTGAACGGGAAGGAGGATGTGTATGAGTATGAGCCTGCCGGGGTCGGTGGCTGTCAGGGCTCGCCGCGGAGTGCGGGTGTGGTGTTCAGCGAAGCAGCGGCCGGCTGTGTCGGGCTGATCTCTTCGGGCACTTCGGCTGGAGAATCGGCGTTTCTCGATGCCAGCGCGAGCGGTGGGGATGTTTTCTTCCTGTCTTCTGCCCAGCTTTCGCCGTTGGATGTGGATGGGGCGTATGACGTGTATGACGCGCACGAGTGCAGCGATGCTTCGCCATGTGTCGCGCAGTCCGCAGGTGTTGCTGCTGCGTGTTCCTCGGCTGATGGATGTCGTGGCCTGGGCGCGGCGTCGATGGTGTTCGGTGCGCCGGGAAGCGCCTCGTTCGCGGGTGCGGGGAATGTCGCACCGTCTGTCTCGCCGCCGGTGGTGAAGCCCAAGCCGAGGGGGCTTTCGCGGGCGCAGAAGCTCGCGCGTGCACTGGCTGTGTGCCACCGCAAGCCCAAGCGCAGGCGCGCTGCGTGCGTGCGGCGGGCGAGGAAGGCATACAACGCGACCAACGCAAGGGCCGGCAGGGGCATCTCTGACCGCGCCGGACGCTGAACGGGGGATGAGGATAATGATCACAGGTGAATCGGTGAACCACGGGCGTCTGGGCGTGAGGAGTCGCGGGTGTCTGGTCGGTGTGGTGGTTGCGTGTGTCATGTTGTCGTCGATGGTGCTCGCCGGGCCGGTTTCCGCGGCGCAGTCGTGGTGGCGTGTGCAGACTGTCGCGGCGCCGACGAACCTGCCCCCTGGGGGTACCGGCACCGTCGTGTTGATTGTCGAGAATGCTGGTGATGCGCCGGTGAACGGTGCGAGCGCGCCGGTGACGATCGCGGACAAGCTCCCGCCGGGTTTGGTGGCGACGTCGATCTTTGGGCTTGCCGGCACCGCTGGGATACGTGGCGAACCGACGTGTGAACTTGCGACGGTCAGCTGCACGTGGTCGAGCGCGGAAGAGCTTCAGCCGTATGAATCGATCGAAGTGAAGATCGCGGTGTCGGTCTCCGCGAGCGCCGCGTCGGAGGAGAACGAAGCGTTGGTATCGGGCGGCGAAGCGCCCAGTGTGTCCGCGAGGCGTCAGCTGACGGTCGATGGCGCGCGTACGCCGTTTGGGGTGGAATCGTTTGGATTTGCGGCCGAAGAAGGGGATGGGTCCTCCGATTTGCAGGCTGGCTCGCATCCGTTTCAGTTGACGACGGCGTTTGCGCTGAATGGGACAGGTGTGGCGCACAAGGGGCCGGCGTTGCCGCGGAATCTGCGGTTTGACCTCCCGACGGGACTGGCGGGTAACCCGACGGTCACGCCGCGCTGCACGGAGGCGCAGTTCACGACGATTCTCTCCGGGGTGCTCAATCTATGCCCCAGCGATACCGTGGTCGGGGTTGCGTCTGTCACCAGCGAACCGATTTCCTTCACATCCTTCCCGGCTCCGTTGACGTATCAGGTGCCGGTGTTCAATCTGGCCCCGGATCCTGGTGAGCCGGCGCGTTTCGGGTTTGAGCTAGTGAGGGTTCCTGTCATTCTCGATGCGTCGCTGCGCACTGGTGGTGATTATGGGATATCGGTGAGTACCAACAACACGACTGAGGGTGTGACGCTGCTGTCGGCGCGTGTGACGCTGTGGGGTGTGCCGGGCGATCCGCGGCACGACAACGCCCGCGGCTGGAGCTGTGTCGCGGGTGGCTTCTGGCTTGCTGAATCTGGTGTGCCTTTGCCGCCGTGTGCGCCGCTTGGTGTGTCTGCGCCGCGGCCGTTGCTGACGATGCCGACGTCTTGCGCGGGACCGTTTGAAAGCATTATGCGGGCCACTTCGTGGCCGACGCGCGCCAATCCGGAAGGGATCGCGCTGCCTCCGGTCATCCCCGGTGAACCCGCCGTGAGCATGGGTGGCTGCGAGCGCCTGCCGTTCAACCCGCAGCTGTCCGTCGTCCCCGATAGTGGCCAGGCGGCTACGCCGACGGGCCTTGATGTGGATCTGCACCTCCCGGCGCTTGAAAACGCTGGGGGTCTCGCGGAGAGCGTGATGAAGAAGGCCACGGTGACGCTCCCGGCGGGCGTTGTCGTCAACCCCTCCGCGGCCAACGGCCTGGGCGCGTGCACGCAGGCGCAGATCGGGCTGGACAATGCGAACCCCGCGTCGTGCCCGGACTCCGCAAAGGTCGGGACCGCCGAAGCGCTAACGCCGGTCTTGCCGAATCCGCTGACGGGCTCGGTGTACGTCGCACAGCAGGGCGCCAACCCGTTCGGTGGTCTGCTCGCGCTGTATCTGGTGCTCGAAGGCGAAGGTGTGCTGGTCAAGCTCGCCGGGGAAGTGCGCCTCGACCCCGTCACCGGTCAGATCACGACGACGTTCGACGATATCCCGCAGCAGCCTGTCTCGGACATCAAGCTGCACCTGTTCGGCGGCTCGCGGGCGACGCTCGTCTCACCGCCCGGATGCGGCACCTATACCGCGACCTCGCAGTTGGCTCCCTACAGCGGCCAGCCGGCGGCGGAACCGTCCTCGGCGTTCGGGGTCACCTCCGGCCCAGGTGGCGCCCCGTGCGGCCCGCAGCAGTTCGCGCCGTCGTTCGCGGCGGGCACGAGCACCAACCAGGCGGGTGGGTTCAGCCCGTTCAGCGTGACGTTCTCGCGCCAGGATTCAGAACAGGCTCTCGGCGCGATCAAGCTCACTACCCCCGCGGGGCTGCTCGGCCTGCTGAAGACCGTGCCGCTCTGTGGGGAGCCGCAGGCGAGCGCGGGCACGTGTGGGCAGGCGAGCCTGATCGGGCACACGACGGTCCTCGCGGGTGCGGGCAGCGAGCCGGTGTCGGTCGCCGGCCAGGTGTTCCTGACGGGCCCGTATAAGGGGGCGCCGTTTGGGTTGAGCGTCGTGGTGCCCGCGGTCGCGGGACCGTTCAACCTCGGCAACGTCGTCGTTCGCGCGGCGATCGGCGTCGATCCACACACCGCCCAGATCACTGTCACGAGCGACCCGCTGCCGAGCATCCTGCAGGGGATTCCCCTGCAGATGAAGACGGTGAACGTGACGATCGACCGGCAGGGGTTCATGTTCAACCCGACCAACTGCGAAGCGCTCGCGGTGGACGGAACGCTGTCCAGCGCGCAGGGTGCGAGCGCGAATGTCTCCTCGCGCTTCCAGGCGGCGAACTGCGCGGCGCTGTCGTTCAAGCCCTTGTTCAGCGTCTCCACGCAGGCGGCGACGAGCAAGAAGAACGGCGCGAGCCTCGACGTGAAGGTGAGTTACCCCCAGGGGGCCGAGGCGAACATCCGCAGTGTCGCGGTGACGCTGCCCAAGCAACTGCCCGCGCGCCTGACAACGATCCAGCAGGCATGTCCGCAGGCGACGTTCGCTGCGAACCCCGCGTCGTGCCCGGCCGGGTCGAACATCGGCGCCGCGATGGCCACGACGCCGGTTCTCGCGAGCCCCCTCACGGGCCCGGCGTACCTCGTGTCTCACGGTGGCGCGGCGTTCCCCGATCTCGTCGTGGTCCTGCAGGGCGAAGGCATCACGCTCGATTTGGTGGGCAGCATCGATATCAAGCACGGCGTGACCAGCAGCACGTTCGCGTCGGTCCCCGACGCGCCGATCTCTAGCTTTGAGCTGAAGCTCCCCGAGGGCCCGCACTCGGGGCTCGCGGCCGTGGTCCCCGCGAAGGCGAAGGGGAACATGTGCGGACAGGCGCTGAGGATGCCAACCACACTAACCGGGCAGAACGGCGCGGTGCTCAAGCAGACCACGAAGATCACTGTCAGTGGCTGCTCCAAGGCCAAGAAGAAGGCCAAGACCAAGAAGCACCGCAAAGCGAAGAAGAAGAGGAAGTAGGCGGGGAGGATGGTGGTGGCTTCCCGCGAGCGTGGGGCCGGGGCGCGCAAGCGAGCGCGCTCCGGTGCCGCCGAGATCTCGGGCCGCGAAACGAGCGGCGTAGGGCGTGAAAAGGTCAGTGAGATCCAGCGCGCGCGGATTCTGGCGGCGATGACGGAGGTGGCGGCTGAGCGGGGAGCGGCGAATGTGACGGTGGCGCACGTGGTAGGGCGCTCGGGGGTCTCGCGGCGGACGTTTTACGAGCTGTTCGAGGACCGCGAAACGTGTTTCCTGGCGGCGTTTGAGGACGCCGCGGCCCAGATAGCTGGGCGGGTTGTGCCGGCGTGGGATAGCCAGAAGCGTTGGCGGGATCGCGTCCGCGGGGCGCTGACCGAGCTCTTGGAGTTTCTGGACGAGGAGCCGGAGGTGGGCCGGTTGTTCATCGTCGAGACGCTTGCCGGCGGCCCTCTTGCGCTTAAGCGCCGGGCGCGTGTGATCGAGACCGTGAAGCGGGCGCTGGATGAGGGTCACGGGGAGAGAGGCAGTCGCGAGCCGCCTCCTTTGACGGCGGAGGGCGTGATCGGCGCCGTGTCCTCGGTGCTGCACGCACGACTGACGGAGGCTGAGCCCACCCCTGGGGCAGGCACGACCTCCTTCGTGGAGCTGTTGGGGCCGTTGATGGGGATGATCGTGCTGCCGTATGAGGGCGTTGCCGCGGCGACACGGGAGATCGGCCGCCCGGCGGCGCCGAGACCCAAGCGTCCTCGGGGCCAGGAAAAAGATCCTTTGCGTGAGCTGGACATGCGCTTGACCTACCGCACCGTCAGGGTCCTGCTGGCGGTAGCGCAGACCCCTGGGGCGAGCAACCGGCAGCTTGCGGACGCCGCTGATGTCGCCGACCAGGGCCAGATCTCAAAGCTCCTCTCTCGCCTTCAGACCCTCGGTTTGATCCAGAACACCGGCGGCGGGCCCGTTCGTGGCGAGCCCAACGCCTGGCGGCTGACCAGCAAGGGAGAACGGGTCGGCAACGCCATACAGACCCAGACACAACCCTGAACCTGCGCGCCGGGGATCAAGGCAAAGGTGCTGCACGTAGGCTGAGCCCGCAGTGTCGATCAGGGGGACCCTGAGAGCGCCAAGGCGAGATCCTCGAAACGCTGCCGGCGCTGATCGTCGGGGCCGGCCGCGCGGCGCAGCCAGGAGTGGATCTCCTCGGCGCCGAGGGGGATGAGGACGGCGTCGATCGCCGCTAGCCCGCGCGGTTGTACTCCGCGGCGGCCTCGCGCAGTCCTTCGCCACGGGAGGGCCTGAGCGTCGCTATGACGTGTCGCCAGTAGCGACGGGGGGAGTGGCCGGGTACGGCCAATGCGATCAGTGCGCGCACGGCGTAGGCCCAGGCGGTCAGCCAGCGCACCGCCAGCGCCGCGCCTCGTGAGTGATGCTTGCGCATGTAGAGATCGCGATTGCGCGCCATTTCCACAATGCGCCGCTCAGGGACGGTGTCGGTGGAGAGCTGCTCGTGGTGAGCCGCGCGGGCTGCGGGTACCCACACGCTGTGCCAGCCGGCATCGCGTAGACGTCGCGCGAAGTCGACCTCGTCGGAGTAGACGAAGAAGTCAGGGTCCAGATAGCCCACCTGCGCTGCTGCCTGGCTTCGCACGAGCAGCGCGGCCGACTGACACCAGTCCACCTCGCGCGTGCGCGATCCGCGACTCTGCACTGTGACGAGGCGGTGCAGGAAGAGCGCGCCGGCAAGCGCCGTGAGCGGTGTGGGAAAGCGCCACGCGGATGCCTGCTCGGCGCCGTCGGGTCGCAGCAGCCTGGCTCCCGCGCAGGCCGCGCGAGAACGCTCCCCGAGGGCTTGATGCAGCGCCAATGTCGCTCCCGCCTGAAGCTCGGAGTCCTCGTTGAGCAGCAGCGCGTACCGTCCCCGCGCGCGGCGCAGCAGCTCGGAGTCATTCAGCGCCTTGCCGCGCCGCTGCTCCAGCGCGATGACCTCATCTACCGCCGGATGCTCCCTGGCCGCCGCTGCCGAGCCGTCGCGCGAGCCGTTGTCAAGGACCAGCACCTCGCTGGCGAACGGGAGCGCTTCTCGCTCGCGCGCGATCGCGTCCAGTCCGCGCAGCAGCAGCTCGCGCTGGGAGGTGTTGACGACGCAGTAGGAGACCTCGACGTCCGGCATCCTGCGGACCCTACTGTGGGAGTGCTACGCCACCGCCGTGTGGTGGACATAGACGCCGGGTCCGGACGGCTTCGGAATCAGATAACGCTCACTCTCGGTCATCGCTACAACCCGCCTGCCTGCTCCAGAATGCTGTTCTTGGTCTTGGGACCCAAGTCCTCGTTGGGCTGACGGAAAAAAGGGGACGCTCGTCTGTGTGCGGGCATATTGTCTGTGGCGATGCGCGTGCACGTCGTCGACCCATCGGCCTACACGCCCCCGTACGACCACGCGCTTTGCCGGGCGTTGGGCGAAGCCGGGGCGGACGTGGAGCTGATCACCAGCAGCTTTGACTACGGCCCCGTGGCGACCCCCGAAGGGTATGAGCGGCGGGAGCTGTTCTATGGGCTCGCCCATCGGGGTGGCAGAGCCCCGGGCAGCGGGCCGCGCTCGAAGGCGCGCATGGCGCTCAAGCTGGCCGAGCACACCCCGGAGATGTTGCGCTACCGGCGCCTGGCGCGTGCGGCCGATATCGCGCACTTCCAGTGGCTTACGGTGCAACCGCTCGACGTCCACCTGCTGCCGCGCCCCGTCCGTGGCGGGGAGCGCGGCGGCCGGCCGAAGCTTGTGCTGACCGCGCACGATGTGCTGCCGCGCGAGCCGCGGCCGGGACAGCTGACCGCGCAGCAGCGGCTGTATGAGCGCTTCGATGCGGTGGTTGTGCACTCCGAGCACGGGCGGCGTCGCTTGACTCGCGAGCTGGGGATCGACCCCGCGCGGGTGCACACGATCCCGCACGGCGCCTTCGCCCACCTCGCCGAGGGTCCTTTGCTGCCCCCGCCGCATGCGACCGACGCGCCAGTGGTTCTCTGCTTTGGCCTGATGCGCCCCTACAAGGGCCTGGACGTGCTGATCGAGGCGTGGGGAGGGATCGAGCACGCGGAGCTGTGGATCGCGGGGATGCCCCGAATGGACATCTCAAAGCTGCGCGCCGCCGCGCCCGCGAACGTGCGCTTCGATCCGCGCTTCATCGGCGACGAGGAGCTGCCGGCCTACTTCCAGCGCGCCGACCTGATCGTGCTCCCTTACCGTGAGATCGACCAGTCGGGCGTGCTGTTCACGGCGCTCGCCTTCGGTAAGCCGCTCCTGCTCACCGACGTCGGTGGGTTCCCCGAGATCGCGGCCACTGGCGCGGCGCGCACGGTGCCTGCGGGTGACCCCGCCGCGCTGCACGATGCGCTGGGTGAACTGCTGAGCGACCCTGCGGCGCTGGCCGAGATGGCCGACCATGCGCGTTCGGCCAGCGCCGGGCGCTATTCCTGGGGGCAGATCGCGCGGGCGCATTTGCGACTGTATGAGCAGCTCGTTTGACCATAGCCCGCATAGCCGTACACCTATGGGCTTGACAACTGCTGCTCAGCCTGCTTATTATGTTCGCGTTCTGCTCCCCTCGGGAAGTGGGCATACATAGGATCGGGTTTGGGCTTTGGTCTCTGCGGCCGGCTTTGAATCGTTTGGCAGGGTTTCCTTGGGAGAGGGACGTGATCGCACGTTTTATGAGGGAGATGACGTTCGCGTGAGTTCGTTTGCAACAGACGTGACAGGGATCGTGGTGACTCCGCTTGGGGTTACTACTAGATGCGTCAGCATCACTGACGCATCTCTCTCTCTCTCTCTCTCTCGGCCGGGCCGGCTAGCTTCTAGGCCCGCCTTCTTGTTGCCGTCCTGGGCTTAGTGCGCAGGGCGGTTTGTGCTGCCCGGGCCTCTCGGGTGGTCGTGGTCTCGGCCCTGAGGAGGGGATGTGCTGATGAGGATTCGCGCTCACCGCGTGCCGGTGACGATCGTTGCATTTTTGCTGGCTTATGCCAGCGGTGGGGCGCTGGCCGGCGCAGCACAGGCGGAAGGGTGCGCAAACGGACAGCTACGCTCGGAGACCGGGTCGGGACAACTGCCGGATTGCCGTGCCTATGAGCAGGTATCGCAGCAACATCAAAGCGGCCGCGCGGCGGCTCACTGCGCCGAGGAGCCTCGGCGTCCTGATCGTGGCGGCTGCCCTGTTGGCGTCCGCATCTCCCGCGGGCGCTGTGAGCGCCACCCCAGCCTGGTTGGTCAATCCCGTTGCGAATCCGACCTCCTTCTCGGGCACGACACCAAGCTTGGAGGATGCGGACCATGTGACAAGTACCAGTTGCGCGTAACCAACATCGGAGATGCGCCCACCAACGGCGAAGCAATCACCGTCATAGATACGCTTCCGCCGGGGGTGACCACGTCCGCGAGGGCGGCTGGGAACAGTGAAGAAGAATGGCATTGCACCCCGAAGGAGAAGGTCAATCGACCGTCGAATGCACGCTTGCGCAGACCGTGGGAGCGCTTCGACAGGCCCCATCTCTCACCGTGTTCGTACAGGTCGATCCCACCGTTGCGGCGGGCAGCGTCCTCACCAACAAGGCGAAGATGCAAGGGGGCGGGGCGCCTGGGGCGGAAGGGGAGACCTCGACTGTCATCGATGCTCCCAAGCCTCTGCTTTTTGGTCTGACGGATTTGAGCGATTTCATCGCGGACCCCGCTGGTGCTCCGGACGTGCAGTCCGCGGATCACCCAGCCTCGCTGACGGTGATGAACCCAGGGCGGTCGATCGTCACGTTCACCGTTCTGATCTGCAGAGGAATGCCCCGCAGGATGCTCGGCAGCGGGCCGCGAGACCAGCGCTGTAGGTCGTGAAAAGGTCAGTGAGATCCAGCGCGCACGGATCTTGAGGGCGATGACGGAGGTCGCCGCCGAACGGGGGCCGCGAACGTGACCGTTGCGCACGTGGTCGCCCGTAGCGGAGTGTCGCGCAGGACGTTCTATAAATTGTTTGAGGACCGCGAAGCCTGTTTTTTAGCGGCGTTCGACCAAGCAACGGCCGAGATCGCGGCGCACGTGGTGCCGGCGTTCGAAGGCGAGAAGCGTTGGCGCGAGCGCATCCGGGCGGCCCTGGCGGAGCTGCTGGAGTTTCTGGACGAGGAGCCAGAGGTGGGCCGGCTGTGCATCGTGGAGAGTCTGGCGGCGGGGCCGCGCGCGTTAGAGCACCGGGCGCGAGTGATCGAGACGGTCAAGAAGGCGCTGCAGGAGGGACACGGGGAGACGAGTAGGAGCCGCGAGCCGCCTCCTCTGACGGCGGAGGGCGTGATCGGCGCGGTGTCCTCGGTCCTGCACGCCAGGCTGGCGGAACCGGCGCGGCGGACGGGACTAGCGGAACCGGTGGGGCGGCAGACGGAGTCCGGTTTTCTCGCGGAGCCGCGGGCCTGTAGCGAACCCAGCCGGGGTTCGTTCGCTGGGCTGCTGGGCCCGTTAATGGGCATGATCGTGTTGCCCTATCAGGGCGCTGCCATCGCGACCCGGGAGATCGCACGGCCGCGCTCGCCCCGCCCCAAGCGCGCGCGTGGCCAGGGTCGCGACCCACTGCGCGAGTTGGATATACGCCTGACCTACCGCACTGTACGGGTCCTCCTTGCCATCGCTCAGACCCCCGGTGCGAGCAATCGGCAGCTGGCGGACGCTGCGGGGGTCGCCGACCAGGGCCAAATCTCAAAGCTCCTGTCTCGTCTGCAGGCCCTGGGCCTGATCCGGAACACCGGCGCCGGCGAGCCTAACGCTTGGCAGCTGACAAGCAAAGGGCAGCAGGTCGGGCAGGCTATCCAGGCGCAGACACAGAGCTGATGCTGTCACAGGCCATCCAGGCGCATGCACAGGCTTGGTTGTGGACCGCCGCGGACTGGGTTAAACTGAAGAGCACTAGGAAGGGCGGCCGACTAGTACGACCACCCAACCCAGTGTGACCCCCAGGGACCGTTCGGTGGGGTACTACCTCAACCCATCTACGGGGGCCAGGGCGTTTGCCCGCACATACCCTTCGGGCCCTGAGTTTGTAGCCTCCGCAGGCGACTCCCGACGGGAGCCGTTCGCGGAGGTGAGCCTCCAGCGCTTGCTGCCTGGGACGTGCTCAGCCTCTCCGGCCTGTGCCATACGGCGCAGCATGGCGCGGGCCGCGGAGTCGTTCGATCTGATTCCTCTACCGTCGAGGGCCGTCACGATCTCGGCGGTTGTCCAGGTGGCCTGGGTACTCATAATCTCTCGAAAGATCGCTCGACGGTCGCTCGACGGTCGCGCCGCGCCCTGCCTGGGCGTCTCCTGGCCGCTCCGCGAGCCGGAAGGTTGCCCCTGCGCCGCCAGCGCACGACCGATCATCTCGTACTCCAGCTGAAGACGATTCATCTGCTCGCGAATCTCGGCGCGCATCGAGTTCAAACGCCCTGGGGTCTGCTTGGCTAGGAGATCGACCAAAACCGTACTCATGCGATGAAGTATACAGCTTTTCCGGACGCAACGTACGCTGCGTTCAAATGTTCATCGAGATTCGTACGCACCAAGGTTTTAGCGAACGCGCGACCGCTATGGACGGTCCGCGAACTCCAGAGCGGCTCGTGCGAGAATGCCTGCCTTATGCGGACCCTCCTGGAAATTGCGCTGTGGGTGTGCCTGGCGCTGGTCGTCTGGACCCAGCTCGGCTACGCGCTCCTGCTGGCCCTCCTCGTGCGGCTGCTGCGCCCATCGCGATTGATCGGCGAGCCTGCCGTGAGGGCGCGGTCTCCAGGGGACGATGTGCAACGAGAGCCCACTGTGTCGCTGGTCATCGCCGCCCATGACGAGGAGGCGGTGGTGACGGAGAAGGTGCGCAACGCATTGGCCCTTGAGTATCCGCGTGAGCTGCTGGAGGTGATCGTGGCATGCGACGGGTGTACGGACGCGACGGCGGATAGGGCACGCTCGGCGGGAGCCGATCTGGTGCTGGAGTTGCCGCGCGGGGGCAAGATTCGCGCCCAGGACGCGGCGGTGGCACGCGCGAAGAGCGAGCTCGTGGCGTTCAGCGACGCGAACTCGTCATGGGAGCCGGGAGCGCTGCGCGAGCTGGTGGGCGCGTTCACGGACCCCCAAGTGGGATACGTCTGTGGCCAGGTGCGCTTTGTGCAGGCCGCGACCGGCGCGCGGGCGACCAACCAGGAGGGGGTTTACTGGCGCTATGAGATGGCGCAACGCCTGGCGGAGTCGCGTCTGCGTTCGATCACCGCGGGCAACGGCGCGATCTACGCGACTCGCCGCGAGAGCTACATAGTGGTCGACCCGATCATGGGGCACGACCTGTCGTTCCCTTTCAACATGGTCAAGCGCGGCTGGCGCGCGGTGTACGCGCCGGGGGCGCGGGCCAGTGAGAAGATGGTGCCCTCGATCGAGGGCGAGCTGGCGCGCAAGCGGCGCATGATGAGCCACACCTGGCCGATCGTGCTGCGTGGCGGCATGCTCTCGCCGCGGGGGTACGGGGTCGGGTACGCGCTGATGATCCTCTCTCACCGGCTGCTGCGCTACGCCACGCCTTTCCTGCACGCGCTCGCACTCGCCGCAAACGTTGCGCTCGTGGCTGACGGCGCGGGCGCCGTGTATGTGATCACGCTGGCTCTGCAGCTGCTGCTGCTCGCGCTTGCCTGGCTCGGCGGCATGTTGCACGCCCGCCCGCTCTTGGTAGCACGCTATTACGTGCTCACCACCGCCTCGCTTGCGCTCGGGCTGTGGGACTGGCTGCGCCACGGCACCTCCGCCGCGTGGGAGGTGGCGGAGGGGACGCGCTGAGCGAACCAATCCTGCCACTGCGAGAATGCCCGGCGGTGATTCGCCGCGCGCTCGACATAGCGGTCTCTGGGGCGGTGCTGCTTGTGAGCGCCCCGCTCATGGTGGTGGCGATGGTCGCGATCCGCTTGGAGTCCGCGGGGCATCCGATCTATCGTCAGCGTCGCGTGGGTCTGAATGGGCGCGAGTTCGAGGTGCTGAAGCTGCGCACGATGGTGCACGGCGCGGAGCACCTGGGCGCCGGCCTTGCGGTGAACGCGAACGACGCCCGCATCACGCGCATAGGCGCCTTGCTGCGTCGCACCTCTCTGGATGAGCTGCCCAATCTGCTCAACGTGCTACGCGGTGAGATGTCGCTGATCGGCCCTCGGCCCACGTTGCCCCATCAGGTTGCAAGCTACAGCCCGCGCCAGCGCCGCCGCCTGGAGATCCGCCCTGGCATAACCGGCTGGGCCCAGGTCAACGGTCGTGCCGCACTGCCTTGGAGCGAGCGCATCGAGCTCGATCTCTACTACATAGAAAATCGCTCCTGGCGCTTGGACCTTGAGATCTTGAAGCGCACCCCCGCGATGGTCCTGGCGGGAGAGGGTCTGTACAAGGGTCAAACCGGGGGATGGAGCGCGTGAGCGCCGCGCCGGGCAAGGCCGCGGTGCTTCTCACAGGTGTCGGCAAGCGCTATGACATCGTCTCCTGCTTCGCCGCCTTGACCAAGACGGTTGCGGCGGACCCCAACCCACGCGCACCTGCGCAGTACGCCGCGCAGGTGCGCGTGAAGGTGCCCTTGATCGAGGACCCCGAGTACGTGCCGGCGCTTGAGCGATTGTGCGCGCAGCACGGGGTGGGTGCGGTGATCCCGCTGACCGATCTCGACATCGAAGTGCTTGCGCGCGCGCGTGAGGAAGGACGGCTGCCGGCGCTCGTGCCCAGCGCGGAGGTGGCGCGGCGCACCTATGACAAGTACGAGACGCATCTGCTGCTGGGCGAGCTGGGGCTGCCCTCGCCGCCGACCGTGCTGCCCGAGCAGGAGCCCGACAGCTATCCGGTGATGGTCAAGCCGCGCCGGGGCTCCGGGGCGCGCTCGATCCACCTCGCGCATGACCGTAAGGAGAAAGACTTCTTCGTCGATTACGTCAAGGAGCCAACGATGGTGCAGCGCGCGATGGGCGGCCCCGAGCTGTCGATCGACTGCCTGGGTGACCTCTCGGGGCGCTGCCTGAACGCGATTCCGCGCACGATGGAAGAGTCCCGCGGGGGAGAGTCGATCAAGGGCAGAGTGGTGCACGACGAGGAGCTGATCGAGCTGGGCAGGCGGGCGATGGAGGCGCTTGAGGTACGCGGCCCGGCGACCATCCAGGTCTTTCGTGACCCTGAGGTGGGGCTTGGCATCACCGACGTCAACACGCGCTTCGGCGGCGCCTTCCCGGCGCCTGCCTATGCCGCCCTGGACGGACGCAGCTATCCCGAGCTGATTGTGCGCATGGCCTCAGGGGAGACGCTCCAGCCGCATGTGGGCGAGTTCCGCGCCGGGCGCACATTCACGCGCTACTACTGGCAACTGGAGCTGGATGAGGACATGCGCCCAACGGGCCGCGAGATAGTAGCCGGCGGACCGCGGACCCCAAAGGTGTAAGAATCGTCGCGATGGACTCGTTGAAGCTGCCCCCTGAGTCAAACCGCAGCTGCAAGAGCTGTGGCGAGGCGCTGGCCGAGGGCCAGGAGTGGTGCCTGCAGTGCGGCGCCGGCGCGCCGGGCAGCCTCGCGCGCGAGGCCGATTGGCGACCGCTCGCGGCGCTCGCCGCGGCAGGCGCGATCCTGCTGGGCGGCGCAGGCACGGCGGCGTACGCGGCGCTGAACCAGCAGCCGAGCAAACCGCCCACGCATGTGCTGATCGCGCAAGTGCCCGCGAGCACTTCGACTACACCGAGCACACCCACGACCACACCCCAGGGTTCGACGCTGAACACGCCGCCATCGACAAGCACGCCCAGCGCCACCACCCCAAATGGGGCGTTTGGCACGGGCACGGGCGGTTCGAGCACCATCAAGCCGCCGAAGCTGCCGGCCGTGGTGCCGACGCCGCGCACGCCCTCACGGCTGCTGCTGCCCACGAACACCGGCAGCCGACCCACCACCACACCCACCAACACTGGAACGAACCCCGCCACCACGCCCTCCACGGGCGCGAGCGAACCGAGCGCTCAGAAGCCCAACCCGATCCTGCTCGACACCGATGCGGCCTCCAACTACAACCCCTCGGGCTATCCCGAATCCTATTTCGGCGATCCGGGGCTGGCGATCGACGGCGAAGCGGGCACGGCCTGGACGGCTCAGGTGGAACCGAAAGTGGCGCCGCTGATGGCGGCTGGCTTGGCGCTCGACCTGAAGACCGCTCGCCACCTCGGCACACTTGAAGTCGATACGAGCACTCCGGGGATGACCGTCGAAGTGTTTGGCGCCAACGGCAGCACGATCCCCGCGACGATCGTCGACCCCGCTTGGACCAAGCTCACGCCCAGTCACCTGGTCAAGAAAAAGGCCGCCACGATCAAGCTCGCCACCGGCGGCAAGGCGTTTCGTTTCCTCGTGCTGTGGCTCACCAAGGCTCCCGAATCGGCCGTCGGCACCGCCACGGCGCCGGGGCACGTGAGCATTAGCGAAGTGGTGCCTTACCCACCGGCGGGGTAGTCAACAACAGGCTGGGCCTGGCATGCCCTCTCATTTCTGGGCGTCGCGCCGTGGGTGGGGCGGGCTTAGGCTTTGCGCGCGATCACTAGCGACTCGCGGGCACGGCCGGCGCGAACGTTTCGGGGACGCAGCTCGCGCGCTGCCCAGATCTCCACCGATTTGAACCCAGAGTGGAGAGCAAGGTGGGCAAGCAGGACGTCGGTTAGCAAAGGCAGCCGCCAGAGTTCCTGTAGGCCGCCGTCCTTGTCGCGCTTGCGGCGTGAGAAGGTGGAGTTTGCAACAACGCAGACCGAGATCGCCCCCGATTTGAGGATGCGGTGCTGCTCTCGCCACACCTGCAGCATGTCCTCGAAGTAGTTACGAACGACAGGAGCCACCTCGGGGCGTCCGCCGTGCTGTCGTACCCAATCGGCTATGCCGCGCACCAGATCGATCGCCTCTCCCTCCTCGTCTTGAAAGTAGTCTCGCTGGGGAAACTGCACAGACGGGTGGCTGCGCAGCGTCCCGAGGCGGGTCTCTCGGAACTGGGCCTGATTGGTGATGTGCTCCATGAGCCACAGCTCCAGCTTGTAGACCTCGGTGTAGTCGATGCAGTTCAGGTAGGGGGGGCTGAACAAGCTCAGGTCGGCCCAGTCGTCGCCGAAGGCTGGTTCTCCGTCATCGAGCAGCACTTTTGCGAGCTCGCGAGCGTCGCCGGGTAGGTGCAGCGCCTGCTTTCCCTGTGTCGCTTCCCGTTCTTGCGCAAGCTCGTCGAGATCGGACAGCATCGCGGTCCATTGACCCGCGAGGGCTCGCTTAACCGTACCTGTGACCTGGATCTCTGGCTCGGTGTTGGCCAGCGACGAGCGCCGCAGCGATCGGCCGCCTTTGATGCGCAGGGCGCGCCCGTCCTTGATAGCTCCCGACAGGTCCTCGGTCACTGCGGCGAGGCCCAGCAGGAAGAAATCCCGCTCGGGTTGGTCGCAGTCGGGCAACTCGCGCAAGTGGTCGCGGACTCGCAGCAGCGTGCGGATACGTTCGGGCGCGAAGATCTTGGTGTTGTGGAAGGCAGATAAGTCGGGCACCCGCACCGCTCGCCCCTGGTCGTATGCCAGCGCCCCCGGCAACAGCTCGCGTAGCTTGCTGAGGTCGAGGTCGGGCCACTGCAGCTTGGTCTGCCCGGCGAAGCGCGCGAAGGGGGAGTACTCCACACTGCGGACCTCGACCACATGAGGGTGTAGGAGACCCGCCAGGCCGGTGGTTGCGACCCCTCCAAAGGCGTCGGCTACGCACAGCCTCCCCTTCAGCCCTAGCGTCTCGATCACCTTGCTCAGCAGGCGTGGAGAGAACCCCTCCTTGTAGGAGAACCAGCGGTGCACCGGCTCGCTCCGCAAATCTGCGGAGCCCACCAGCGGTTCGAAAGCGCCCGTATGATCGACGAAACCGATCCCATCGGCCAACTTGCGGCTCAGCCGGCGTAGTCGAGCCCACTCTATGTGGGCGGGCTGCTGCCCCGGGTGGCCCCAGAGATCCGCCCAGCCCATGGGCAGCGCCGTGCCCTCGGCGCTCTGCGGTGGCGTGCCCGCCTGGGCTTGGTGCTTTGCAACGGTGACCTGTCCAGACATGTGGCTCACACGATCTGCGGACCGAGGCTTAGCATGCACGCAGCTTATGGATGCTGCCGGCGGAAGCCAGTTCGCGTACGCCGGCTTGACAGCCGCTCATCGATGACTGTCTTGAATATCAGATAGGGGAACTCCGTAGGCCAGCCCGCTAGGCTGGGCGGCGATGCCAAGTCCGACTGACTCGATTCAGCCCAAGATGCCCAGCTGTCCTGAGGGTCTCAAAGATGCTCCACACGAAGGCGGTAGCCGATGACAGATCCCGAAACGCTTGACAGTAGACCGGTGATCCTGCCCCGGCCCCTGCGGATGGTACTGCACAACTTCTCGCTCTACCAGCGTGAGCGCACAGTTGAGGTCGATTTCGAGCGCGAGGTCTTCTGCCTCGCCGGCGCCAACGGCTTAGGCAAGTCAACCTTTCTGGCCGCGCTGAGCTATGCCATGACAGGGGCGGTTGCGCGCCCCGATCTCGACTTCCTTGGAGCATCCAAGTACTACAAAGAGACGCTCCCCTATTCCGCCCGCTTCTTTGAGGGACGCATCAACCCCGCCGACCACGACGTGGCCGAGGTGGAACTCGAGATGGCAATAGGCGCACATCGCATCGTCCTGGTGCGCGGCATGTTTTCCCCCGAGGGGCTGCGCGAGTTGCGCATTGATCGGGGCGACGGTGAGCTTGTAGATCTCTCAGGCCCTGAGACGACAGAGTCCGAACGCCATGACCGATATGTGGAGGCGATGCTGGAGGCGACGGGCCTTGAGTCCTTCGCGCAACTGGTCTTCCTGCAGCTGTTCGTGCTGACCTTCGACGAGCATCACCGGCTGTTGTTTTGGTCGGATCGTATTGCCGAGCAGGCGCTATTCCTTGCGTTTGGGATCTCTCCGCAGACGGCGGTGCACGCGGAGGCTCTACAGCGTACGTACGACTCCGCTGAGTCAAAGGCCCGCAATCTCCAGTGGCAGGCGACCGGCGTACGCAAGCGCCTGAAGGCGCTCGAAGAAGCAGTGGGAGGTCCGTCCGCGCAAGCGGATGAGACTGACACGCAGGATCTCCAAGACAAGCACATACAGCTCACCGATGCACTGGCCGAGGCAGGAGCCGAACACGCTCGCTTGATCGACGTCGTGCGAGAGGCGGAGCTTGCGCTGGATGAGGCGGTCGCCGGACATGTATCGATCCAAGGCGATTATGAGCGTGCCTATCGCGCACGGATCGGACGCTCGCATACCGTGCGTCTGCACCCCCTGGTCATCGAGGGGCTGAAGGATAGGCACTGCGGGCTGTGTGGTGCCAAGGGAAAGAAGGTCAATGCGGGGATAAGCGCCGCTCTGGATGAGGACCGCTGCCCGATGTGCGAATCGGAACTGCATGAGCCGGATGCAGTCGAAGAAACACAGCTTCGCAAGGAGCTGACCGAGCTTGCCGACCGGCTCGTGGCCTGCGAGGCCGCACGCGGCCAGGCCGAAGCGCATCTCGCCCGCCAGCGCAAGGGACTCGAGGCGGCCGACGGCAATCTGCGTGACGTCGATCGCGAGCTCGAGGTCTTTCGTGCGGCCAACACGCAGGCATTGCTCCAGGCGGAAGGCGAGCGCACAGTTCTCACTGATGCTCGACACGGAATGAAGCGTGAGATCGCCGATCTGCTGGCGCAGAAGGACAAGGAACTCAAACGTCGCAATGAGGCAAGGGCCGCGCTCGACGGGCTGCGGCGTGATCTGACGGGGCGCTTCACTGAGATGGAGCATGAGTTCGTGCCCCTCCTGCAGGATCTAGCCCACGAGTTCCTCGGGGTGCCATTGCAGGTCGACCTCGAGCGGCGTGGTCCCCATGTGGGACTACAGCTAGCCTTCGCCGGGTCACAGCGTTCGACTCCCGACATGCTCTCCGAGAGCCAGCGCTATTTCATGGACATCGCGCTGCGAATGGCGCTTGCGCGCAAGCTCTCGCAGACAGGCGAGCCGGCAACTCTGTACATAGATACGCCTGAGGGTTCTCTGGACATCGCCTATGAGCGGAGAGCCGGACGCATGTTCGGCCGTTTCGCCGACGAGGGCAACCGTATTCTCATGACCGCAAACATCAATTCCTCGCAGCTTTTGCAGGAGTTGGCCCTGGTGTGCCGCCGCAAGCGTATGTCAGTTGTACGGATGACGGAGTGGACGGAACTCACCGAGGTGCAGCAGGAAGCAGAGGATCTTTTCGAACGTGCATACACAGTTATCGAGCGTCGCTTGGACGGGAAGAGGTCGTGATCTCCCCCCAGGCCACCTTCGATGCGTTGGAGCTGACAGGCGCGGTGGGGGACATTGGCGGAGGCGTGACGCTCTCCGAGCTTCAGGTGCTCGACTACCTGGCATGTCTGCTGTCGGTCTACGCGGGGGCGGACCCGCAGATCTGGGGTTTTGGCTTTTCGGTTACCGACACGGGCGCACCGTTTGCCCGCGAGCTGGCTGAGGCGATCGATGGCCTGCTCGTGACCGGCTGGTTGGTGCGCTACGAGCGGGTGTACCGTCTCACTCCCTCCGGCGAGATCGAGCTGGGTTTCCAACGGGGCCTGGCGCCCAATCGCTGGCGGCTGCGCTACCTATCCGGGAGCGCCTCGGCGGCGGTGTCGATGCCCCTGCCTGCTCTCTCCGATGCGCTTGCCCACGAGCCGGGATTGCGTCGGGCGCTTGAGTACGTACGCCGCAGGCGTCTTCTCGACGCCACAAGCCTAGAGCTTGTCTCCCGCCAGTTCGCGGCCCTGACCGAGGGCTTGGGGCGCAATCCGGCGGACCACGAGGACCTGATGGTGCCGGCTGTAGTGTGGCTCACATATCTAGCTCGCGGCCACGGGAGCTCAGGGGCGCGGGCGGCATGAGCTATGACTCCGAGACGATGGCCAAGATCGCGGAGGAACTCTATGAGGTCCACGTAGAACGCGTCTATGGCAAGACCGGTGTAGAGCGGCTGCGCAGCGTGATCAAGACGGTCAAAGAACTTTATTGCCATCGCTCGCCGCAGAGCTTCTCAGAGGGACTGATGGTATTCGCGACTCTGGATGAGAAGGGAGAGCCGCTAGACCCTGGTGGGTCAACGGTCCTGAATGGCGTCGGCGATGTCGCGCAGCTAATGCCTGGTGCAATCGTGCAGGTCGTTGGCGATGGTCGTCTGCGAGCGTGGCCTCCAGCGACGGCAGAGTCTGAGGATCTGGTCAGTTCAGCGGTTGTCTACGTCTTCTTCGCTGCGCGGGAACGTTCGGCCCAGTTTGAGGCAATCGCGTTGCCGGCGGGGCTCAGAACCGTCCCTAACCCAAATGGCTACCCGAGCGCCCTGGCTCCGCCGACTTTTTGGAATCTTGAAGATGCGCTTGACTACTACGCTGCCAACCTGGCAGCTCGCTCTACATGTGAGAGATTGCGCGAAGTCTGGGCGCTCGACGCCGACGATCGTCGTCTCGTGCTGCGCAATTGTCCTGAGCAGGTGATGCGCGAGTCGTTAGCTAGACACCTGCGTTCCTCTGTGCGCGACGCCAAACTCGTGCGCGTAAACGAAGAGCAGAACGTGTCCGAGACGGAGCCGATTGACATCCAGATTGTTTGGTCGTTAACAACCCACATCGCGTTGGTCGAGATCAAATGGATGGGCAAGTGCTTGAACGAGGGTGGCGACGGCCTCGCTTCGTATACCCACAGCGACGGGCGTGCTCGCGAAGGCGTCGGTCAACTCGCCAATTACATCGACCTCGCGTACGAGCGCAGCCCGAAACACGAGATCGTGGGATACCTGGTTGTCTTTGATGCTCGGCGGCGAAGAGTGACCAGGTGGGAGCCCGGACCGATCAGCAAAGAGGACGCGTGGCACTATGCGCGGGTGGAGATCGATTTTCGCGATTCGATCCCCGACCGCAGGGACATCCAACCGCCCCGCCGGGTATTCCTCGAGCCGAGGATTGCCGCTTAGCTGTGGCAGAGTGCTGAAGCTACCGACGTGTCCCGCGTGCCCTTGCCCGCAGCTGTGGCGTCTCCCATATCTCGTCGAGGAACGCCGCGATCTCTTCGGTGAGGCGCTCGGGCTTCAGGCGCAGCTCGACCAGCGAGTCGGCCTGCAGCAGACGGGCGTTGGGCAGCTCCTCGGCAAGCTGGCCGGCGTCGGAGAAGGGGTGCACGGGGTCGCGGCGGTGCCCGATGATGAGCGCTGGGGTCTTGAAACTGCGCCGCTCGCTGCGAGGGGGAGCGATGCGCCCGAAGAAGAGCCCCTGCAGCAGCGCGCCTCCGGGCCCTGGGTCCTGGCGGACGAGGTCAAGCACCACGTTGCCGTAGTGCGGCAGCACTGCGCGCGGCACCGCCCGCGCGCCGCCGGCCACGAGCTTCATGATCTGCTCGCCGAAAGTGAGCGCCAGCAGGATCGGCGTGAAGGTGATCGCGGCGGCAGGCAGCGCGTTGTCGAGCACGGGCATCTCGATCACCATGCCGCGCAGGCGCGCGGGTGACTTGCCCGCCATCTCAAGCGCCGCATTGGCGCCCAGCGATGTTCCCATCACCACGGCCTGCTCCAGCTTGAGGTGATCCATTAACGCCAAGATCTGATCGGCGAAGGTGCTCATCGAGTAGCGCCACATGTCGCGCGGGCGATCCGATTCGCCGTGGCCGAGCAGGTCGATGGTGATCGCACGGTTGCCGCGTGCAGCGAGGTCTTCGGCGAGCGGGCGATGCATCTCCTGCGAGAGCAGCAGGCCGTGCACGAGGATCGCGGGTCGCGCCGCGCCCCGTTTGCCCGCGTAGTCGGTGTAGGCGATCTGCTGATCCTGGAAGCGAAAGAAAGCCATCCAGGCACCCTATCGTCCCATCTGCTCCGCAGATAAAGCCTTCAGACACACAGGGCCCGGGCGACGCCGTGGATCGCCCGGGCCGGTGTCCCTCTCCGGCGGCCCCTGCCTGTCCTTAAGCAGATGACCAATCGATGAAACCCACCAGAAGCACGGAAGGTGCGCTAGTTTTGCAGCACTCCAGCAGACACTCCGCATTCAGACCTAGGAGGCCCAGAGATGGCCAAGCAGCCCCGTATCCTCGCCGGACAGACCGCAGCGATAACCGGGGCCGCGCGCGGCATCGGCCGCGCCACCGCTCAGGCTTTCATCCGCCAGGGAATGCGCGTGGCGATCGGCGACGTCGACCTGGCCACAGCGCAGGCTACGGCCGCTGAGCTTGGCGCCGGCACGGTCGCCCTACCAGTTGACGTTACCTCGCGTGAGTCCTTCGCCAAGTTCCTCGATGACGCCGAAGCACAGCTGGGCCCGATCGACGTGCTGGTGAACAACGCCGGGATCATGCAGGTGGGGCGCTTCATCGACGAGGACGAGCTGACGGCGCGGCGCATGGTGGACATCAACATCCACGGGGTCATCACCGGCATGAAGCTGGCGCTTGAGCGGATGATCCCGCGCGACCGCGGGCACATCGTGAACATCTCCTCGCAGGCGGGCAAGTTCGGCGCGCCCGGCGGCGCCACCTACTCGGCGACCAAGCACGCCGTGGTGGGTCTGACGGAGGCCGTGCGCGGCGAGCTGCGCCTGATGGATGCGCACATCGACGTGTGTTACGTGATGCCCTTTGTCGTCAACACCGAGCTTGGCTCCGGGCTGGGCGAGGCGCGCGGCCTGAACACGCTGCAGCCCTCTGACGTGGCGGACGCGATCGTCGACGCTCTGCAGCACGGCATCGTCGACGTGTGGGTGCCCAAGTCCGCCAAGCGAACCAGCACGCTCGGGCAGCTCTTGCCGCGGCGCCTGTCTGAGGGCATGGCGCGCGCGATGAAGGCCGACAAGGTCCTCGCTGCCGCCAACAGCGACGTGCGCAAGGACTACGAACTGCGCGCCGCGCGCTCTGAGCCCGGTTTGGAGGCCGGCAGCGAGCAGCCCCGCATCGGCCAGGGCGCCGAAAGCTGAGAGTCAGAGGGCCGAGAGTCGGTCCGCTGTGAGGAATCAGCCCGCCGTGAGCCACGCGGCGATGTGCTCGCCGATCAGCGGTCCCTGATCCTCCTGCAAGAAGTGCGAGGCGTTCTCGATTGTCATCGGCGCCTCGCGCCCGATCGCGGCCGCGAAACGCTCGCCGGTTGAGCGCGGCAACACGGGGTCGGAGTCGGCCCACAGCATCAGCGTGGGGCGGCGGTCATTGCGTAGCGCATCGAGCACGCGCTGCCCCGCGAGCGCTCCCGGCGCCTCGGGCGTGAGCGGGATCAGCAGCGGGAAGGCGCGCGCGCCGGCCTTGGATTCCGCGTTCGGGTAGGGCGCGTCGTAGGCCGCCACGACCTCCTCGCCGGGGTCGTTCTTGCAGGCGCCTTTGACGAGGAAGCCCACCGGCAGGTCCTCCGTGCGCTCGACGAAGTCGCGGAAGGCCGTCCACGCGCCGGCCATCTGCTGGTGCCCGGTGAACAGCCCGGTGTCGAGGATCACCAGCCGCTCGATGCGCGCGCGGTGCTCGACCGCCAGGCGCAGGCCGATCGGGCCGCCCCAGTCGTGCACGACCATGGTGGCCTCACGCAGGTCGAGGTCCTCAAGCAGCGTGGCCGTCAGCTCGGTATGGCGATCGTAGGAGTACCAATCGATATCGACGGGCTTATCTGAGCGTCCGAAGCCGGCCAGGTCGGGAGCGATGCAGCGATAGCCCGCGTCACGTACAAGCGGGATCACCTTGCGCCATAGAAACGACCAGGTCGGCTCGCCGTGCAGAAACACGACGGGCTTGCCCTCGCCCTCATCGAGGTGCGCGAGACGCAAGCCCTCCACCTCGCGGTAGTGGGGCTGGAAAGGGAAGTCGGGGAGTCCCTGCAGCAGCTCGTCGGGGGTGCGGATGGCGTCGGGCATATGTCGGATCGCGCAGCATATCTGCCTCGCGATCCGTTACGCTCGCGCGTGATGCTTGCCACCGCACTGCACCTGACCGGAGTGCTCGCCGCTGAGAAGAGCAAGGTGCCTTTCTACATAGCCGGCGGCGCGCTTGTGATCTGGGCGTTTGTGCTGTCGATGGGCGTCGGGCGCAGCCGTCCCGACTTCCCCTCCAACGCGGCCGGCCAGCGCCTCGTGATTGCGATCACCGCGACGCTGGTGGTGCTGGCTACGGCGATGGCCGTGGTCACCTCCGGCGGCAGCGGCGCCTGACGAGCGCTCGCTATGTGCGCCGCAAGCGCGTAGAGTTCCTCACATGAAGCTCTACGTCTGCTACGGAACATTCTCCACTCCCCGCCCTGGCGGGCATCCTTGTGCCAACGCCGATCACGCGCTGCGCGATGCGGGGCACGACCCGCAGGTGATCCGCTCCTACGGCTTGGGCATCCTGCCGAGGATCTTCAACCTCACGCGCGGGCGCCGCGAGGTCGAGCGACTGACGGGGAACCGCATGGTTCCCACGTTGGTGCTTGACGACGGCACCGCGATCGATGGCTCGGAGGCGATCGTGGCGTGGGCGCGGGCCAACCCCGCGTAGCTTCCTCGCCCGCCAGCCGCGGCGGCTGCTTGCATCGCGGGCACGGCGATCGGGGTTTCGTAGTAGACCTCCGATATCGCTTCGCCCCTCTCCTCGGCCAGCTGCCGGTCAAAATGCGCGTCGGCACGCGCCGCAACGATCCCGAGCGCGATCACAAACACAGTGGCGAGGCATATCGCCCCAAGCATCGGGGCCAAGATCAATATCAACGAACCACTCCCGCGTAGACACACCTGCGGTAATCCCTCACGGTCCTGCGGTCGATCCCTCGCGTCCTAGGCTTGCAGCGTCGGGGCACTTGTGCCAAATCATGCACGGAGTCTTGCCGCTATCTCCGAACAATTTCGTCGGGCTGGGTATCTGAGTATCTGCCATGCGCCGGCGTCAGGGCCGCCAAGTCCGCCAGCTCCTGCTCCACGTGCGCCACGATCGCCTGCGGCTCGGGCACCAGACCAGTGTCGGCCAGCAGCCCAATCGTCACCTCCCCTCGGTAGCTGAAGATGCTGACGCTCATGCCCACGCTGCCCGACATCGGCGCCCATACCTGCACCGCGCGCAGCGGGCAGCCGGCTATGTGGACAACGTAAGGCGGCCCTGGCACGTTGGTCATCATCGCGCTGACCTTGGTGGTGAATATGTCCACTATGCGCCGCTCCAGCTGACGCGGCGTCAGGCCAATCGTCTTCAAGATCGCGTGCGAGACGGGCCCCTCGGGCGAGCATTTGATCGCGCTCATCCTGCGCGTTAGCTCTCGCAGGCGCTCAGCGCGTGCTGCCACGTCCACCGGTAGCGTGAGGAATACCAGCCCGAAGCGGTTGCCCAGCTCACGCGGGATCGGCTGATTCAGCGGGCGCAGGTTGACGGGCACGAGCGTCCTGATCGCGCGGGGCTCCCCGCCTCGATCGAGCAGATAGCGCCGCAGTGCGCCGCTGACGGCCGCCAGCAGCACGTCGTTGACGGTGGCGCCTTGTGCTCGCGCGGTCGCCTTGATCTGCGCCAATTCCAGCTGAGTCGTCCACGCGACCCTGCGCGGCACGCCCAGCTTGCCGCGCAATGCGGTGCGCGCGTCGGCTGGAGTGAAGAGCAGCTTTGCCAGCGCTCGTGTGCCGGCCGGTGTGCGAGCCGCCAGCTCGCGTGCGTGATGTCTCCTCAACTCGTGTGTGCTCGCGCCGGCCGCCGTGGCGCCGCTATCTGGCGCCGTGGAATCCTCATACGCGCGCGCCTCATCGGTCAGCGAGACGATCACCCGTGCCAGCGCGATGCCATCGACGATGCAGTGGTGCACGCGCACCAGCAGCGCGTGACCTCCGCCGGGGCGCTCGATCAGGTGCAGCTCCCACAGCGGCTTGGAATGGTCAAGCGGCGATGTGACCAGCTCGCTCATGAGGTCCCGCAACGCCGCTTCGTCGCCTGGCGCAGGCAGCGCGCGGCGTTTCAGATGGTCATCTGGGTCGAAGCTCGGATCTGCGATGAAGGAGGGCCGGCCCAGTCCCAAGCGGCGCTCCAGCACGAGCTGGCGAAAGCGCGGATAACGGGCTGCCAGTCCTGTGCGGATGAGCTCGCGCAGCCTCCCCTCGTGCAGTGGCTCGTCGAACAGCAGCACGAAGTTGATCACCATCAGGTTGGTCGGTCGGTCCATGTGCAGGAACGCCGTGTCCGCGCTTGGCAGACGGTAAGACCCCATTTTCCTCGCCACGACTGCTCCCCACTCCGTGGACGTCGGATCGCGCTTATGAACGCTGTCCCGCGACCCCTACCCCTCCTTTAAAACCCCTGCGACAGATTACCATTGACCTATGGCTGTCGTGGACAGTCCCAGTGCAGCGGCAGCGGCGCGCACGCTTGAGCGCTACTGCGCGGGACACAAGGAGTCGCAGCGACTGTGGGAACGTGCCCGTGGGGTGCTGCCGGGCGGGGTCAGCGGAGCCGCCAAGTTCTATGCGCCGTTCCCCGTATTCCTCAGCACGGCGCACGGCGCGCGTGCGCGCGACGTCGATGGCAACGACTACATCGACCTGCTGATGGGCGCCGGGCCGATGCTGCTGGGCCACGGTCATCCGCGCGTGCTTGAGGCCGTGCGCGAGCAGCTTGGCGCGATGACCAACCCGATGTTGCCCACGGAGCTGTCGATCGAGCTGGCGGAGCGCATGCGCGGGCACATGCCCTACCTGGAGCGCCTGCGCTTCACCAACACCGGCTCGGAGGCGACGCGCTCCGCCGTGCGCGTCGCGCGTGCGGTGACAGGTCGCCCGCTGGTGGCCAAGTGCGAGGGGGCCTTTCACGGCTCCGATGACATGTTCCTGGTGTCCGCCCACACGCGCGCGGTGGCCGGCAGCGAGGACCGTCCTCTGCCGGTGCTCGACTACCCAGGCCTGCAGCCGGGCGTGCAGGAGTCGGTGCTGGTGCTGCCCTACAACGACCCGCAGGCGGCAGCGCGGCTGATCGCCGAGCATGCCAATGCCTTGGCGTGCGTGATCGTCGAGCCCGTTGCCTTCTCCAGTGGTGGTGGCGTGCCGGCCACGGTGGAGTTCGCGCAGGCGCTGCGCAAGGCGTGCAGCAGGCACGATGTGTTGCTGATCTTTGACGAAGTCCTGTGCGCCTATCGCCTTGGTCTGGCGGGCGCCTCCTCCTGGCTCGGCGTCACGCCTGACCTGGCGGCGATCGGCAAGGCGATCGGCGGCGGGATGCCGCTGGCGGCGTTTGGCGGACGCGCGCAGCTGATGGAAGCGGCCCTCGCGCAGGACGAGCCGATCTTTCAGTCGGGCACCTTCACGGAGAACCCCGTGGCGATGGCGGCGGGCCTGGCGGTGCTGGACGTGCTTGAGTCAGAGCCTGTGCTGGAGCGCGCCGATCGCACGGGCGAGCTGCTGCGCGCGGGGCTGCATGAGCTGCTCGCCGCGCGTGGCGTTACGGCAGCCGTCACTGGCACGGCCTCGATCGCTCAGGTGCACGTCGGCGTCGAGCGCGTCGAGAACCGCCGCGATGTGCTGCGTGCGGACGCGCAGGCCACGCGCATGTTGCAGTTGGCGATGGTCGCCGAGGGCGTGCTGTGGCCTCCGGGGCACCCGGCCTTGACCTCCGGCGCGCACACCGAGCGGGACATCGAGCGGGTGATGGCGACTGCCGAAACTGTCCTGTCCGGGTAGGCGTTAGAGTGCGCTGAGGAAGCTGAATGTTCGACTAACGGGAAGAAGGCGGAGATGCGTTTCATCGCAGCGATTTTGGCATTGCTCGCCCTGGCCTTAGCCGGCTGTGGCGGATCGAGCGGCGGCAGCACCTCGAACTCCTCCTCCGCGCCCGCGGCCAGCCCCTTCCATCCGGCGGGCGTGACGGTGACCCCCACGACGCCGAGCGCCAGCAGCAGCGTCTCGCAGGTGACCTGGGATGAGCCTTATGGCGAACCGGCTTCGCTCGACCCCTTGAAGTCCTATGCGCTGCCGGAGAACACCGTGCTGTCGAACACCTGCGACGCGCTGCTGCGCACCGGGCCTGAACTGAGACTGCAGCCGGGGCTGGCCACCAGCTACACCCACCCCACTTCCACCACCTGGGTATTCAAGATTCGCCAGGGCGTGCACTTCTGGGATGGCCACCCGCTTACCGTCAGCGATGTGGTCTACAGCCTCAACCGCCATTTGAATCCCAAGCTTGGCACCTTCTACACCGCGTGGGTCGCCGACATCAAGAGCATCGCGCAGAGTGGGCCTGAAGAAGTGACGCTGACCACGAAGGTGCCGGATGTGATGGTGGCGCAGATGATGGCCTCCGGTTTGGGCACCGTGATCGAGAAGGCCTACGCGGAAGCCAAGGGCGAAGCGTATGGAACGGCCAGCGGGGGCATCATGTGCACCGGTCCTTTCCAGCTCAAGTCCTGGCAGACCGGTCAGCAGATCACGCTCACGCGCAACCCCAGCTACTGGGACGCGGCGCTTGAGCCCAAGGTGCAGACGCTCGTCTTCAAGTTCATCACCGACGCCACCACGCTGACCAACGCGCTGTCCTCGGGCGCCATCGATGGCGCCTATGAAGTGCCGATCCAGGGCATCCCGCAGCTGGGGAGCGCCGGCAAGATGTACTACGGGTTGAGCACCAACCAGGGCATCTTGCAGCCGATTCAGAAGACTGGCCTGAGCACCAATCTGAAGGTGCGCGAAGCGCTCTCGATGGTGATCGATCGCTCCGGCATCGCCAAGACCGTCTTTCAGGGCCTCGCCGTGCCTGAGCTGGCGGCGGTGCCGCCGGACTCCTTCTCCTATGCCACGCAGCAGTACCAGCAGTGGTATCTGGGCGTGGGCACGCCGACAACCCCTGACGTGAGCGCCGCGCGCAAGCTGGTGGAAGAAGCAGGCAACCCGAAGACCGCCATGACGATCGGCATTCAGCAGGGCGACTCGCAGTCCGCGGCGGTGGCCACGGCGATCCAGTCGGCGGCGAAGAGCATCGGCTTGAACATGCAGGTCAAGGCGCTGCCTACCGCGCAGTACGTGGAATTGATCTTCTCCGAAAAGGCGCGCGCGGGAATCGACTGGACAACCGGCAACAACAACTACATCGACCAGGCCGAACCGCTGCAGGTTCTCTACTACTGGGGTCGCAGCAACTCCCCCTACAACCTCGACGGTTTCGCCAACCATGAAGTGGACAGCTTGTTTGCGCAGGCTCGCGCGCAGAACAACCCCAGCCAGCGCGCGACGCTTGCGATCCGCGCCTTGCAGCTGTGGGTCAAGCCCGTGAACAACATCCCGCTCTACATCTATCCTGAGCGGCTGTTCATGAACAAGCGCATCACGGGCGCGCCCAGCTCATTCTCGACCTTCCTCTACTACCCGTGGGCAGCTGCGCTCGGCGGCACCTGACAGACCCGTGTTGGCCGGCGTGGCGCGACGACTGTTGCGCACGCTGGCCACGCTGCTGGTATCGAGCTTCCTGATCTTTGCGGCGCTGTATCTGACGCCAGGCAGCCCTCTTGCGTTTCTAACACACGGGCACAGCCTATCACCCGAAGCGATCCATTCGATCGAAGCGCAGTATCACCTCAATAAGCCCTTCTTTGAGCGCTACTGGCTGTGGCTGACGGGGGTGTTGCAGGGCGACCTGGGGCGCTCCACGATCACACGCGAACCGGTGAGCTCGCTGCTCGCGCCGCGCATCGGTGTGACGCTCACGCTGGTGGCGCTGGGCGCCTTGCTGATCGTGCTCGGTGGGATCGTCTTGGGCGTGCTGGCGGGTGTGCGCGGACGGCGCACCGACGGCGTGGTGTTGACCGCCACCACGATCGGCCTGGCGATTCCTTCGTTCGTGACGGCGACGATCCTGATCAACTATCTCGCGCTGAAGCTGGGGTGGTTTCCCGTCTATGGGGCCGGCAGCGGGTTTGGCGACCGTCTGTGGCATTTGACGCTGCCGGCGATCTCACTCGCGCTTGGCTTGGTGGCCTACGTGGCGCTGATAACGCGTGCCGCGGTGCGCGTGGAGATGGGCAGCGATCACAGCGACACCGCGCGTAGTCGCGGTTTGCGCGAGGGGTTGGTGATTCGCCGCCATGTCGTGCGCAACGCCTTGATCCCGATCGTCACCGTCGCGGGTATCACCGTGGCCAGTCTCGTCGCCGGTGTGGCGGTGGTCGAGAAGGCCTATGAACTGCCGGGCATCGGCGCCTACCTCGTGGATTCCGTGTCCAACAACGACTTCCCGGTCGTGCAGGCGATCTGCCTGATCCTCGTTGTCGTCTACGTGGTGGTCAATGCGGTGGTCGATGTCGCCTATCTGCTGCTTGACCCGCGCCTGCGGAGCGCTCGCGGATGAGGTCGAAGATCACAGTGGCCTGCATCGTGTTCCTGGCCCTCGTGGCGCTGGCGGCGGTGCTCGCGCCGCTGCTCGCTCCGCACTCGCCTACCGACGTCAATCTTTCTTCGGCCTATTTGGGTCCTTCGCTTACACATCCTCTGGGCACCGATGCCTCCGGCCGGGACATCCTTTCGCGGCTGCTCTACGGCGCGCGCTCAAGCCTCTTGGGACCCTTGGGCGTGATCGCGCTGGCGCTGGCGTTTGGCGTGTCCTTGGCGCTGGCCGCGGCGTGGTTTGGCGGCTGGGTCGATACCGGCCTCTCGGCTGTGATCGATGTGCTGTTTTCCTTCCCTGGCTTGCTGCTGGCGATCATCGCGGTGGCCGTCTTCGGCGTCGGCCTGGGGGCGCCGATCCTGGCTTTGGGGATCGCCTACACCCCGATCATGGCGCGCGTCGTGCGCTCCAGCGCGCTGCGCGAACGGGAGCTGCCGTATATCGCGGCCGCCAGCGTGCTGGGTCTGCCGGCGCGGCGGATCGTATGGCGTCATCTGCTGCCGAATGTGGGGCCGTTGATCGTCGCGCAGACAGCGATCATGTTCGGCTACGCCACGATCGATCTCGCGGCGATCTCCTTTCTGGGGCTGGGCGTGCAGCCGCCAAGCAGCGACTGGGGGCTGATGGTTGCTCAAGGCCGCCCGGCGATCCTCGCCGGCCATTCCGCCGAGGCGCTCTATCCGGGGATCGCGCTGGTGCTCGTCGTGCTCTGCGTGATGGTGCTTGCCCGGCGACTCGGCGACAGAGCGGGGAGGGAGCTGTGAGCGGGGAGGGGTCTGTGAGCGGCCTGCTGGAGCTTGAGCACCTGCGTGTGGCGCTGCCGGCGCGCGAAGGAGGCACCGCGACCGTGCTGCACGATGTCTCGCTGCAGCTTGCCCAGGGCGAGGCTGTCGGTCTGGTCGGCGCCTCAGGCTCGGGGAAGACCATGACGGCCCGCGCGATCCTGCGCCTGCTGCCGCCGGGCGCGCAGGTTGCCGGGTCGATCCGCTTTGACGGGCGCTCGGTGCTGGAGCTGGGCCGCGAGGAGCTGCTGCGCTACCGCGCCGGCGCTGTGGCGATGATCTTTCAGGACCCACGCGCGCACATCAATCCTGTGCGGCGCATCGGCGACTTCCTCACCGAGGCTCTCGTGTTCACGCAGGGCCGTCCGCGCGGCGAGGCGACCGCGAAGGTCACACGCCTGCTGGGCGAAACCGGCGTGCAGGAACCGGAGCGGCGCCTGCGCCAGTACCCGCATGAGCTGTCGGGCGGGCAGCTGCAGCGCGTGATGATCGCCGCTGCGCTGGCGTGCGAGCCGCAGCTGCTGATCGCCGATGAGCCGACCACCGCGCTCGACGTGACGACCCAGTCGGAGGTGATGGCGATGCTCGACGAGCTGCGCCGCGCGCGCGGGCTGGCGCTGCTGTTCATCACGCACGACCTCGACTTGGCGGCCGCGGTTTGCGAGCGCACGGTGACGATGCGCGCGGGGGAGATCGTGGCGGAGGAGGATCGGTCGGTGGGGGATCGGCCTGTCATCGCGCAGGCGGGTCGGTCTGTTGCCGGCGGCGATCGTTTGCGCCCGGCCCCCGTGGCGTCTTTGGCAAAGGAATCCCCTGTGCTGGAGGTCGCGGGCCTGAGCAAGTCCTTCCGCGTGCGCCAGCGCGACGGGCGGAGCGACTTCCTGGCGGTGGACGAGGTTTCCTTCGCGGTCCCGCCGGGCGGCTCGCTGGCGATCGTGGGCGAGTCAGGCTCGGGCAAGACGACGATCGCGCGCATGATCGTCGGCTTGCAGGCGCCTACGGCCGGCACCATCGCCGTGCTCGGACGCCTGCGCGATCGGCCTGCGCGCGGCGCGCATGAGCGGCGTGCGCGCGGACGCGAGGCGCAGATCGTCTTCCAGGACAACTACTCCTCGCTCGATCCGCGCCAGCGCATCGGCGCTGCCTTGGCCGAGGCGCTCGATCTGCATTTTGATCTCACCCCGGATGCGCGCCGCCGCCGCGTAGCCGAGCTGCTCGACGGCGTCGGCCTCAAGCAGGCTTACGCGGAGGCGCTGCCGCGCACGCTCTCCGGTGGCGAGCGCCAGCGCGCCGCCTTGGCTCGTGCGCTCGCGGTGCAGCCCAGCCTGCTGGTGTTAGACGAGGCGGTCTCCTCGCTCGATGTTGCCACGCAGACCCAGATCCTGGACCTGCTGGCGAGCATCCGCGCGGCCACTGGGACCGCCTATGTGTTCATCTCTCACGATCTGGCGGTCGTGCGGCGGGTGAGCGATGAGGTGATCGTGCTGCGTCAGGGTCAGATCGTGGAGCGCGGTCCGACGCAGAGCATTCTCCTTACTCCCACCAACCCCTACACGCGTCTGCTGCTGGACTCTGTCCCGCGTCCGGGGTGGAAGCCGCGGCGGCTGCCTACCACCAGCGCTTAGGCGTCTGCGTGAGCAGCTCGCAGCCATCCTCGGTGACGATGATGTCCTGCTCGAAATAGGAGGAGCCGAGCCCTGGCTGCGTGGGCATCGCCTCAACGGCAAGACACATGCCGGGTTGCAGCTGGCGCTCCTCCGTGGGCAGTATCCAAGGCCACTCCCAACCGAGCCCGAAGCCGTGGCCGTGAGGCGGAAAGCCAATCGAGAGCGCGGAGGCGTTCTCCATGTCCATGCTCTCGCCGTCATCGCTGGCGAGTCCCGCGGCCAGCAGGTGGCCGTGGACGGCGTCAAACACGGCGGCGGCGCTGACGCCAGGGCGCACGATGGCGATGCCCGCCTCGACGGCGTCGATCGCTCCTTGCGCGAGCGCGGCCTGCTGCTCGGTCGCGTTGCCGGCGACGATGCAGGTGCGCCCGAAGTCAAACAGGTAGCCCTCGATCGCGCCGTAGGAGTCGGCGTGGAAGATCTCGCCGGGCGCGAGCACGCGCTGGGACCAGGAGGGCAGATGGTTGTAGGTGAAGTAGTTGCTGTAGGGACCGGAGGCGATCGAGGTGTCAAAGAAGTGCACGCCGGCGGCGACGCCGACCTTGTAGCCCTCCGCGACTGCCTGGGCCTCGCTGGCGCCACCGGCGAAGGCGCTCTGCATCATCGCCGTGAGCACTGCATCCCCGACCTCGGCCGCGGCGCGGATGCGCTCAAGCTCAAAAGGGCTTTTGATGACGCGCAGCGCTTCGATCAGATCGTCGCTCTCCTCCAGCGTGCACGCCGGCGCCTGCTCGGTGAGCAGCCGGAAGACGCGGGCGCTCATCACGCCCAGGCCGCAGACCCCGACGCGCCCGCGATCGAGCCCGAGATCGCGCAGCGCCTGGGCGACGGCGGCGGGGAAGTCCAAGGCGAAACGGACCTCCTCGATGCCGACCAGATCGCGGCGATAGTCGGCGCCATCGACGATCAGCAATGGCTCGCGGCCGGGGGCGAGCAGCACCGCGGAATGCGAGCGCCCGACCCAGTAGTCCTGGAAGTCGGGGGTGTAGCCGATGTTGCCGTAGTGGCCGGCCAGGTAGAAGACGTCGGCGTAGGAGTCGATGCTGGAAGCTCCTCGCGAGACGGCCAGCAGGCCGTCCAGCCCGCGCGCCTGGCACTCCGCTAGTGCACGTTGCCAGCGGGCTTCGAACTCTCCGGAAGGGGTAGAGGTCGGCGTGACGGCGCGCATGTGCCTACCCTACTTGCTGGATGCTCCCCCAACCACAGACCTTTTTCCAATGATGCGGATCGGCGTCGACGTCGGAGGCACCTTCACCGATGTGGTGGTGCTGGACGAGGAGAGTGGCTCGACGTCGTGGCTGAAGCGCCCCACCAATGAGCGTGAGCCGGCGCTGGGTGTGCTGGAAGCGCTGGCGGCGAGCGAAGTGCCGCTGAGTGAGGTCTCGCACGTGAAGGTTGGCACCACGCTGGGCGTCAACGCGGTGCTCACGCGCAGCGGTGCGTGTACCGGCCTGATCACCACCAAAGGCTTCCGCGACGTGCTGGAGATCCGCCGCACGCACCGCACGCGGCTGTTCGACCTGGATGAGCAGATCCCCGAGCCGCTGGTGCCGCGCGATCGGCGGCTGGAGGTGAGCGAGCGCATCGATGCGGAGGGGAAAGTGGTGCAGGCGCTGGATGAGGAGGGGGTGCGGGCGGCCTGGCGTGAGCTGCGTGAGGCAGGCGTGCGCTCGCTGGCGATCGTCTTCCTGTTCTCTTTCGAGAACCCTGAGCACGAGCAGCGCGCGCGCGAGATCGTGCAACGCGAGGGCGGCGCGGAGAGCGTGTTCATCTCCTCGGAGGTGCTGCCGGTGCACCGCGAGTACGAGCGCACCTCGACGACGACGATGGCGGCTTACGTGGCGCCGGCGATGCGCGCGCACCTGGCCGACCTGAGCGAGCGCCTCAAGGATCAGGGGCTCAAGGCGGGACGACTGTCGATCATGACTAGCTCTGGCGGGGTGCTCGGCTCTGAGGCTGTCGCGGACGCGCCGATCCCGAGCCTGCTCTCGGGGCCTGCCGGGGGCGTGACGGGAGCGCATCGGTTGGCGTTTGAGGCGGGCATCGAGAACACGCTGACGCTCGACATGGGCGGCACGAGCTGCGACGTGTCGGGAATCGTGCAAGGGCGCCCGGACGAGCGCCTGGACATCACGATCGACGGCTTGGCGGTCAGCTATCCGACGTTTGACATCCACACGATCGGCGCGGGCGGCGGCAGCATCGCATGGATCGACCCTGGTGGCGCGCTGCGCGTCGGGCCGCAATCCGCCGGCGCCGACCCTGGGCCGGCGTGTTACGGGCTTGGCGGCCGCGAGCCGACGGTGACCGACGCCAACCTGATCCTGGGCCGCTACGACGCAGGCGCGCCGCTGGGAGGGGCGCTGGCGCTCGACGCCGAGCGTGCGCGCGAGGCCGTGGCGCGCGCAATCGCCCAACCGCTGGAAATGACGGTGGAGCAGGCGGCGGCGGGAATCATCAGGATCGTCAATGCGCACATGGAGGGGGCGGTGCGCACGATCTCGCTGGAGCGCGGCCGCGACCTGCGCGACTTCACGCTGGTGGCATTCGGCGGCGCCGGCCCGGTGCACGGCGCGGACGTCGCACGCGAGCTGGGGATCGAGCGCATCCTGGTACCGCCTTGCCCTGGCTGCACCTCGGCGTTGGGTGCGGTGGCGGCTGACGCGCGGCACGATCTGGTGCGCACAGTCGCGCGGCCGATGCGCGATGTGCGCGCCGAGACTGTGCGCAAGACCGTCGACGGCATGCGAGCCCAGGCGCACGCGGCGCTGGCCAGCGAAGGCTTCGGCGCGGCGGAGTCGCTGATGGAGCTGTGGCTCGATCTGCGCTATGAAGGCCAGGCGCACGAGCTGTCGGTGCGTTGCCCCGAGGCGTTTCCCCCTGAGCCCGCTCCCGAGCCGGCGTTCGCCTCCGTGCTAGCGGAAGCCGTGGGCCGCTTTCATCGCCTGCACGAGCAGCTCTACGGCCACTCCTTTCCGGACATGACGGTGGAGCTTGTCAACGTGCGCGTGACCGGCCACGGCATTCCGCCGAGTCCGGGGATGTGGTGGGACTGGTCCAAGACGGCCGCGCCGGAGCGGGGCATGGAGAAGCAGCGGCGGGTTTACTTTCACGAGGCCCGCGATTTCCTCGACACGCGCGTGCTGCGCCGCCGCGAGATCGAGCCCGAGCAGGCGATCGAGGGCCCGGCTGTGATCCACCAGCTGGATGCCACCGTGCTGATCCCTCCTGGCAGCTTGGCCGTGGCGCATCCCTCGGGGAGCTTGATTCTCACCTCGCCCGGCCAGGCTCTCGCCGAACTGGAAGACGTGGGCACCTTGCAGGAGCATCGATGACCAAGGCCGATGCGATCACGGCGGAGGTCATTCGCCACGCGCTGACGGCGGTCTCGCGCGAGATGGGGGTGACGCTGAAGATGACCTCGTGCTCGCCGATCTTCAACGAGGGCAACGATTACTCCTGTGCGATCTTCGACGCGCAAGGCAAGCTTGTGACGCACGGCGAGTTCCTGCCGATCCACCTTGGCGCCCTGTCCTTCTCGGTCTTTCATGCCCGCGCGGCGTTCGCCCACGATGGCTTGCAGGAGGGCGATACGGTGATCATGAACGACCCCTATCTGGGCGGCTCGCATCTGCCCGACATCACGATGGTCTCGCCGATCTTCCACGAAGGCAAGGCAGTGGCGTACGCGGCCAACCGCGCTCACCACCTGGACGTCGGCGGAAGCATGCCGGGAAGCTTCTTCTCAGGCGCGACCGACAACTACCAGGAGGGCCTGCGCATCAGCCCGATGAAGCTCTTCCGCGGCGGCGCGCGGGACGTGCACCTGCTCAAGCTGATAACTGAGAACTCGCGCTTGCCGGCGCAGATGCGCGTTGACTTGGAGAGCCAGGTGTCGGCCAACCGCACGGCGATCGATCGCGTGGGCGAGCTGTTTCACCGCTACGGCGAGGAGATGGTGCGCACGGCGATGCACGAGGCGCTGGCTTACTCCGAGCGGCGTATGCGCGCGGTCATCGCCAGCTGGCCCGACGGCGACTACACCGCCTCAGACTGGCTTGACAACGACGGCATCGAGCCTGAGCCGCGCGAGATAAGAGTGACGCTGAGGGTGCGCGGCGATCGTATCGAAGTCGACTTCACCGGCAGCAGCGAGCAAACCAAGGGACCTTTGAACAGCGTGCTGGGCTACACCTGCTCGGGCGTATACATGACGTTGCAGTGCGCGACCGACCCTGACATTCCTCCCAACGCCGGCTGCTATCGCCCGATCGAGATCGTGGCCCCCGTGGGCAGCATCGTCAACCCGCGCTTCCCCGCGCCGTGCACCGGCGGCAATGAGACGGTGTTCGTGATCAGCGCGGCGATTTTCCGTGCCCTCGCGCAGATCCCGGGTGCGCGCACGATGGCCTGCGATCAGGGCAGCTCCAACAACCTGCTGGTCTCGGGCCTGCGCCCGCAGGGCGGCTCGCGCTACGTGCTGTATGAGTACCCCGAGGGCGGCTGGGGCGCGAACAGCGACCGCGACGGCTTGAGCGCGGTCTTCTCGATCGCCGGCAACACCTGGAACGTGCCGGTGGAGGTGGTCGAGCGCCGTTTTCCGCTGCGCGTGGAGCGCTATGAGCTGCGCGAGGACAGCGGCGGCGTGGGCGAGCACCGAGGAGGATTGGGGATCCGCCGCGATCACCGCATTTTGGGCCACGCGGCGGAGGTGTCGATCGTCGGCAACCGTGTGATGGTGCCTCCGTGGGGCCTCGCCGGCGGCGGCGAGGGCGCGGCCGCCAAATACCAGCTGCTGCGCGACAGCGCCGAGCCGATCAATCCAGCCCCCCTGTTTGGCTCCAAGGCCGCGGGGGTGCCGCTGCGCCCCAATGATGTGGTCGTGCAGATGACAGCCGGCGGCGGCGGCTGGGGCAAGCCGCTGCGGCGCGACCGCGAGCGCGTGGCCCGTGACGTGCGACTTGGCTACGTCAGCGTCGAGGCGGCGTGGCGCGATTACGGGATGAAGGTGTGAAAACAGCCGCGGAGATGTACGCCCGCATGGCGCTGATCCGCAACTTCGAGCAGGCGGCGTATCGCGCCTATGAGCGCAACGAGCTGGAGGGCACGATCCACGCCTCGATCGGTCAGGAGGCGGTAGCCGTAGGTGTCGCCGCCGCCCTGGAGGAGGGTGACAAGATGTTGAGTCACCATCGCGGCCACGGTCACGCGCTGGCCAAGGGCGTGAACCCCCGGCGACTGATGGCGGAGCTGTTTGGCCGCGCCGACGGGGTGTGCGGCGGCAAGGGCGGCTCGATGCACGTGGCGGACGTGCGCTGTGGCTTCCTCGGCTCGCTGGCGGTTGTGGGCAGCTCGATCCCGCTGGCGGTGGGCGTCGCGTTAGCGGCGCGGCGCGCGGGTGAGGACGCCGTCTGCGTGGTGTTCTTCGGCGATGGCGGCGTGAATCAGGGGGTGCTGTATGAGGCGCTGAACCTGGCGGGGATCTGGAAGTTGGGGGTGGTGTTCGTGTGCGAGAACAACGCCTACGCGATCACCACACCGGCCAAGAAAGTGACGGCCGGTGAGGGCGTGTTAGAGCGCGCGCAGGCGTTTGGCTGCGGCGCCTTGCGCGTCGATGGCCAGGATGTGGAGGAGGTGGCGGGCGCGACGCGCACGCTCGTGGCTGAGGCTCGCGCGGGCCAGCCGGCGCTGCTTGAGTGCCTCACCTACCGCTTTTTGGGTCACTCCCGCTCGGACCCCCCGCACGGTCACTACCGCACGCGCGAGGAGCTTGAGCGCTGGCAGGGGCGCGATCCGCTGGTCGTGCTCGCGCACAACGCCGGCCTGGACGCCGAAGAGTGCGTGCGCCTGGACGCCGAGGCGCGTGCGCAGGTGCACGAAGCGATCGAATTCGCGCGCGCCTCACCTCCCCCAACACCTGAGGAATTGGCGAAGGACGTGTGGGGCGATGAGTGACACGATGTTTGCGCAGGCGATCAGGTGCGCGCTTGAAGATGCGATGGCGCAGGACGAGTCGATCGTGCTCTTGGGCCAGGACATCGCGGCGGGCTTTCCCTTTGGCGCCACCCGCGAGCTGGCGGAGGTTTTCGGCGCCGAGCGCGTGCGCGATACGCCCATCTCCGAGGCGGCGACGATGGGCTGCGGCATCGGCGCGGCGATGATGGGCTTGCGCACCGTGGTGGAGGTCGACTTCGCGGGCTTTCTGCTGCTGGGCCTCGACCAGCTGGTGAACAACGCCGCCAAGCTGCGCTACATGAGCGGCGGGCAGCTGCGGGTGCCTTTAGTGGTGCGCGTAGGGCAGGGGCCGTTTGGGGCCTTTGCGGCGCAGCACTCTCAGGCGCAGCACGCGTGGTTGGCCTCGGTGCCGGGCCTGGCGCTGGCCGCGCCGAGCGATGCGCAGGATGCGTATACGTTGCTGCGCTGGGCGCTGCGGCAGAGCGATCCGGTGGTGTTCGCGGAGGACATGCGGCTGTACCGCACGAAGGGGCCGCTCGTGAGAGAGGAGGGAGGGCAACGGGGAGATGGCACCCCGCGCGCGCGGGTGCTGCGGCCTGGCCGCGATGCCACGGTGTTGTGCTTTGGCTTTGGCGCGATGCTGGCGCTGAGCGCCGCGCAGGTGCTGGCGACAGAGGGCGTGGAGCTTGAGATCGTGGATCTGCGCCTGCTCTCGCCTTTGGACGAGCAGACGATCGGCGAATCGTCCCGGCATACTGGTCGCGTGCTGTGCCTCGGCGAGGACCCGCTGCTGGGAGGGATCACCGCGACGCTGGCTGCCACGGTCGATCGGGTGGCCCATGGCGCGCTTGTGGGGCGCCTGGGCGCGCGGCACTGGCCCACCCCCTTTGGCTCCTCCGAGCTGCTGGTGTATCCCTCGGCGAATTCGCTCGCCGCGGCTGTCAGGCAGCTCATCGCTTGGCCCGATGTGCAGCAGGCGCCAGTAGCGAACGGTGATTTTCAGATCGCGAACACGCCGTGAGCATCATCGAGCCCGGCTATATGGAGGGCACGCGCGGCGCGATGGCTGTCGACTGGGAGGCACGCATCGACATGGCGCGGATGCGCGCGGCGCGCTTGGCGCGCGCGCAGGAGGCGATGGCGGCAGCGGGCTACGACGCGATGCTGCTGCTGTCAGACCCCAACATTCGCTACGTCACCGCGGTTGCCACGACCTCGGTCTCAGGTGCGGGTGGCTTTCACTATTCGCTGCTCAGCGGCGATGGGCGGATCACGCATTGGGACAGCGCCGATCACGCGATCCACGAGCGCCGTACCTGCCCGTGGCTGGATGACATCCGCTACGCGGCGCCCGGCATCGGCATCGTGCCGGCGGCGCTGGGGCCAGGGCCGGCGAGCGAGGTGCTGCAGAAGCAGATGGCAAAGGAGATCGCCACGGCGCTGTCCGACCACGGCGTGCTCTCGGGGCGGGTCGGCCTCGATGTGGGTCAGCCGGGGTTGATGGCGCTGCTGGAGCGCTACGGCTACGCCGTGGACGCGGGGGCCGGCGCTGCGCTGGCAAGCGCGCGCGCGATCAAGACTCCGGATGAGGTGGAGTGCCTGCGCCTGAGCGCCGCGGTATGCGAGGCGGGGTTTCAGGCGATGAAGGAAGCGATCCGGCCCGGCGCGCGGGAGAGCGAGGTGTTCGCGCAAGGCGTCGCGCGCATCATCGAGCTGGGCGGCGAGCACGGCGGTGGCAACATCTCAAGCGGCCCGAACACGTGGCCTAAGAGTCAGGCGGACACCACCGACCGCGTAATCCGCCCTGGCGACGTTGTCTACTCGGACCTCTACAACATCGGCTTTCACGGCTACCGCTCGTGTTACTACCGCACCTTCAGCTGCGGTCAGCCACGCCAGCAGACGCGCGACGCGCACACACGCGCGGTCGAGAATCTGTACGCGGTCTTGAATGCCATCGCCCCTGGTGTCAGCACCGCGGAGGCCGCGCTGCGCTTCCCTGACGCGAAAGGCGAGCACTGGGATTACTACGACGCCAGCGAGGCGTGGCAGATGACCACCAACCACTGGGGTCATGGGATCGGCCTGTCGCTGTATGAGATCCCGATGACCTGGCGAGGAGCCTCCGCCGAGGGGGCCACGCTGTATGAGCAGGGCATGACGATGGCGGTGGAGACCCAGGACCGTGACGGTCACGGCCAGGGGGTGCGCGTGGAGGAGATGGTTGTGGTGCGCGAGGGCGGCGTGGAGCTGCTGACGCGCTGGCCGATTCAGGAGATAACCGTCGCTGGTGGCTGACTCTGACTCCTCCCCCGTCGCGCTCCTCACCGGCGCCTCCCGCGGGATCGGCCAGGGGATAGCCGCCAGGCTCGCCGCCGCGGGGGTGCGGGTCTTTGGCGTCAGTCGCACCGCGGGGGAGGCAGTGCGGTTGCAGTGCGATTTGACTGAGCCCGATGCCCCGGAGCGGATATTGGCCGCCGCGCTTGAGGCCTTCGGCCGCGTGGATGCGCTGGTGAACAACGCGGGCCTGCTGTTGGAGGGCAACTGCTGGGAGCAGCCTGAAGCAGACGTGGAGGCGATGCTGGCGCTCAACCTCACCGTCCCCTTCCTGCTCTCACAAGCGGTGGCGGGCCACTGGGTGAAGGCGGCACGGCGGGGCACGATTGTGAACGTGTGCTCGATCGAGTCACAGGTCGGATGGGCCGATCCACCACACGCCGCCTACGCCGCGAGCAAGGGCGGTCTGTTGGGCTTGACACGCGCGCAGGCGCTTGAGCTGGCTCCGCATGGCATCCGTGTGGTGGCGGTGGGACCGGGAGCGATTGCCACGGCGATGACATCCGAGACCCCCGAGCTGGCCGCGGCGATCCCGCTGGGCGGACGCCCAGGCACGCCGGAGAACGTGGGCGATGCGGTCGCCTTCCTCATCTCCGAGGCAGCGTCTTACGTGACCGGCGAGATCGTTTATGTGGATGGCGGGTATCTGCTGCGATGACGCGCTTTGCCGGACAGCGCGCGCTTGTCACCGGCGCGGCCTCGGGAATCGGGCGCGCCGTCGCACGCCGACTCGCCGCCGAGGGCGCGAGCGTCACGGGCCTTGACCTCTCCAGAGAGGGGTTGCAGGAGACATTTGCATCGATCCCCGGCGCGCAGTGTTTGGCGATCGATGTGGGGAGCGAGGAGGCCGTGGCGGCTGTCGGGAATAGCGATGTGCTGGTCAACGCGGCGGGCATCTTGCTGCGTCACTCGCTCTTGGAGCACCCCCTGCAGGCGTGGCAACGCACTCTGGATGTCAACCTCAAGGCGCCGCTGCGCCTCGCGCGCGAGTTCGCCCGCGCACGCATCGCGGCGGGGTCTGGCGGCGCGATCGTCAACGTTTGCTCGATCGAGTCCTTCACCGCCCTCCCCGGCCATGCTGCCTACACGGCATCCAAGAGCGCGCTGCTGATGCTCACGCGGGCGTTTGCGCTGGAGCTGGCGGCGCATGGCATCCGCGTCAACGCCGTCGCCCCAGGCGTGACGAAGACGGGCATGAACGCGGCCGTGCGCGCGGACCCCGAGCAGGCCGCGGCGCTCAATCAAGCGATTCCGCTGGGACGTTTTGCCACAGCCGAGGAGCAGGCGGCGGGCATTTGCTTTCTGGCCTCCGCCGAAGCCTCCTACATCAGCGGCGCCACGCTCGCTATCGACGGCGGCTGGATGACCCGTTGAGCGCGCCTGCGCCTCCTGTTAGCGTGCCGTCGATGACTTTGGTGGAGTGTGTGCAGGCGCTGGCTGACGGCCGTGTCAGCTCAAGCGAGCTGGTGGAGCGCACGCTGGCCCAGATCGAGGCGACGCAGCCGACGCTGAACGCCTTCCGCGTGGTGTTCGCGGACAGCGCACGCGCTGAAGCGGCGCAGGCCGATCGCCGCCTGGCGGCCGGCGAGCGGTTGCCACTGTTGGGCGTGCCGGTGGCGGTCAAGGACGATGTCGACGTCGCCGGTTATCCCACCGCCTTCGGCTGCGCGGGAGATTTTCCCGCGAAGGAGCAGGACTGCGAGTCGGTGCGTCGGCTGCATGAGGCGGGGGCGATCGTGGTGGGTAAGACCAACGCGCCGGAGATCGGCTTGTATCCCTTCACCGAGGGCGCGGCCTTTGGCGCCACGCGCAATCCGTGGAACCTCGATCACACCCCAGGCGGATCGAGCGGAGGCAGCGCCGCGGCGGTCGCCGCGGGCATCGTGCCGGTGGCCACCGGCTCAGACGGCGCCGGCTCGGTGCGCATTCCCGCGGCATGGTGTGGCCTGGTGGGCATCAAGCCCCAGCGCGGGCGCATCAGCACGTGGCCGGAAGCGGAGGCCTTCAATGGGCTGACCTGCATCGGGCCGCTGACGCGCACGGTGGCCGACACGGCATTGATGCTGGATGTGCTCAGCGGCCCCCACCCCGGCGATCTGCACACCCCGCCGCCTCCGCCTGAGCCCTACGCGCAGGCCGCCGCGCGCGAGCCGGGAAGGCTGCGCATCGCACTGTCTCTGCGCGCGCCTTTCAGCGGCGCGCCGGTGCGCTTGGACCACGAGATCCGCGCGGCGGTGCATCGGCTGGGCGGCGTGCTGCGCGAGCTGGGTCACTCGGTGATCGAGGACGAGCCGCGCTACGGGCTGATGGGCCTGACGCTGGTGGCGCGCGGGCAGTCCGGCGTGCACGAATGGTCCCAGTCGGTCCCCGACCGCTCGCTGCTGCATCCGATCACGCGTACCAGTGCGTATGTGGGGCGCTTCGCGGCTCGCCCGGTGCTGGGCTTGGCGCGGCGCCTTGAGCCCCTCTTCCAGCGCCGTGCAGGAGCCATCTTTCAGCGCGCCGATGTCATCCTGGCGCCCACCACCGCGGCCCCGCCGCTGCCGATCGGCGCCACCCAGGGCCTGAGCGGCTTCGCCACCGACCAGCTGGTGGCCAGCTCATGTCCTTATGCGTGGCCTTGGAATGTGTTGGGCTGGCCGGGCGTAAATGTGCCCGCGGGCGTCAACCGCGATGGGCTGCCGTTCGGTGTGCAGCTGCTGGGGCCCGCCAACACCGAGGGACGGCTGCTGTCGCTGGCGGCGCAGCTGGAGCGCGTCGAGCGCTGGCACGAGCGCATGGCGCCGGCCTAGGCCTCCGGACACGCCAGGAAGTGCGAGACTCCTGGCCGAAATGATTCTGAGTTATCGGCCAAGTCCGTTGCGCGGGAGATTTTGTCTTGCTCTGTCCGTGCTCGTGGTGGCGGCGCTGCCCCCCGCTTCGGCGCTTGCTCTGGACGCGAGCAAGCTCAAGCTCGAACCGAGTGAGCTCACCCTTTCCACCGATCATTCCAACCCTGGCGCCCATGCGACCGTCACGCTCGTGGGCAGCGGCGCCCGAGAATTTGTTGCCACGACCAAGGCGCGAGGCGTGTTCGTGCTGTACGACGCTGACAACCACGAAGCTAAGTTCCAAGTGAAAGATGTCAAGCCTGGCGCGACCGCGGGGATTGCGAAGGCGACGATCTCACTTACGAACAATCCCACCGTCGGCAGGTACAAGGGTGAAATAGCGCTCTTCCCCCTTGCTCAAGGTGCGCCTGCCCTGAAGCTCACAGTCAACTCCCATCTCCCGCTCTGGCTCGTGATCCTGCTGGTTTTCTTCGGCGTGGTGCTGGGGGCGCTCGCGCCGCGCCTGTATGCCTTGAACGCACGTAGGAACGTGCTGCTTGAGGCGCTGACCGCGGCGATGCTGCGATTGAACGAGGTCGGCGCCGGGCTGAGCTCCGCGCAGGCCAAGGCGCTGGCCAAGATAACGTGGAATCTGAACGACTTGGCGAGTGAAGATCAGACGACGCTGATCACCGAGCCGCCTCGCTCTGATCCCGCTTTGAAGCTGTCCTCAGAGGGCACCTTGCCGACAGGGAGCCTGCCGGGCGTCGAGCGTTTGCGCGAGAGGATCAGGGAAGCTCGTAACGACCGCGACCTCGACGAGGACACGAGCAGCGTCCTCGACGTGGCGGCGCGCATCGAGCGCTGGCTGCGCTTGGCGCCTCTGGCGTGGTGTCTGAACATGGTGGCCGAAGAGCCGAAAGCCCCTGGCGAGAGCTGGCGCCAGACCAACACTTGGCGAGACACCTGCATGTTGATGCGGCGTTTACGCTATGAGCCGCGGACCGTGGCCGAGGCCGATGACCTGGTGGCACGCGTGCTATGGCAGATCGATTGGCACCACGCTGTCGCCGCTCTTTTGGCCAGCACGACGCGGACAAGCAATCTGGGCAAGGGCCTGCTCGCGCTCGACGGCAAGCTGACCAAGAACGTGCTCGAACGCACGCCAGGCGAACGCGACGAGCTGGCCTGTGAGTTGGGGCGGCTTCGCCTCGAAGCGGACCGCGGGCCGATCATCCCCGCTCGCAGGCCCGTCTTGAAAGGGGTCGAGGTCGCCTGGGATGCGACGCCCAGCCTGTTCACCGGCTGGGCCACGCTCGACGGCGCCAGCTGGCGGCGGCTGCGCGCCCGTGCCGCTCAGCGTAAGCGCACGCCCACGCCACGGGAGGTGCCCAAAGCGGCAGGAAAGGCGTCAAAAGCGGTGGGGGAGGCGTCCAATGAGGCGGACTCGCGAGCATCAAGGGACGCTTCTGCCCGCAAGCAAACCCTGCGCGCGCCGGGGCAGGCGCTCACTTTCGTGGCGTTGCTGATACTGCCGGTGGCGGCTGCATCCGCCGTCTATGCCCACACTCTCTACAGCGATCTATGGGGCTCGTGGGCCGACATACTGACAGCCCTGTCAGCGGGCTTCATCGGCAAGGTGGCGATCGACTGGGGCACCCTTTACATCTTCCAGTCCAACCGCCTGCGCCCGCCGGGCAAGGCGGAACCGTCGCCGTCGGGCACGCCACCGTCGGCCAAGCCGGCCTGAGTGAGCGCTAGACTCCCCGCCGCGTGCGAGCGATAGGCGGATGAACCGGCCGATGAGCGGCAATCCCGCTGAAGGCGACGATGCCTACCGCAACGCGGGCATCGACTACGCGGTGCTCGACGCCGGCAAGCGCCTGGCGATCGACTCGGCGCTGGCCACCTCCTCATTCCTGAGCGCCCGCGGGGGCAGGGCGCTGGACGAGTCGCGCGGCGAGCCCGCGTTCGTGTTCGAGCTTGGCGGGCAGACGCTGGCGCTGGTGCTGGAGGGACTGGGGACGAAGTCGATCATCGCGCGCATGGTGGGCGAGCGCCAAGGCATCAACCGCTTCCGCGCGATCGCCTACGACGCGGTGGCGGCGATCGTCAACGATCTCTGTTGCGTGGGCGCGCGGCCGCTGGTGCTCAATGCCTACTTCGCCACGGGCACGCCCGAGTGGTTTGCCAACCACGAGTGGCACCGCGAGCTGATCGAGGGCTGGGCGGCGGCCTGCGCGGAGGCGGGCTGCGTGTGGGGCGGCGGCGAGTCGCCTTCGCTGCCGGAGCTGGTGACGCCCGCGGATATCGAGCTGGCGGGCAGCGCTGTGGGCGCCATCCCCCCAGGGACCGAGGCGATCCTGGGGCAGGAGTTGACAGCGGGCGATGAGATCGTGCTGGTGGCCAGCAACGGCCTGCACGCCAACGGTTCTTCGCTGGCGCGCATGGTCGCGCGCGAGCTGCCGGATGGTTTCGCCACGCCGCTTGAGAGTGGCGAGAGCTTGGGCGAGGCGCTGCTCACGCCTTCGCTCATCTACTCCAAGCTGGTGGAGTCGCTGCTGGACGCCGCTGTCCCGGTCACCTATCTGAGCCATATAACCGGGCACGGCTTTCTCAAGCTGATGCGCCCGCCGCACGACTTCACCTACAGGATCACCGAGCTGCTGCCCGTCCCCGAGGTACTTCGATTCCTGGCCGAGCAGGCGGGCATGAGCGAGCGCGCGGCCTACTCCACGCTCAATATGGGCTGCGGCTTTGCCGTCTACTGCGCGCAGGGCAGCGGCGAGGCCGTGGTGGACATCGCGCGCGGCATGGGATTGCAGGCGGTTGTGGCGGGGGTCGTGCAGGAGGGCTCGCGGCGGGTGATAATCGAGCCTCTGGGGATCGAGTTCGCTGGGGAGGAGCTGCGGCTCGGGCCGGAGGGGTGAGCGCGCCGGCCGTCAGAGTCCGCGGATTATCCCCCAGGTGACGATCGCTCCCAGCACGCTGGTGAACTTGCCGTAGGCGGTGTAGAAGCCAACGGCCCAGGTGGTCTGCTCGTTGAGGTGAAAGCGCTTGGCCGGCAGCTCGCCGTTGATGACGGGATCGGACATGTTGCGCACGACCGCCCAGCGCGGCCGCTGCGCGGCGGGCAGCTCAGAGCAGGCGAGGCCGAGTGCGGCATCGCCCATCTCAACGGCGGCTCCTTCGCTGTCGAGGCGGTTGACGGTGGTGCCGTACTCGAAGTAGTCGGTCGTCAAGATCGGATGGTAGGCAGGCATGTCATGTCCATCGTCGAGGCGGATCTTGGGCACGCGCACGCTCGGTGCGGCCAGTTCGCCGGCGCCATATTCGGGGCTGGGTGGGCCGACGGGGGGCTCCGCGAGTTCGCCTACGAATGGCTGCATCAGGGCTTCGGCGTCCTTGAGCCGGGTCTTGGGCAGGTCCCATTCCGAGCGATAGGTGGTGTGGTTGAAAGGCTCGTTGGCGAACTCTTCCTGGCAGCGAAAGCGCGCGGCGCGTGTCACGACCACATCGCCTAAGCCGAACTCGTCGTAGACGCTGCCGGAGGTGCCGATTGTGAAGACGTGCTTAGCCCCGCTCTCTTCGATGATCTGCTTGAAGAAGTCCTTCACCGGCAGCGTCGCCTTGCCGGTGGACTTGCCTTTGGCGTCCTTTTCCCTGATGCCATCCTGGTTGAGGTGCAGCTCTGACTTCATGCACAGCACTTGAAGGTCTCCCAGCTTCACCGGCATGAAGCTCGCCAGGCGCTTGGCGTGACGCGCGGGCGCTCCTGAGCGGATCTGCTGTTCGAAGGTCGCAAAGTTGTGGGCATAGGCGTACCAAGGGGCTTTGGTTGCTGAGCTCGCGGGTTTGTCGGCAGGTCGCCAGGCATGGCCTGGGGTGAACACGTGCGCCAAGGCATCTGCCTCGTCAGCCGTCCAAGTGATCACGATCACATCGGCCTGGGGCAGTGGCGCATCGGGGCTGGGCGCAGGCGCGATGGGCTGTGGAGCGGGTGTATCAGCCGGTGTCGCATAGGCCACCTTGGCGAGCGGCTTGCGCGCGGCGGGGTCGTGAGCGGCGCTCAGCAGCGTCGGTGCGCCCGGTTCGCGGTCGAGGCCGCGCGAGAGCAGATAGCGCGCGATCTCCTTGCGATTGGCGTGTTCTGCCGGCATCTCGGCCTCCGTCGGGTCGTAGTTGGCCGCAATTCCTATCGGACGTAGGAACGGCGGTCAAGTACCTATCACCAGAAAATGTCGAACATTAGGACGGGCGGGAACAGCCCTGGGACTGCGGAGGGAAGGCTCAGGCGCCGATTGTGCTTGTGCTTAGCGTCTGTTTGACTCTTGCGGCGGTGGCGTGGGCGGCGCAGACGCTGACAATCCATACAAAGTTCACGCCCGACAGCTGGGCTCGCCAACCAACCTCTCAGCCACGGCGCTCTTCGGTTGGGCGGCGGCTATGGTGGTTTTATGAATCGGTCTGTCGCGGGGGCTGCATGCGGTGTATTGGCTGTCTGTGTCGCGATGGCCTTGGGCGGAGCCTGGGCCGCGGCGGCGCAGACAGGAACCTTCTCCAGGCTGACTACGTCGTTCTCGCCTGATCGCTTGGGCGCGCGCGGATCCCTCACCTTCTCGATCCACTATTCCAACGGCGAGCCCGATGTGGTCTCGCCGATGGGGGGAACCAGCGTGCCCGCCGCGCTGCGCAGGCTGGTGGTGCGCTTTCCCGCCGGTATGGGCCTTGAAATACCCAACCTGCGCGGCTGCCGTGCGGCGAGCTTGCGCGCCCACGGTATTCGCGGTTGTCCGGCGGCAGCGCGAGTTGGTGGCGGACATGCGCTCACAGAGGTCCACGCGGGAACACAGATCCTCTCTGAGCACATCAAGCTGACGGCCTTCGTCGGCCCCTTGCACAATGGCCAGCCGACGCTTGAGATCCTCGGCGAGGGCTACACGCCGCTGGGCGAGCGGCTGGTCTTCAGTGGGGAAATGCGCTTCGTCAGCGCTCCCTACGGGGAAGAGCTGGTGCTGCGTGTGCCCCGGATTCCGACGCTTCCGGCGGCGCCGGACGCCTCCCCGGTGCTTTTCTCATTGACGCTCGGCGTGAGCAAACACCGGCGATCGCCTGCGGCCAACACGGTCATCGTGCCCTCGCACTGCCCTGCGGGTGGCTTCCCCTTCGCCTCCGAATCCACCTATGCTGATGGCTCCCGCGGCAGCGCCGTGGCAACGGCGCTGTGTCCGTGACCGGCAAGAGGAGTCAGCCTGATGCCAACCGACCAGACGCCGCCCGACCCGCGCTCCGCCAAGCTCACGAGCAAGCAGATCGAGGCGCTTGAGGGCATGTATGGCAACCGTTTTCTGCTTGAGCCCGCGCCCGATCACAAGCTCCCAAAGTCGGGCATGACCGCCCAGGAAGCGCTGCGCCTGATCGGTGAGGAAATGGTGCTCGACGGTCTGCCGGCGCGCAATCTGGCGACGTTCGTGACCACCTGGATGGAGCCCGAGGCCGAGCGGGTGATCCAGGAAGCCTTGCGGGTGAACTTCATCGATCACGCCGAGTATCCGCAGTCGGCGGAGATCGAGCAGCGCTGCATCAGGATGCTTGCGGACCTCTTCAACGCGCCGGGTGAGACGACCGGCGCACGCACGCAGGGATCCTCAGAGGCGATCATGCTCGGCGCGCTGTCGCTGAAGTGGAAGTGGCGCGGGCGCCGCGAGGCGGCCGGCAAGTCGCTTGAGCGCCCCAATCTGGTTTTCGGCGGGGATGTGCACGTCGTGTGGGAGAAGTTCTGCCGCTACTTCGACGTCGAACCGCGCATCGTGCCGCTGAAGCCCAACAAGTACACGATCGGGCCCGAGGACGTCGAGCCGCATATCGATGAGAACACGATCGGTGTCGCGGCGGTGCTCGGCACGACCTTTACCGGCCACGCCGATGACATCCGCGGGATCAACGATCTGCTGGTTACGCTCAAGCACGAGCGCGGCTTGGACGTGCCGCTGCACGTCGACGCTGCCAGTGGAGGCTTCGTGTGGCCGTTCCTCTACCCCGGCTCCGAGTGGGACTTCCGCCTTGAGCAGGTCCGCTCGATCAATGTCTCAGGACACAAGTTCGGGCTCGTGTATCCCGGCATTGGCTGGCTGGTGTTCAGAGAAACCAGCGATCTGCCTGAGGATCTCGTCTTCTACGAGAACTACCTCGGCAAGCGCGACGCCACCTTCACGCTCAACTTCTCCACCGGCTCGGCGATGGTGCTCGCGCAGTACTACAACTTCATTCGCTTCGGGCACGAAGGCTATCGCTACGTCATGGAGACGATGAAGTACAACGCGCGCATGCTCGCCACGCAGATCATGGAGATCGGTGAGTTTGAGCTGATCGGGGGCGAAGATGACGAGCAGCTGCCGCTGGTCGCGTTCAAGCTTGCGGGGGAGCACGACTACGACGAGTTCGATGTCGCGGCGCAGCTGGCCGCCGAGCGCGGCTGGATGGTGCCGGCCTACACGCTGCCGCCTGATGCCGAACACATCAAGATCATGCGCGTGCTGGTCAAGGAGACGCTCAGCAATTCGCTGACCAGCACGCTCGCCTCGGATATCGCGCAGGCTTGCAGGACGCTCGACGCCAAGGGGCGCTTGCATGAGGTGGACCGCAAGCGGGTTAAGACGAATCCGGGGTTCTGAGGGGGCCCGACGGGGCGAGAACGGTCCTATTGGGACCCCGTTTTGGCATGGACCGATTGGGATCCCGTCCTGGCTTGGGCCTATCGGGATGCCATTCTGGCTTGGGCCTGTCGGGATGCCATCTTGGCATGGACCTAGCGGGATTGTCGACCCGAAGACTGTGTCACCTTCAAAACTGCCTTGCGCATTGGCAGCCATTTTCAAGATCCTCTCGGAGGCCGTGCGATGTCCCCATATTGCCACTGAAGGACGTATCAATGGGAAATGGGGGTGGGTGCGTTACTAAGCCTCATCGTGGAGTTGATGCTGTTGGTTGACGCAGACCATGTGAATGGCTTGAGCAGATAAAGCGGACATCATGACTGGCGGATGGGGTCTGCGATAGCGTGCCCGGCCGCAGATATAGTTCTGACCATCAACACGAGTGGGATGCCCGGGCAAATCAAAATAGGTTCTGTCATCCGCCGAAGCCTTGGTCTGTATGCCAGCCAGGCCTCGTCAGCCCGGCGGTGGTGGGCAAGCTCGCCTTGGTCGGGATCACAGCGACCTGAGGCTTTGCGGCGGGCGCTGGTTGAGGGCTGCTGATCCTATGCCGCCGGGGCCAGCCAGCCGCTCGCTTGCGCGGCATCGAACTGCTCGAGGCTGAGCGGCGTCAGTTCCGCCAAGGGAATCGCGCTGCTCCATTCCCCGGTGGGGGCGCGTACAGAATAGACAGTGCCCGCTACGGATCCAGCCGCGTATATCGAGCGGACCCTATCGAGCTGAGCGGCCTGATAATCATCGAACTTGTCGCCGAAGTCGTCGCGGTCCGACTCAATCGCCGATCTCTCTTCAGCCAGCGCCGCGTCCAATGGCAGGAGTTCGTAGAAGATCGGAAATCCGTAGTCCTCGGATGCGAGCTTCGATTCTGCGTAGGTGGGCATATGCACGCAGCGTACAGATTGGTCACGATGTTTTTTGCTTCTCGAAGGTGCCTGCGGGTGCGATCCAGACGCTTGTGAAGTGAAGGGCCTGCGCAAGGCGGTCGTAGTGATGGTCGTAGTGCAGCACGTCAACGCCGGCATCCTGGGCGGCGGCCGCGATCAAGGCGTCTGCAAGGGGAACCCGGTGTTGCCCGGGTCCCTCTGAGGCGAGGTCGCGTAGCGCTCCGATTGCGGCTCGTTGCGCCGAGGTGGTGACAGGCACGTCGCGTAGGAGGGATTGCTCAGCCTCGACAACCGCGAGCTCCTGCGCATCGCGCGCGGAGTACAGCAACTCGAGCGTCACGATCGAGCATGTCGCGATCTGTCTTCCACGCAGCGCGGTAGCCCATAGATCTCGAATGTGCGGGCGCGACGCACGAGCCCAGGCGGAGGTGTCGGCAATCAGGACTTTGCCCCCAAAGGGGCGTTCGTCCCTCACGCGCTATACGCCCCAGGCAAGCTCGTCGATGCGCCCTGCGACATCGACATCGAACCCGGGATCGGTTGAGGTCGAGTGCTCGATCAAGCGCTCGATGCCCTCGGTGTCATGCTGGTGTTCGGCGAGCATCGCCTCGGCACCGCGTATAGCGAGGTCGTGTACGAGAGATGCGGTCGGCCGATCGGGCTCCAACAAGGGCGCTACGCGGTCCAGTGCCTCTGCCAGCGCTGAATCCTTTGTGACGGGTATGCGGGCAAAGCGTGTCGGCATGACCCTATGGTAGCACCTCGGTGCAACACCAGTCCTCGCCCAGTTGCGGCAAGGCTCAAGTGCTCCCAGAGGGTTTGCACTTAAGCAGAAATGGAGCTAGGGGGACTCGAACCCCCGACCTCCTGGGTGCGATCCAGGCGCTCTCCCAACTGAGCTATAGCCCCACGCTTGTTCAGCGCGAGAAGACAGGCGAGTGCAGCAAGTGTAGTTGGCTGGGAGGCGCGGCGGAGGAGTCGCGGGATAGCCTATTGCGGCGAAGGCGTTCGCCGCGGGAGGTATCGTTTGGGAGCGCAATGGGATTGCTCGACGACGCCATCCGCGAGCACTTGGAGTTCAAGCGTCAGCACGGCGCTGACTCGGAGGAGGTAGCTCGCCTGGAGCACGAGGCACTGGGGCCTGTGGACCGCGGGGGGAATGCTGCGGTCGCAGGGCCCGCCGAGGCTACGGCTGAACAAGGGGCGGAGCCGGTTGGCTCCTCTGAAGAGGGTCTCGATGACGCTGGCGAGCAGAGCCTCGTCCGTGTCGGTGAGGAGACCGCCGAGCTTGACATGCGCACGGTGCTGGCGGAGCAGCCCACTCCTCGCGCGCCCGCGCCCCCGCCTGAGGATTCGCTTGAATGGGAGGTTCCGTCTGACTCCAAGCCTCATGGGGATGCTGATGACCTGGAGGGGGAGTCGGAGGAGCCAGTGGAGGATGTCCTGGAGGAGACCCCTGACTTCCTGCGCGAGACGCCCGACCAGGATCGGCTTTGGTTCGAGCAGCAGCCGCCGCGCGACTTCGACTTCGACAAGTAGCGCTTGGGTCCGAGCGGGCCGGCTGGGCGGTGGTTCTTGCCCTAGACTCGGTCTAGTTAGGGGCCATAGCTCAGCTGGGAGAGCGCCTGCTTTGCAAGTCTACGCGCGGGCTTCTGGCTGCTGCCAACTGTCGCCTACAGCCCGCAAACTCAAGGCATCGTCGGCGCTCAAGCGGCCTTCCGCTTCGCTCTGTTGCGGCCTGTTGTTTCCATAGCGTTTCCATAGAGCGCCGCGAGTTTCGCCCGTCGCTCGTCGCTGCGATTGGCCGCGTCGAACTCGTGAATGTAGATGCGCTGCGTCGTCGCCACGTCGCTGTGCCCGAGTCGCGCGGACACCGACTCAACGTCCCAACCGTCCGCGATTAGGGCGCTCGCGTGCGTGTGCCGTAGATCGTGGAAGGTCGGGGCCGGCGTCGCGAGTTTCGCTCGCTCGACGGCTCGCGCCAGCACACGACCGCCGACGTTGCGATGGTCGTGACCTAGACCGCTCGAACGGACGAACACGAGAGCGTCGGGCGCCGTGTTCTTGGACGCGAGCTTGTGCTTGCGCAACTCGCTAGCGAGTCCAGGTGTGATCTCCAGCACGCGCCGCGAGCGAGCCGTCTTGAGCGGGACGCGCTTGCCGTGACGATCGAGTTGATAGGCGAAGGTGATCGTCTTGCCCTTCACGTCTATGTCTGCCCACGCGAGCCCAAGAACCTCTGCGAGTCGGCATCCCGTCTCTGCTGCAAGCTGGAAGATCAGCCGATGGCGGATATTGACCGCAACAATGAGTCGGGAAAGCTCGTCGGCATTCAGTATGCGCTTGGGCTTACTGTCGTCGGTCTTTGGTCGCTCGACGCTATCGAGGGCGGCGACGGGGTTGGGCGCCGCCACTCCAAGATGCCGGTTCGCATAGCGGTAGACGGCCGACAGTACCGTTAGATGACCCTTGACCGTCCAGCCCTTGAGATGCTGATTCTTGGCCGCCACGTAGGCGGCAACATCGGCCGGCGTGATGGACACGATGCGTTGCCGCCCGAAGTACGCTCGCAAGTGTTTGAGCGCTGGACCGTATGATCGCTTTGTCGCCGGCCGCAGGCGCGTTACTCGCGCCTCCCACCATGCCGTAGCCGCCGCGTCGAACGTCAACCTCGGGTCCGCGGCGGCTGCCTCCCCGCGAGCTCGCTTGGCGTGTTCGGTCGCAAGAGCCGCCCTCGCAGCCGTGATCCCTCCGTCTACAACTCGCCAATGGAGCTTGCCTTGTGCGTCGCGCCATCCGATTTCGAGCCGTCCATCGGGGCGCCGGTAGATGCCGCGCTCGACGCGCGTCCTGCGTGCAGTAGCGTTGCTCACGTCAACCTCCTAGCTAGGTTGGCCGGCCCCCGGACGTTCACAGCGTCGCGGGGGCACCTATGTACTTCCGATGGTAGAGCACTCGGGCGTGGAGCGCGACCGTCCCCCTTGCCGACGCCATGCGTCGAGGTCCGAGCGCTTGAAATAGAGCTTGCAGCCGGCGCCCTCCTGCTCAAACGGGATGCTTCGCGCGGCCGTCAGCTTGTGGAGAGCGGTCCTCGGCATCCCTAGATACTCGGCGGCGCCGGCAGCGTCTAGCCAGCCGTCTGACGGCTCCTGCTGCTCCTCGCGCATTAGCTCTAGGACGCGGCAAGCGATCGTCTCCACGACCTCGCGTGGAACATCGACCGTGAGAATCATGCTGCCGGCTGGCGGCTGTCGCAGGATTCGCAGAGTAGCCCCGGCGCTTGCCGTCGTACTTCCGTCGCACGGCTGCCGTCGCGGTCGTAACCTCCCCAGCGACACCAACGCAGGCCGGCCGCCTCGGCCTCTACCTCCAGCGCTTCGATGCCGCGGAAGAAATCGGGATAGAGCGCTTTGAGCGTTGCGCGCTCCTGTGCTGCGGAGGCGAATGCTCCACAGTTACACTCGCCGCTACGGTGCATAAGTGCGGCGGCGTCGGACTCCGGGATGCGATGGCGGCGCCGATAGCGTCGCATATCGAGGTCTGTCCAGTCGATCAGCGGGTTAACGAACACCGCGGCGGTGCCGCGTAGACGGTCGATCGCCGGGCGGTTGGCACGGCGCCGACTCTCCGCGCGCCTGACCCCGGAAAGGAACAGCACGCGCGCGCGACGGGAATGTCCAACCTTGCTCTCGCGCAGCAATACCCGTAGTTGACTCTCCTTTAGCGCCTTGTAACAGCGAGTGTGCATCGCCGGGCCGGGGAACCCGAGCGGCCGATCGACCTTGCCGCTGCGGCGGACCGTGCCGCCAAGGACGAGCTTGCGGTATGCGTCCCCAGCGTGCAGGACACGCAGCGGCTTGTCGATCCACCGCGCGAAGTCGTGGGCGAACTCGGCGACACCCGGAACGGCGGTGCCGGTGTCGATGAAAGCGAGTCCGTCGTAGTGCTCACGGCAGCGGTGCGCGAGTACAGTCGAGTCATTACCGCCACTGAACAGGCACCAGACCGCGACCGGGCTGTGTTTGGCGCGCGCCTGCGCGACCAGCTCGTCCGGG